>Ga0111538_10011594_pt1 | contig 11679 bp, 8 predicted proteins | sample SoiMethybrSBSTD1_FD_79669 | JGI IMG/M metagenome (GOLD analysis project Ga0111538, IMG submission 79669) | Bulk soil microbial communities from a Populus tree surrounding site in Tennessee, USA - Soil MetaG P. TD hybrid SBSTD1 (version 2)... | ecosystem: Environmental > Terrestrial > Soil > Tree...
GCATCGCCGCGCCCTTGTCCTCGCGCTCGCCCTGCTCCGAGACGCGCACCGTCCGCAGGTCGAGCCCGCGCGTGAGGTCGTCGACGCGCGCGGCGTCGAGCCCCGCGCTCGTGAGGCGCCGGGTCACCAGCACCTTGCTGACGGTGCGCTCCAGGGTACGGATGTCGCTGAAGTTCGAGACGTTGCGGCCGTAGTAGCTCGCCTTGGCGCTGCTGACGGCGTCCTTCGGCAGCGACAGGCAGCCGTCGAGGCTCTTGTCGAGGACCGCTTTCTTGCAGGCCGTCTCCGCGGCCTCGGCGTCGTCCCCGGCGGGAGGCTGGACGTCGAAGCGCTTGCGGTCGTCGTCCACGGCGTCGCGGAGCGCCTGCTCGACCGGGCCGCGCAGGTCGCCCGTCCCGTCGACGACGGCGATGCGCAGGGGCTTGCTCTTGGAGCGCGCCGCGAGCATCGGCACCACCATCAGCGCGCCCATGATGATCGGCCCGAGGATCGTGCCGATCACGAACGCCTTCGTGCGCACGCGCTCGACGTACTCGCGCTTGATTACCGCCCAGAGCTTGGGGCTCATGCCGCCTCCTTGCCGTGGCCGGTCACAGCCTCGACGAAGATGTCGTGCAGGCTCGGCTCGACGATCTCGAAGCGCCGCAGCTTCAGGCGCTTCGCCGCCTCGTGCAGCAGCGGCTGCGGGTCGGTGCCGTCCTCGAGCCGCACCTCGAAGTACTGGCCGAAGTCGGTCACCTTGGCGACGCCGGGCAGCGACTCGATGAACGAGCCGTCGCCCTCGAAGGCGAGCGCCACCGTGTTCTTGCCGTGGCGGGCCTTCACCTCCGAGACGGAGCCGTCGAGGATCTTCTGGCCGCGGTTGATGAGCGCGACGCGGTCGCACAGCCGCTCGACCGTCTCCATCTGGTGGCTCGACAGCACGATCGTGGCGCCGGCGCGGCGCATGTCGATGAGCGCCTCGCGCATCACGTCCATGCCGACCGGGTCGAGCCCGCTCATCGGCTCGTCCACGATCAGCACGTCGGGCTGGTGCAGCACCGTGGCGATGAACTGCGCCTTCTGCTGCATGCCCTTCGACAGCTCGTTGGTCTTGCGCTTGCGCCAGTCGGCGAGCGAGAGCCGCTCGAGCCACGGGCCGATGCGCTCGAGCGCCTCGCGCTTGCGCAGGCCCTTGATCGCCGCCATGAAGACGAGCTGCTCCTCGAGCACCATGCGCGGGTAGAGCCCGCGCTCCTCGGGCATGTAGCCGATGCGGTCGCGCGCGGCGTGGTCGGCGGGCTTGCCGAGGATCTCGATCGTGCCGGAGTCGGGCCCCAGGATGTCCATCACCATCCGGAGCGTCGTGGTCTTGCCGGCACCGTTCGGCCCGAGCAGGCCGAAGATGCTGTTGCGGGGCACCTCGAGAGAAAGGTCCGCGACGGCGACGTGGCCCGCGAAAGCCTTGCAGATGCCCTTGAGCACCAACGCCTTCTCGTTCACGGAGCCTCCGGCCGAGATTCTATACTCTCGACCCCATGTCTCATCCGACGAGGAGCGAAGCGCGCGGACTGGCGCTCATCGTGGCGAGTACCGTGGCTTATGGCGTGCAGCCGATCTTCGGCAAGGTCGCCTACGCCGCGGGAGTGCAGCCGCTCGCGCTGCTCGCCTGGCGCTACCTGATCGCGTCAGCATGCCTCGCGCTCCTCGTGCGCGGGCCGATGCCGCCGCTGCGCGAGCGCCTGCGGCTCTGGGCGATCGGCTCGATCTTCGTCGGCAACTCGGTGGCGTACTTTTTTGCGCTCGAGACGCTGCCGGCCTCCGTGACGGCGCTCGTCGTCTTCAGCTACCCGGTCGTGGTCGCTCTGCTCGCGGCGCTCTTCGGCGTCGAGGCGCTGACGCTGCGCTCGCTGGGCGCGGCGCTCATGGCCTTCCTGGGCTGCGCGCTCACCGCGGGAGGACTGGGCAACGCCGCGGCCTCGCCGGCGAAGGGGATCGCGTGGGCGTTCGCCTGCGCCGTCGTCTACGCGGCCTACGTGGTGATCAGCAGCCGCTACGGACGCGGCGTGCCCGCGCGCGTTCTCGCGCTCCACCTGGTGCAGGCCTCCGGCGTGATCTGCTTCGGGCTCGCGCTGCTCGGCCCCGGCGTACGGTTGCCGCACGACCCGCGCGCGTGGCTGAGCGTCGTCGCGATCGCCGTGATCTCGACCGTGATCTCGATGAGCGCGTTCCTGGCGGGGATGGCGATCGTCGGCCCGAACCGCGCGTCGGTGCTGGCCTCGCTCGAGGTCGTGGTCACGCTCGTGCTCGCGATCGCGCTGCTCGGCGAGCGGCTCACGTTGGCGCAATGGGCGGGCGCGGCGCTGATCCTCGGCGCCGTGGTCTTCCAGAACCTGAAGGCGTTGCGCCGCGCCCGGGCGCTCCCCTAGGATGGTTGGATGGCGCTTCGGCGGCTCTTCCTGACGTCCCTGCTGCTCGCGAGCGGCCTCGGCTGCGCCACCGCGCGCAACTACGAGGACCCGGCGGCCCCCGTCTACACAGGCGGCGCCGCTCTTCGTCGCGAGGCGGGACGGACGCTCAGGGTCGTCACCTTCAACCTCAAGTGGGGTAAGGAGATCGACCGCGCCGTCGAGCTGCTGTCGAGGCCGGGGCCGCTCCAGGGCGCCGACCTCGTCGTGCTCCAGGAGATGGACCGCGAGGGCACCGAGCGGATCGGACGCGCCCTCGGCCTGCAGTACGTGTACGTCCCGTCTGCAGTGCATCCGGTGCCCAGGCACGACTTCGGCGTCGCGCTCCTGTCGCCCTGGCCCCTCGAGGCGCCACGCAAGCTGCTGCTTCCTCACCAGAACCGCACGCGCAAGCTGCGCCGCTCGGCGGCCGTCGCGACGCTGCGCTCGCCGGTCGGGGACATCCGCGTCTACGGCGTCCACTTCGAGAGCCCGGCCGGCGCGTGGGGCGCCGTGCGCCGCGACCAGGCGCGCACCGTGATCGCCGACGCCGAGGGCTGGAGCGGGCCGGTGGTGGTGGCCGGCGACTTCAACGGCCGAAGCGGCGCCAGGGAGATGGCCAAGCTCGGCTATCTCTGGGCGACGGAGGATGTCAAGAACACGATCGGACCCTTCGACTTCGACCACGTGGTCGCGCGCGGGCTCTGCGCCCGGGACGAGCCGGCCGCCGGCGTGGCGCCCGACGCCAACGACGCGAGCGACCACAAGCCGGTCTGGGCCGTGCTCGGGCGCTGCGGCGATATGATGGCGACCGCCAGCGGCAACCGATGAAGATCACGATCGCCCACAGCCCCGACAGCGACGACGCGTTCATGTTCTACGGCCTCGCCAGGGGCGGGGTCGCGACCGGCGAGCTCGAGGTGAGCCACGTGCTCACCGACATCGAGACGCTCAACCGCCACGCGCAGGAAGGCCGCCACGAGGTGACCGCGATCTCGTTCCACGCCTACCCCTTCGTGGCCGACCGCTACGCGCTCATGCCGTGCGGCGGCTCGATCGGCGACGGCTACGGTCCGCTGCTCGTCGCGCGCGAGGCGGTCGAGCCGCGCAAGGTCCGCGACATGACGGTCGCGGTGCCAGGCACGCTGACATCCGCCTACCTGGCGCTCAAGCTCTTCGCGCCGGGCGTCGCGACGCGCGTCGTGCCCTTCGACCGCATCCTCGACGAGGTGCGCGAGGGCCGCGCCGAGGCCGGCCTCGTGATCCACGAGGGCCAGCTCACCTACGGCGGCCAGGGGCTCGCGAAGATCCTGGACCTCGGCGCGTGGTGGAAGCAGGAGACGGGGCTGCCGCTGCCGCTCGGCGGCAACGCCGTCCGGCGCGACCTCGGCCAGCCGCTGATGCAGCGGCTCACGAAGCTCGTGCGGCAGACGGTCGAGCACTCGCTCGCGCACCGCGGCCAGGCGCTCGAGTACGCGATGAGCTTTGCGCGGGGCATGGACCCGGGCGTGGCCGACCGCTTCGTCGGCATGTGGGTCAACGAGATGACGGTCGAGATGGGGGAGCGCGGCCGCAAGGCGGTCCAGCTCTTCCTCGACCGCGGGTACCAGGCGGGCATCATCCCCAGGCAGGTCGCCGTCGACTTCGTCGAGGCCTGAGTGAAGCCGGCCGCCGCCGGAGGCATAATCAGCGTCCTGATGCGCACCCGGGGAGGCGGCGCATGAACCTGAGCCCAGGCGCGGAAGCCGCCTGGATGATCGCTGCGGGCGAGGCCGCGGCGGCCGGGCACGACCTGATCGAGCCGGCGCACCTGCTGATCGGCACGCTCAGCCTCGGCAAGCTGCCGCCCGGCGGCTCGCCGGGGGACCTCGGCACGAACGCGGCGCTCGTGCGCGACGAGAACGCGCGGCTGGTGAAGGGGCTGTCCTCGGTCGGGATCGAGGCCACGCGCCTGCGCCGTCGCGCGCGTTCGCAGCTCGGCCGCGGCCCCGTGCAGGGGCCGCCCAAGGGGCCGCTGTCGCGCTCGCTCACGTGCAAGGCCGTGTTCGCGGCGGCGGCCGACCTCGCCGGCGCCGGCCAGGGCATCGGCGTCGCGCACCTGATCGCGGCGCTCGCCGAGGACGTCGACGTCGTCACGTCACGGATCATCCGCTCCGCGGGAGCCGATCCCATGAAGCTCCGGTTGGCGCTGCTCGAGGCCGGGCGGGGTCCGGACGTCTTCGGCGGGGGGGCGGCGGCCGTCGCGCTCGACCGCGCGGGACGCGACGGCACGCTCGATGCGCTGCGCGAGCTGAAGACGCGGCTCGAGAAGGAGCGCTCCGTCTCCATCGCGGAGGAGGCGCTCGCGGCAGCGATCGACCTGTCGATGCGCTTCGACCCGGATCGCAAGCTGCCGGAGAAGGCGATCGAGCTCGTCGAGCAGGCGGCGGAGCGCACCAGCCCGACCTCCGTCGGGCGCGGCGGCGAAGCGCTCGTCACGCCGCTCACGATCGCGAAGGTTCTGGCGGAGCGGCGGCGGCTGCCGCTCGACCTCGTCACCGACACGCTCGACAGCGGCATGGGCGGCCGCATCCTGGCGCTCGAGGACTACCTGCGCGAACGCGTGCTCGGGCAGGAGGAGGCGCTCGGCCGCGTCGGGCGGCGGCTGCGACAGGCGCTCACCACGCCCAGCAACCGCCCGGGACCGCGCGCCGTGCTGCTGCTGGTCGGCCCGAGTGGCGTGGGGAAGACCGAGACCGCGCGGCTGCTGGCCGAGCACCTGTTCGGCTCGGCCTCCGGGATGATCCGCATGGACATGTCGGAGCTGCGGGACGAGGCGTCCGTCGCGCGCCTGGTCGGGCCGCTGAAGGGCCACCCGGTCGCGGAGAAGGAAGGCCGGCTCACCGCCGCGCTCCGCGAGAAGCCGCAGGCGCTGCTGCTGCTCGACGAGGTCGAGAAGGCCCACCCGAAGGTGCTGCAGGTGTTCCTGAAGCTCTTCGACGAGGGGACGTTCACGGACGCGGCGGGCCGCGTCGCCGACGCGCGCCAGCTCGTCGTCGTCATGACCTCGAACCCCGGCACGGCGGGCGCCATCCCGACGGGCGACGAGCTGCGCCGGGTGCTCGGGCTCGAGCTGCTGAACCGCGTCGACGAAGTGGTGCCGTTCCGCCCGCTCGATCCCGACGACGTCGAGATGATCGTCGGCCGCGCGCTCGCCGAGCTCACCTCGGCCGTGGAGCGCCGCCACTCGGTGAAGATCCGCGTGACTCCCGAAGCCGCGCGTTTCGCCGCGCAGCAGGCGGCCCAGTCGGCTCCGGGCGCGCGGAGCGCGAAGCGCACGGTCGAGCGGCTCGTGCACGGGCCGCTCGGCGCGCTCGTGCTCACGGGCAAGCTCACCCGCCACACGTCCTGGGTCGCGGTCTACGACGAGGGCGGGATCTACCTGCTGCCGGAGGGTTAGCACCGGCCGCGGCTCGCCGCCCGTTGCTTCAAGAGTTTCTTGAAGTGACTCGCCCCGGGGCGAGTTGTCCTACCGGGGGGCGTTCAGAAGGTTGAACTACGAAATTCTTCGTTGACAGAACGAAGGTCTTCGTACTAGATTGCAGGCATGACGCCCCTGAACCAGCCGCCGCCGCCCCGGCCCACGCCGGCCGAGCTCGAGATCCTGTGCGTGCTCTGGCAGTACGGCCCCCGCACCGTGCGCGAGGTGCAGGAGCAGCTCGAGCAGGAGCGGCCGACGGGCTACACGACCGTGCTCAAGCTGCTGCAGATCATGACCGACAAGGGACTGGTGCGGCGTGACGAGAGCGCCCGGGCCCACGTCTACGCCGCCCGGTCGCCCGAGGAGACCACGCAGAAGCAGCTCGTGCGCGACCTGGTGGACCGCGCCTTCGGGGGCTCCGCGAGCCAGCTCGTCCTTCACGCGCTCAGCACGCGCAAGTCCTCGAAGCAGGAGCTGTCGCAGATCCGGGAGCTGCTCGATCGACTCGAAGGAGGAAAGCGATGATCCGCGTGCTCGGCTGGACGCTTCTTCACTTCGTCTGGCAGGGTGCCGCGGTCGCCGCGCTCCTCGCCAGCCTGAACCTGGCGCTGCGCCGCGCGACGCCGCAGGCGCGCTACCTGGCCGCGTGCGCCAGCCTGATGGCGATGCTCGCGCTGCCCGCGCTCACGTTCCGCGCCATGAGCGCCGGGGCGCCGGCCGACCGTGCCGGGGCCGCCCTCGCCACGCCCCTGACGCTGGTCGCGCCAGCCGCAGCCGAGGCCGTGACCCTCGCGCCGACCGCCAACGCCAACGCCCGAGCGGCCTTCGCGCCGACGCTCCCGAAGTCCTTCGACCTCGATCGCCGGATCGAGGCCGCGCTCCCGGCGCTCGTCGCTCTCTGGCTCGCCGGCGTGCTGCTGCTGGCGATGCGCTCGCTCGGCGGTCTCACGCTGGTGAGGCGGCTCGGGCGCACGGGACTGAGCGAGGCGCCCGCTGGCCTCGAGGCGACGCTCGCGCGGCTCGCGCAGGCCCTCAAGGTGTCCGCCCCGGTCCGCCTCTACGAGTCGGCGCTCGTCGGCGTACCGACGGTCGTCGGCTGGTTCCGGCCCGTGATCCTCCTGCCGGCGAGCGCCCTCACGGGCCTCACCGCGCAGCAGCTCGAGCTGATCCTGGCCCACGAGCTCGCGCACGTGCGCCGCCACGACTACCTCGTGAACCTGCTGCAGTCCGCCGCCGAGACGCTGCTCTTCTACCACCCGGCCGTGTGGTGGGTGTCGAACCGCATGCGCGTCGAGCGCGAGCACTGCTGCGACGACCTCGCGGTGAGCGCTTGCGGCAGCGCGGTGCGCTACGCCCGGGCGCTCGTCGAGCTCGAGGGGCTCTGCTCCGACGCGCCGGCCTTCGCGATGGCTGCGAACGGCGGCTCGCTCTTCGACCGCATCGTGCGGCTCGTCGGGCGCGCGCCGGAGCCGTCGCGCGCGGCCCGCGGCTTCGCCGCGCTGGCGGCGGCCGCGGCGCTCCTGCTCGCGCTTGGCTTCGGCGGGGTCCTGCTCGACCGGCCCACGCCGACGATCGTCGACGTGCTCGCCTCCTCGCAGTCGCTCGAGAAGACGGCGCCGCTCACCGCGCCTGTCGCGATCGCCCAGGCCGATCCGAAACCGCAGCCTGCCGCGGCCAAGGCGCAACCGGCCGCCGCCGCCAAGCCGCAGGCCCAGCCGGCGCCGAGCGCGCCTCGCGCCGACGCGGGCCCCCAGGCGCGCGCGTTCCCGCTCGAGCTCGTGCTGGAGATGGCGCGTGCCGGCATCACGCCGGATTACATCGACGACATGGACGCGCTCGGCTACAAATCGCTGAGCGCCGAGCAGCTGATCGCGCTGCGCCACCAGGGCGTCGGTCCGCAGTACGTCAAGGAGCTCGCGGACGCCGGCTACAAGGACCTCTCGGCCGAGCAGCTCGTCGGGCTGCGCGCGCAGGGCGTCTCCGCCGGCTTCGCCAGGGAGCTGCGCGACCAGGGGCTCACCGAGCTCTCGCTCACCAACCTGATCGCGCTCCGCTCCCAGGGCGTGACGCCGAGGTACGTCGAAGAGATGAAGGCGGCGGGGCACAAGGACCTCTCGGTGACGAGCCTGATCGCGCTCCGCAGCCAGGGCGTCACCGGCTCGTTCGTGGCGGAGCTGAAGGCGCTCGGCTTCGACGCCCTTACCGAGAACCAGCTGATCGCGCTGCGCTCGCAGGGCGTGAGTCCCGATTACGTGCGCGAGCTGAAGGAGCTGGGCTACACCAAGCTCGACATGAAGATGCTCGTGGCGCTCCGCAGCCAGGGCGTGAGCCCGGACTACGTGCGCGAGCTGAAGGAGCTGGGCTACGGCGGGCTCGACCCCGGGCAGCTGATCGAGCTGCGCTCGCAAGGCGTCACGCCGGATTACGTGCGCGAGCTCAAGCAGGCCGGGTTCGAGAAGCTCACGGTCGAGGAGCTCGTCCAGCTCCGCAGCCAGGGCGTCTCGCCGCGGCTGCTCAAGAGCCTGCGCGCGCGCAAGCAGTCCTAGCCGGTCGTCGGTCGAAGAGCCGTGTCGCCTGGACGTCCCGCGGCGGCGCGAGCTCTGCCTGAGGAGGGTGGCATGTCGAGGTCAGTGAAGAAGCTCGTGGCGGGGGCGGGGTTCGCCGCGGTCGCCGGTCTCGTCGCGCTCAGCCTGAGCTCGCGCAGCGTGATGCCGGCGGTCCTTGCGAAGGAGGGCACGCCCGTGGGCGCGGGAGTGAAGGGCGTCTGGACGGCCGAGCGCTCGAAGTGGCGCGTCGAGAAGGGAGCCACGGCCACGCTCGTCGAGCTGACGCTGCGCCGGGTCGGCACGCGCGGGCAGTGGAACTCGTCCGAGACGCTCCCGGTCACCGATCTCAAGGGCCTGACCGCGGAGATGCTCGAAGCGCCCACGTCCGACGTGCGCTTCGAGTGGGTCAAGGACGCCGGCAGCTTCGCGTGCCAGGGCCGCTTCGAGAGCGGAGTCGGCGCCGGCCATTTCGCCTTCAACGCGAGCGCCGACTACGCCGCCGACATGAAGCGCCGCGGCTACGGCGAGATCGACGAGGAGAAGGCCCTCCGTCTCGCGCTCCACGACGTGAGCCGCTCGTTCATCGACGAGCTCGCGAAGCTGGGCTACGAGCGCGTGCCGCTCGACGATCTCGTCTCGCTGCGGATCCACGGCGTGACGCCGGACTTCATCCGCGGCATGGCCGCGCGCGGCTACCGCAAGCTGACCACCGAGCAGCTCACGAGCCTGCGCATCCACGGCGCCTCGCTCGAGTTCGTGAGCGACCTGCAGTCGCTGGGCTATTCGGGGCTGCCGGTCGACGGGCTCGTGAGCTTTAGGATCCACGGCGTGAGCCCCGAGTACGTTCGCGCGTTCAAGCAGCTCGGCTACGAGGGCCTGAGCGCCGACCAGCTCGTCTCGATGCGGATCCACGGCGTGACGCCCGAGTTCGCCAGGGAGCTCGCGACGCTCGGCTATTCGAGCGTCCCGGTCGACGACCTGGTGAGCATGCGCATCCACGGCGTCACGACCGACTTCGTCAAGCGCGTCCAGGGCAGGAGCGGCAAGGGCGTGAGCGTCGACCAGCTCGTCTCGATGCGAATCCACGGCCAGAACCCGGACTGAAGGCCGCGGCTCAGAGGCCCTTCTTCTTGAAGAGGCGGTCGAGCACGCCCTTCGCCGCGCTGGTGGCCGCGCCCTTGCCGACCCGCGACAGGAGATCGGTCTTCGGCTCGAGCGTGGTGCCGCTCAGCTTGAAGGCGATGCCCTGGAAGCCGTCGGCCTGCGGCTGGAAGGCGCCGCGCAGCTCGGGGCGCGTCATCCTGGCGAAGAGCTTGGGCGAGAGCGCGAGGTTCATGTCGTAGTCGAGCGCGCGCGAGTCGAGGTTGACGGTGCCCTGGCCCGAGAGGCGCACGGCGTCGCCCGTCAGCTTCACGACCGGCGTCGCGAAGCGATTGCCGGCCTGCTTGAACTCCACGTGGCAGGTCTCGAAGTCGGGGTTGGCCAGCTCGGGCACCTGGAGCACCGACGCGAGCAGCCCGAGCACCTTGCTGTTCTGCGCGCGGCAGGAGGAGATGTCCGCGCTGCCCTCTCCGCGCATCGTCGGCAGTCCGCCCGAGCCGTCGAAGCGTGCCGCGGCCGAGAGCGTGCCCGTGACGAACGGCGTCGTGCGCGCCTCCTCGAGCAGCGTCTTCACGCTCGCGCCCTTGAGCGTCATCTGCGTCGTGTAGCGGAAGCCCTTGAGGTCGACGTTCAGGTCTCCGCTGATGCTGCCGCCGGCGACGTCGCCCTTGATCGGCGAGAGCGTCAGCTTCTCCTTGGACATCGACAAGGGCGCGCGCACGCTCTTCACGAACAGCACGTCGCCGAAGTTGGCCTTGCCGATCGTGACCTGGCCGGCTCCGAGCGCGATCCCGCCCTCCACCTCGAAGGCGCTCTTGAAGTCGATCGCGTCGACCGCCATCAGCCGCGCCTTGGCGTAGTCGGTCATCACGATCGAGCCGTTCTCCACCGCGAGCGACTTCATCACGACGCGCAGCGGGGCGGCGGCCGACGCCGTCGATCCCGATGCGGCCGGCGCGCCCTTCGCGGCGGCCTTGCCGAGCTTCTCGTAGTTGAAGGCGCCCTTCGTGTCCATCGCCAGCGCGAGCGCGGGCTTCTCGAGCGCGAGCCGCTCCACCTCGATCCGGCCGGCGAGCAGCGGCATCAGCCGGTAGCGCAGCACGAAGGCGTCCGCGGTCAGCAGCTGGCCGGGGAAGGGCGCCGGGTTCTGGACCGCGATCGCCTTGAGCGTGACGCCGGACAGGAGCGAGATCTTCATCTCCTTGACCTTGAGCTCGGTGCCGAGCGTGGCCTTCGCCTGCTGAAGCAGGGACTGCTTGAGCTCGGGCGTGTCGAGCCGCGCAACGAAGTAGGCGCCCACTCCCGCGATCACCAGCACGAGGGCCAGCACGAGCGCGCAGCCGGCGCCCAGGATCTTCTTCATCCGCTTCTCCTCAGGGCGCTCCTCCTCAGGGGCTGTCGGGGGCGATGCGCCAGCGCAGCCCCGGCCGGGCGACCCGCACCTCGACGCGGCGCGGGCCCTTGATCTCGGCGGGCACGTAGCGCAGGCGGTACTGGCCGCCGAGCTCGGTGGCGAGCGACTGGAACGGGACCGGAGCGGCCGCGGCGTTGGCGACGCGCTCGAAGTGGCCGCCGGTGCCCTGGGCCAGCCCCGACAGCACGCGCTCGTGGTCGTTCGGCCCGACGATCGTGAGGTTGTTGGCGTCGCGGGGCCCGTCGATCATCCGGAGCTGTCCCGCGCCCGCCGCCTCGCCCTCGTCGTACATCACCGTGAAGACCGGCGCGCCCGCCTTGCGCGCGGCCGCGGTGACGTCGTTGGGGGTGTAGGTGGTGTGGCCGGCGCCGGCGCCGGTGAGCACCACCATCGCGCGGCGCTTGCCCGACTCGCGCTCGAGGGACTTCGCCGCCTCGACCACGGTGTCCATCAGGACGTTGCCGCCCTCGGACGCGAAGCCCTGGCCGACCTTCTTCTCGACGTCCTTGCGCTCGCCGTCGAGCGCGCCGAGCTTGCGCGGGCGGTCGCCGGTTCCCCAGAGCTGGCACTTGGACTCCGGCGGCAGCTTCGACACGAAGCTCCACACGGCCTCGAACGCCTGCGTCCGGAACACGCGCGACGCGCCCAGGCTGGTGTCGAGCACGAGCGCGCAGGCGAGCGGGCGCTCGTCGCGCTCGAAGCCGGCGAGCTCGCGCGCCTCGCCGTTCTCGA
>Ga0111538_10011595_pt1 | contig 11678 bp, 8 predicted proteins | sample SoiMethybrSBSTD1_FD_79669 | JGI IMG/M metagenome (GOLD analysis project Ga0111538, IMG submission 79669) | Bulk soil microbial communities from a Populus tree surrounding site in Tennessee, USA - Soil MetaG P. TD hybrid SBSTD1 (version 2)... | ecosystem: Environmental > Terrestrial > Soil > Tree...
CGGTGGTCCGGCCGGTAGTGGAACTCGTAGCCGGGGCCGAGGTTCGCTGACTTCATGCCCGCCATCGGGACCGTGACCCCGGCCGCGAAGTCGCCCAGCTGGGCGCGGTAGTCGCTGACCAGCAGGCTCGGGTCGCCCGTCACCGTCGCGGCGGCCGCGTACATCTCGGCGTTCCAGTTGATCTGGTTCACGAGCCGCCGCGGGTAGCGCCACGCGGGACTGCTCGCGCAGGCGGCGACCTCAAGCACGATCCGCTGCACCGCCGCCGACGACAGCCGCAGCTGCGCCCGCGCCCGCCACGCCCACGCGAGCGCGTCGGCGACCTTGGGCTCGAGCGACATGTGCTCACGCACCGGCTGGTCGAGATCGACCGACCAGCACGTGGACTGCGTCGGCGCCGGGGCGGGCCCGGTGCCGAGCCACGCCGGCGGTGCCGTCAGCCGGTCGACGAGCGCGCGCGCCCGCGCGTCCTGCCGCGTGGGCCCGCTGTGGCCGGTGTACGCGGCGATCGCGTGTGTCAGCAGCAGCGCCGCGTTCTCGCGGATCTCGGCACGCCCGTGCTCGTCGGTGTAGGCGAGCTTGTCGCCGCGCCAGCGATGGTCGAGCCCGGCCATCTGGCGGTCGGCGAACCGCCAGTAGTCGGCGTCGGTGAACGCGGCCCGCGCCGGCGCCGCGCACGCGAGCCCGGCGACCAGCACGCACGCGAGGGCGGCGAGACGGCGCATCGCCTCTCAGTCTGCCGAGTCCTGCGGCGGTCAGCCGCCCAGCGCGCGGCTGAAGCCGAACCGCGCGGCGGCCGGGAGCGGCTCGTCGCCCGGGTCGCCGCCGTCGACGATCGCGTACAGCTCCGCCAGCGTCAGCGGCCCATCCGGCTCGTGGTCACAGCCGGCATGGCGCAGCCACGCGCGCGCCTCGTCGCAGGTGAGCGGCCCGAACTCGATGTCGGCCAGGCAGCGTCCGCGCCGCCGGACGGCGGGGTGCAGGTGCTCGACCGGCTCGTTGGTGGTGACGAGCACGATCGTGCCGGTGCCGTGGCCGAGCAGGCCGTCGGTGACGTTCAGCAGCGCCGCCAGCGCACCCGTCCGCCCGGCGTCGTGCACGACCAGGTCGCCGGCGTCCTCGAGGACGAGCAGCCGCCAGGCGTTGTCGTCGCTCCACGCCAGGACGTCGAGCAGGTAGCGCGGATCGGCGCCCATCAGACGGTGCGGATCGAGGACGTAATGCGGCGGGCACCAGTCGCGCCAGGCGTCCGCGAGCGCGCGCAGCGCCCACGTCTTGCCCGTGCCCGGCGCACCACGCCAGATCAGCAGGCGCCCGCGGCGCGGCTCGCGCACCGCCATGAGGGCGTCGAGCGCGCCCGCCACGCGGGCGGTGTAGTTGGCCCGGGCCGCGGCCCAGGTGGTGACGTCCAGGTCCCGGTAGCGCACGTCGCCTCCGCCGCCCGGCTCCGCCGACCAGAACCGGAACGGCAGGGTCGAGCGGCGCTGCTCGGGCTGGTCCACGCGCTCGCGCACGCCGGCGATCGCGGCCACCAGCGCCTCGGCATCGTCGCCGGCGACCTCCGCGGCCACCGCTCCGTTGCCGGCGTCCAACAGGCACAGCGTCCCGTCGTGCAGCCACACCAGCGCCTGAAGCGCGCCACTGCGGGCGCTCGAGCGGATCAGCTCCGGCACGCCCAGCTCGGCCACCGAGGCAGCGTCGATCGCCCCGCGGAAGCTGTCGTGCGCGAGGTGGGTGTAGCCGTGCTCGGCCACCCGCGCGACGAAGCGCACGCGCGGGAGGTCGCTGCCGTCGTAGACGGACGAGGCGAGGCGCAGCGTCAGGTTGTCTTCGGCCGTGGCCATGGGAGGCGGCCGGGAGGAATCGAACCTCCACGCGAGCAGGGGCCCGCGCCGGGACCATTCCGGCGGGCGCAGACAGCTGGCGAGACGGTCGGGCTACGCAGGCGTGCGCCGACCGCTTCGCCAGGAGGCGAAGTCGGGGAGTCGGCTGTCCACGCGCGTACGCACGGCCCCAAATGTAGCGTGCTGGAATTCGGACAGAAGAAGGTTCAAAACGGGCCCCTTTTGGTAACTTCTGTCGGAAGTCCGCAGGGACTCCATCGAAAGGCGGGAAGGGCCGTCGGGGCGGCCTTGGCGGGCGGAGGAGTAGTCAAACGGGAGGGAGGCTCCCCATGCGAAAGGCTGCCGTAATGGCTGGCCTGGTCACGGCGTTGAGCGCGGTGTTCGCGCTGCCGTCGGTTGCCGCGGCCGCACCGAAGTTCCGGGTCTTGGTGTTCTCCAAGACCGCCGGATTCCGGCACGATTCGATCGAGACAGGGGTCGCTCGCGTCAAGCAGCTCGGCACGGCGAACAACTTCGCCGTCGACGCGACGGAGGACGCGACCGCGTTCCGGCCGGCGAACCTACGCCGCTACCAGGCCGTGATCTTCCTGAGCACGACCGGTGACGTGCTCAACCAGGCGCAGCAGAACGCGTTCGAGAACTACATCGGCGACGGCGGCGGCTACGTGGGCATCCACTCGGCGGCCGACACCGAGTACGACTGGCCGTTCTACGGCAACCTCGTCGGCGCCTACTTCAAGCAGCACCCGGCGCAGCAGAACGCGACGATCAAGGTGGCCGACAAGGTCCATCCCGCGACCAAGCACCTGCCGGATCGCTGGAACCGCTTCGACGAGTGGTACGACTACCGCACGAACCCGCGCGGCGACGTGCACGTGCTGGCGACGCTCGACGAGACGAGCTACCAGAACGGCACGATGGGGTCAGACCACCCGATCACGTGGTGCCAGGACTACGCCGGCGGGCGCTCGTTCTACACGGGGCTCGGCCACACCAAGGAGTCCTACGGCGAGCCGGCGTTCCAGAAGCTGCTGCTCGGCGCCATCCGCTGGGCGGCCGGTGACGTGGCCGGCGACTGCGGGGCGACCGTCGAAGGCCGCTACCAGAAGGTCACGCTCAACGACTTCCCGATCGAGGGCATGGGCATCGCGCCGCTGCCGCAGGGCCGCGTGCTGATGACCGAGCGCAAGGGCCGCGTGATGTTGCACGACCCGGCGACCGGCCTGAACACCGTGGCGGCGAAGCTCGACGTCTACCAGCACGACGAGGAAGGCGTGCAGAGCATCGCGATCGACCCGAACTTCAAGTCGAACCACTGGGTCTACATCTACCACTCGCTCCCGACCGGGAACACGCCGGTGGACGACCCGTCGACGCCGGACGTCAACGAGGGCGACGCCCCGTTCAACGGGACCCCGGCCGACTTCGCGAAGTTCAAGGGAGTCGTGCGCCTGTCGCGCTACAAGATGGAGGGCGACAAGATCAATCTCGGCACCGAGCAGCAGATCATCGACGTGCCGGTCGACCGCGGGCTCTGCTGCCACGTCGGCGGCCACATCGACTTCGACAGCCAGGGCAACCTGTACCTGTCGACCGGTGACGACACGAACCCGTTCGAGTCCGACGGCTACTCGCCGATCGACGATCGCCAGGGCCGCAACCCGGGCTTCGACGCTCGGCGCTCGGCCGGCAACACGAACGACCTGCGCGGCAAGGTCCTGCGGATCAAGCCGAAGGCGGGCGGCGGCTACGAGATCCCGCCGGGGAACCTGTTCCCGGCCGGGGCTCCGAACACCAGGGCCGAGATCTACCTGATGGGCCTGCGTAACCCGTTCCGCATCGCGGTCAACAAGCAGAACGACGATCTCTATGTCGGCGACTACTCGCCGGACGCCAACGCCCCGGACCCGAAGCGCGGGCCGGACGGCAAGGGCAAGTGGTTCGTCGCCCGCGGGCCGGGCAACTACGGCTGGCCTTACTGCGCGACGGATCAGCTCCCGTACCAGGACTACGACTTCGGGACCCAGACGTCGAGCGGCGCGTTCAACTGCGCGAAGCCGGTCAACGACTCGCCGTACAACACCGGCCTGCGTGATCTGCCGCCGACCAAGCACCCGGACGTCTGGTACGGCTACGGCGCGTCGGCGGAGTTCCCCGAGCTCGGCACGGGCGGCATCGGGCCGATGGGCGGCCCGGCGTACGACTACAAGCCGAACTCCAGCTCGCGGATCAAGTGGCCGCAGTACTACGACAACGTCCCGCTGTTCTACGAGTGGACGCGCGACTACATCAAGGAGATGCGGCTCGACGACTCCGGCAACCTGCTGAAGATCAACTCGGTGCTGCCGGGCTTCACGTTCGACAACCCGATGGACATCGAGTTCGGACCTGACGGCGCGCTGTACACGCTCGAGTACGGCACCGGCTTCTTCGTGACGCTGCCGGAGGCCCAGCTCGCGCGCATCGACTACACGCGCGGCAACAGGACGCCGATCGTGAAGGTGTCCGCTGACCCGAAGGACAGCCCGACGGCTCCGCTGACGGTGAAGTTCTCGAGCGCCGGCACGAACGATCCGGACGGCGACCGTCTCACGTACCAGTGGGACTTCGACGCCGACGGGACGTTCGACTCGACCGAGCCCAACCCGACGCACACCTTCGAGCAGAAGGGCGTCTACAACTCGACGCTGAAGGTGACCGATCGGACCGGGCGCTCGGCGTCGGCCGAGGTGCAGATCATCGTCGGCAACGCACGGCCGACGATCGAGTTCATCAAGCCGGTCGCCGGCCAGCCGTTCCACTTCGGTGACACGGTGCAGGTCGAGGTCAAGGTGACCGACGACCAGCCGGTGGACTGCTCGAAGGTGACGCTGTCCTACATCCTCGGGCACGACACGCACGGCCACCCGATCAGCAGCACGACCGGGTGCACGGGCCAGTTCGTGACCTCCGCGGGCGGCCACGACCCGGCGACGCAGAACCTGCGCGCCGTGTTCGCGGCCTCCTACACCGACCCGGGCACCGGGGCGGACGGTGAGGGCGCCCTCACCGGGAACGCGGAGATCGCGCTGACTCCGACTCCGTAGCGGTCAGGGGCGCCGCCCGTTCGCGGGCGGCGCCCCCGGCCAACTGCTTGCTGGGTAGGGAGGCTGGGGTGCCGGCCGCGCGGCAAGTTTGGTCGATTTGGTGCGCTATACGCCCAAAATCGACCACATTTGATCAGTTTGCCCCGCTATGAGGTGCAAACCGAGCACGCCGATCCTGCCGCCTCCCTACCCAGCCGCAGTTCGCCGGCGCAACGCCTACGTCTGGTCCAGCTCCAACCACTTACCGACTCGCGGCCGTTCGAACGCCGCGAGCCGGTCAAGGAGCTCGGCCGGGTCGTCGGCGACGACCAGGACATCGCGGTGTTGCGGCCGCAGGAAGCCGGAAATGACCGCGTGGTCCAGGAACGCGATCAGGCCGTCGTAGTAGCCGTTGACGTTGAGGATCCCGCAGCCGTTGTCGTGGATCCCGAGCTGGCTCCACGTGTAGACCTCGATCAGCTCCTCGAGCGTGCCGATGCCGCCGGGCACGGCGATGAACGCGTCGGCCAGCTCGGCCATGCGCGCCTTGCGCTCGTGCATCGAGTCGACCACCTCGAGCTCGGTAAGCCCGCGGTGACCGATCTCGCGGTCGATCAGCGCCTGCGGCATCACGCCGATCACCTCGCCGCCGGCGGCGAGCGCGCTGTCGGCGATCACGCCCATCAGGCCGACCTTGCCGCCGCCGTAGACGACACCGATGCCGCGCTCGGCCAAGGTGGTCGCGAGCGTGCGTGCCGCGTCTGCGAACGCCGGATCGTTCCCTGGGTTGGATCCGGCGTAGACGCAGACGCGGCGCACCCGGAGTAGCTTCGCAGACCATGCAGACCGCCACGCTCGGACCGCTCACTGTCAGCCGCCTCGCCCTCGGAACCATGTTGATGGGAGATGCCACGCCGGCCGAGGAGGCGTACGAGATGCTCGATCGCTTCGTCGACGCCGGCGGCACGCTCGTCGACACGGCGGACGCCTACGGGGACGGCCGGTCCGAGCGCGTCCTCGCGCCGTGGCTCGCACGCCGGCGTGACGACGTCGTCGTCGCCACCAAGGTCCGCTTCGGCGTCAGCGATCCGGGCGGCTCGGGCCTGGCGCCGGACCGGATCCGCGCGGCGTGCGACGCCAGTCTGCGCCGGCTCGGCATCGACGTGATCGACCTCTACCAGCTGCACGCGCCCGATCCCGAGGTGCCGCTGGAGGAGACGCTGGAAGCGCTCGACGGGCTCGTGCAGGCCGGCAAGGTGCGAGCGCTCGGGGTGTCGAACTTCCCGGGCTGGCTGCTCGCCTGGGCGGTCGCGCTGCAGGACCGCAACGGCTGGTCCCCGTTCGTGAGCCTGCAGCCGCAGTACTCGCTCGTCGAGCGATCGGCGGAGCTCGAGCTGCTGCCGTTCACACGCGCCGCGGGCCTCGGCGTGCTGCCGTGGGGCCCGCTCGGCGCCGGGTTCTTGTCCGGCCGCTACAAGCGCGACGAGATGCCCGAGGGGCGCGTGACCAACGCGCCCGGCGACCTCGAGGAAGCAAGCCACCGGCGCGCCGTCGAGCGCAACTTCCGCGTGATCGACGCGGCCGAGGAGATCGCCGCCGCGCACGGCGCGACCGTGCCGCAGGTCGCGATCGCCTGGCTGCTGAGCGTGGAGGGCGTGACGGCGCCGATCGTGGGTCCGCGCACGCTCGCGCATCTCGAGGACCTGCTCGGCGCGGTCGACGTTCAGTTGTCGGACGACGAGCGCGCGCGGCTCGAGGCGCCCGCGCCGCCGCCCGAGGTGTCACCGCAGCGGATGCTCGGCGGGCAGCTGGGGATGGAGCGGATGACGCTCCCGTTGCGCTAGGTCTCCATACGCGGCGTCGGCACGTGCACGGCGGTCGGCTGACCGGGCTTGCCACCCGGCTTGTTGCGGTACTCGGGCACGCCGACGCAGGTGAAGATCAGGCCCGCCAGCGGCGCGCCGAGCAGGCCGGCGATCTCGGAGTCGAAGAACGTCATCCCTGACGCGCCGATGCCGAGCCCGTAGGCGGCGAGGTGCAGCCGGCCCTCGACGAGGCCGGCGGCGAGCTGGGCCTCGCGGTAGCCGCGCGCGTCGAGCGACTCGAGCCCGTGGGCGGCGATGACGACGTACGCCGCGTCGCCACCGAGGTCCTGGGCCATCGAGATGTGCGCGAGCCCGTCGCGCGTGATGTCGGTGTTGACGGGCTGGTCGAGGTCCGGCCAGCGGTAGACGCCGGGAGTGACGTCCTCGACCGCGTGGACGGCGATGAAGTGGGGGACATCAATGCCCCGCAGCGCGGCGGTGAGCGGCCACTCGAGCAGCTCGCGCGGCACGGTGGCGGCGCGGTCCATCAGGCGCGTGGAGCCGCGGGTGAGGATCACCTCGTCGAGCGGCGGCGTCGGCCGCGGATCGATCGGCGGACCGGTGCGCCACGGCTCACCGAGCTCATCGAGATCGCCGGCGCGCTGGGTTGCGGTGATCAGCGGATACTCCTGCGGCTCGTCGTCGATCTCGCCGCGCTCGGCCGGGCCGCCGGCGTCGGTCGCGGGCTCGCCGCCCAGCGCCACCAGCTCGAGCGGAAACTCGTGCACGCCGTCGGCGCCGACGAGCTCGGCAACTCGCGCGTCGGGGAAGCGGGTGAACAGTTCCGGCCGCAGCCCGGCCGTGGCGGCGAGCGCGAGCAGCTGCGAGAGCATCGTCCCGCTGTCCCAGTAGAGGTGGCGGTAGCCGCGCTCGGCGTAGCGCCAGCCGGTGCGCCACGGCACGCCGGTCACGATCACGGTCGTGCCGCCGTTGGCAGCGGGCGGGCCGACGCGCCGCAGCGCATGGCCCTGCGCGTCGTACCACCAGACGCCGTCGGCGAGGCCGTCGACGTCGCGCGCGGCGACGTACAGCTCCATGGCGAAGCGTCCGCCGGCCGAGCCCGCGGCGCGGTACAGGAACAACGGCCGGCCCGGCCGCTGGGTGGTGCGTACCACGCCGGCTGACAGGTGCAGCAGCCGTGCGAGCGCCGCGAGATTGAGCCGGCCCGCGGCGGCCTCGGTGCCGGCGAGCGCGTCGCCGGCCGACATCTCGACCGCCGGCCACTCGCGCGGCAGCTCGACCGTCTCGAGCGCCTGCCGGTACCGCTTCACCGGCGGCGGCTGCGTGGCCGGGTCGTTCTGCTTGAGGTCCTGGCGGATCAGCGGGTGATCCTTGGGCGTCTCCCAGTTCTGCCACGGCGGCGAGTACGACGTGAGTTCGTGGTAGAGCGCGACGGCCTCGTGGCTCATAGTGCGGCGAGCAGGCGCTCGAGGTCGCTCTCGTCGTTCCAGGCGCCGACCGACACGCGCAGGTACGGCGTGCCGGGCAGGTTGCGGCCGACGACGCCGGCGGCAGCGAGGCGCTCGGCGGTCGCCGGCGGGTCGGCGTCCTCCCATGCGACCAGCGTGGTGTCGTCGCGGCGCGCGACGGTGCGGCCGCTCTCGGTCAGCGCCTGCGCGAACCGCGCGGCGAGCCCGGCCGCGCGCTCCTGCACCGCGGCGAGGCCGTAGCGCTCCAGCAGCTGCGTCGAGGTGAGCGTGAACGCGGTCGCCTCGCGCGACAGCGACGGCGTGTCGTAGCGGCGGGCGTCGGCGTGCAGGGTCTCGTCGTGGAAGTCCTCGAACGACACATAGGACGGCGCGATCGCGCGGACGCGCTCGCGGAACGCGGGGGAGAGGTACAGCAGGCCCGTGCCGTCGGCGCCGCACAGCCACTTCTGACCGGCCGCCGCGTAGGCCGCACAGCCCAGCGCGCTCACGTCGATCGGGACCGCCCCGGCGCCCTGCGCGCCGTCGAAGATCACGGGGATGTCGAGCTCGGCCAGCGCGGCGGGAGCGAGCTCGCCGGTGACCCACGACACGTGGCTGCACGCCACGAGCGTGGTCCGCGGCGTCACCGCGTCGGCGACCTCGGCGAGCGGCACCGCCGTCACCTTGACGCCGCGCGCGCGGGCCGCGATCAGCGGTCCCACGAGCCCGGGGTGCTCGGTGTCGGACGTAACGATCTCGTGGCCGGGCCCGAGGTCGAGCCCGGCGAGCACGCTGCCGATGCCTTCGCTGGTCGACGTCTTGAGCGCGACGTCGGCCGGCTCGGCGCCGAGGGTCCGCGCGTACGCGGAGCGCAGCTCCTCCATCGCCTCGCGCCGGGCCTCGAAGTGCCGGCCGTAGCGGCCGGCCTCGAGCTGGGACTGCAGGACCGTGCCCGCCGCCTCGACCGCCGCTGCCGGGACCGGGCCGTCGGTGCCGGCGTTCAGGTACGCGATCCGCTCGAGGACCGGGAACTCGGCACGAAAGGCAGCAGCATCCACCGCGGGCCGCAGGGTAGTGCACGCGTCCCGCGCACTAGCGACCGCAGACGGGCCACGGCGACGGGCCGGCCCGCTCGTAGAGGATCGCCGCGCGGCGGTCCTGCTCGGCCTCCGAGGCGTGAGCGGGGTTGCCGCTGCCGCCGACGGCCGCCCACGTCTCGAGCGTGAACTGGTATTTCCCGTAGAACCCGTTGCCCGTGTCGGTCGCGGGATTGCCGCCCGACTCGCACTCGGCGATCGCTTCCATGACCGGCGAGGCGGTCGACGGGGGCGGTGCGTTGAGGCGGCGTTCGAGCTCCCGGATGCGGGCGCGGATCGCGCCGGTCGGGGCGCCGCGGAGGCGTCGCCGCTCGCGCGCGGGCGAGATGTCCTGGCGCCGCGCCAGTCGCGCCGCACGCGCGGTCAGGTCGCCGCGCAGGTTCAGCGACCGCTCGGCGGTCATCTGATCCGCCACGGTCGGATGCCCCGCGATCGGGGCCTCGAGCGAGTCGGCGGCCGAGGCCACCGCCGGCACGGCGAGCAGCGTGCCCGCCAGCGCAAGCGCTGTCGTCTGTCTTCGCATCATCACGTCCTTCCGAAGGGATTCAGGGACGGCGTCCACCAGGCGGGCCGGATCAGCTCGTCGCGCCAGGAATTGCGCGGCAATCAGCCCGCGGCGGTCCTCCACCGTCGCGGCCAGCCAGGGTAGCGGGGCCCGCGGACACCGCTAGCCTCCTGGCGCGGTGCCGCGCCTGTCGGACAGCCTCGCGGTCCTGCGGTTGCGGGACTTCCGCCTTGTCTTTGGCGCGTTCGCCGTATCGATGGTGGGCGACCGGATGGTCAGCATCGCGCTCGCGTTCGCGGTACTCGAGCTCGGGGGCTCGGCGTCGGACGTCGGGATCGTGCTTGCCGCGCGCACGCTGCCGATGGTCGGGTCGGTGCTGATCGGCGGCGTCGTCGCCGACCGTGTCTCGCGGCAGCGCGTGATGGTCGCGGCCGACCTGGCACGACTCGTGACCCAGGGCGCGCTCGCCGCGCTGCTGATCACCGGCGACCCGCCGATCTGGAGCCTCGCGGTGCTGGCGGGACTCACCGGCGCGGCGACCGGGTTCTTCAACCCGGCGGCGACCGGGCTCCTGCCCGCAGTCGTCCCGCCCGAGCAGCTCCAGCAGGCCAACGGTCTGCGGGCGACTGCGTTGTCGGGCGGCGAGATCGCCGGACCGGCGCTGGCCGGCGTCCTGGTCGCAACCGTCGGACCGGGGTGGGCGCTGGCGATCGACGCCGCGACCTTCGCCGTCAGCGCCGCGTTCCTGGTTCGCGTGCGCCTGCCCGCGCGGCTCGCGCGCGAGGCGACGTCGTTCCTGCACGACCTCCGCACCGGGTGGGCCGAGTTCTGGCGGCGCTCGTGGGTGTGGAGCGTCTGTCTCGCCGCGAGCTTCGGGAACCTCGTGTGGGCGTCGTTCAGCGTGCTCGGCCCGGTCCTCGCGGACCGCGAGCTGGGCGGCGCGGCGGTGTGGGGGACCGTGATGGCGGCGATGGGGGTCGGCGCGTTGGTCGGTGCCCTGATCGCGATCCGCGTGCGCCCGCGCCGCCCGCTGGTGCTCAGCCTGCTCGTGTTGACGATGTTCGCGCTGCCGCCGGCGCTGCTCGCGGCCGAAGCGCCGACCGCGGTGCTCGCGCTCGGCACGTTCCTCGCGGGCGCGGGGATGATGCTCGGCATCTCGGTCTACGAGGCGACCCTCCAGCTGCGCGTGCCGACCGAGGTGCTGTCGCGCGTGAGCTCGTACGACTGGTTCTTCTCGATGGCGCTGCAGCCGATCGGCCTCGCGATCTGGGGCCCGATCGCCGCGGGCATCGGCGTCGACGAGGCGCTGTGGCTCGCCGCCGCGCTCCTGCTCGGCTCGATCCTCGCCCCGCTCGCCATCCGCGAGGTTCGAACCATGCCAGGGCCACTAGCATCACCCAACTCATGAAGGTGACCCTGCCCGACGGCTCCGTGAAGGAGCTCGAAGACGGCGCCAGCGGCGCCGACCTGGCGGCTTCGATCGGCCCCGGGCTGGCGCGTGCCGCGCTGGCGATCAGGATCGTCGACGGCGACAAGCCCGACAAGCACGACGGCAGCGCGTACGAGCAGGGGCGGATCCACGACCTCGCCGCGCCGCTGCACGACGGCGATCGCGTCGAGATCGTCACCGCCAACGCCGACGACGCCGACAGCGTCCAGCTGATCCGCCACGACACCGCGCACGTCCTCGCCGCCGCGGTGCTGGACATGTATCCCGGCACGAAGATCTCGATCGGGCCGCCGATCGCCGACGGCTTCTACTACGACTTCGAGTTCCCGGAAGACGTCACCGTCTCCGAGCACGACTTCGAGGCACTCGAGGCCAAGATGCGCGAGCACGTCAAGGCCGACGAGCCGTTCGTGCGCGAGGACATCCCGGTCGCGCAGGCGCTC
>Ga0111538_10011597_pt1 | contig 11676 bp, 11 predicted proteins | sample SoiMethybrSBSTD1_FD_79669 | JGI IMG/M metagenome (GOLD analysis project Ga0111538, IMG submission 79669) | Bulk soil microbial communities from a Populus tree surrounding site in Tennessee, USA - Soil MetaG P. TD hybrid SBSTD1 (version 2)... | ecosystem: Environmental > Terrestrial > Soil >...
GGCTCTCGTGGAGCTTGCGATCGACCTTCTTATGATCGGTCGGGCACCCGTCGTCCTGGGACGCTGAGAGCGGCGCGCCGGAGAGGACGCCCACGGCCGCCAGGGCGGCGAAGCAGGCCGAGGCCAGGGGGCGCCGGACGACGGTCGAACGGATCGAGCTCATGAGCAACGTCTCCATGCGCGTCAGTGCGTCAAAAGACAAGGTGCAACGGCGTCGGGAACACGCCGCGCCGGTTGATGTCGAGCACGCCGGAGTACGGCGATAAAGTCATCTGAACTCGGCTGTTATTCAAAACCTCAGCCGATCGCCGATTTCGTCAGACTTTGGGGTTTTTGGGCCGAATTTGTGTCAAAAGGCAGGCTGACGGCGATCGGGTCGCAATGCGCCGACGTGTTCTGTAACGGGGCATCTAAATTTGTTATTTGTCACAGATTCGAAATATTTCGTGAAAACAGCCAAATATCCGGGTGTGTGCTGCAACAGCACAAAACGTTCTCTATTAGAGCACTCTAATGTCGTATCGTGTCATGTCTAACAAGTTGAGTGCGAGCCGTGCGACATAATGACAAGGTCATGAGTGCGATGCGGCGCGTCAGCGCAGTGGCCTTGTCAGTGAGCCTTCTGGGCGCGGCTGCGGCGTGCCGTTCGAGCGCGCCGCCAGCGTCGAGCTCCACGAGCGCGGCGCCGCGACGCGGCGGCGAGCTGCTGGTGTCGGCGCGCACCGAGCCGCGCAGCTTCAACCGTCACGTGGCGCGCGACAGCACCACCAATCTGGTCGCCAGCCTGATGAACGCGCGGCTGGTGCGGATCAACAAGGTCACCGATGCGGTCGAGCCCTGGCTCGCCGAGAGCTGGGAGCTCGGCGACGAAGGGCGGCGCGTCACGATGAAGCTGCGCCAGGGCGTGATGTTCTCGGATGGCCAGCCGTTCACCGCCGACGACGTGGTGTTCGCGTTTCGCGCGGTCTACGACGAGCGCGCCGGCAGCGTCATCGCCGACGGGTTATCGCCCGGCGGGAAGAAGCTGCAGGTCGCGGCGTCCGATCCGCACACCGTCGTGATTACCTTCCCCGAACCGTTTGCGCCGGGCTTGCGGATCCTCGAGGACCTGCCGATCCTGCCGCGCCATCGCCTGGCGGCGGCGCTCGATGCCGGCACGTTCGCGAAGGCGTGGGGCCTCGATACGCCGCCGGCCGATCTCGCCGGTCTCGGCCCGTTCGCGCTGCGCGAGTACGTGCCGGGACAGCGGCTCGTCTTCGAGCGCAACCCGCACTATTTCCTGAAGGCGGCCGACGGCACGGCGCTGCCCTATCTCGATCGCGTGGTCGTCGAGATCATCCCGGACCAGAGCGCGGAGCTGCTGCGCCTCGAGTCGGGACAGCTCGACATGATGAGCAGCGAGATCTCCCCCGACGCCTACGCGCCGCTCAAGCGCGCCGCCGACCAGGGGCGGGTCAAGCTGCTCGACCTCGGCGTCTCGCACAACGCCGACGGGCTGTGGTTCAACCTGAAGCCGGGGGCGTTCGCCGGCGACCCGCGCGCGCCCTGGCTGCAGCGCGACGAGCTGCGGCACGCGATCTCGATGGCGGTCGATCGCAAGGTCTTTGCGGACACCGTCTTCCTCGGCGCCGGCGTCCCGATTGTCGGCGCCGAGACCCCGGCGAACAAGAAGTGGTACTGGGCCGGAACGAAGGAGCCGGCGCACGATCCGGCAGGCGCGCGGCAGATGCTCGCGTCGATCGGCCTGTCCGACCGCAACGGCGATGGCACCGTGGAGGACGCGAAGAACCATCCGGTCCGCTTCACGCTGCTGACGCAGAAGGGGCGGGCGAACCTCGAGCGCGCCGCGGCGGTGATTCGCGACGAGCTGAAGAAGATTGGCGTCGGCGTGGACATCGCCGCGCTCGACGGCGCGACGCTGATCGAACAGTTCCTGAGCGGACGGTACGAGGCGGTCTATTTCAACGCCGACAAGACCGACCTCGACCCGGGCAGCAACCCCGACTTCTGGCTCAGTTCAGGCAGCGCCCACCCCTGGAACATCGAGCAGAAGACGCCGGCCACCGACTGGGAGCGGACGATCGACGAGCTGATGCGGCGGCAGATCGCGTCGCAGGACGACAGCGAGCGCAAGCGCCTCTACGACGACGTGCAGCGCATCTTCATCGAGCACCAGCCGATCGTCTATTTCGTCGCCCCGCGCATTTACGTGGCGCACTCGGCGCGGGTCACCAACGTCGCGGCTACCGAGTCTCGGCCACAGCTGCTCTGGCGTCCCGAGGTCGTGGCGGTGGCGCACTGAGGCGCGACGCTGGCGGCGCGCTCGCAGCCGCGGTCTCGGTTCGCACCGGGCGCGCCTGATCGACCAGCACCAGCACGACGCCGGCGACGATCGTCAGCGCCGACAGCAGCGTCCATCCAGTGACCGTCTCCCCGCCGAGGAGCGTGCCGAGCGCAACCGCGACGATCGGGTTGACGTAGGCGTGCGTCGCGACCCGCGACGCCGTGGTCACGCGCAGCAGCCAGTTGTAGGCGGTGAAGGCGACGATCGAACCAAACACGATCAGGTAGCCGAGCGCCGCCGCGGATGCCGGCGTGACGTGCTGGAACGAGAAGCCGCGCCACTCGCCGCTGACCGCGCTCGCCGCGGCCAGCCATGACGCGCCGGCGAGCAGTTGCAGCGCAGTCGACTGGCGCACGTCTCGCGGCAGCGCCGCGCTCCGCCCGTAGATCGAGCCCCCAGCCCAGGCGAGCGCCGCGCCGACAATCGCGGCATGGCCGATGGCAAGCCCGCCGCCGGCGGTCCAGCCGGGCGCGAACAGCAGCGCCACGCCGGCAAAGCCGAGCGCCAGCCCCGCCCAGCCGCGGCCGCCCGGCACGCGGCTGCTGCCCCACCGCCAGTCCATCAGCGTCAGCCACAGCGGCTCGGTCGCGGTGATGAGCGCCGCCTCGCCCGACGCGACCCGCTGCTCCGCCCATGCCAGCAGGCCGTGCGAGCCGAGGAACAGCAGCCCGCCGGCAACCAACGCCGCGCGCCACGCGCGTGCGCCCGGCGCCGCGGCCTCGGGCCCGCCCGACAGCCGCGCCGCGGGCGCTCCGGCCAGGCGGGTCCAGAGATAGAGAATCAGTCCGGCGGCAAGACAGCGCACGCCCATCATCGCCAGCGGCGGGATCGATTCCACGGCGACGCGGATCGCGTAGTAGGTGGAGCCCCAGATCACGTAGATGGCGAAGAAGGCGAAGAGCGTGCGGCTGCGGGCCATGTAACCTCCGACAACAATATTGAAGGTTACATCGGCCGCATGCTAACCTGTCAACAGCTTTTTGATGGTTACAGCTGACGTCACCGCGCGCAGCGCCGACTACGTCTTCGACGTCAGCGGCGGCCGCCTCTGCCTCGACTTCGCCAACACCGTCGGCTGGCGCGGCAGCGACCAGCCGGATGAACACCTCGTGTCGTACGGCGACTTCATCGCCTGGGCGGAACAGGCGGGCGCGGCGGCGCCGCGCGAGGCAAAGGCGCTGCTGCGCCGGGCCGCGGCGCACCCGGCGGAGGCGTGGCAGGCGCTCGCGCGCGCGATCGCGTTGCGCGAGGCGATCTACCGCGTCTTCGCGGCGGTTGCCGCCGGCAAATCCCCGCGCCCGGCGGACCTGGCGATCGTCAACGCCGCCGTCCCGGCGGCATTCGAGCGATCACGCCTGGTGGCATCGAAGGACGGATTTGCGCTGGCCGCGGGCGTCGACGACGACGATCTTGCCGCGCCGCTCACCGCCGTGGTGCGATCGGCGGTCGATCTCATCACCTCGCCGGAGATCGATCGAGTCCGCACCTGCGCGGCGGCCGCGTGCGCGTGGCTGTTCCTCGACACAACGAAAAATCGCGCGCGGCGCTGGTGCGACATGAAGACGTGCGGGAATCGGGAGAAGGTGCGGCGCTTCCGGGGTGCTGTGTAGGGGCCGAGCTTGCTCGGCGATGTCGGGGGCCGAGCTTGCTCGGCGATGTCGGGGGCCGAGCAAGCTCGGCCCCCACAGGAGTCGATGTCACTTGTGGGGGCCGACCTTGGTCGGCCCCCTTCACGCGAAGTTCGTTTTCACGACGCTTGCGTCGATTGATGCGATCGTCGCCCGCCCGGCGGCGGCCGCCGCGTCCACCAGCTCCTGCTGCATCATCTCCAGGAGCTTTTGCGCACCCGCCGGCCCGAACGCGCCCAGCGCCCACCGCGTCGTCCGGCCGAGGAGCACGGCATTCGCGCCGAGGGCGAGCGCTTTCAGGATGTCGCTGCCGCGCCGGTAACCGCTGTCGGTGATCACCGGGATCCGCCCTTTGACCGCGGCGACGATTTCCGGCAGCACCTCGAGCGTCGACGGCCCGTAATCCATCGATCGGCCGCCGTGATTGGAGACGACGATCGCGTCGACGCCGTGCTCGAGGCAGAGGGCCGCGTCCTCGGCGGTGAGGATGCCTTTCACGACCAGCGGCACCTTGATCATCTGCCGCACCTCGTCGAGATACTTCCAGGTGTACCAGAGACGGCCGCTGCCCAGCCGATAGAGCGCGGGCCCTTCGACTCGCCGCGTCAATCCCCCCGGCTCGCTCAGGGCAGGCCCGCCAGTCGGCGCGGCGCCGGCGGGTGCGCCGCCGCGGCCGGCGGGGCGCGGCGTGCCGCCGAGATTGCGATCCTGCGCGCTGCGTTCGTAATAGGACGCCTGTTGATCGACGGTGACGACGACCGCGGCGCAGCCGGCGGCCTGCGCCTTGTCGAGCACGTCCCGCTGGGTCTCGCGCCCCTGCGGCGGATACGGATACAGCTGCCACCAGAGCGGCCCGGCCGCCGCCGGCGCGATGCGATCGATCGGCAGGCTGGTGTTCTGGCTGACGATCATCGGCGTCGTCGACGCGGCGGTGGCGGCGCGGTGCATCCCTGCTTCGCCGTCCGGATGCAGCGGCACCATGGCCGCGGTCGGCGCGACCATGATCGGAAACTTCATCTTCAGGCCGAGCAGCTCGCACGACAGATCGACGCGCGATCGCTCGATCGGCTTGCCCGGCACGAGATCGACCCAGTCGAACGCCTCGCGGTTGCGCCGCAGCGTGAACTCCGAGCCGTCGCCGTGCGCCGTGTAGTCGTAGACGGAGAGCGGCACGTTGGCGAACATCACCGGCTCGAAGTCGAACGAGGAGAACATCTCGTCGAGCCCCGGCGTCCGGCGGTGATCCTTCAGCGGCCGCGGGTCCTGCTGCGCCGCGGCGGCGGCGAGCGGCGCGCCGGCAACGAGCCCGGCGAGCGACCTCAACGCGCGGCGGCGCGATCGGCTTTGCAGCCAGCGTTGTTCAAGCGCGCCCATCGCCCTGCTCCTGGCCGGCGGTTCCCGAGCCGCGCTCGCGCGGCGGCCGATGCACGCGCAGCATCGTGCGATCGAGCGCGCTGAGATTCGGCTTGCCGCACATCGCCATGTAGCGCGCGAGCTCGGTCTGCAGCATCTCGACGACGCCCTGCACGCCGGCCGCGCCGTAGGCGGCCAGCCCCCACATCACCGGCCGTCCAACCAGCACCGCCTGGGCGCCGAAGGCGAGCGCCTTGATGATGTCGGTGCCGCGCCGGAAGCTGCCGTCGGCGAGAACCGCCGCGCGCCCGCCGACCGCATCGACAATCGCCGGCAGCGCGAGGATCGAAGCATCGGCGTCGCCCTTCGCGTTGTAGCTGGAGACGATGATCCCCTGCACCCGATGCTGCAGCGCCAGCCTGGCCTCGTCCGGCGTGGCGATGCCTTTCACGAGGATTGGCACGTCCACGCCGCGCGTCAGCACGTCGAGCGCGGCGAGATCCGCCTTCAACGTGGATGCGCCCGCACGCGCGCCTTTCGCGGCCCCGAGCGTGACGCACATCGCGCGGCAGCCCGCACTCACCGCCTCCTGCGCGCGAGCGGCCGCCGCGCCGTCCTGCGCGAACACCTGATACCAGTGCGGCGTCGCGGCGCCTCCGGCAAGGTCGGCGAGCCTGATGCTGGAATGGCTGCTGATCACGGCGACCGCCTTCGCCGCCGCCGCGCCGGCGAGCGTGGCGCGCTCGCCGTCCACGTGAAAATCGGCCTGACGCGCCACCGGCGCCACGAGAATCGGCGCGAACATCGCCTGGCCGAACAGCGTGACGCCGAGATTCAGGTCCAGCACCGGCATCATCATGCGCGGGCGCAGCGTGATGCGCTCGAACGCCGATCGGTCGCCGCCGGCGATGGCGGCGTAGGCCGCCGGAGCGAGCACGCGCTTCGCCTGATCCTCGTACTCGAGCACGTTGACCAGTTGTTCGCGCGGCGCCAATCGAATGCCGCCGCCGCGCGAGGGCTGCGCCGCCCCAACCGTGTTGGCGACGATCGAGCCGACGCTCTGGAGCGCCGCGCGCCGCGTGATCCGGTCCTGGCGCATCGAGGCCGTCCTCACTTGCCCCACAGCTGCTCGAGCCGCCTCGCGCGCCCGCAGCCGAACTTGTAGTACTTGAAGCGAATCGGGTTCTTCTTGTAGTAGTCCTGGTGATATTCCTCGGCGCGGTAGAACGGCGACGCCGCAACGATCTCGGTCACGATCGGCTGCTTGAACCGGCCCGAGTCTTCGATCGCCTTCTTCGATGCCAGCGCCAGGCGCTTCTGCTCCTCGGAGTGATAGAAGATCGCGGGGCGGTACTGCGATCCGACGTCGCAGAACTGCCGATCGGGTGTCAGCGGATCGATGTTCTTCCAGAACACGTCGAGCAACTGCTGATACGTCACCTTCGCGGGATCGAACACGATCTCGACCGATTCGGCGTGGCCGGTCCCTCCGGCCGACACCTCTTCGTAGGTCGGGTTCTTCTTCTGGCCGCCGGTGTACCCGGACGTCGTCGAGATGACGCCCGGCAGCTCGTCGAACGGCGGCTCCATGCACCAGAAGCAGCCGCCCGCAAACGTCGCCTTCTCGTAGCGTGGGTCGCTCGCCTGCGCAGATGTCGGCTGTGCCCGCGGCACGAATACGAAGCCGGCAACGACGATCGCGGCGGTCAAAATGAAACGCCTCATCACCCTGCTCCTCGGGCTCACGTCCTCAGCGCCGGCGGCGCCTCCCCTTCGGGCACGAACTGGAGCGCCAGGCCGTTGTTGCACCAGCGCTGTCCGGTGGGTTTCGGCCCGTCGTTGAAGACGTGCCCCTGGTGCCCGCCGCAGCGGGCGCAGTGATATTCGGTTCGCGGAACGACGAGCCAGAAATCGCGCTTCGTGCCGACGCGGCCGGCGATGGGCTCGTAGAAGCTTGGCCAGCCGGTGCCGCTGTCGAACTTCGCGGCGGAATTGAACAGCGGCAGGTAGCACGCGGCGCAGATGAAGGTGCCGCGCCGCTTCTCCCGGTCGAGCGGGCTCGAGAATGCACGCTCGGTGTGTTCCTCGAACAGCACCGCAAAGGCCTCCGGCGGAAGCAGCTTGCGCCACTCCGCTTTCGGCTTCTCGAGCCGTTCGATCTTCGGATCCGGCTGCCGGCGCGTCATGGCGCCGCCATCTTACTAGACCCTACGGTCCGGCTGAAGCCGGACACTACGAATGTTCAGGCGTGGTGTCCGCCTTCAGGCGGACGTCGAAATCTTGGCCAGCACAGCGGAGACGACGCGGTCGCAGCGTGGCGCATGGAACTGGAAGCTGCCCGGCGCCACCTCGCCGATCTGGGCCGTGACGGCCCGGCGGATCATCACCCGCGCGCGGTGCAGCCGCGTCTTCACCGCCTCGGCGCCAATCCCCAGCCCCTCGCCGGTCTCGCTCGTCGTCAGCCCCTCGATGTCGCGCAGCATGAAGACGGTGCGATAGGTTTCGGGCAGCGAGTCGACGGCTGCTTCGAGGACGCGCGTCAGCTCCTGCGCGTAGGCCTGGCGCTCCGGATCGGCCGCCGGCGATTCGAACGTATCCATGTAATCCCCACCGCCCTCGTCCAGCTGTGATTCCGTGGCTCCCCGGGACTCGGACCGCTGCGCCTTCCGGCGCCGGTTGAACGCCTCGTGCAGCACGATGCGCGTCAGCCAGGTGGAGAACTGCGACCGCTCCTCGAACTGGCCGAGATGCGTGAAGGCGTTGATGTACGCCTGCTGCATCACGTCCTCGACGTCGGCCTCGTCCCTGATGACGGCGCGGGCGATACGGTAGACCCGCTGGTTGTGGCGCCGCATCAGCACCTCGAAGAGCGCGCTGTCGCCCGCGCGCACGCGGCGGACGATATCGGTATCCGACAGCGCGGACGAGGCGCGGACCGCCGGGGCGAGAGTCTCCATACCCATTAGAGTCGCAACCCCGGCTGGAGGTTGCAAGCCCGTCCGCTGTCACCTTTCTGCGCCTGCCGGCCTCTCATCGGCAGGAGGCATTCATGAATTTCGATCGCCTGACGACACCCTGGTGGGCCCTGCGGGCGGGCCTCGGCGGCGCCGCATTTCTCGCCGGCCTGGACAAGTTCTTCAACCTGCTGGCCGACTGGCCCGCGTATCTCAGCCCGATCGCGGTCCAGCTGCTGCCGGTGAGCGCGGTGTCGTTCATGCACGTGATTGGCGTGATCGAGATGATTGTCGGCGCCGCGATTCTCGCCGGTCTCACCCGGCTCGGCGGCTACGTCGCCGCGGCGTGGCTTACCGCCATCGCCCTGAACCTCGTCACGACCGGCCACTACTTCGACGTCGCCGTCCGCGACCTGGCGATGGCGATCGCCGCGTTCACGCTCGCGCGCCTCACCGAGGCAGGCGTTGGCGCCACGGCGGCCAGCGCCAGCGAAGCGGCGGCGCTCGCCCGGGCCCGGCGGATCACAGCGTGAGCGTTCCCTCGATTGGCAGCGGCCGCTGAGGCCGGCCGCAAGGAGGAGCTGATGCGACCGTGGATTGTGCTCGGACTGTTCGTTTCATTCGTCGCCGTCGGCTACGGCGCGAAGTATCGCGACGACCAGACCTTCGACGACGTCGTGCGCAGGAACGCCGAGAAGATGCTGGAGGACGGCCGCCGCATCTTCCGCTTCGACACCTTCGGCGACGAAGCCTTCTGGAGCGGCGCGCTCAAGCTGCACCAGGCGATCGCGGGCGAGCGCCACGGCGGCGTCGGGCCCGGCGTCAGCCCGGCCACCGCGCTCGCCGTCGGGCTCAAGGTGGACTCGGAGGCGCTGCCGCCCGACCTCGTCGACGCGGTGCGGCGCCGCCGCGTCAATCTCGACGATCCAGCCGTGACGCTCGCGTTGCTCGACCTCAACGCCGTCGTCGGCGTCACCGGGCGGCGCGGTCCTGACGGACGGCTGGCGACCGTCGGCATCCAGTGCTCGTTGTGCCACTCGCAGGTCGACAACTCGGTCGCGCCCGGCATCGGCAAACGGCTGGACGGCTGGCCGAATCGCGATCTCAACGTCGGTGCGATCGTCGCGCTCGCGCCCGACCTCAGCGTCGTGGCCGACCTGCTGCAGACCGATCAGGCCACGGTGCGCACGGTGTTGAACAGCTGGGGCCCGGGCAAGTTCGACGCCGAGCTCTTCCTCGACGGCAAGGCCTTCCGGCCCGACGGGAAAAGCGCAGCGACGCTGATTCCTGCAGCGTTCGGCCTCGCCGGCGTCAACCTCCACACCTACACCGGCTGGGGCGGCGTCGCGCACTGGAACGCGTTCGTCGCCAACCTCGAGATGCACGGCCAGGGAACGTTCACCGATGCGCGGCTCGACGATCCGCTGCAGTTCCCGGTCGCGGCGCGCGCCGGGTTCGGCCACGTGCGCAACGATCCGGATCTCATCACCTCGAAGCTGCCGGCGCTGCACTTCTACCAGCTGTCGATTCCAGCGCCGGAGCCGCCGCGCGGCTCCTTCAACCGCGCCGCGGCGGAACGCGGCAAGGTGCTGTTCAACGGCCGCGCGACCTGCTCGAGCTGCCACGTGCCGCCGATCTACACCGATCCGGGCTGGAACATGCACACCCCCGAGGAGATCGGCATCGACGACTTCCAGGCCAACCGCGCGCCCGACCGCATGTATCGCACCACGCCGCTCGGCGGGCTGTTCACGCGGCAGAAGGGCGGCTTCTACCACGACGGCCGCTTCGCCGACCTGCGCGCGGTCGTGGATCACTACAACGTCACCTTCAACCTCAACCTCACTGAGCAGGCCAAGCGCGATCTGGTCGAGTACCTCAAGTCGCTGTAGCACCGTGACGATCGTAGTGTCCGCCTTTAGGCGGACCGTGGTCTGGTCCGGCTGAAGCCGGACACTACGATCGACCTTCCCTTCCCCCTTGCATCGAGCTCCGCCCTGGGGCTACAGTCGTCGGTGAAGACCTGCCATGAAAATCCCGCAGTGAGCTCTCCGTCGCCCACCCGCTCCATTGATTGAGCGCGGCCCCTGCGCCGCCAGACAATCTGAACGTACGCACATGTCCGATCCGGCGATCCGTGTCCGTCATCTCGTCAAGCTGTACACCCGCCGCGGGCAACCCGAGGTGCGCGCGCTCGACGGGCTCTCGTTCGACGTCGCGCGCGGCTCCATCTTCGGCCTGCTCGGCCCGAACGGCGCCGGCAAGACGACGCTGCTCAAGATCCTCTCGACGCTGGCGCGCCCGACCTCCGGCTCCGCCACCGTGCTCGGCTACGACGTCGTCGGCTCGCCGCTCGACGTGCGCCGCCACATCTCGGTCGTCATCCAGGAGACGGCGGTCGAGCTCTTCCTCACGGTGCGCGACAACCTGACGACGTTCGCGCGCTTCCACGGGCTGCGCGACGCCGACATCCGATCGCGCTCGGAGCGCGTGCTCGAAGACTTCGGCCTCACGTCCGAGTCGCACCGGAAAGTGCAGGACCTGAGCGGCGGCTTCCGCCGCCGCGTGCAGGTGGCGAAGATCTTCATGGTCGAGACGCCGGTCGTCTTCCTCGACGAGTTCTCGACCGGGATGGATCCGATCCTCAAACGCAGCGTCATGGAGAAGCTGCGCGGCGAGATATCGAAGGGGCGGACCATCGTCCTGACGACGCAGATCCTCAGCGAGGCGGAGGAGCTGTGCGACGACATCCTCATCCTCAACCACGGCCGGCAGGCGGCGCGCGGCGACCTGCACACGCTGAAGCTGCTGTCGAAGGGCGTCTACGACGTCACCGTCACCTTCGACAAGCTGCCGGACGGCATCGAGCAGGAGCTGGCGGCGCGGCGGCCGATTCGCCTCTCGATCACCCAGAACACGGTCGAGGCCACGCTCAAGGAAGACGACGGCGGCATCCTCGCGGTGGTGGCGGCGCTGGCCGCGCGCGGGCGCGTGCTGCGGCTCGAGGTCGGGGGCGCGAGCCTGGAGGATATTTTCGTCGAGCTCACGGGGGAGGGGACCAAAGAAGGAGCCGCATCATGAGCGCGCTGTCGGCGGTGATGTACCGCGAGGGCAAGATCCGGGCGACCAATGCCCTCTTCATCTTCTGGGACGTCGTCTATCCGCTCGGCTACCTGCTGGTATTCGGCGTCGGCATGAACGACGCGCTCGGGTTTTCCGGGCTGACCACCAACTATCACGCGTTCTTCCTGGCCGGCGTGCTCGGGATGGCCGGGTTCGGGATCGCATCGAACACCGCGTGGTCGTTCTTCATGGACCGCGACAACGGCATCTTCTACGAGATGCTCACCTACCCGATCAGCCGCGCCGAGTACCTGGTCGGCAAGGTGCTGTTCAA
>Ga0111538_10011598_pt1 | contig 11676 bp, 8 predicted proteins | sample SoiMethybrSBSTD1_FD_79669 | JGI IMG/M metagenome (GOLD analysis project Ga0111538, IMG submission 79669) | Bulk soil microbial communities from a Populus tree surrounding site in Tennessee, USA - Soil MetaG P. TD hybrid SBSTD1 (version 2)... | ecosystem: Environmental > Terrestrial > Soil > Tree...
CCGACCGCTCCCGCGCCCACCGTCCCCGACGGCGTCGTCGGCCGCCTCGCGCCCAGCCCGACCGGACGCCTGCACCTCGGCCACGCGCGGACGTTCCTGCTCGCCTGGTGGAGCGTGCGCTCGCGCGGCGGGCGCCTGTGGCTGCGCATCGAGGACCTCGACCGCTCGCGCGTGAAGCCCGGCATGGTCGACGAGTGCCTGCGCGATCTCGAGTGGCTGGGGCTCGACTGGGACGGGGAGCCGCTCCTGCAATCGGCGGACGGCTCGCGCTACGCCGCGGCGCTCGAGCAGCTCCGCGCGAGTGGCGCCGCCTATCCGTGCACGTGCTCGCGGCGCGATCTCGAGCTCGCGCTCGGCGCACCGCATGCGGACGACGGCGAGCGGCGCTATCCGGGCACCTGCCGCGGGCGCTTCGCGTCGCCCGAAGAGGCCGAACGCCGGAGCGGCTCGCCGGCGGGAATGCGTCTCCGCGTTCCTGACGGGGAGCTCGAGATCCACGACGGCATCGCCGGCGACGTTCGCGTGGACGTGCAGCGGGAGGTGGGCGACTTCCTGCTCGCGCGGCGTGACGGCGCGTTCGCCTACCAGCTCGTGGTCGTCGTCGACGACGCGTACCAGGGCGTGACCGAGGTGCTGCGCGGCAGCGATCTCCTCGCGAGCGCCGCGCGCCAGGAGCACGTCGCGCGCGCGCTCGGCGTCCCATCCGCGGCCTGGTTCCACGTGCCGCTCGTGGTGGACGAGCACGGCCGGCGTCTCGCCAAGCGCCGCGACGATCTCGCGCTCTCCGAGCTGCGCGCCGCGGGCGTCGATCCACGCGCCATCGTGAGCTGGGCCGCGCGCAGCACGGGTCAGATCGCTGCCGAGCGAGCGCTCTCCATGGACGTGCTCCGCGGATTCGACCTCGCGCGGCTGCCGCGCGAGCCGGCAGTCCTCGATCCCGCACGCATCGCGGCGCTCCGGGCCGCCCGTTGACGCCGCGGAACCTGCGCCGGCTTGACTCCCCCACCCTTCCGGCTACCCTTCTCGTCCCGCATTCCGGGATAGCTCAATGGTAGAGCAGCCGGCTGTTAACCGGCGGGTTGTAGGTTCGAATCCTACTCCCGGAGCCATCTCCGGTTGCGCTGGAACGCCGCCGCCCGAGCGGCTAGGGTCCGAGGCCCTGCAACTCCTTTCCCGGAGGGACCCATGCTTCCTGCGCTCCGACCCGTGCTGCTGGCCGCGCTCGTCGCGCCGCTCGCCTCGTGCCTCCTGCCCGACGGCTCCGTCGACGCCTACGCGGGCAAGACGAACATCCGCGACTCCGATCTGGGTGACGTCGTCGAGCCGCAGCAGTTCGGCGTCGTCGGAGCGGTCGCGCTCGACTCGGGGTTCATCGGCACCGCCATCGAGGTCGGCTACGAGACCGCGTCGGACGACGACAGCAGCTCGGGCGTCGAGATCGACAGCGACGAGATCTACGGCGGCCTGCGCTTCAACATCCTGCCGTCGTTGCCGATCGTGAAGCCGTACGTCGCCGCGGGCGTCGGTCAGCTCAAGGTCGACCTCGAGGACGGCGCTACCGACGACGACGACAGCGGGCTGGGCTTCTACATTCGCGGCGGAGCGGCGCTGCAGTTCGCCTTCTTCCGCATCGGCGTCGATCTGCGCCAGACGCTGGGCACGAGCGTCGATCTCGGTCAGGTCGACGACCTGGACGCATTCGTGGCCAGCGGCTTCATCGGCATCGCCTTCTGACGACGCGAGCGATGCCCGTGGCTCCGCCGGCCTCTCGCCCGTCCGGCGTCCGGTCCTGCGCGGGCCCGGTGCTCGGCGCCATGCTGCTCGCCGCGGCCTGTGCCGCGACGGAGTCCACGAGCTCTTCGCGCAGCGCGCGCGCCGCCGACGGCGTTCCCATCGTCTACGAGGTGCGCGGCACGGGCGCGACGACGGTGCTCTTCGTCCACGGCTGGTGCTGCGATCGCACCTTCTGGCGCGACACGCTGGAAGCACTCGCGCCCGAGTGGCGCGTCGCGGCGCTGGACCTCGCCGGTCACGGCGAGTCGGGCCACGAGCGCGAGCTCTGGACGCTCGACGCGCTCGCGGGTGACGTCGTGGCGGTCGCCGACGCGCTCGCCGCCGAGCGCCTGATCCTCGTCGGGCACTCGATGGGCGGTCCCGTGGCCCTGCTCGCGGCCGGCAGGCTCGGCCCGCGCGTGCTCGGCGTGATCGGCGTGGACACGCTGCACGACGCCGAGTTCCGCTACCCGCCGGGCTTCCTCGAGGACGTGGCGCGCTCGTTCGAGAGCGACTTCGGTACGGCGCTCGAGGCCTCGATGCGCTCGGCGCTGCCCGACGACGCCGACCCGGCGCTCGCCTCGTGGATCCTGAACCGCGCGCGGCGCACGGACCAGCGCGGCGCGATCGCGCTCCTGCGCGGGCTCGAGGGCTTCGACCTGCCGGCCGCGCTCTCGAACGCGAACGTGCCCGTGCGCGCGGTGAACTCCGCGCCGCGCGGACCGGGGAGCCCGATCACCGAGGGCGAGCGCAACCGGCGCTACGCCGACTTCGAAGCGGTCGAGATCGAGGACTGCGGTCACTTCCCCATGCTCGAGCGCCCGGCCGAGTTCCAGGCCGACCTGCGCCGCTACCTCCGCGAGCTGGATCCGGGCTAGCCCGACGATGGAAGCGCTCCTGTTGCTGGGCTTCGTGGCCCTGATCCTCGCGCTGCTCCTGGTCGACCTCCTGCTGGTCAACCGCGACGCGCACGTGATCCCCATGCGCACGGCGCTGGGCTGGACCGTGTTCTACGCGTGCCTGGCCGTCGCGTTCGGCGGGCTGGTCTACGCGATGTTCCGCTTCGGCTGGGCGGGCGCCGGGACGGAGTTCGGCGTCGGGCTCGACGCGCACCGCGCGACCATGCAGTACCTCACGGGCTGGCTGCTCGAGCAGTCGCTCAGCCTGGACAACGTGTTCGTGATCGCGCTCGTCTTCCAGTACTTCGGCGTGCCGCTCTCGCAGCAGCACCGCGTGCTGTTCTGGGGCATCCTGGGCGTGCTGATCATGCGCGGGCTCATGATCGGTGCGGGCGCCGTGCTGATCCAGCGCTTCGACTGGATCATGTACGTGTTCGGCGCGCTGCTCCTGCTCACCGCGGCGAAGCTGCACTTCTCGAAGGACGAGGCGGTCGATCCCTCGCGCAACCTCGTCGTGCGCTTCTTCCGCCGGCTCTATCCGGTCACGGAGGGCTTCCGCGGATCGCACTTCTTCGTGCGCGAGAACGGCAAGCGCGCGATGACGCCGCTGTTCCTCGCGCTGGTCGTGGTCGAGACCACCGACCTCGTGTTCGCCGTGGACTCGATCCCCGCGGTGTTCGGCGTGACCACCGAGCCGTTCCTCGTGTTCACCTCGAACATCTTCGCGATCCTCGGGCTGCGCTCGCTGTACTTCACGCTCGCGGGCCTGATGACGCGCTTCCACCGCGTGAAGACCGCGCTCGTGTTCATCCTGGCCTTCGTCGGCGTCAAGATGCTGATCGCGCACCACGTCCAGATCCCGCACTCGGAGCTCGTGTCCCTGGGCGTGATCGCGGGTGCGCTGATCGCCGGCGTGGCGGCCTCGCTGCTCGAGCGCCCCCGCGACGGCGGCGGGCCTTCATGAAGCGCGTCCTGCTCGTCTTCCCCACCGCCTGGGATCGCCGCCAGCTCGCCGCGCTGTCGCTCGCCGCGCGTGCGCGCTACGAGGTCGTGCTCGACCGGCCGGCGGACGAGGACGTGCGCTGGGACCACGACGTCATCGGCCACATCGAGGAGCGCGCCGTCGTCTGGCGCGGCGCGCTGCAGGGCGTCACGAGCTCCAGCGACTATCCCGGAGCGATCGTCGCCGCGGGGCTCGCGCAGGCGATGGGACTGCGCGGTTCCGCGCCGGAGGCCGTGCTGCGCGCCGGGCACAAGTACTACTCGCGCCTCGTGCAGCGCGAGGTCGCGCCCGCGGCCGTGCCCGACTTCGCGTTGCTCGACCCGGACGATCCGCCGACCTGGCCGCGGCCCGGCGACTTCCCGCGCTTCGTGAAGCCGGTGAAGGGCTCCTTCTCGCTCTTCGCGCGCCGCGTCGCCGATCTGCCCCAGCTCGAGGCGCTGCTCGCCTCACCCGCACTCCAGGAGTTCCGCGACTACCACGGGCGGCTCTTCGATCTCCTGGCCGGACGCTACACGCGCTTCGAGCACGGCGCGCGCTGGTTCGTGTCCGAGGCCGTGCTCACCGGCCAGCAGGTCACGGTCGAGGGCTGGGTGCAGGGCGGACGAGCGAACGTCCTCGGCATCGTCGACACGGGCTTCTACGCCGGAACACCGAGCTTCGGGCGCTTCGATTATCCCTCGGCGCTCCCCGCGCCCGTGCAGGAACGCCTCGGCGCGATCGCGTGCCGTGTCGCCGAGGCCTTGGGCCTCGACGACACGCTCTTCAACGTGGAGATGTTCCACGATCCGCTGTCGGGCAAGGACGGCATCGTCGAGATCAACCCGCGCATGTGCGGGCAGTTCTGCGACCTCTACGAGAAGGTCGACGGGACGAACGGGCTCGAGCTCGCCCTCGCGCTCGCGACGGGAGAGCCCGCGAAGGTGGAGCGCGGACGCGGGCGCTTCCGGGCCGCCTCCAGCTTCCCGCTGCGCGTCTTCGAGAGCGTGCGCGTGCTGCAAGCCCCGGCCGACGCGGACCTCCGGCGCCTCGAGGCGGCGCATCCCGGGAGCCTCCTGTGGAGCGAGGTGCAGGCGGGCCAGCACCTCGCGGTCGGTCCCCAGTCGGAAGACGGTGCCAGCGTGCGCTACGCGATCCTCAACCTGGGTGGCGAGAGCAGAAGCGCACTCGAAGCGCAGCGCGCCACGATCGCCCGAGAGCTCGGCTTCGTGTTCGCGCGCGAGCCCGCGCCGCGGCCCGGGACCCTGTCCCCGGGTCCCTGAGGCGGATATCGTCGTCCCACCGCGATTCCGTCCATCCTCGCCGCGCCCGGCGCTGCCGGGCGACGTGGCCGAATCGGACAGCACAGGAGACTGTTCCCATGGGGTTGATCCAAGAGTTCAAGGCCTTCGCCATGCGCGGCAACGTCGTCGACATGGCCGTCGGCGTGATCATCGGCGCCGCGTTCGGGAAGATCGTGTCCTCGGTCGTCTCGGACGTGATGATGCCGGTCATCGGCATGGCGACGGGAGGCATGAGCTTCTCCGACAAGAAAGTCGAGCTGAAGGCGGCCTCGATCGACGCAGCCGGCAACGCGATCCCGGCCACGACTCTCAACTACGGCGTGCTGATCGACGCGATCATCTACTTCCTCATCGTGGCCTTCTGCCTCTTCATGGTGATCAAGGCCATGAACGCGACCAAGCGCAAGGAAGCCGTGGCGCCATCGGTGGCGCTCCCCCCGCCGCGCCAGGAAGTGCTGCTGGAGGAGATCCGCGACCTCCTGCGCAAGCGCGCGTGAGAGCCTGAGCAAGAATCCTCCGCCATGCCGAGAAGCCGCCAGATGCGGCCCGGCAAGGCGCAGCGACGACGCGTGTTAACGGAGAAACACTCGGAGGAGCTGCAACAGGTAAGCCCTGGTGCGCCGAAGGCGCAGCGCATCGATCCTGCGGATCGATGCGCAGGGGATCCCCGGGGCGCATCTGGCGGCTTCGCAGGCGGCGGAGGATTCTTGCTCAGGCTCTGGGAGCCTGAGAGGGAAACGCGAACGCCGGACGCCGCGCTCGCGCGCAACGTCCGGCGTTTCGCTGGAACGAGACCTAGCGCGCGAAGCGCCGCAGGACGGTGCCGCCCGAGTGCGCCTCGAGCGAGAACGTCCACGAGTTGCTGCCTCGCGTCACCTCGTACCGGAGACCGGGGCTGGCGACGCGCCGCACCTGGAAGCCGTGCGCCTCGAGCTGCTCGAGCAGACGCTCGGCCAGCGACTCGAGCGGCCGGGCGATCCAGCGGTCTCCGCCGTTGCCCGTACGCAGCGGCGCGGGAGGCAGGACGAGCGAACGGGTCTTCACGGTGCCCGGATCGCGAGTGCCGAGGTGGAGCGTCACGCGCACGTAGTCGGTGCGCACCAGGTCGTCCGCGCCGTTGGCGTTCGTCACGTGCAGCTGCACGGTGTAGTGCCCGGGCAGCGAGTAGACGTGCGAAGGGTTCTGCACGTCGGAGGTGCCGCCGTCGCCGAAGGTCCAGCTCCACCCGGTGGGGACCCCCGAGGACTTGTCGAAGAACTGCACGAGCAGGGGCGCCGTGCCGGTCGTGACCTGGGCCTCGAAGTCGGCGTCGGGCAGGATCGGCGGCTCGAGCTCCAGCACGAGCTCGGGCTCGTTGGCGCTCTCGCGGGTGGCGTAGAAGACGCTGTTCGCATCGTGGTTCAGGATCCCGAACGAGAGGAAGCCCGAGTCCGCGCCGAGCGCGTCGGTGACGTCCAGCTCGGCGAACGTGCCGAGCACGACGTTCCCCAGGCTGCCGACGACCGGCCCGGTGAGGGCTGGAGCGTTGTTCCAGTTGACCGTCACCTCGCTCCAGTCCGAGTCGACCGAGCGCACGTCGCCCCCGTCGGGGCTGGCGTCGGTGACGAAGAGCCGCAGCAGGGCCGAGGACACGATGTTGCCCGTCGCGGGCACCTCGAACTTCAGGTACCCGTGGTAGTCCGAGGTGTCGTCGTCGCGCACGCGCATCGTCGTGAGCACGCCGTAGTTCTGCGTCGGCGAGCCCTCGCGCACCTGGGAGTCCTCGAGCGGCTGGAGCACGAGGTTCGTGGGCGAGGGCTGGACCGTGATGAAGCCCGTGTGCGTCACGGTGTCCTGGCCCTGGCTGTTGGACACCTCGAGCGAGACCGTGTAGGTGCCGGGCGAGTCGTAGACGTGCAGCGGATGCTGCTCGCTCGATCCGTCGCCGTCTCCGAAGTCCCAGTCCCAGGCCGTCGGAATGCCGCTCGACCCGTCGAGGAACTGCACCGTCAGCGGGTCGTAGCCCTCGGTGATCGACGCGTGGAACTCCGCCGTCGGATCGTGGGGCACGGGCCCGCCGAGATCATCGGCGTGGATCCAGTAGTGCTTGCTCGCGTCGTGGCTCGCCAGGACCACGAGGCCGGACTCGCCACTCACGCTCTGCTTCGTCGACGTCGGATCGTTGTGCGTCGGATCGTCCGCGCGCCGGATCACGACCGTGCCGAGGCCGGACGGAAAGGAGATGGCGTCCATCGACGAGGTCTTCTCGTAGATGGTCCCGCCCAGGATCGGCCGCGTGGCGAAGCAGTGCAGCTGGCGCGCCGCTTCGTCGACCAGCAAGATGCCGCGCGTCCAGCCGTCGGCGGTCGAGGCAACCGGGAAGTTGCTCCACACTCCGGCCGCCGAGCGCTGGAGCAGGCGCACCTCGTCGTTGCGCTTCTTGACCAGCGCGAGAACGCGACCGTCCTGCGTGGCCTTCATGCTGATCTGGTCGTTGGCCGTCATCGGACCCGAGAGCGCCACCTGCAGCGACGACCAGTTCGTGTCCGCTTGCCCGTCGACGTGCGACGTGAAGTAGAACGAGTCGGTGACCTCGTCGGACCACATCACGCCCACCTTGTTGCCCTGGAAGGCGACGATCGCGCAGATGTCGTCGGCGACGTCGGTGGTGCTGCGCGGGTGGACGACGGGCGTGCTCCAGTGGCGGTCGCTCTCCAGCGAGTGCGAGATCCACACGCGCAGGTCGAACATCCACGCAGCCCACAGCGTGCCCTGCGAGTCCTTCGCCAGCGTGAGGCACTCGGTGGTGCCGCTCGCGAACTCGATCGGGAAGCCCGGATCGAGCGAGTAGCGCTGCTTCGCCGGCTCGTACGAGTAGCGATAGAGCAGCATGCCCGGACCGTTGGCGCCGGCGCCGGACGTGAACACGTGCGACGTCACGTAGAGCTTGGCGCCGTCCCACAGGCAGTCGGCGCGGCCCTTCGGCCGCCGGTCGATGGCGGTTCCGGTGTCGATCCAGGTCAGCGTGTTCGGATCCAGGCGATGGATCATGTGGCTCTGCGCGGACGAGCTCCACAGCGAGCCCCACCAGATGCCGTCGGCGTACCAGAGCTTGCTCTCGGGTTTGTTGCCCGAGGGAGCGATCGCCGCCCCCTGGTACGAAGGTCCTTCCACGCCGACGTCCTGACCGCGCACCGCGCCTGCCGAGGCCACGAGACACAGGGACACCACGCACGCCCGCCTCAGCGGGGTGAGGTCGTCAAAACTCATCAGCTATTACCCCTTGGGAAGACTGCCCCAGAAAACGGGCGGAGGATAGCTGCTTCGCGAAGTCGCCGCCACCCGGGGTGTCGTCGCTAGCGCGTATCTCGAGCGCTCAACCGTGCGTCCAGTCGGTCCACCCCATGTTCTTGCCGGGGCTCGACGGGGAAGGCGCCGGAAAATTCTCGCCGTAGAAATGATTGAGCAGGTGCGGGATCCACGTGTCGTCGCCGGACGCAGGGAAGTTGCACTGCTCGTGCAACCAGCGAGCGGCGCGCAGCAGCGCCTGGTCGGACCAGTTCCACGTGTCGTAGCCGGCACGGTGCAGCAGCACCGCCTGCGCGACCGCTCCCTGCAATGCCTCCCACACGTAATTCTCCTTCGGCGGCGGCCACGTGAATCCGCCGGCGCGGCGCTGGTCGTCGGGCAGCACGCCGTCGATCGAGTGGCCGTCACGCGTGGCGCCGCGCGGATTGATGCCCACGGGCGCGCTCGCGTTCGCCTGCCAGTCGAGCTCACCGTACTCGAAGGCGGAATAGGCACTGCGGTCGCCGAGCCAGCCGTGGAACACGCGCGCCGCGCGCTCGACCTCGGCCGTGTCACCCAGGTAGAGCGCGGCCGCGATGCGGCTCGCCCCCGCGTGCGTGCCCCAGTTGTTCGGGCGCTCCTCGTGCGTCGCCACGAGCGTGCGGCCGTCGAGCGTCTCCGTCAGGCACTCGCGCAGCCACGCGCGGAAGCGCGTGTCCACGTCGGTCGGCAGTCCGACGAGGTCGGCCGACACGACGTACGGCAAGAGGTTTCGTCCGAGCGCCAGCGTGCGCCCGCCGCGCTCGGTGCCGATGGCCGCGTCGCACGCGGCGACGACCTGATCGCGATAGCGCGCCTCGCCCGTCCGGGCGAAGACCAGCGCCTTCGCCAGCACGATCACGTCCGTGTCGTCGTCCTGGTTGGAGACGTCGGGCGTCCCCGCGGACGAGTTCGCGGCCGACAGCAGGTTGTTCCACGCGCTGCCCGACGTGGGCAGCGACGCGAGCTCACTCGAGCCGGTCCAGATGCCGTGCGCGTCGGGATCGAGCACGCGCACGAAGCCCGGCTTCTCGGCGCGATCGCTGTCCGCACCGGCGTGCACCGTCAGGCTCACGTCGTACGCGCCGGGCTGGCCGTACGTGTGGCTCGGATTGCGCTGCGTCGAGGAGCTGCCGTCACCGAAGGTCCACTGCCACGCGGTGACGGCGCCGGTCGAGAGATCGGTGAAGGTCACCTGCAGCGGAGCATCGCCGACGTTGTTCTGCGCGCCGAAGAGCGCCTGGAGCTCCGTCCCACCGCCGCCGTCCGTCACGTGCACGAGGTCGGGCGTCGTCAGCGAAGAGCTCCCGCCGGGTCCCTGCACGCGAAGCGTGACCGAGTACACGCCCACTGCGCCATAGACGTGCGACGGGTTCTGCTGCGAAGAGGTACCGCCGTCCCCGAAGGTCCAGGTCCAGCCGGTCACGTCGCCGGTGGACAGGTCCGTGAACGCGACGTCGAGCGGAGCGTCCCCCACGTTGTTCTGCGCGCTGAACGCCGCCTCCGGCTCGTTGCCGCCGCCGGTGCCGCCACTCCCGGTCGACGACGTGGACGAGCCTCCGCCGCAACCGGAAACGAATGCCAGCACGAGAAACCAACCGTGGACCCGCGGACCTCGAATCCTGCCTCGCGACATCGGGACACCCTCCGCGCGGACCCTTCGTCTGCGCGCGGTGCACAACCGGAACCGGAACGGTGATAGCCGCGTTCGGGATCTGTGCACGCCTCCGCGAGGGGCGGAGCGAACGGAGGCACGCACTCCGCGACTCCAGCCCGCGCACACACGCAACCGAAGAAGCGGTCCTCCCCACTGCGATGGAACGCTCCGACGGGTCCCCGCCCATCGATCGCATCGCCGACGAGCTCACGAGCGTCGTGCGCGCCCTGCGCGAGCTGCGCGCGCGCGCAGCGACGAGCGACGTCGGCGTTCGCCTGCAGCTCTCGATCGAACGCATCGAGGCGGCGCTGTTCGCGCTGCACGAGCAGCGCCTGATCGGCGCGGACGGCGCGGACCTCACGGGCATGGCTCGCTCCGTCCCGGTGCAGGACCTCTTCTCGTTCCTGGCCACCACGCGCAAGACCGGGATCGTGCGCGTCGAGACTCCGGGCGAGCGCTTCCTCGTCCAGCTCGACGACGGCGCGGTCGTGTACGCGTACGGCGACCGCGCTCCGAAGGGCGACGGACCCGCGGACGCGCTCCTCGAGCGCGGCTGGGTCTCGGGCGATGCCCTGCTGGCGCTGCCGGACACGGCGGCGCAGAGCGCCTGGCTCGACCCGCGCCTGCTCGAGACCGCCCACCTCTCGCGCACGGCGCTCCAGGCCGCCCTCGCGCACCAGACGCGGTGCGCTTTCTTCCGCCTGTGCGCCGTGGAGGACGCGCGCTACGGTTTCTTCGCCGGCGCGCGCGTCCAGAACGTCGTGCGCGTGCACCACAGCGCGGTGGAGCTGCTTCTCGAATACCACCGCCTCTGCGACGAGGCCGGGCGCGTTCCCGAGGAGCAGCAGGAGCCCGTGCCCGAGCCCTCGGAGGCGGACCGCACGCTCACCGAGCCGCCCCGGCCGCGCGAGGAACCGGCGCCGGCCGTCGAGCTCGGGCTCACGGTGGTCACGATCCTGCCGTTGCCCGCCTGATCTCCGCTCACGCGCGCAGGCCGGGGTAGGTTTCCTGCGGACCGCTCGACGGTCCTTCGCCGCTCAGCCGCGGTCTCGCAGGGTCTCTCCCGCTCCTCCCGATATCTCCTGCCGGGGCCGCGGCTCCTTTTTTCCCGCTTCGCTCGCTGCCGCGACGAAGCGGGAAACGGGCTAGGCGACGCTGCGCCTCAGCTGGCGCTGCACCTCGAGGGCGCGCTTGATCTGCTCCCAGGTCGTGGCCCCGGTCTCCACGATGGCCTCGCCGATGTGCAGGTTGGAAGCGCGCTGGAACCGCAGCGCCTTCTCGAGCTGCTCGCGCGTGATCGTGCCGAGCCGGATCATCACCTCGCCGAGCAGCTGGGCGTGGAGCGACTTCACGAAGCCGTGCTGCTGGCTCGACATCTTGAGCTCGACGCGCTCGGCGGCGGCGGTCGGGGCAGCCGCAGCCGTCTTGGGCGGAGCCTGGCGCGTGGCGCGCAGCTCCTCGCGCAGGCGGTCCTGGTACTGCACCGCCGCGGCGATCTGCTCGGGCGACGCAGCGCCGAGCTGGATCAGGCACTGCCCGAGCGCCATGCCGCTCGAGGTGTGCAGCTGGAGCGCGCGCGAGAGCGAGTCGGCCGAGATCAGGTTGGCCTGCAGCAGGATGCTGCCGAGCATGTAGTCCTGGGTCAGGCTGAGGTCGCGGTGCTCGGCGACGTCCTTCCCCGCGAGCGCGGTCGGCACGTCCGGTCGCACGGCGGGAGAAGCGGTAGCGGTCGGGGCCGGCGTCGTCCGCGGCCGCGTA
>Ga0111538_10011600_pt1 | contig 11672 bp, 9 predicted proteins | sample SoiMethybrSBSTD1_FD_79669 | JGI IMG/M metagenome (GOLD analysis project Ga0111538, IMG submission 79669) | Bulk soil microbial communities from a Populus tree surrounding site in Tennessee, USA - Soil MetaG P. TD hybrid SBSTD1 (version 2)... | ecosystem: Environmental > Terrestrial > Soil > Tree...
AAGCTGCTGGCGACGAATCCCGCCGTGGCGCCGAAGGTGATGCCTCTGGCGGGCGTGAAGGAAAAATCACTGCGTGAAGAAGCGGTTGCGCGCACCGAAGAAGAGCTGCGCGTCGCGCAACAAAACTACGAGTACCTGGTGCGCACTAACCTGCAGGTGCTTGGGCATGACTTTCAAACGCAGCGCTCCGAGTTGGAGCGACGCCAGCTCGAGTTTGACCGCCAGCAGGCGCAGGCGCGGCTAAAGATGCCCTTCGATGGCCAGCTCAATCCGTCGCTCCCGCTGGCGGAAGGGATCACAGAATATCCCGTCAACGCCGGCCAGGAGCTGGCCGTGGCCCGCGACCTCAGCCTCATTCTCTTGCGGGTACCCCTTTCGGATGCCTCATGGTCCACTCTCCCGACGGATCAACTGGCCGCGGTGGTGACTTTGCCGGACGGCACGCGCATGGAGGCTCCGTTCGCATTCAAGAAACTCGAGCGCGTGCAATTGCGCGAGGATGTTGTCTATTACTTTCAGTTTTCCACGGAACGCTCTCCCTCAGCCGCGAGGCTGGTGGGTACCGAGGTTTCGTGTGAACTATGGCTGAGACTGGTGCAGCCCGCTCACGTGGTTCCTAAACTCACGCTCGTGTTGCACCAGCCTTCGGCCTTTTCCTCGCGCCGGTGGAACGAAGGCCTGGCCAGGCTGACCCCCGGCGCGAGTTTGCTCGTCGAAGGTCAAACCGACCTCGCCGTGGCTTTGCCCGATGAAGGAAACAGCCCAGCGGAAGTCAAACCCAATGAGCGTGCCACTGCCAATCCGGCCCTCGCCCACCGTCGTTAATGGGGGGCAGGGCACGATGACCTGCCACGAAGTGTCGTTTCGATACTTCCGCCAGCAGCCGTGGGTCATCGAGCGCTTCAGTTACTCGTTCGCGCCCGGTATTACGCTCATCAAGGGCGCCTCGGGCTGTGGCAAATCGACCCTGCTTCGCCTGATGGCCGGATACCTCGTTCCTGCCATGGGTGCCATTGTCACGCCTTCGGGTCGCCAGCCCGCCGACCCTGAATTCCAGCGCCGCGATCTTGGCTACGTCTTTCAACAACTCAACCTTCTCCCGCTGGCCAGCGTCACGCGCAACCTCACCCTCGCCGCGAGCCTGGCGGGCCTTCCGCCTGAAACGACTGCAATGCGTTCCGCGAAGTGGCTGCGGTTGCTGGGTATCGAGGAGTTCGCCAGCCGTTTACCGCAATCTCTTTCCGGAGGCCAGCAGCAGCGCGCCGCCATCTCGCGCGCGCTCGTTAAGGAACCCCAGGTCTTGCTCCTCGACGAGCCGACTTCCGGCCTGGACGACTTGAACACGCGCGTGATTATCCGTGCGCTCCAGGAATACGTTAATGGTGCCCGGATCTGCGTCATCAGCTCGCACGATGCGCGTCTGGAATCTTTGGCCAATGAGATCCTCGATTTTAATCGCTTCCTACCTGTGGAAAGACACCTGGAAGCGCTGGTTTGAACAGCCGGGCAGCCCGCTTTCGCGATTGTTCGTGACGGGCCTGCTGGCGCTGGTCGCGACAGTGATCCTCGTCGCTTTCCACCTTTTGGAGCGCAGTATCCGCGAACGTCTCGAACGCTTCGGCTTGAACACCATTGTCGTGCGCGAAACAGTCAATTCCGATTCGCGTGATCTCACGGTGTTCACCGACGCTCCAGACCGCCTCGCGGCGCTGTCGGACCACGGCCAAAAACTTCGCGTCCGCCAGCTCTCCGTCCGCGGCACGACCGAATGGCAGGACGGCGTCATCGTGCTTACCTACGGGCCGGAATCCTTCGACCACTTCATCGAATTCCTCTCGCCCGAAACCCCAGGCATTCTCTTTAGCGAGGAACTGCCGCCCGACGCGCTGGTGCGCGTGAACGTCAGTCGGCACGCGACGCTCGCTGTGACCCGCCGTCCTCAGGGCTGGCTGCGCCCACTGATTACGGAGGACATGCTCCTCGTGCCCCAGGGGACGTGGCCCGATGAAGAGCGCCTGGGCTTTATTGAGACGACAATTTTTCAGCGCAATCCCGATGCGATCCCGGTTGCACACCTTGTTTCAGCGATGACCACATTTTACGCGATGGACCGTGATCGCCGCTCACCGCCGCAGGTGCAAAGCGCGCTGCCAATGATCCGCGAACTCGAAAAACTCAAGGAACGCCAGGTGCAATGGCGCAACCTGCTCGCCGCGATCCTTGGTCTCGCCGTCTCCCTTGTGTACGGCTCGATCGCCGTGCTGGAATTTCGCCAAAACCTTTTCGTCACGGCGTTGCTTCGCAGCTTTGGCGCACCGCGGCAGTTCCTCTTTTGGCGACACCTGATCGAAAACGCACTGCTCGCGAACCTCGCCGCCATCTCCGCTGTCGCGCTGATGGCCGCGTTGCACACCGCGATCTTCGGCACACTCGGCTTCGCCAAACCGGTGCTCGATTTCTCCGGCGGCAACCCCTACGCGAGCGCCGAAGTCCTCTCGATCCTCATTTGGGTGAACGTCGGCGCGCTCCTCAGCTCCATCCCCATCCTCATCGGCCTCCGTACTCCTGTCGGAGCGACCCTCAATTGACGGTGACTAACTTTTGGATTCTGCTCGGCGCCCTTCACGGTGACATGTTCAAATCATATTCCGCGCACGTGAATCCCACTGCATAGTTCGATCCGTTCTTGCGCCACCAATCGATTAGAAACTTCTCGTACAACGCCGGAATTTCCTCTTTCTTCGGCGCCGGAAACACGTCGTCCAACGATGAGAGCAGGTGGCCGAGAACCGCAAATCGCAGAACCAGACAATACTGCGCCGGATGGTCCAGCTCGGGCAACGAGCCGTTCTTCAGCCATTGCCGCACCGCCGCCTCAATCCGTGTTCGGTGCGGCGCTTCGATCAACTCGTAGGAGCGCATTCGACCCGGCGGCCCATCGCCTTCGCAAATCACCGGCGCGAGCCACGGCGCTTCGCGCCATTCCCTGAAATGCACCGCCACTGTTAGCTCCGCCCCAATGTCAAACCACGAATCCATGCCCTCGCATATTCCGCCGTCAGACCCTGCCGTCAATTTCTTTCCCGCGATCCTGAAGCCAAAATCCAAAACGGAACTCTGCGCTTGCACTTGTATCGCGTAGGCTGCGGTCCGTGAAATACGTCGCTGAGCCTAAGCACGTGCGCGAAGTCTCAATCTCTGCCGCCGCGGATTTGGGTTTCTGGGAACAGTACCTTCGCGGACAAGGCCTGGTCGCCGTCGAGCGAAGTGGCAAGGCGCAACTTATGATTGTCGCCGCAAGCATGCGCTACATGGGGATCGCTTTCAGTGAGGTTAGCTTTTCGCTTCTCGTGGCAAATCCGCTCCAGCCGGAAGTTCCTGCCGCCTTTTTGATCTCCGCTTTTAACTCCTCACGCTTCCTTGCCTGGTCTGAGCGGCTCTTCTTCCACACGCCGTATGTGCATGCGTGTTGCGAAGTGCAACTGGACCCGCCAACGGTTCGGGTTCGTTACCTTCACACGAGCTTCTTTGAAGCCTCCATGCAGAGTGACCGCGAAGCTCCGGCCGGTACCGGCGAAAGCAACCAACCATGGGAAGGCGCTGTCTTTTTGCCGGCGAAGAATGCCAGCGGACCGAGGTTTTATTTTGCAAAGCTTCAGGGGGCGGCTACGACTCGTCCCTTCGCCGGTGCGCACGATCATTTCGCGATTCAGCCGTCCAATCCGCACGCCGTTTTCAAGCTGTTGCTCGATTCCAACTGCGTTCCGCTGCAATGGACTGTCCGCCCCGACGCGGTGCATGGCCGGAGCAAAACATTCCAACGTTTCCTTTCCAGGTAGTGCCGTCGAGGAGATCTCCGTGCTCGTGTATGTTCTTCAATGCCATGTCTGGCAGGCTACAAAGAACACCCGCCGCGGGGTGCGCGCGCCGGGTGTCTATCCAACTTACTGTTATGCGAAGACGTCCTACGGCATCGGAATTACATAGATGCGCGGGAAGTTCGCGCCTACGAGCTCCAATTGGACCAGGGGGCCTCCCGGATTTGGGTTCGCCGGGCTGCTCGCGACCTCGGCCACATTGAAGTCGTTGTCATAAGTGAGCACGATGTTGTTGCCCACCACGCACACGCCTTCAACTTTCTCCAGCAGCGGATCGTTCGCCGTCAAGTTATCAATGACCACCGTCTTCGTTACGGGAACGATTCCCAGGGCGGCGATTCCCGCCGTATTGAGTTGCTCAAGGGTCTTCGTCGGGTCTGAGATCAACTTGCCTGCCGCATCTTCGAAAGGAGTGAGGTCCGTCGCTCCAGTTACGTCGGCCTCGTACAATTTATCCGTTGCCCGTTCGGGCACGAGCAATTTACCCGGGGCAGTCGAGAAGAGGTCGCTGAGCGTGACGTTGTTCGGCACGACAGGGATGCGATAGAGATACTGCCGAATCAGCGGCTGTGGAGCGGCGTTGAACAACACGTTCAGGTTGATCGCCACGAGTCGCACGTTGCCATTCGCATCGGCTGCGGCCCGGTTCGGGTTGTTCGCCGGACGCTGCATGATGGCGTAGAGGATGCCGTCGGACGATGCCGCGATGCCTTCCAGCCCGCGGTTGTTGCGCCGCTTCGCCAGAACTGCTGGAAGCACGTCATACGTCGGCACTTGTTCTACCCCTGTCTTAGTCCCGGCAGGCACCAGGCGCATGAGCACTGTTCCCGACGGGGTCAGCATGGCCACGCTCGGTTTATATTCATCGCAAACCCAGAAGTTGCCCCATGGGTCGATCGTGATCCCTTCGGCGTCCAGGCAATCCTCGTCGAAGGGCAGCCGCACCAGGTTGAAGTCGAACGGGATGTCCGTGGCCGGCAGGCTCGTCGGCAAGCCGCTGATGTGTTCGCCATCCGGGCGTGTAAGCGGACGGAGGTGCTTGATCTTGGCTCGCTCCTTGTTCTTCAACTCCACCTGGAGAAGGTGTGGACCGAATTCCGGTATCGCGAACGCTTTGAACGTGCCAGCCGAATTCGTAAAATCGGGCGCCGGGCCACGATCCGTGATGATATGGAAACAGTCGGGCTTTCCGGCCACAGGATAAATCCCGGAGAATCCGCCGACTTTGATCTGGTTGCCGTTATAAGGATCGGTATAGAGCGTGAACGGAACCGGGTCCAGGTCCACGTCATACGTCACCACCTGGGCCTTTGATGTGCTGTGTAATGTCAGCAACGTGCCGACGAGCGCCGCGAAACAGGCGCGGCAGGTTAGAGGTGCTTTCATGGTATCGATATATTTGTGCCGCGCCAATCCCGCCGGCCATCGGCAGTGATGTGTTCAGCGCCGCCTTACCCCTTACTTCCGAAATTCTCGAGAGTTGTTACGAAGAAAGATCCTTACCTTAATAAGATGAATCGTGGTGGCCGCCGCCAGCCACCGCTATCCCCAGGCCAAACCCGTGCTCGAGGTCGCGGGCCAGTTCCTCGGCCGTTGCGTACCGGCGCGACGGATCTCTCCTCAGGCATTTCAGGCAGATCGCCGCCAGTTCCTCGTCGATGGCTGGATTGTGCCGGCGCGGAGAATCGGGGTCTTCGTTCAGTTTCTTTCGCCACGCTTCCCACGCTGTCGCCGCGGTGAATGGCAGCCTGCCCGTGAGCAACCCGTAGAAAATGATTCCCAGGCTGTAAATGTCCGTCGCGCGTGTGGCTGGAACATAGCGATCCTGCTCCGGCGGCAGATACTCGTTGAGAGATGAACCAAAGATCATTCCGGTTTCAACATCTTCGCCGAGGAATGCGCGAGACGGGATCCTGGCCACACCAAAGTCCGTCAAATGAGGCCGATCGTAGTAATCAATCAGTATTCGGTGCGGTTTTAGACCACCGTGCACCAGGTCATTTTGATGGGCGCAACCAAGTGCCCTCGCCAGGATCGCGACCAGCCCCGCAATTTGTTGCTCAACGTAACGGGGCCCGCTCGACGAGGGCTTGTCGCTCCTTTCGACTTCATACTCGCCCCGAGCGATCTTTCGCGCCAGTGTTTCCCCGCAAATGAGCGGCATCGTTAAGAACTGTTGCCCCTCCAATTCCCCAATGTCGTAAATCGCCGGAATGTTCGGATGGTACAGTCTCGACACGGCGTCGGTTTCCATGACGAAGTCTCTCCACGCCGGCGGTGACTTCAACCGCAAGTCGAACAACATCTTAAGCGCTAGCGTGCGGTTCAGGTTCAGTTGTTCCGCTTTGAAGACGACGCTGTTGGGGCCGTGACCAATTTCTTCAATCAATTCGTAACCGCCAAAGCCCAGCGGTCCTTTCAAACCGGCTATTTTCTCTTGTGGGCGCTGCGCTTCCACGAAGCCGAACCGAAAGACGCACTCCGAGCAGTATCCGTACAGCGCGTCCTCGTCGATGGCCGTTCCGCATTCGCGGCATGCACGGACGGTCTGCATACAAACGAACCATCTAGTAATTGTAATTCGGATTCATTCCAGGATCCGGCGTCCAGACTACGTCCGCTTGAGGGAGGATCGCTTTTCCGGCATGGCCGCCTTCCGTCTCGACAACGCTCCGCCCTCGCATGTTATCCACGTGCCCGTCGCCGAAGGCCAGGTTGCCGCTGCCGCGATGTCTGATAGAAAAGCGATTCGCATATGCACTCGGTTGGCCAAGATCAAAGTCGTCCTGCGCAGGATGGACTTCGGGTTCGTCGTCCAGTCGGTTATCGAGAAACACCACGGTGTGCGCCGGTTGCTTGACACTTGCCCATGGAATCGTGATCTCCGACCCGTTGATCAGCTTCGAATTCATCGCCACTGAAAAAAATACCCAGGTCTCGAGGTAGGCGAACTTCTTGAAGCGGGCCTTCGGGCAGTGCATCAGCCTTTTCGTATCGTAAAAGTCGTCGCGCACGAAAAAGTAGTCACTGGCCGGCCGCTGCCCAAGGATTCCGGGCAGGGAATTGTACCAAACATCTTGATTGAATTTGTTACGTACTTGCGCCCAGATTTCGAGTGAAACACCTCCCGGGGTGGCGCTTTCCCGCGGCGTGCGATCTTCGTTGTCGTCCACGTACATGAAAAACCCCGTCGTCCACTGCTTCAGGTTGTTCTTGCAGGTTGTTGTGTAGGCCGCGTCCTTGCTCCGGGCCAGAGCTGGGAGCAGGATGCCCGCGAGAATAGCAATCACTGCGATCACTACGAGCAATTCAATCAGCGTGAAGGCGTGGGCGTATATTCGATGTGTGGTCGGTTTCATAGTCTTCTCATGGCCCATGCACTAACCGGTAGAAGCGCTGACGCCCTGCCGCCGAGTTCGTGACGGTCATGATGGTGCAATCGGCCACGAAACTCCCCACTGAGACCCAGGGTCCTTGTGCAAGCGTGTCTCTGGCTTCCAGCGTGCAGGATATCCCTGCCGGCGCCCGCCATCGAATGATCGTATCGTTTCCAACGCGCCGAATGGCCGTGATCCGCGGTGGTGGATTTGTCGTGTATCCAGGCGAGCCGATAGTGTCCCCATTTGCGGCGCAAAAAGTCCCGTTCTGGCCAACCACACTCTCCTCTTGCTCCGTCCAGAATGTTGGCTGAAAACGGAAAGTCACGTTACTCACACCGCCGTCGTAACCGACGTCATGGATGAATACGTGCTCAAGGGTTGTCGTTGCATTCCAAAGGCGCAACGCATCGGTTGTGTCCGCCAATCCGAACTTCTCATACGTGAATACCTGCAGCCCCGGTGGCAAGTGTTCCGCGCCCCACCATTGGCGAAATTCCTCAGCCGTGATCCCGTCGCAAAAGATGATCGATTCACCGGGTGCGATCATCAGGGAGTTTGTAATCTCAACAGCCCGGTAGAATGTCATGCCTTTGTCAACAAACCGATAACCAAGGAGTCGCACCGCATTCGTATCGTAATTGGTTAACTCCCACCAGTCGGCGTAGGGACGCGCTGGCCATGCCATGATTTCCGTGATATAAAGCTCTGGCTTGCGCGTAACGGTGAGCTTCGCCGAGGCAGTACACGTCGCGAAGCGATTTGAAGCGACGACTGAATAATCGCCCGTATCGGCAAAGGTCACGGGACCGACTTGCAGACTCGAGCCTGTCTGGCCGGCGAGCGGCGACCCATTGAAATACCATTGATACGCACAAAGCGGATAGCCGCGCGTCACGACCCTAAACGTGGGTTGTTCATTCGTGGTAACCGTCAAATCACTCAAGCCGCTGATCAGCTCGCAAGGCCGGTCGCTCGTATTGACCATTAATTCTGCGACTCGACTTGTAACGACATTCAATCCATTGGTGATAACGACATAGTAAGAACCGGCCTCGACTGGAGTGACGTTGGCGACGGGCAGCAAACCGTTTGTCCCGTGGGGAATCTTCTCTCCATTAAAATACCATTGAAACCGCGGTCGCGGAAATCCGTAGGCCGCCGAGGAAAGCGTGACGCTCGTCCCGCCGTCAGCCACGGTATTCGTCGGTTCCAGATCAAACCACAGCGGGAGTGGATCGCAGTGTCTTCCCGGCGATCCAATGTCACGTCCTGTCGCGGTAGCGACAGATGCCTGATGACAAGTTCCCTCGCTGCTCGTCACTGGGAATTCTCCGGTTACAGGCGAATAGGTGAATGTGTAACCATCCGACGCGTTCGCCCACACAACACTATCGACGTAGTTATTGCTCCCGTCCCAAAGCTGTAAGGCATCGTTCGCGGGACCGAGGCCTGGAAACGGGTCGGCATTCGGCCTCGCAGGATCCGTTGCCGGGACAACAACAATTCTTACGCCGACAAGCCGGTCGGCGCCCCACCATTCGCGGAACTGTGATTCGTTGGTATAAAAGGCCAGATTTTCTCTGGAAAAAATGATGGATTCATGCGGCTGAATCACCAAACCGTGAAACGCGTCGCTTCTTGCGTTAATGATCGTGTTCAAGTCAGTAAACTTATAACCCTCTAAATCCACCTCGTTGGTGCCGAAATTCGTCAATTCCCAAAAGTCAGGGAAACGATGGCCAGCCTCATTGGTCCATGCATGCGGCATGACTTCGGTAATCGCCAGTTGCGCTCTGAGGTTTGCAGCCGGAAGGACCACTCCGCCGCAAAGCAGAAATACGCACAGGAAACTTCTCCTTCGCGATTTCATGGGTTATCCCCTTCGGCTTTCCGGTCGCTCGTGTCTGGGAAAGCTTTACCTACAACATTGATCGCGCCCTCGAGCGCCCTAATTTCTTCCTGCGGAACTGCAGCAAAGCTGGTATCTGTGCCACCGAACGCTTGAAGCAGGTTGCGGTCGGGAAAGCCAATCAAAGCCCGCTGCATTTCGCGCACCACCTCAGGGCGGAGGTGGCTTCCGGCCAGCCAAAACAAGCTGGTGCTCTGAAAGGTCATCAAGGGCGTCACGCTCTTGTAAAAGAGAGCGTCGCGGAGTTGCCCCTCCGAGGCCACGCCGGCGTCAAAACGATTTTCCAGGACAGCTCGCACCACTTCGACGTGGCTATTGAGGCGGGCGAGCGCCGGGTTCGCAAACTGGCCCAAACGCACCCGTTGTTCGAAGACGGAGACGGCATCCAGCACTTCATAATGTCTAAGTTCCGACGCAGTGATCCCATTCGTGGTGAGATGGTATTTCGCCCAAAAACTAATCGTGGCGTAGGTTTCTCCAAAGGCGAAGGATCGCCCTTTTATGCCCGCTATGTTTTGGATGCCCAGGTTTGTGCGCGCGAAGATGATTGCTTTTTTTGCCGGCGCCTGTGTGGCAATCGGCACAATCCCCGCATCTAACGCTTTGGCCTCCAAATACGACACGCCACCGATGCGCAGGAAGTCCAGCTTGCCCAGCGCCAGGTCGTTCACCGCGTCCTCGTTGCGCTTGTAGATACACAAATCCAGGCGAACAGCTTCTCCAAGCCGTCGCTCCAGTTCCTCTTCGATTTGCCCGATGATCGGGGCGAACTTTTGCACGCGCACCGCAGGGTCGGCCTCCACCAGAAATCCCATCGTATATGGGGGCTTGCGAATCGAATTTCCGTTGGCGCGAATTCGCCGCCCGGTAATAAAAGCCAGCTTTTCGGAGGGAACCTTGCCCATCTGCTGGTCGCTGCCCCAAAATTGTTCCATTTGCAACTCCACCAGGGCGGCGCTTTGCCCTCGGGCCCCGACCTCATTAGCCTGCCTCAGTTTATCCAGCAGCACGAGGGCTCCCACGAGGCTGACGCACAGCGTCCCCATGAGCGCGCTGCCAACCGGGTTCCGCTGCATCCACCGGCTGGTTCTTCTCACCAGGCTCGTTCGTCGCGCATGGATTGATTCCCGCCGCAACCAACGCTCAAGATCGTCGGCGAGTGTTTGCGCGGACACGTAACGCTGGGCGGGATCCTTCTCCAGGCATTTGAGGCAAATCGTAACCAGGTCGTCGTCAATCGCTCCGTTTTTTCGCCGGGGATTCACCGCTTCTTCTTCCTTTGTCCGACGGAGAATCTCCATAGCCGTAGGCCCATCGAACGGCGGTTTTCCTGTGAGCAGTTCATAAAAAATTGCCCCGAGGCTGTAGATGTCGCCCCCGGCCTGCGAAACCGCTCCCAACGCCTGCTCGGGCGCCATATAGCCGGGTGTCCCGAGCACCGTTGTCGCTGGTGTTAAGGCCACGGTTTGATCTGCAATCTTCGCAAGCCCGAAATCCGTCAGATGCGGTTTACCCTCCTTGTCCATCAGGATGTTGCTCGGCTTGAGGTCCCGGTGCAGCACGCCGCGCTCATGCGCATAGTGCACCGCGCGCGCTACGGTCGCGATCAGTGTCGCGATCTTTTCTTGCGTCTTGTCCCGGCCCGCGAAGCGTGTCTTGCCGCGCTTCGGCACGTCCCATTCCCCCAGCGCGATCTTGCGTTCCAGACTCTCCCCATCGATGAGTCGCATGCTGAAGAAATGGTGGCCCTCAACTTCCGAGATGTCGTAGATGGGAACGATGTTCGGATGCTCCAGTTTGGCCGCCGCTTCCGCTTCGATCAGGAACCGCCGGAGGACCACGGGCGAGGCCAGATGCGAATCCAGCACCATCTTGAGCGCCACGGTGCGGTTGAGGCTCACTTGCCGCGCTTTGTAGACGACTCCCATCCCGCCTCGGCCAATCTGCTCAAGCAGTTCGTAATCCCCAAACTGCAGCCGCCCCGCCGGGCTCTTGCGTTGCGGCTCGAGCGCGACGGCATCCACGAACCCCAACTCCAAAAGACATCTCGGACAATGCCCAAAGGGCGCGTCCTTCCCCACTGCCACGCCGCAACTGCGACAGGTACGCACCGGGTCCATATTGGGGGCAGTGCTCGCCACAGTGGGTTTCATCCGGAAAAATCCCAGGTTGTTACGGGCCTTGTCTCTCTTCTCAACCGCTGAGCGCGGCGTAGAGGCTGCGCAACTCCTCCTCCACCGCTGCTTCGGTCTCGACCGTTTCTCGAATACGCTCCCGCAACCGCTCCCCATAGCGCCTGCGCATACGGAACACACATTGGCGGGCATTCCCGTCGGTTAACTCCAAAGACGCCGCGGCCGCCGCGTAATCACCGTGCGCGGCCTCACCCACAATGAAGATTTGGAGCGCCCGGAACAGCTCTGCTTTGCCCGCTTGCGCGTATTCCCCCTCCAGATCTTTCATCGCTCCCTCCAGCAGCGTCAGCGCCCAGCGCCGGTCGAACAG
>Ga0111538_10011602_pt1 | contig 11671 bp, 5 predicted proteins | sample SoiMethybrSBSTD1_FD_79669 | JGI IMG/M metagenome (GOLD analysis project Ga0111538, IMG submission 79669) | Bulk soil microbial communities from a Populus tree surrounding site in Tennessee, USA - Soil MetaG P. TD hybrid SBSTD1 (version 2)... | ecosystem: Environmental > Terrestrial > Soil > Tree...
AGACCGCCGTACCCGCTCCTGAAGGCCTGCCGCGCCGAGGTGAAAATGTCGAACCGCGCCATGGATCCGCCCTCCTTCGTGGAAACACCCAGACCGCGTGAGGACCGCCCACTGGAAAAGACACATCGTCCCTCCCGCGCACGCAGCCATCAAGTGTAGCGTCTGCTGCTAAGAGGCTGTTTCCTACGGGCCGTCTTCACGACGCCTTCAACTCGGGGTCGGCCGAAAAGGCACTCGATGAGCGTGCGCGGATCCTCGGCGTCGAGGTGGGGATGGAGCACTTCCCGGGTGTATTCGAGCTCCTCGGCGTCGAGGATCGGAGGCGTCCAGCCGGCAGACTCGAGAATGTGGCCTTCCTGCGCCAAGAGATCGCGCAACGTGCGGGCCGGCCCGTGCCGGAGCTGGTAGCCCAGCCGATGGACGGCGCTCAGCATCGCCTGCCGCGCGGCCAGTTCCGAGGCCGGCTCGCTGCTCCAGAGGACTCCGGTGAGCCAGAGATCCTTCAACCAGCGCGGCAAAGCATCCCGCGGGGGGCCGCCGCGCCGCAGGTCGAGCTCGAAAGGGGCGCGCTGCGCCCAGCCCATCCAGTCGTCCATCACGATCAGCGTGGTTTTCAGATCGCCGGGGGAATCGTCGAGGCAGGCGGACGCCTCCGCGACCGCGCGCGCCGCGATGCCGTCGGCGTCGATGGCGAGCAACGCGTCGAGGAGCCGCGTGACGCCATCCTTGGCCATGGGATTGATGCCGACAAGCGGCGGAAACTCGAGGCTGGAGCCATCCGCGGTCGACATGGTGCGGAGATACTCGAGGAAGCGGCGCGGCATGCCGCGCACGATCTCGTCCCGGGGAATATCGTGGAGTCTCCGCTGAACCTGGAGGAGTGGAACGTGTACGAGCTTCATTTCCAACCTCGGACAGGACCCCATGGTCCGGGAGCTGGCGCAGGATTGACTGCCAGCTGCGAATTTAGTAAATAGTCTCCCGCGAGCACAGCGGGTTGCGCAGTAGAAGTGAGAGAGCGGGGCTTGGCTGGGCTCGAATGTGTCACTGGTGGTGTTTCCCGATGCAGGCGCGCTGCGTTCGGGTCGCGCAATGGCGGCGGTCGTGCCCGTCAATCGGGTGAGGAACAGTTCCATCCCGGCTTTACGAGGGGCGCCGCGCTAGCGTGCGGACTCTGGGCCCAGACTCGCCTGCGGTCCGGCTGGATTTCGCGCCGGAGTAGAGCCTCGAAGGAGTTTCGCATGTCGAAGAGAAGGCTGGTAGTGCCTTTGGCGGTAATGCTCGTTTTGCATGTCGGCGGCGTCGCCCAGGCGTGGCACACGCTCGGGCGGGTGTACTGCGATGCGAATGGCGATGGACTCATTGACGGATCGGACCTGCCGCTGGACGGCGTGAGCGTTCGTGTGGCGAACACGAGCGGCACTTTTTCCAGCAGCGCACTGACTCAGAACGGCGGGCAGTTCTACATCGTGCTCCCCGATACGCCGGACTCGTTCAAGCTCAACCTTGATCCGGCGACTCTTCCGGGAGATGCGGTCGTCCTGCTCCCCGCTGGCGGCGAATACGCCTTCACGACCACGGCCGCGTCGTACATCTTTCAAGCGGACTTTCTGGTGCACAGCCAGATCTGTCTGCCAACGGAGACCCCGTCGGGCTGTTGGATGACGGGTGGCGGCGTAAAGTTCGAGCCCGTGACGAGAGAGTGGGCGGCCGTCGTCGGAGGGCCCAAAGACAGCGTCGGCGGCAACGTCTTTCCCTCCTGCAGCCCGTTGCCCGGCGGCGGTGGGAACTGGAACCACGTCGCTCACAGCCTGAAGCTTCATCTGAAAGGCACGGACATCTCGGTCGTGCAGTGCGGCAACGTGGATGGGATCCCGCCGGGGACCACTTCTCCCGTCTGCTCGGTGAACTTCATCGAGTTCCAGGGGTCCGGCACGGTGGTAGGCGTCGGAGGTAGCAAATTCCCTTCGACTCCCGCGACTTTTTTCGGCCGCGTCGAGGATAGGAACGAGCCGGGCAACGAGCAGGGCGCAAACTCTGGCGCTCTGGTCGACCGCTACTTCCTTCGAGTGGTCGACACGAGTGGCAAGCTCCTGCTCCTCGTGGATGCGGACGGCGTCGACGACGGCAAAATCGATCCGCTGACCATCACCGGCGGCAACTTCCAGATCCACTGCTCGAGCTGCGAAGAGGATACCGGCGGCAGCCTCGAGATCCTCTCGGAGCTCGAGAAGGGCGCCTACTTTCTCCGCGGCGATGCCAACACGGACGGCGACGTCGACCTGTCGGATGCCGTGTACACGCTCAGCACGCTCTTCCTTACGGGTCCGCCCGCGCAGTGCGAGGATGCCGCGGACGCCAACGACGACGGCTACGTGAACGTGGCCGATCCGATTTTTACGATCTCGGCGCTCTACGCGGGCGGCCGGCAGCTGCCTGCGCCGTTCCCGGCAGCGGACAACGACCCGACGCGGGACGACACGTTCCGCTGCGGCGCGGCGGATTAGCCGCTCGCGCTCAAGCCCCGATTTGGCCGCGCGCTTCCTCGGGAGCGCGCGGTTTTTTCGCCCCCGGAGCCTGGTCAAGCAGGGATCCAGCCGCTACTCTTGGAGCCGGTCGAGGCTTGCGAAGGATGGGGTCCGGGCGAGGGTCGCCGGCGCGCCGCCTCGAGCTCATTTCCGAAAGGGTTGTCCCAGGGACTTGACCGAGCTCGTGATGCGCCCGCTGTGTTTGTCGAGGCCAGGGCCGGCAGGCGTCTGCCTGGCCACGCTCCTCGCTGCTTTCGCCATGTCCGCCGTGCGGGCCGACGTCATTTTCCTCGTCGAGCGCGGCTCTTCGGGGAAGTACTGGAAAGGGACGCAGGAGGCATCCTCACCTGCCGATGCGTGGCGCGCGCGCGGCTATGTCGCCACGGCGTGGCCTCAGGGACCTGCCCCGCTCGGCTACTCGCAAGCTCCGCTCGAAGGTCCGTTCGGGACCGACCTGAGCCTGTCCGCCCCCGCCATGGAAGGGCACTACTCGTCGGTCTTCCTGCGCCGCGAGTTCCAGGTCCTCTCGCCGAGCAGCGTGCTCGAGCTGAACCTGAACGTCGACTACGACGACGGCTTCGTTGCGTGGATCAACGGCGTCGAGATAGCACGCTCCAATGTGAACGGCGGCCCCGGGGCTCCCGTCGCGTTCGATGACCTGGCGTCGACGAGCCGCGAGCCCGGGGCGGTGCAGACGTTCGAGCTGCCGGACCCCGCCGGCTATCTCGTCGGTGGCGTCAACGTCCTCGCGGTGCAGGCGTTCAACGCGAGCGTCGATTCGGATGACTTCAAGATCGACGTGGAGCTCGTGGATCCTCTGGGCCCCGACGTCACCCCGCCGGTCGTGAAAAACCTTACGCCGCCGCCCGGAGCCACCGTGGCCAGCTTGACGCAGCTGCGCGTAGTGTTCAGCGAGCCCGTGACCGGCGTGACCGCAGGAGACGTGCGCGTCCAGGGGGCTCCGGCGAGCGCGGTCTCCGGGGCCGGCGCCGGGCCCTACGTGTTCACGTTCGCAGAGCCGGCGCCCGGAGGGGTGAACTTCGCCTGGGCGGGCGGCCACGGCATTTCGGACTCCGCGGCACCTCCGAACTTTTTCTCCGGGGGAAACTGGAGCTACACGCTCGATCCGGCGGCACCAGCGGCCAGCGTAAGCATCACGGAGCTTCTGGCTGCGAACGCCACAGGGCTCCGCGATGAAAACCAGGAAAGGCAAGATTGGATCGAAGTCTGCAACGTGGGCGCAGACGACGTGAACCTCGACGGCTACGGCCTCACGGACGATCCGGGCGACCCGTTCCAGTGGAATTTCCCCGCGGTGCTGCTGCCCCAGGGCGAATGCCGCGTCGTGTTCGCGTCGGGGAAGGATCGGAAGCCGACCGACGGCAAGCCGCTGCACACGAGCTTCAAGCTGAACCCCGCGGGCGAGTACCTCGCGCTTTACGCTCCCGAGGCGCCGCCGCGCCTCTTGTCGGAGTTCTCGCCGCGTTTCCCTCCGCAACGGGCCGACTTCTCCTACGGGATCGATTTCGCGGGGGGCGCGGGCTACTTCGAGATGCCCACGCCGGGTGTGCCGAACGGCGCGGCGACTCCCGTGGAAGGCTTCACGGCGGAGCCGGTGGTCGCTCCGGGACGAGGCTTCTACACGACGGCGGTGCAGGTCACGATCTCCTCGCCCACTCCCGGCGCCGCGGTGTATTACACGCTCGACGGGAGCGAGCCGGACCCCGCAACGGGGACGGCTTACAGCGGCTCGATCGTACTCGCCGGCGACGCGCGCCGTGGAGCGCAGACGCTTCGCGCCGCCGCATGGAAAGAGGGGCAGCTGCCGTCCAACGTCGTGACGCACACGTTCATCTTTCCGGCCGACGTCTTGACGCAGCCGCAGGACCCCGACGGTTTCCCCGTGCGCTGGGGAGTCGCGCAGGCAGCGGACTACGCGGTCGATCCCGACGTGGTGAATAACCCCGCGTATGCAGCGCAGGCCCTCGACGCGCTCCTCGCGATCCCGACGGTTTCGATCGTGACGTCCGTCAACAACCTCTTTCACGCATCGACGGGCATCTACGCCAACCCCAGCCGTGAGGGAGTGGCTTGGGAGCGGCCCGTGTCCGCGGAAATCCTCTACGCCGATGGATCCCCGAGTGTTCAAGTTGACTGCGGCCTCCGGATCCAGGGAGGGAGCAGCACGGAGGATTGGAAGGCGCTCAAAGTCTCGATGCGGCTCCTTTTCAAGGACGACTACGGCCGTTCGAAGCTCGAGGGGTCGATCCTGCCCGACTCGGAAGTGCGCCAGTACGACACGCTCGTGCTCGACGCGGGCTTGAATCTGACCTGGAACCATCCTTCGCACGACCAGCGCGTCCGCAGCCAGTACGTCCGCGATCAGTACGTGAGCGACCTCCAAAACTCGTTCGGAGGCCACGCCCCGGCCGGCATCTTCGTCCACCTCTACCTCGACGGCCTCTACTGGGGGCTCTACGGGCTCCACGAACGCCCCGACGCCTCCTACGCTGCCGAGCACTTCGGCGGAAACAAGTCGGAGTACGACGTGTTGAAACACACGGGGTCCGAAGTGATCTCGGGGTCCGCGGCGGCCTGGAACGCCATGATGGCGATCGCGCGCTCGGGCCTATCGCAACTCGACAAGTACGAAGCGCTCAAGACCACCCTCGACGTCGAGGGGCTCGCGGACTACATGCTCGCGAACATCTATTCCGGCAACGACGACTGGCCCCGGCACAACTGGTACGCGACGCGGCGCCGCGCCGCCGGAGAGCTTTTCCGATTCCACAGCTGGGACGCCGAGCACGTGCTCAAGGACGCAACGATCAACGTCGTGGGGGCCATCGTCTCCAACAGCCCCGCGGAGCTCTTCTCTCTCCTTCGCCAGAACGCGGAGTTCCGCCTGCTTTGCGCGGACCGAGCTCAGCGCCACTTCTCGCAGGGCGGGCCGCTCTATGTCGATCCCGACAATGGCGAATGGGATCCGCAGCATCCCGAGCGCAACCGGCCCGCCGCCGACTACGGGAAGCGGATTGCCGAGATCGACCCGGCGATCATCCTCGAGTCGGCCCGCTGGGGCGACGTACGCCGCCCTCTCCTTCCGTACACGCGGAACGTCGAATGGCAAGCGGAGCTCGATTGGCTCTTGGGCTCCTACTTCCCCCAGCGGTCCCGGAACGTCATCAACCAGCTGCGGGCCTCGCAGCTCCTGCCCGCCGTGGGCGCTCCAGTGTTCAGCCGAGCCGGCGGCGTCGTGCCTCCCGGCGCGACGCTCGAGCTGGTACTGGGTGGAGGCCCCGCCGGAACGATGTATTACACGCTCGACGGATCGGATCCCCGATCGTACGGCTCCGGAGGCGTCTCTCCGGCGGCCTCCGAGTATGCGGAGCCGATCTCTCTCTCCAGTTATCCGCGCGTCAAGGCGCGCACGCTCAGCGGGGCGGTTTGGAGCGCGCTCTCCGAGGCGGAGTTTCGCTCGGGCCTCCCTCTGGACGGCCTCCGGATCAGCGAGATCCACTACCATCCGCCCGAAGGCGGCGACCACGAGTTCCTCGAAATCGCCAACGCCGGAGCTTTCGCGGTGGATCTCTCCGGGGTCCGCTTCACGGAGGGCGTGTCGTTCGAGTTCGGGCCCGGGGCGACGATCGCCGTGGGACAGCGCGTCGTCGTCGCCGCGAACGCCGCAGCGTTCGAGGCCGATCACCCGGGCGTTCCTCTGGCCGGCGTCTTCGCTGGCAGCCTCGACAATTCGGGGGAGGCGATCACGTTGTCGGACCGCGACGGCGCGCCGATCGTTACCGTGCGGTACCACGACGACGAGCTCTGGCCGCTCGCAGCCGACGGGCTGGGCTTCTCGCTCGTCCTCGAGCCGCTCGATGCGGACCCCGACCTACCCGAAAGCTGGCGCACGAGCGGAGCGCGCGGGGGGTCGCCGGGCGAAGCGGACGCGCCCTCCATCGCGAGAGGCATCGTCCTCAACGAAGTGCTCTCCCGGAGCTCGCCGCCGTTCGAAGAGGCCGTGGAGATCGCGAACCTGAGCGGTTTCACGGTCTCGATCGCGGGTTGGTACCTCAGCGACCGCCGCGACGGGGACGTCGCGCTGAAGAAGCTCCGGATTCCCGCGGGGACGACCCTGGCCCCTGGCGGCTTCGCGGTATTTTACCGGAGTCAGCTCGAGGAGATGCCCGGAGCGGAGCTGGGCTTCGTGCTCGATCCTCATGGCGGCGCCGTCTACCTGGCTTCGGCCGATGCTGCCGGCCAGCTCACGGGGCACGTCGTCGGCCTCGAGCTCGGTGGTGCCACGACGAACCAGTCGTACGGCCGCACTCCGACGAGCCGAGGTGCGACCGTTGCGCCGCTCCTCCAGCCGACGTTCGGCGTCGATGCCCCCGCGAGCGTCGATGACTTCCGCTCGGGCCGCGGGGCGCCAAACGCGCCACCCGCCACGGGGCCGGTCGTCATCAACGAGATCCACTACCACCCGCTCGAAGGCGAGTTCGAATTCGTCGAGCTGTACAACCCGCTCGGCGAGGCGGCGCCGCTCTTCGACGAAGCTTCGGGGCGAGGCTGGCGCCTTCGCGGGGTCCTGAACGCGAGCCGCACCGACGAGTACGAGTTCTCGCCGGGCGAGGCCGTGCCCGCCCGCGGCTACTTGGTCATTTCCCCGCTGCCGCCCGCGACTTTCCGCGCGCTGTACGCGGTCCCGGCGGCTTCGCGCGTGGCCGAAGCCTACGGCGGCGCTCTCGACAACTCCGGCGAGCGAATCCAGCTCCTCCGCCCCGACCCGCTCGCCGACGGCTCCGCGGCCTACGTGCCGGTGGATCAGGTCCGCTACGACGACCGGTCCCCGTGGCCGGTCGCGAGCGACGGCCACGGCCCATCGCTCGAGCGCATCATGGCTACCGTGTACGGCAACGAGCCGGACAACTGGGGCGCGTCCGCAGCCGCCGGCGGCACGCCCGGCCGACCGAACGATTCGAGCCCTCCGCCCGGAGATTCGCCGCCGTCGGTGCGCTTCACCGCTTCGCCGGTATCCGGCAAAGCTCCGCTCGAGGTCCACCTCGACGCGTCGGGGACGACCGATTCCGACGGCGACGTCGTGAGCTACGCCTGGACGCTGGGCGACGGCAGCAGCGCGAGCGGCGCGCTCGTGACGCACGTCTTTGCGTCCGCGGGCGCCTACGTGGTCACGCTGCGGGCCACCGACGACGCCGGCGGCTGGGGGGTCGCGTCGCGCGTCGTAACCGTCGGTTCGGCGAGCTCGGGCCTCCAGGTGCCCGGCGACTGCAACCAGGATTCGCACCTCGACCTCGCGGATGCGATCTGCATCCTCTTCCGCTTATTCGTCGGTCCCGCGGATGCTCTGCCCTGCGGCGTCGAGCCCGACAGCGCGGGCAACCGCTCGCTCCTCGACGCCAGCGGCGACGGCAAAGTCGACGTCTCCGACGCGGTCCGCTTGCTGCATTACCTATTCCTCAGCGGCCCCCCGCCTGCTCTCGGCACCGACTGCACTCCCATTGCAGGTTGCCCCGACGCCTGCGCACAATGAGCCGGCGGTGTCGCGAAACGCGGCATCCCCCCCGCCCTGACGCATCAGCTCACCACTCCACCAGCGAAAGGATACGCAGGATGACGACAGTATGTTCTCGCAGCCGGCTCCGAGCTTCGTGCTCGGAATGGCAGGCAACGTTCCGTGCGGCCGGGCTCGCGCTTCCCGTACTGGGCGCGCTGCTAGCTGCCCTTCCCGCGCCTGCGCCGGCCGGCGAAACGGCGCTGGACCGCTACGTCGCCAAGCCCGACCCGACGTACTCGTGGAGCATCGCACGGGAGACCGAGATGGCGGGGCTCCGGCAGGTCGTGATCCAGCTTCGATCGCAGACCTGGCGGACGCCGGAACAGGTCGATCGGGTGGTCTGGGAGCACTGGCTGGTCGTGGTCGTGCCGCCCAAGCCCACTTCGAAGACGGCGTTCCTCTTCATCGGCGGCGGTCGCAACAAGAGCGAGCCGCCCGCTGGCGCCGACGAGCTCACGCTGCGCGTCGCCGCCGAGACCGGCACCGTCGCCGTCGAGCTGCCGAACGTGCCCAACCAACCCCTCATTTTCAACAAGGACGGCAAAGGCCGTACCGAAGATGACCTGATCGCCTACACGTGGGATCAGTTCCTCAAGACCGGCGACGAGACCTGGCCCGCACGGCTCCCCATGGTGAAGAGTGCGGTGCGCGCCATGGATTGCATCCAGGAGCTTTCCCGCGGCGAGCACGGCTGGGGCTCGCCGATCGAGAAGTTCGTCGTGGCCGGCGGGTCGAAGCGCGGCTGGACCACGTGGTGCACCGCTGCCGTGGACCGCCGCGTCGAAGCCGCCATCCCGATCGTGATCGATGTGCTGAACGTCGCCGAGTCGATGAAACACCACGTAGAGGCCTACGGCTTCTACTCGCTCGCGGTCGGCGATTACTACCGCCACGGCATCATGCAGCGCACTCGCGACGCGAGGACGAAGCTCCTCTACGAGATCGAGGATCCCTACTCCTACCGCGACCGCATGAAAATGCCCAAGCTCGTCATGAACGCTTCGGGCGACGAGTTCTTCTGCCCCGACTCCTCGCAGTTCTACTGGAACGAGCTGCCGGGCGAGAAGCTTCTCCGCTACGTGCCCAACTCGGGCCACTCGCTCAAAGGGACGGACGCGGGCGACACCATCGTGGCGTTCTACTCCGCGATTCTGAACAACAAGCCGCGGCCCAAGTACTCCTGGACTTTCGAGAAAGACGGATCCATCCGCGTCACGGCGGAAGGCGCGACGGGCGCCGTCGTTTGGCACGCCACGAATCCCGCCGCAAGAGACTTCCGCTTTCCCGTCATCGGGAAGGCGTACTCGAGCGAGCCGCTCAAGGCGCAGGAAGGCGGAGTTTTCGTCGCGAAAGTCGATCCGCCCGCGAAAGGCTGGACGGCCTTTTACGTCGAGCTCACGTACGACGTTGGCGCGAAGTCGCCGCTCAAGGTCTCGACCGCGGTGCGCGTCGTGCCCGAAACGCTGCCGCACGCTGGGATCGATCCCGCTGCGGCCCCGCTCGAGGAGCCGCCCGCGGCTCTGAAATAGCGGTTCTCGGCGCGGGGGGCGCCCGTCATTTTTCACGCGTAGCCGGTGGCGGCGCGTCGCCCTCTTCGCCCGCTACCTCTTTCCACCGGGCGGAGCGGAGCATGTCGCTCGACGTCTACGTGATGCCACTCTGGCGCTTCAAGGCCGACGATTTCGTTTCTCCCATCGAGGACACGCTCGGAATGAAGCCGGTAGTGATCGCAGGTGAAGAGGATCGCCCTCCGCCACTCCCCTGGTACGTGCGGCTGCTGGCGAAAATCGGGATCCTCGAGGTCAGCGAAGAAGATCTGCCGCCGGAGAAGCGGCGCGTTCACGCCGTCCGGCAAGTCCAGGCCCTGCAACGTGAGCTCACACGGTTGACCGGGACGATGGTCGAGTGGCCCGACCAGGGCGAAGTGCAATACACCGCGCAGTTCTTCCATCCCGTCACGCTGCGCGCGTTCGCCGCGTGGATCGATCTTCGCGACGAGCTTCCAGAGTTCCTCGAAGCGCCGGAACGAGATTACTACCGGCACGCCGTCTGGCAACTCGAGAAGCCATCCCGCCGCCGTTATCCGACTTTGATCGACCACAGCCTGCATACCGGCTATTTCGTGCCCGTGCCTTTCGAAGGTTTGCACCTCGTGGAGCCGTTCTCGGCGTGGGGCCGTGAATTCCATCACCACGTCGCGTCGACGCAGACGATTTCCCGGGAGCTGGAGGGGCTCCTGCGCGAGCTCGAAGCGTTCCCACCCGCCGTGAAGGCCGATCACTCGACTCCCGTGGGAGCCGCTCACTGGTACGCTCAGGAGCTCCGTCGCATCTGCGACATCAGCCTCGCCCACCGCTTGCCCGTCATTTTTCACGGGTAGGCAGGAGCGGCGCGGCCGCGCGCATCTCCGCCTGCGTTTTCTCGTCCAGGAGGAGCGCCACGAGGTCGAGGAGCTCCGCGAGCGTCAGCCCCGAGGCGACGCCGTCAGGCATGAGGCTCGTCGCCGATCGCTCCACGCTGGCGAGGTCCCCTTTCGCCACGGTCACGTCGCGCCCTTCGGGGCTCCGGACGACCAGCCGGTCCCGAGTCTCTTCGACCTTGATGCCGGAGTAGACTTGGCCCGCGCGCGTCACCGCCACCCACGTCGCGAACCCTTCTTTCACCTCTTTCGAAGGCGCCACGACCGCCTCGAGCAATTTCGACGGCGAAAGGCTCCGGCTCAGGCCGGTGAGGTCGGGCCCCACCTCGCCGCCGCGGCCCGCGAGGCGGTGGCACCGTATGCAGGCCGCGCGCGCCTCGTCGAGAAAGATGACCCGACCGCGCGCAGCGTCTCCGCGGGATCGCACGAGATCATCGAATCGGGCGGCGTCCTCGGAGGTGAGGTTCTCGCCGAGACTCGCCTGGAGCGCTCGCTCCCGCAGCGCGCGCAGGTCGTCCCGCGCAGCGCTTTGCGCCGCGCGCGCGGCGTCCACGCCGGATCCAGCGCCTTCCGAGGACCCTAGCGCCATGCTTTTCGCCGCGAGCTGCCGGTCGAGCGCCACGATCACGCGCGGAAGGTGCTCGCGGCCGATTTTGCCGTCGAGGAACCGTTGCGCGACGTCCCGCGTCGAGGCAAAGTCCGCGGCGAAGAGATCGATCGACGTCGCGACTTCCGCCGGATCTCCGGATTCGAGAGCTTCGAGCGCGAGCGGCCGAGCGCGCGCGAAGCTCACTTGACCGACCAGCGCGAGGACCGCGCGCCGCAGCTGGCCGCGGGGGAGAGCTTCCAAGAGCTGGACGATGGCCCCCAACTCTCCGTCCACGCCCGCCGTGAGCTTTCGCTGCGCCCAGCGCTCGACCGGACGCAGCGCACCGAGCGTGCGCACGATCTCGAGCCGTTCCTCCTCGGGTCGCGAGCTATCTTGCAGCGCTCGGACGAGCGCGCCGGCCGTGGCGAGGAGCCGCCCCCGCGCGACGGACCGCAGTGCCGCCAAGCGCAGCTCAGGGCTCTCCGCGTCGAGGAGCTTGAGGACGATTTCCGTGACGCGGTCGCCGTCGGCTTCGCCCAGGAGGACGAGCGATCGGAGCG
>Ga0111538_10011604_pt1 | contig 11670 bp, 5 predicted proteins | sample SoiMethybrSBSTD1_FD_79669 | JGI IMG/M metagenome (GOLD analysis project Ga0111538, IMG submission 79669) | Bulk soil microbial communities from a Populus tree surrounding site in Tennessee, USA - Soil MetaG P. TD hybrid SBSTD1 (version 2)... | ecosystem: Environmental > Terrestrial > Soil > Tree...
CTTCGGTTCAGGCTTGCGGAACTGATCCGCGTCGAGCCCGAGCGCTTTGAGCCAGCGGTAAACCTGAGCGCGCGGCTTGCCGAGTTCTTCGGCTACCTTGCTCATGTTGCCGCGATGCGCGGAACACTGCTCCTCGCAACGCTAGGCGGCCCTCGGCACGGCGAGCTTGCCCTGGGACGTATTCGCGATGCTATTTGCCAAGGCGGGAGCGATACGAAACGTCACGCCAGGAACCTTCGCGAAATGTAGGACCACGACCTTTCCGAAAAACAGGCGCGGTTCGATCGTCGCGTGAATGTCGGTCCAGGGAACGAAAAACGGTCGGTGTCCGAACCGGAACAGGAAACTCGTCGAGAAGTGAATTCCCTGATCGTCCAGGCCCAGAGCGAGAGCACGGCTATAGTCGACCAAGCCGACCTTGCCGGAGGCGAAGTCGATCCTCCGGTCGGGTCGCTCGCGCTCGGTGGCATAGCATTGTGCCAACGAATGCCAGCCGAGTCGCGACAGCACGAACCCGACGAACAGCCACAGCGCCACGAACCAGAGGACGAACATCGGGCCGCTCAGCGCCGGGAAATCAGCGAAGTGCGGCATGCTGGTTTTCGCTCGGTTCAGCCTTTGCGAAACTGATCCGCGTCGAGCCCGAGCGCTTTGAGCCAGCGGTAAACCTGAGCGCGCGGCTTGCCGAGCTCTTCGGCCACCTTGCTCACGTTGCCGCGATGCGCCTCGAAGAGCGCCTGCAGCCGCTCGCGTCGTTCGAGGAGCGGGGATGCTTCCGCGCGCTCGCCCGGCGGCGCCGATGGCTCGGAGCGCCGGTTTTGCACGCGTTCCGCCGCTCCCGGGATGCGATCGCGAATGTCCCTGAGGTTGACGACCTCGTCGCGCTTCGCGAGGGCGGCTACCTCGACCAGCGCGCGAAGCTCGCGCACGTTGCGCGGCCAATGCCAGAGCAGCAGCGCTTCGGCCGCGTTGGCGGAAAAGCGAAGACCGGGCGAAAATTCCCGGGCCAGCGCGAGAACGTCGCTGCGCCGCTCGCGCAGCGCGGGGAGGCGCAGCACGACGTGAGCCAGGCGCGCCAGGAGGTCGGCGCGGAACGTGTTCATGCGCACCGCGTCTTCGAGATCGACGTGAGTCGCGGCGACCAGCCGCGCGTCCACCGCCACCTCTTGGTCCGCGCCGACAGGCCGCACTTTGCGCTCCTCGAGCGCGCGCAGGAACGCGGGCTGAAGCTCGAGCGGCAGGTCGCCGATTTCGTCCAGGAACAGCGTGCCGCCGGCCGCCGCGCGGAACAGTCCCGGCCGCGCGTTGGTGGCACCGCTGAAGGCACCGCGCACGTAGCCGAAGAGCTCCGCCGCGGCGAGCTCCCGCGGCAGGGTCGCGCAATTGAGCGGCACCAAGGGCCCCTCGCGCCCGCTCTGCTCGTGAATCGCCCGCGCCAGGAGCTCCTTGCCGGTGCCGGTCTCGCCCTGGACCAGGATCGGAAAAGTGGTCGGCGCGACCATGCGGACCACTCGTTGAACTTCCCCCATCATGTCTCGGAGCGACAGCACGAACAGGGTGTCGCCCGCGCGAATCACGTCCCCGTGGCCGAGCGGGTTCGACGAGGGGTGAAGCCCGTTCAGGAACGTACCGTTCGTGCTTCCGGCGTCCGCGCAGGTGACGCCGCCCTTGACCGAAGCGAACAGCAAATGCTGCTTCGACATGCGCGCGTCGTTCACGCTGAGCCCGCCGGCGACCTCGCGTCCGATGAACAGGGTCTGCGAGCGGTTCAGCGGGATGCGTCTGCCGACCAGCGCGGCGTCCGGCGAGAACACGACGCTCAGCGTGCACTCGTCGCGGCGACTGCTCATCGCCATGCTTTCGTCGCTGGTCTTGACAGTGTCGGACACGAGGCGGCCCTGCCGACCGTGATACTCGCTCGCAGGCCCGCGTCGTCATAGTCATTTTTCGGCTTCTGACAAAACGGAGCGCTAGAACGCGTAACGCGCGCGTACGCTTAGAACGCCAGCGAGGAGACTCTTGCTCTGCAGATCCTCGGCGGGCAAGGTCGCCAAGCTGACGCTGCACTCCGGGGCGGCGGCGGGCGCGCACACGGCGAGGAACGGACTCTGATTGGGATCCCAGCGCGCCGTCTTGGTCGCAACCAACAGGAGCCCTTCGAGACCCACGCCGAGCTCGAAGCGCTCGCCGATCGGGTAGCCCGCGCCGAGCTCGGCCTCGGCGTAAAGATGCGGCGCCCCGAAATCTTGCTCGCTCGCCATGCGATAGTCGACGGCGCCCGGCGCGTTCGAGCCAATGCCTTCGAAAGCTCCGCTGCGCCGATCGCGAAACGAGCCCACCGCGGCGCCGCCGCCCAGCCGCACCAACAACGAGGCAAAACGATCGCTCTGATAGAAGATGCTCGCGCCGACGGTCCAGAGCGACAGCGAAAGATCATCGTCGACCGTGCCGGGCGTCCGGGGAAACCCCACGGGTTGCGCCGCGAGCGCTCGCCGTTCGAAGCTCTGGCCGAGCCCGAGGTATCCGACGTCGAGTGACGCGCCGATGCCGATCCCGAGCTCATAGCCGCCGCGCAGCGTCGCGCGCAAGCCGAAGCTCTGACCGGCGTCGCACGACCCCGAGCAAGCCGCGTCGAGCTGCTTTCCGAGCGCGCCGGCGAGGGCAACGCCCGCTGCCGCTTCGAACACGATACGCGGCGGGTGTTCGGCTTTGAAGCGCGCCGACTCGGGATCGAGATCGAGTCGGATGCTCAGCGTTTTGCGCTCGGCGGCCGACAACGAAATCTCGCTATGCCGCGTGAGGTAGCCCTCGTTCGATACTTGGACGAGATGGCCCCCACTGCGCACCGCGCCCTCCCAGAGCCCGCTCGTGATCGGAACGCCGTCGACCGCGATCTGCGCCGTGGCCGGAATCGCCTCCACGCGCAGTACGGCTTCCTGCGCTTCGAGTGCGGGCGAAACACCGGTGAGCCCGTTCAGCTTCACCTGCACGAGCGCGGGCTGCGTTCCGGTGCGCGGCGCGTCGCCCTGGAGCCAGACGACGTGCGAGCCGACGGCGAGCGTGCCCTCCCAGGGCGCCTTGCCGACGGACAAGCCGTCGACGAACACCTTGGCGCTCTTGCCGGAGGCTTCGCCGACGCGCAGGCGTCCCGCCTCAATCAACGGGCGGAGCCGGGCTTCGACGACACGCTTCACGCCGCCGGCCAGGTCGACGCGCTGGTCGAAGGGGACGAAGCCTTCCTTGTGCACGCGGACCAGGCGCGAGCTGACGGACACGCGCACCGGGCCGAGCGGCGCCGAACCGCGCGCTTTGCCGTCGATGAGAATCGTCGCACCGGGCTCGCTGGTCCTTACCTCGATGAAGCCGACGCGCACGCGAAGCTCAGCAGTTTCGCGGGCGACCAGCGCGCGGTCCTCCGCCGACAGGTCCGGGTAGTTTTTCAGCAGCGCCTCGAAGCTATCCAGGGCCTCGTCGTAACGGTGGAGTTCCTTGAGCGAGAGCGCCGCGTTCTTGAGCGCTCCGCGCGTCGGAAACAGCTCGAGTGACGCCGAGAATTCCGCGAAGGCGGCGTCCCAGGCGCCGGCACGTGCGAGCTCGAGCCCGCGCTCGAACCGCGCGCGAGCGCGTTCCTTCGCAGGGTCCGCGGGTGCCGGTGGGGCGGGTGCCACCGGCGCGGCAGGTGGTGGCTCGACCGGCGCTTGCTCCACGGGCGGCGGCGGCTCTTCGGCCAGAACCGACGGCGCGCGCGCGAGCAGGCAGGCAGAAAGCGCGCTCAACAGCAGCTGGCGCAATGGGCTCATTCGAAGACTTGCTGCAGCTTGTCGGCCGCGCTTTTCGGACGCGGCGCTTCGGGTGGAACGCCCGCGCTCGGTGCGGCGGAAGCCGCGGCGCGCGGGCGCGAGGAAGGCCGGCCTGGCGCCGCCGCCGGGGCGCTCGGCGCGACTACCGGAGTCACGGCGATCGCCGGCGATCCCTCGGCGACGATCGACGCTGGTAGCGGCCCCTGATCGGTGAGCGCGACATCGCGCACGGTCTCGCGTTCGCCCAGTCTCAGGTGCACGCGCAGCGTGTTCCCCGGATGGCCCACGATGATGACCGCGCCATCGACGACGGGCAGAGGATGCCCGTCGAGCTCGACCGTGACGCCCGGGGGACCGACGGCCAGGCGAAAGCTGCGCTCGTGCGGCGATTCGAGCGGAGGCGCCGCCGAGCCCTCCGATTTTGCGCTACTCGGCGGGCCCGCGGCGAAGACGCCGCCTGCAATGACCACGCCGGCAACAGCAACCGCCGCCCAGATCCACGCGCGTCGCGCGGGCTTCTGAACCGCCGACGTGGCAGCCACACCATCCGCCGTCGCGCCCACGGGGAGGGTGCCGGCAGCGGGAATCGTATTCGTGGCCGGGGCCGTCGCGCGCTCGGTCGGCGGACTCTGCAGCGGGGCCGGCAGCAAGGAGAGCGTGTTTTCCACTGGAGCCGGCGCCACCGGGAGCCGCTCGGTGTCATCCAGCGAGCGCACGTCCTCGGCCTTGAGCGAAAAATCGTTCTTGCCCAGAAACTCGCCGACTGCCGCCGCGAGCGCCCGCGCCGACGGGTAGCGCTCCTCGGGGTCGTGGCGCAAGCAGCGGCCCACGATGCGGTTCACCTCGTCCGGAACCCAGGGGCAAATCGCGTTTACCGGCTCCGGCCGGCAACTGATGATCTTCAGCATCAGCTGAGCCATCGATTCGGAGCCCGAGAACGGCGTCCGGGCCGAGAGCGCCTCGTAGAGCACGATCCCAAGCGACCAGATGTCGGTGCGGTGATCGACGCCCTTCAACCCCTGAGCCTGCTCGGGCGACATGTAGAGCGGCGACCCGAGGATCGCACCGGTGCGCGTGAGCACTTCGGGCCCCTGGCCTTCGACATCGTCGAGCAGCACCTTGGCGATACCGAAATCGAGCACCTTGACCTCGAGCGCGCCCGCGCGAGGCTCGTGCAGATAAAGATTGGCCGACTTGATGTCGCGGTGAATGATGCCGCGATCATGCGCGCGCGCGATCCCGACGGCGGCCTGCGCCACGATGCGAAGCGCGCTTTGAATCGGCAGCGGCCCGTGCGTTTTCACGGCCCGGTCCACGTCGCTGCCGGTCAGGTACTCGAGCACCATGAACGGCGCGCCGAGCTCGGCATCGGTGCCGAAGTCGAGCACCTTGACGATGTGGCTGGTTTCGACGCTGCTCGCCGCCCGCGCTTCGCGCTCGAATCGGACCAGCTGCGAGCGACTGAACGTGAGATCGGGCGACAGCATCAGCTTCACCGCAACGCGCGTGCCGGAAGTGAGATCGACCCCCGCGTACACCGCGCCCATTCCACCCTCACCGAGGAGTGTGTCGATCCGGTAACGATTGCCGAGCACTCTGCCGATCAAGTTCCGCGCAGGGTAACTCAGCCGTCGCAACGGCTGCGACTAGACAGAATGACTAGAGGTAATGACTATGGAGCCAGTGGCGCAAAGTCAGCATGCTCGGCCCGGGTATGACCAGGGCAGCACTGCGCCTCAACGCCATCATTTTCGCGGTCGTGGTCATTGCGGGGGGATGCGGCGACCGAGCCAAGGACGGAGCTTCCAGCGCTCCGGCTCGGCCGGGTGGAGTGCTCACGCCAGCGGCTGTTTCCGCACTTTCGAACGCCGAGCGTTTGGCCCGCGCCGACGATCGACTCCGCAAGCACCTCGCCCCGAGCTCGGAGGGCTTTGCCCACCACACCGATGGTGTTGTTTCGGCGGGATGGCGCAAACCGCGGCTCGGCGCGTTCCACGGTGTCGGCTCGCGCGCCGATCTCGCCAGCGCCAGGTCCCCCTGGGACGTAGCCCTCGGCAAGAGCGAGCGCTACCGGGTGCGCTTCGTGCCGATAGGCGCCGAATCAGTGCCGGGCGCGGAGTCGGGCGGACGCGTGGTCTACGCTGGAGCTTACCCCGACGCGGACCTGCTGCTCGCCGCCAGCGCAACGCGCGCCGAGGCGCTCGTGCTTCTGAGGAGTCCACGCGCTCCCGATCACTATCGCTTCCGGGTCGAGCTCGGGGCCGGCTTTTCCGAGCTTCGAAAGAGCCCCCTGGGCGAGGTCGAGGTGCTCGACGCGGGCAAGAGTCCGCGCTTGATCATCGAGCGGCCCTACGCGCTCGATGCCACCGGAAAGCGCCGCGACGCGGAGTTGAGCCTCGCCGAGCGCGAGCTGTACGTGCGCCTGGACACCGCGGGGCTCAGTTTCCCCGTGCTGCTCGACCCGGTGATCAAGCCGGCGATCTGGCGCAAGCTGAAGTCGCCGGGCCTCACCCAGCGCACCTCGAGCGCGCTCGGGTTCGACCCGGAGCGCAACGAAACGATCCTCTTCGGCGGCGAAGACGGCTACGGCCAGGCGCCGAGTTTCCTGAGCGACACCTGGGCCTGGAACGGCACGAGCTGGGCGCTTCGTACGACACAGGGCCCCTCGCCGCGCGTCGACTCCGCGCTGGCGTGGGACCCTGGACGCAAAGTGTTGGTGTTGTTCGGGGGTCGCCTGCCAACGGGTAACTGGAGCCCCGAGACCTGGGAGTGGAACGGTTCGATTTGGACCCTGCGCCAGAGCTCGACCACGCCCCCTGCGCTCAGCAAGCCGGTGGCGGTCACGTTTCGAAGCAAGGTGCTCTTGGTGGGTTTCTCAGGGAGCTCGGCCCAAACCTGGGAATGGGACGGGACGAACTGGGTGAACAAGGCTCCGGCGACCGTCCCGACCAGCGCCGGCAACAGTTCCCGTGCGCTAGTCGTCGACCCCGTGCGCGACGCGGCCGTGCTGCTCACCCAGATGGGCATTTGGCAGTGGGACGGTTCGAACTGGACCGCGGCTTCGCCAGCCACGCGTCCCTCGACTGCCTACGACTATGCGGGCGGCTACGTGGGCGGCAAAGCCGTCTTTCTCGCGGCCACGACCAATACCACCACGACCGAAACCTGGACCTGGGACGGAGCTACCTTCACCAAGCTCTCACCGGTTCTGTCTCCTCCTGGAGTTCAAAGCGCTAGCGCCGCGCTGGACGCAACGCGCAACAGGCTCGTGCTCACGGGCGGCATCACGGGAAGCGACTACGTCAGCACGACCTGGGAGTGGGACGGGAGCGCCTGGTCGAAGCGGGCGCCGGACCAGGCGCCTTGCGCTCGCCGCTCCGCCGCGCTCGCGTACGATCCAGTCCGGCAACGCCTGCTCGTCTTCGGGGGACACCGGTTCTCGAGCACCGCCGCGAACGCCGACGAGCTCTGGTCGTACGACGGCGCGAGCTGGAAGCTCGAAGCGAAGCAACCGAGCCTCGGATGCAACGAGCCCTCCGTGGTCTGGAGCACGACGCTCGGCGCGCTCGTCGTCCACAACTGCGACAACGGCGTGACCAACTTCTGGAACGGCTCTGCCTGGTCGGGAGTGAGCGCAGGCGGCCCGGCGGTGAATTCCTACTCGCCGCGGATGGCGGAGGACGCGGCGCGCGGCGTGATCGTGGCCGTGACAGCCGACAATCCGCGCCAGACGTGGGAATTCAACGGGACGGCCTGGTCGCAGATCACTACCGCCACGTCGATCGACACGCCCTCCCTGAGGCAGGGGCTCGGCGTGGTCAAGGACGGCACGCGCACCCTGCTCTTCGACGGGGCGGGGCGCACTTGGGCCTACGATGCCAACAACTGGTTGTTGTTGAGCCCTGGCACGAGTCCACCGAGTGCCTCCGGCTACTACCCCCAATTGATGCTCGACACCGCTCGCCGGCGCCCGCTGCTGATCCCTGCACTGGCGGCTGACCGCGGGACGGTGTGGGAGTGGGACAGCCAGAACTGGCTGCCGCTTCCGGCGGACGGAAGTGCGCCGCCCGCTCAATACGGTGTGGCCGCTTACGACGTTCGCCGCGGCAAAGTCGTCTTCTTCGGCGACGACAACGACAGCTCGCTCTACGAGCTAGAGCTCCGCGGCGGAGTGTGCGACGAGAACTCCGACTGCGATACCGGGCACTGCGTCGACGGCGTGTGCTGCGAGACCGCGACTTGTCCGACTTGTCAGGCGTGCAACGTCGCGCAGCAAGCGGGCGTCTGCGCGCCGGCCATCGATCTCTCCGATCCCGTCGATTGCCCCGCACCGAACACCTGCGGCCCCACCGGCACCTGCGGCAAACCGAAAGGCGCCGCTTGCGCCGCGAACGACGAATGCGGCTCGCGCTTCTGCTCCGACGGCGTTTGTTGCGACCGCGATTGCTCGGCGGGCTGTAACCGCTGCGATCTGCCCGGGAAAGCCGGTACCTGCACGCCGGTTGCGAGCGGCGATCCCGGGACACCGAGCTGCGCGCCGTACGTTTGCAAGGGCCAGGATACGTGTCCATCGACGTGCAGCGCCAACACCGATTGCGCAGGCGGCGCCGCCGGAGCCGGCAAGTGCACGAGCGGGAGCTGCGTGTCGCTCAAGGCTCCGGGTGCAACTTGCAGCGCCGGAACCGAGTGCGGCACCGGCTTCTGTGCTGACGGCGTATGCTGCAACGTCGCTTGCACGGGTCTGTGTCAGGGGTGCCGCGCCGTGCGCACCGGTCTCGCCGAGGGTACCTGCGGCCCGATCCCCGACGGCACCGCCTGCGGCTCGGCCTCCTGTACGAACGGCCTCACGCAGGGCCAGATCTGCGTCGGGGGGAACTGCTCGAGCAGCAGCCGGCCCTGCGCTCCGTTCTTGTGCGCGGGCAGCACCTGCGGCACGAGTTGCGCGGCGGACACCGACTGCGTCGCCGGCAGCCGCTGTGTCGGCGGCACCTGCACCGGCGGGACGGACGACGGCCGGGCGTGCCTGCGCGGCTCCGACTGCAAGTCCGGCTACTGCGTCGATCGCGTGTGCTGCGCGACCAGCTGCGACGGCGAGTGCCAGGCGTGCAGCTCCGACCGCAAGGCCGACGGCTCGCCGAGCGGCACCTGCGCCAAGGCGCTGGCCGGCATGCCCTGCGGCGTCACCGCCTGCGCGCCGGTCACGGACGTGATCAACGGACAGCTCTGCAACGCGCAGGGCACCTGCGTCAGCTCGAGCTTGTTGTGCACGCCCTACCATTGCGATGCGCAGTCGATCGGATGCCGCACGACCTGCACGTCGAACGCCGACTGCCAGGCCGGCTTCGAATGCAGCGGCGAACGTTGTCGCGGCATCCTGCCCAACGGCGCAACCTGTCGCCACAACGACCAGTGTTCGGGCAACCACTGCGTGGACGGCGTGTGCTGCGAAAGCGCGTGCGACGGAGCTTGCGAGAGCTGCGCGCTGCCCGATAATCTCGGCCTCTGCAAGCTAGTCGCGAGCGGTGACCCCGGCACACCGAGCTGCGCGCCCTACAAGTGCAACGGCACGAGCGGCGCCTGCGCGACGAGCTGCGCGACCGACACCGATTGCACCGGCTCGCCCTGTGTAGGCAATGCTTGCAAGACCAAGGCGCTCGCAGAAAGCTGTAGCGCGGACGCCGAGTGCGAGTCGAAGCACTGCGTGGACGGCGTCTGCTGCGAAAGCGACTGCAAGGGTTGCCGCGCGTGCAGCGCTGCCGCCAAGGGCGACCCCGACTCCGTCGACGGCAAGTGCGAGCTCGTGGTGGCCGGGCGCGACCCGCACAACGCGTGCGCCGAGGACGAAGCGTCGAGTTGCAGGCAGGACGGCAGCTGCGACGGGCAAGGGGGCTGCCGGCTGTGGCGTCCAGGGACCCGCTGTGGGGAGGGCACGCGCTGCGAGGGGGACTTCGTGGTGGGCAAAACCTGCGACGGACTGGGCAGCTGCGCGACGACGCCGGAGACGCGCTATTCGTGCGCCAACCGCGGCGCGAAATGCATCGACGGCGCGTGCGCCAATCCGTGCGTGAGCTTTCCGGAGCCCTGCAAGCCGGGCACGCAGTGTGACGTGGTCAGCGGCGAGTGCATCCCGTCGTACGGGCAGGGCCGCGCCTGTGACGCGGACTATCAGTGCCTGACCGGGCACTGCGTGGACCGGGTGTGTTGCAACGACCCGTGCACGGACTCGTGCAAGGCCTGTAACCTCGGAGGCGATCTCACGGGAGTGTGCAGCGCGGTGCCGGCGGGGGAACCCCCGCGCGGCGAGCGCGTGGCCTGCAACTCGGACCCGGATCACCCGATCTGCGCGGGCAGCTGCGACGGTGCGGGAGCCTGCAAGTACCCGACGGTGCAATGCGATTCGCAGTGCAAGAACGGGACAGTGACCTTCAGCAACTGTAACCAGGGCAGCTGCGCGCGGGTCAACGCGGACCCCATCGTCTGCAGTCCCTACGCTTGCAGCTCGGCGGGGGACAAGTGCCTGTCGGTCTGCACGAGCGACGCGGACTGCGCGCAAGGTTTTGAGTGCAAAACAGCCGACGGCGGCGCCTCGGAATGCGTGCCGAAGCCTAACGGGCGCTGCAGGGACGACGCGACGTTGATCGACACCACGACCGGGCGCGAGATCACCTGCATCGCCTACAAGTGCCAGGCCGATCGCTGCAAGGAGACCTGCGCCAACGCGACCGACTGCCAGACCGGGTTTGTCTGCGACGGCGCCAGGCACTGCGTGCTCCCGCCGGAGGCGCTGAATCCGAAGGGGCCCGGCGCAGCCCCCGCGGCGGACGACGGCTGCGGCTGTCGCGTCGCGGGCCAACCGGATCGGCGCGGCGTCGCTTGGTTGGCCTTGCTCGGCGTGGGCCTGGCGCTGCGACGCCGCAGACTTCGTTCGAAGTGATTTCGGACGCGGGAAGGTTCTGATGAATCGGACAGTAACGTTGCGTCTCCTCGCTTTGGTTTTTGGGGCCGGGCTCGTCGCGTGGGGCTGCGGAGATGGTTCCAAGCAGTCGGCCAAGGTGGACCCTGCACATCCGAGCGCGGCCTCTCCCGCCGTCCTCGCCACACTTTCGAGCGCCGAGCGCCTGGCACACGCCGACGACCGGCTGAAAAAGGACCTCGCCGCGAGCGCCGAAGGTTTCGCGCGACACGCGGACGGCTTGGTTTCGGCCGGCTGGCGCAAACCGCGGCTCGGCGCCTTCCACAGCGTCGGATCGCGCGTGGATCTCTCGAGCGCCCGCGCGCCCTGGGAGATCGCTCTCGGCAAGAGCGAGAGTTACCGGCTGCGGCTCGTGCCGATCGAGGCCGCTGCGGTTCCGGGCGCCGAGTCGGGCGGGCGCGTGGTGTACGCGGGAGCTTATCCCGACGCGGATCTGCTGCTCGCCGCGAACGCGGCGCACACCGAAGCGCTGGTGCTCATGAAGAGCGAGCGCGCTCCCGATCGCTATCGTTTCCGCGTCGAGCTCGGATCGGGCTTCTCGATGCTGCGCCAGGGCACGTCCGGCGAGGTCGAGGTGCTCGACGCGGGGGGCAGTCCGCGGCTGATCGTTCAGCGCCCCTACGCGCTCGACGCCACCGGCAAGCGCCGCGACGCCGAGCTCAGCCTCGGCGAACGCGAGATCGCGCTCCGTCTCGACACCAAGGGCCTCGCGTTTCCGATCCTGCTCGATCCCGTGATCCAGCCGGCAATCTGGCGCTATGTGAAGTCGCCGGGCCTCACGCAGCGCAACTACGCCAGCCTGGCGTACGACCCCGAGCGCGGCGAGACGGTGCTGTTCGGTGGAGACGACGGCAAGCTCCAGTCCGACACCTGGACCTGGAACGGCCAGGCCTGGAC
>Ga0111538_10011606_pt1 | contig 11668 bp, 5 predicted proteins | sample SoiMethybrSBSTD1_FD_79669 | JGI IMG/M metagenome (GOLD analysis project Ga0111538, IMG submission 79669) | Bulk soil microbial communities from a Populus tree surrounding site in Tennessee, USA - Soil MetaG P. TD hybrid SBSTD1 (version 2)... | ecosystem: Environmental > Terrestrial > Soil > Tree...
AACGAGGAGGTTCGCAGCGGCATCGACTGGATTTTCGTCGTGCGCGAGCTGCAGCGGCACTTCGCGCCGTTCGCGACGCTGAAAGATCTGCGAACCGTCGCGGCACGCGTGACGCTGCGCCGATTCAAGGCGGGCGAGGTGCTGTTCAAGGAAAGCGAGGTCGGCGACTCGCTATTCGTGTTGCGCTCCGGCGGTGTCGCGTTGTCGCGCAAGAAAGGCGCTGAGCAGATGCTCGTGGCCGAGGTCCGTTCCGGTCATCTGGTCGGCGAGATGGCCTTGATGGGCGATCCGGTGCGGCGCGAGACGGCCACGGCGACCGTCGCCGCCGACGCGATCGAGATCAAGCGCAAGGAATTCCTCGAGCTGGCGCGCCGCGAGGATGCGCGGCTCGACCCGCTGCAGAAGGACGTCAGCAAACGCGTCATCGACAACGCGCGCATGCAGGTGCGTCCGGAGGCGGGCTCGCTGATGAACTTCCTGATGGGCGAGGGCCTCGGCGAGGCGACCAACGTGCTGGTCATCGACGAGTCGCTGTGCGTCGGCTGCGACAACTGCGAGAAGGCCTGCGCCGAAACGCATGGCGGCGTGTCGCGGCTCGACCGCGAAGCGGGCGCGACGTACGCGAACGTGCACATTCCGATTGCGTGCCGCCACTGCGAGCAGCCGCACTGTATGAAGGATTGCCCGCCGAACGCCATCCGGCGCTCGGAAAGCGGCGAGGTCTACATCAACGATTCCTGCATCGGCTGCGGCAATTGCCAGGCGAACTGTCCGTACGACGTCATTCGCATGGTGTACGACGCGCCGAAGAAGCCCGGCCTGTTGTCGTGGTTGCTGTTCGGCGGCAGCGGCCCGGGCGAGCAGGCCGACTACGAGCCGAGCGCGACCGCGAAGGAGAAGGGCAAGAAGGCCGTGAAGTGCGACGCGTGCGTCGGCCTCGACGGCGGTCCGGCCTGCGTACGCTCATGTCCGACCGGCGCGGCGATCCGCATCGGGCCGGAGCAGTTCGTCGACCTGGTCGAGGAGCGGAAGCGTTGATTCACCGCAACCTCCTGCTGTTCCGCGGAGCGCGGTACCTCTGGTGGTCGCTGGTCCTCCTCATCGTATCGACAGTGCTCTACGAGACGCAGGGGACGGTGCAGCCGCCGAACGGCGGCACCTGGCAGGGCTACACGCTCGGTACGATGGGCGCGCTGCTCATTGTCTGGCTGACCTTTCTCGGAGTCCGTAAGCGCAGCTACAAGACGACGCTCGGCACCGTGCAGGGCTGGACCTCCGCGCACGTCTATCTCGGCACCGCGCTGCTGATCATCGCGACGCTGCACACCGGCTTTCAGGTTGGCTGGAATCTGCACACGCTTGCCTACGCGCTGATGATCGTCGTGATCGCCAGCGGCTTCTTCGGACTGTTCAGCTACCTCAATCACCCCGTACTGATTTCGAAGAATCGCGAAGGTGGCGGACGCGCGGAGCTGTTCGCCGAGCTGTTCGAGCTGGATAAACAATCGCGCTCGCTGGCGCAGAAGTGCGCACCCGAAGTGGGACTCGCAGTTGCCAGCAGCATCGAGCGCACGACTCTGGGCGGCGGCGTGTATGCGCAGCTCTTCAGCGGCGACGACTCGTTCTTCGTGCGCGGCGCGGGGGCGCCGGTGCGCAATACCGATCAGCAGGGCGTCATCCACTTCGTCGCCGAACGCTTGCCGCGCGCGCAGAAGGGCATCGAAGCGGCGAATCTGCAGCAGCTCATCGTGCTGCTGTGTCGACGACAAGCAGTCCTGCGGCGTATCCGTCGCGACATCCGGCTGCGCGGCTGGCTGAAGATCTGGCTGTACTTTCATATCCCGGTGACGTTTGCGTTGCTGGTCGCGCTCGTGGTGCACATCGTGTCGACGTTCGTCTACTGGTGACGCATGGAAGCACTGCTGCGCGAGCTGCACGAAGGCCCCGACGGCATCCCGGAATACCGGGACACCGAGATCTCCGGAGACGACCTGACGATCGGCAGCGCTGCGGATCAGCGCATCCAGTTGCTGGGCAGCGCGGTCGCTCCCGAGCACGCCGTCATCCGCAAGTCGGGCTCGAAGCTCGAGCTGAGCTGTCGCGGCGGCGAGCGCATCCGCGTCAACGACGAGGAAGTCTCGTCCGCGAAGCTCGAGACCGGCGACGTCATCGAGCTTGCCGGTCACCGGCTGACGATCGCGGAGCCGCCGGGCGGCTTCGACGTGGCGATCGAGCTGCGGCCGAACGAGAACATCGATGCGAGCGAGTTCGAAAGCGCGTTCCGCACCGACCTGAATCAGACCTGGATGTCGAAGCGGCCGGCGGCGTGGCTGCTGATCGCCGTCGTGCTGATCCTGGGCGTCGCCTTGCCGGTCGGCGTGATGTTCCTGCATCACGCGGAGAAGGAGACAGCGACGTGGGTGCCGGGCGACGAGTTCTGGAACAGCGGTCCGTTGAGCCCGGCGCATCAGCAGGCAGCGGGCCAGCGCTGCGACACCTGCCACAAAGAGCCGTTCGTCCGCGTCCAGGACGAGACGTGCCTGAGCTGCCACAAGACCATTCATGATCACGTCTCGCCCGAGCACCTCGCGCTCACGCAACTCAAGGCCACGCAGCGCTGCGCGACCTGTCATCGCGAGCACAACGAGCCGGCGAGCTTCCTCGTCAACAGCAGCGACGCCCTGTGCGTCGATTGTCACGAGAACTCGACGCAGAAGTTCGCTCGGCTGCACGTCGAGCCGGTGAGCGGGTTCAGCGCCGGCCATCACCCGGAGTTCAAGGCGCAGCTGCTGAAGCCGACGCAGATCGACGCCGGGACCGGCTTGCAGTTCGAATGGAAGATCGAGATTGCGGCGCTCGACAAGGCGGTCGAGCAGTCGAACGTGAAGTTCTCGCACAGCCAGCATCTCGATCCGGATCGCGTGCTGCGGCGGGGCGACAGCAAGGCGCTCAACTGCGCCGATTGCCATCGCATCGAGCCGGACGGTGAGCACTTCGAGCCGATCACGATGGAGAATCGCTGCGCGGAGTGTCACGAGCTGACGTTCGATCCGGGCGCGCCCGACCGGCAGCTGCCGCACGGCAAGCCGCGCGAAGTCGTGCTGACGCTGCAGGACTACTTCACGCGCAAGTTCTCCGATCCCAACGCCGGCAAGCCGATGCGCGAGCGCCGCCGTCTGCCGGGACACGAAGAGGAAGAGCAGATCTGCACCGGCGCGCCGTTCGATTGCGCCATGCGCAGTGCGCACGCCGAGATCGAGAATCAGTTCACGCGCCGCGGGTGCGTCGGCTGCCACATGGTCGTCGACACGAAGAGCGAGAGCGACTTCGACCGCTTCCAGGTGTATCCGATCCGCTTCGCGCGCGATTACTTCCCGGCGGGCCGCTTCGATCACCGCAGTCACCAGATCCAGGGCAAGCTCACCGGCGATGCAGCATGCCTGTCCTGCCACAAGGCGAAGGAGTCGCAGGACAGTAAGGACCTGCTGCTGCCGAAGATGGGCAAGTGCGAGGAGTGTCACGGCGACCGTCCAGCCGTCGAAAGAGTGACCGTGCAGTGCGTGAGCTGTCACTCTTACCATCCGCAACAGACAGTCACTGTCGAGGCGCCGAAACCATGAAGAAGAAGGCGTTCAACAGCGTGTTGCTGTGTGCGGCGGCCGCGATCATGGCGGGATGCTCCGGCGGCGATCCCGTTGCGCGAACCGAGGGAACCGATAGCACCGGCGGCTGCAACGGCAGCTGCAGCGGCTCGACGACCAGCCTCACGATTGCAGACGTTCAGCAGGTCATTGCGCAGGCCGTCGCCGAAGCGCAGGCACGCGGCGTCAACGCGACCATTGCAGTCGTCGACAGAGTCGGCAACGTGCTCGCGGTGTATCGCATGGGGAATCCTGCAGGTCGCTTCGTGACGATCACGACGACGCCTGGAAGCGCGACCATCAGCGGCGGACTCGAGAATCTTCGTTTGCCGGCGGCGCTACTCGATCAGCTCGCGGCCATCGCCAAGGCGGTTACCGGCGCGTATCTCTCGTCCGAAGGCAACGCGTTCTCGTCGCGCACGGCCAGCCAGATCGTGCAGGAGCACTTCAACCCCGGCGAACAGTTTCAGCCGGCCGGCCCGCTGTTCGGCGTGCAGTTCAGCCAGCTCGCGTGCTCCGACCTGACAGCCAAGTTCGACGGCGTCGGCCCGAGCGTCGGTCCGCAGCGCTCGCCGCTGGGACTGTCGGCCGACCCCGGCGGCTTCCCTCTATATAAGAGTGGCACTGTGGTCGGTGGCGTCGGCGTGATCGCCGATGACTTCTACACGATCGACAAGGACATCGCGGACAGCGACGACGATACGGACGAGGCGATCGCCTATGCCGCCACGTTCGACTTCGCAGCGCCTGTCGACCGCCGCGGCGATCGCATCACCGCCGACGGCAAGACGCTGCGCTTCAGCGATGTCGATTTCAACCAGCTGAGCACGAATCCCGCCAACGCGCCCGCATTCGGCACCCTCACTCTGGCAGTGGGTGCGCTGCTCATCGTGCCTGGATATTCCGATGGCACCGTGAAAGCCGGCACGTCCTTCGGACAAGCTGCATCGGGCATCCGTGCGGACGGCGACGTCGACTATCCGGGCCGCGACGCGTTCGTGCTCGTCGATGCGGGAAATGTGTTGCGTTACCCGCCCATCGCCGGCACCGATGGCGGGTTGATCGGTTCCGCGGTGCTCACGCAGAGTGAGGTGCGCACGATCCTGCAGTCGGCGCTCGACGTCGCAAATCATGCGCGTGCGCAGATTCGCCGACCACTCGGCTCGCAGGCGCGGGTGACGATTTCGGTCGTCGACACGCAGGGGGCAGTTCTCGGCATCGCTCGCACACGCGACGCGCCGGTGTTCGGCACGGATGTGTCGTTGCAGAAGGCGCGCACAGCCGCGTTCATGTCGTCGAGCACCGCCGCGCCCTTTCTCGCCGCGCTGCCGAACGCCAAATATCTCACCGCCGAGCCAACGCTCGGCGTCTCGCGCGCGATCGCCATCGGTAGCTACGTGACGGCCCTGCGCACATTCCTGGGCGATAGCAATGCGTTGGGCGATGGGGGCATCGCCTACACGGACCGCGCCAACGGCAACCTGTCGCGGCCGTTCTTTCCCGACGGCATCGACGACGAAGTCGCAGGTCCGTTGAGCAAGCCGGCCGGGGAGTGGAGTCCGTTTTCCACGGGATTGCAGCTCGACGTGACGATCAACGCGATTCTGCAGCACGTCCTGTTCGTCGCCGGAGCCGCTCCCGATGTAACGCCCGGCTGTGCGGGCGTGCAGATCGCCAACGATCTCAGCAGCATCACTCAAACCCTCGTTGGCGATGTACGCCTCGGCAACGGTCTGCAGATCTTCCCGGGCAGCGTGCCGGTCTATCGCGGCGACACGCTCGTCGGCGCGGTGGGTGTGTCGGGCGACGGCGTCGATCAGGACGACATGATCGCGTTCCTCGGCGTGCACAACGCCGGCGAGGCGCTCGGCGGCGGACTCGGCAATGCGCCAGCGGATCGGCGCGCCGACACGGTGATCGCGCAGGGCGTGCGCTTGCGCTACGTGCAGTGCCCGCAGTCGCCGTTCATCGATAGTGCGGACGACAATGTGTGTGAAGGGAAATAGAAGCGGTTAGCGGTTAGCGGTTGGCGGTTAGTGCAGAGAAGAAGGCAGCTCAGCGGGTCCTTGAAATGAAGCACCAGAAACGAGCGCTCAAGACTAGCAGTCGCAGGCTAGTGCGGTTCTTTTCCGCACTAACCGCCAACCGCCAACCGCTAACCGCTTCCATGACTTTCCTCGTCGCACTGTGCGTCACAGTTCCGCTGTCGCCAGGGCGCGCCTACGGCGCTGAAACTTGCTACCAGGACGACACGGGCCGCATCGTGAAGCGCCGCCGGCCGGGCTACACCGAAGTGCCGTGTCCTGATGAGAACGCGCAGCCGGGCGAAACGCCTTCGGTCGCGCCGGACACTCAGCCGCAAACGCCTGAGGACACGGGCCGCGCGCCGCGACGTCGCGTGATCGAGCGTGCGCCGCCCGCATACGTCTCGCCGATTCCGCGGCCAGGACTCGCGGACTACGTTGACTCCGTGCCGCTGCCCGATCGCTGGCGCATCGTCGATACGCTCGGCTACCAGGAACGCTGGTTCGATCCGTACAACCGCAACGTGCTCAAGGCCGACCGGCCGGTGCACGACGACTGGTTCTTCAATCTCGGCGTCATCTCCGACACGGTATTTGAGTTGCGCGATGTGCCGACGCCGGTCGGCGGCATCTCGACCGATCGCCCCGGCGGCATCGATGTCTTCGGCAGCGCCGATCAATGGGCGGCGGTCGAGACCCTCGCAGCGGAGTTCGTCTATTACAAGGGCGATACGGTGTTCAAGCCGCCCGACTACGAGTTCCGCTTCACGCCGGTCTTCAGCTTCAACTATGTCGAGCTCGAAACGCTGCAGGGCGTGAACGCCGATGCGCGCGACGGCACGACGCGCGACGATCACCATCTGGGCATCCAGGCGGCGTTCATCGACAAGCATCTGCGCAACGTCTCCGACAACTTCGACTTCGACAGCCTGCGTATCGGTATCCAGCCGTTTTCGTCGGACTTCCGCGGCTTCCTGTTCCAGGACAACCAGCTCGGCGCGCGCCTGTTCGGTACGCGCGCCAACAATCGCTGGCAGTACAACATTGCGTACTTCCGGCGGCTCGAGAAGGACACGAACAGCGGCCTGAACGATCTCGGCCAGAGCCTGCGCGACGACGATGTTTTCATCGCGAACCTGTACCGGCAGGATTTTCCGGCGCTCGGCTTCACCTCGCAGCTGACGCTTGCGTACAACCGCAATCGCGAGGACGAAGAGCAGTACTACAACCAGAACGACTTCATCGAGCGTCCCGCTTCGCTCGGCCGCGAAGTGCCGCGCAAGTACGACGTCGGCTATATCGGCTACAACGGCGACGGCCATTTCGGTCGGCTGAACGTGACCACGTCGATCTACTACGCAATCGGCGAAGAGACACCGGGCGTGTTCGTTGCCGAGAAGGTCGACATTGGCGCGCTGTTTGCCGCGGCCGAGCTGTCGATGGACTTCGACTGGATCCGTCCGCGGCTGTCGCTGGTCTACGGCAGCGGCGACGACGATCCGTTCGACGATCGCGCCACCGGCTTCGATGCGATCTTCGAGAACCCGCAGATCGCCGGCGCCGACACCAGCTACTGGATTCGGCAGGCCGTGCCGCTGATCGGCGGCGGCCGCGTCGCGCTTTCGAGCCGCAATGGTGTGCTCGCGAGCTTGCGGTCCTCGAAAGAGGAGGGGCAGTCGAACTTCACCAACCCCGGCATCCTGCTCGCGGGACTGGGTGTCGATATGGATTTGCTGCCGACGCTGCGGGTTTCGTTCAACGCGAACACGCTGTACTTCGACGATACCGCGGTGCTCGAAGTGGCACGCAACCAGGGCCCGATCGACAAGCACATCGGCTACGACGTCTCGGCCGCGCTGACGTGGCGGCCGATGATGTCGCAGAACATCGTGCTGCGCGCCTCGTATGCGACGCTGCTCGCGGGCGACGGGTTCGATGCGCTGTTCCCTGATGAAGATCCGGGGTATTTCTTGTTGAACGCTGTCTTCAGCTATTGAGAGAGAAGCGGTTAGCGGTTAGCGGTTGGCGGTTAGTGCAGAGAAGAAGACGACTCAGTGGGTACTCGACAATGAAGCATCAGAAGCGAGCTCTCGAAACCCGCGGCGGTCGGCTATTGCGGCTCCTTTCCGCACTAACCGCCAACCGCCAACCGCTAACCGCTTCCATCCTCCTTCTATTGTCCGCCGTTGCGTTGGCCTCCGAGTCAGAACATGCCGTCGAGCGTCACTACACCACCGCACCTCCAGCACCGGCGAGTCAGAATGATGAGGCGGTGCTCTCAAAGAGCGCCGGCTGTCTCTCCTGCCACACACAGACTGACGCGAGCACGATGCACTTGAACCCGGCGGTCAAGCTGGGCTGCACCGACTGTCACGGAGGCAACAGCAGCGTGCGTGTGGCGAACGGCGCTCAGCGCGGCAGCGAGGATTACAAGAAGGCATTCGAGTCAGCCCACGTTCTGCCGCGCTTCCCGGAGTCCTGGCACTACCCGTCGAGCGCGAATCCAGAGCGCACCTACGCGCTGCTCAATCGCGAGAGCCCGGAGTTCGTGCGCTTCATCAATCCGTCCGACTATCGCATCGCGCAGGAATCGTGCGGCGCCTGCCACATGGACATCCTGCAGGCTTCGGTGCGCAGTCTGCACTCGACGGCGACGATGTTCTGGGGTGGCGCGGCGTACAACAACGGCATTCTCGACTTCAAGCAATACATCCTCGGCGAGGCCTACGGCCGCAACGGTGAGGCCATCATCCTCAAAGGCCCGAAGATTCCCGATCACCTAGTGGACGCTGCGGCGATCGCGAGCATCGTGCCGCAGATCTATCCGTTGCCGAATTGGGAGTCGCTCAAGCCGGGCGACATCTTCCGCGTGTTCGAGCGCGGCGGGCGCAACATCGCCAACCTCTTCCCGGAGACGGGCCTGCCGAACGCGAACGGTCAGCTGCAGCGGATCGAGGAGCCCGGCCGACCTGACTTCCGACAATCCAATCGCGGGCCGGGCACCGGCGCGCGCATTTCAGTGCCGGTGATCAACATCACCAAGACGCGCCTCAACGATCCGAATTCGTGGTTCATAGGTACCAACGACCAGCCCGGTGACTACCGCCATTCGGGCTGCGCTTCCTGTCACGTCGTGTACGCGAACGATCGCGACCCCCGGCACTCCGGCGTCTACGCGAAGTTCGGGCACGAGGGTCGCACGCAGACTGTCGATCCGACGATCAGCAAGACCGAGTCGGGTCATCCGTTGACGCACACGCTCACGCGCTCGGTGCCGACCAGTCAATGCATGATCTGCCACATGCACCAGCCGAACATGTTCCTGAACACGTTCCTCGGCTACACCATGTGGGACTACGAGTCCGACGCGCCGCGCATGTGGCCGCAGACACAGCAGTACCCGGACTCGGAGAAGATCCGCGACGTGCTCGACCGCAACCCGGAAGCCGCGGCGACGCGCGGCAAGTGGGCCGACGTGAATTTCCTGAAGAACGTGTCCGAGCTCAATCCGCAGATGAAGGACACGCAGTTCGCCGACTATCACGGCCACGGCTGGAATTTCCGCGCCGTGTACAAGCGCGACCGCAAGGGCAACCTGCTGGATGCGACCGGCAACATCGTCGGCGACGACGATCCGCAGAAGTTCAAGAGGTCGGTGCACCTGTCGTCGATTCACGTCGACGTCGGTATGCAATGCGTCGACTGCCACTACTCGCAGGACAATCACGGCAACGGCTACATCTATAGCGAAGTCGCTGCTGCGGTCGAGATCGCTTGCAAGGATTGTCACGGCACCGCGCAACAGGTGCCGAACCTCTATACTTCCGGCCCGGCCGCGCTCGGCGGGGGCACGGACATGACGACGCTGCGCACGCCGGACGGCCGGCGCCGCTTCGAGTGGATCGGCGACGCGCTCTACCAGCGCTCGATGATGGATCCGAGCCTCGAATGGAAGATGAGCATCGTGAAGAATGCGGTGGATCCGCTCAGCCCCGAGTACAACGAGAAGGCGGCCCGCGCCAAGCTGATGAGCCGCAACACCTCGACGCTCGAATGGGGCAAGGACGTCAAGGCCGAGAACCTGGCGCATACGGACCAGAACCTGGAGTGCTACACCTGCCACACGTCCTGGACGACGAGCTGCGCCGGTTGCCATCTGCCGATCGAGGCGAACGCCAAGACCGAGCGGCATCACTACGAAGGCGGCGAGACACGCAATTACGCGACCTACAACCCGCAGGTCGCGCGCGACGACATGTTCCTGCTCGGCCGGCGCGAGCCGGCTGCCGGCGGCAAGATCGCGCCGGTGCGCTCGACTTCGGCACTGGTGCTGTCCTCGACGAACTCGAGCCGCGAGCGCATTTACGTGCAGCAGCCGCCGATCGCGGCGAGCGGTTACAGCTCGCAGGCGTTCAACCCGCACTATCCGCACACGGAGCGCAAGACGGAGACGAAGACCTGCAGCGACTGTCACCTGTCGAAGGAGAACGACAACAACGCGATCATGGCGCAGCTGCTCGCGCTCGGAACGAACTTCGTCAACTTCGTCGGCTACAACGCCTACGTCGGCGGCGACGGCGAGATCAGCGGCATCACGGTCACCGAATGGGATGAGCCGCAAGCGGTGATCGGCAGCTATCTGCATCGCTACGCCTATCCGGACTGGTACGCACAGCACGAGAAGAATGGCCGCCGGCTGCAGCATGCTTACAGTCACGGCGCAGGCGATGCGCAATGTCTGCAGTTGCGCGGCGAGTATCTGTATGTCGCGGAAGGCGGCAATGGCGTTGAGGTCTACGACGTCGCGAGCATCGGCAACAAAGGTGTTTCGCAGCGTGCGATCACTGCGCCGTTCAGCCCGCTGGGGCACGACACGCACATCGGCTCGAAGGACGCGACCTGCATTGCGCTGCCGACGAATCAGCCGATTCATCCCCCGCGCAATACTGGCGACAAGATGCGCAAGGCGAACCTGGAGCAGCCGTTCCACGCGATGTACAACTACGCGTACATCACGGATGCGCAGGAAGGCCTGATCCTGACGGACATCAACACGCTGGCTGACGGCGACCCGCGCAACAACTATCTGAAACGCGCGCTGACGTGGAATCCGGATGGCGTGCTCAGCGGCGCGCGCCAGATCACGATCGGCGGCTACTACCTGTACATCACGACGAAGCGCGGCCTGGCGATCGTCAGTGTCAATGTTCCGCTGCAGCCAGAGCTGGTCGCTGAAGTGCCGTTCAATGATGCGCGGGCGTCGGCGTTGCAGTTCCGGTACCTGTTCGTGACGGATGCCGACGGTCTCAAGACCATCGACGTTACCGAGCCCAAAGCCCCGCGAGTCGTGGAGAACAATACGATCCGCCTGAGCGATGCGCGACGCGTGTTCGTTGCCCGCACGTATGCATATGTCGCGGCGGGCAAGGACGGTCTGGTGATCGTCGATGCTGAACGGCCGGAAGCGATGCGTGAGTATCAGCGCTTCAACGCAAACGGCGCGCTCAACGATGCGCGGGACGTGATCGTCGCAACCACCAACGCCTCGCTGTTCGCATACGTCGCGGACGGCAAGAACGGCCTGAAAGTGTTGCAGCTGACGTCGCCCGAGTCGCAGCCGAAGTTCTACGGCTTCAGCCCGGACCCGAAGCCGCAGCTGATCGCGACGTACGCGACCGGCAAGCCGGCGCTCAGCCTGTCGCGCGGCCTGGAGCGCGACCGCGGCGTCGACGAGACCGGCAACCAGATCGCAGTCTTCGGCCGGCGCGGATCGAGACCGCTGAATCTGGATGAGATGCGTCGGCTCTATCTGGATGCGAATGGGAAGACGTGGGCCGTGAGTGACAAATGAGGCTATAGGCTGCAGGTCGGAACAACATGAAGAGAAGAATACGTGCTGCGACTCTCTTTCTGGCTCTGGCTACAGCCTACAGCCTACAGCCTACAGCCTATTCCGCCTTCGCTGCGGAGCCCACAGTGGCAGATTTCAAGCACCTCGGCGTC
>Ga0111538_10011607_pt1 | contig 11667 bp, 7 predicted proteins | sample SoiMethybrSBSTD1_FD_79669 | JGI IMG/M metagenome (GOLD analysis project Ga0111538, IMG submission 79669) | Bulk soil microbial communities from a Populus tree surrounding site in Tennessee, USA - Soil MetaG P. TD hybrid SBSTD1 (version 2)... | ecosystem: Environmental > Terrestrial > Soil > Tree...
AGTCGGCCCTGGCAAGACGCCGCTGCTATTTGGAGTGAATGCACTTGATCCGATTACATTCATTGTCGCCCCGATTTTGTTGGCAGTGGTTGCCATTCTTGCGTGTTTTTTGCCGGCTCGAAGGGCGACCAAAATCGATCCATTAGTGGCGCTGAGATACGAATGAAGTTGTGGGTCTTGGGTCTTTCAAGCCACAACACGCCAGAAAAAGATCGAAAATGGGATCGAGCAGTCTCATTTCTGAAATGAAGACCCCTGCCTAGCCGCGCCTTTTTTCGAATTAATCCCCACAAATCTCGCTGGCACACGCCTTGTTTCCTTGCTTCAGTGGAAAATCGTAAGACGCGATTGAAATTCCGTATCAGTCGGTTGGGTTCTCAACGTTCTAAGAAACATCGGTGGCTCAAGTGGTTTCCCTACAAACTACATCTACAATCATCCCCCCGTATGAGTCTCCATTCATGCACCCCCGCACGCTGATCGCCGACGATGATGCGGACATACTCACTGCGCTGCGGTTGCTGTTGAAGAGCGATGGGTACGAGCCGGAGACGGTGTCGTCGCCCGCGGCGGTGCTCGAGGCAATCGAGCGGTCGCAGTTCGACGTGGTCCTGATCGACCTCAACTACGCGCGCGATACCACCAGTGGACGCGAGGGCATCGATCTGATCTCGCGTATCCAGGCACTCGATCCGTCGCTTCCGATCGTCGTCATGACGGCCTGGGCGACAGTCGATCTCGCAGTCGAAGCGATGCGTCGCGGCGTACGCGATTTCGTACAGAAGCCGTGGGAAAACCCGCGCTTGCTGGAAACGTTGCGCAAACAAGTGAAGCATGCGCGCGCGCGAAGAACGTTCCAGGGTCGACTCGCGGACACGAGAAAGAGTGATGCCCTGCTCAGACGCGAACTCGTCGAAGCGCGCGAGCTCCAGGAAAACTTACTCACGAATACAGAATCGTCGATCGCTGGACTTCAGCTCGCGATTGAGTGGCAGCCGGCAACGACAGTCGGCGGCGATTACGTTGCGGCATTCAACATCGACAACGAGCATGCAGCGTTATGCGTTGCGGATGTCGTCGGAAAAAGCCTTCCGGCCGCGTTGTTAATGGCAAACTTTCAAGCGTCGCTGAAGTCATTGGCGCCGTTGTATCTCGCGCCGGAGGACGTGAGCACGCGTCTCAACGAGGTGCTCTACGCAAACATTCCTCTGCACAAGTTTGTCACTGCGTTCTACGGCGTTATGAACATTCCGAAGCGCACGCTCGCGTTCACGAACGCCGGTCACAATCCGCCGCTGTTAGTGCGCAATGATGGCGAGTGTGTGCGACTCGAAGCAGGCGGCAGCGTGCTCGGCGCGTTCCCCGGCGCACTTTACACGCAAGGCGAAGTAGAACTGCACCATGACGATCGGCTCGTGCTGTTCACTGATGGTCTAACTGAGGCGACGGACGCGAGCGGGGAGCAGTTTGGTGAAGAACGATTGATCTCGTTACTGCGCGAGCACCGGCATCGGAGCGCTGAAGATTTGAAGGACATTCTCTTCAACGTAATTGGCGAGTTTTGCGGCAACACGTTTAGCGACGACGCAGCGCTGATGGTTGTGGCCATCGACTGATCGAACACGGATTTAGGAGTTGATCGAATGGACGTCCTTTGGAAGAACCTCGTTTATTCCGTGCGGATGTTGCTCAAGCGGCCGAGCCTGACCGCCGTCGCGATCATCGCAATCGCGCTCGGCATCGGCGCGAACACCGCGATCTTCTCCGTCGTCAACACCGTCCTACTGCAACCACTTCCTTACGACGAACCGCAACGACTCGTGATGCTCGGAAGCGAGCAACGCGATCAAGCACTCGACGGCCGCGGCAGTTTTTCCGTCCTCGACTTTCTCGACATCCAAAAGACATCCAAGACGCTTGAATACGTCGCCACACATCAAGGCACCGGCACAATCGTCACCGAAGGCGGCGAGCCTGAGCGTGTGCTCGGCGCCGCAGTGAGCGCCGACTACTTCCCACTCCTGCGCGTCAAACCAGTCCTGGGCCGCGTCTTCACGCGCGACGAAGACAAGCTCGGTGCGCCGCAGGTGATCGTTATCAGTTACGGTTTGTGGCAACGACGCTTCGGCGGCGATCCAAACATCATTGGCCGCGAAGTAAACATCGGCGGCAAGACGACGGTGGTCGGCGTGCTGCCTGCCGGTTTTCAGTATCCCATCTCGAACGAACAGCAAGACTTCTGGGAACCGATCTTCTCCGCGGCCTTCATGACGAAAGACCTTCGCGAAGTACGCGGACAAAGAATTCTTTCGGTGATCGGACGACTCAAACCCGGCATAACGCTCGCCGAAGCAAAAGCAGATCTCGATCTCCTCTCGCGACAGATCGAACAGCAGTCGCCGGACTCAAACACCAACGTCATCTTCAACGCAGTGTCGATGCACGAAGACGTCACGCGTGAGTATCGTACCGCGCTGCTCGTGATGCTCGGCGCAGTCGGTCTCGTGTTGCTGATCGCTTGCGCAAACGTCGCGAACCTTCTGCTGGCACGTGCAGCAGCACGACAGAAAGAGGTCGCGATCCGCATGGCGCTCGGCGCAAGTCGCGCACGAATCGCGGGCCAATTGCTTACGGAGAGCCTGGTGCTGTCGCTGGCCGGCGGCGTGCTCGGTCTGTTGCTCGCGAGTTGGGGCGTGAAACTGCTCGTCTCGTATGGGCCAGCAGATGTACCCCGACTCAGCGACGTTCATCTCGACGCTTCAGTCCTGTTATTCACACTCGCGATCTCGATGTTGACGGGCATCGTGTTTGGCATCGCTCCGGCGCTCCACGCCTCGAAACCAGATCCGGGCAACATGTTGAAAGACGGCACCCGCGGTGTGTCGCATGGCGGAGGCAACCGAATGCGAAGCGCGCTGATCGTTTCGGAAGTCGCGTTGTCGCTGATGTTGCTCGTCGGCGCGGGACTCTTGATCCACAGTTTCTGGCGCTTGCTCCATACCGACGCAGGCTTCAATCCGAGAGGCGTGCTCGCTCTCGACATTCCGTTGAGTCGCAGCAAATACACAAAACCCGAACAGCGTTCGGCAGTCTTCGAACAGCTCATCGCGCGAATGAAAACTCTTCCCGGCGTTCGCGATGTCTCGGTTGTGAACAACGTTCCCCTCACCGACATGGATATCGAGCAGACTTTCCAAATCGAAGGACGCGCGCCGTACAAACCCGGCGAAGAGCCAGTGGCGGATTACACGGTCGCGGGCAAAGACTACTTCCGCACGATGAACATTGCCGTTCATCGCGGGCGTGTGTTTGCTGACAGCGATGCGGTAAACACGCCTCACGTGATGGTTGTCAGCGACGCGTTCGTCAAACGTTACTTTCCGGACGAGGATCCGATCGGCAGGCGCATCGTGTTTGACGGCGACGACGATCGAATCCCGATCGAGATCGTCGGCGTTGTCGCAGACGTTCATCGCAACGGTCTCGACGCCGACGTCCAACCAGAACTGTACCTGTCGCACATACAGTACCCCGAGCGACGATTGAATCTCGTGATCAGCACCGATGCACCCGACGCATCGCAACTAACACAAGCCGCGCGCGCGGAAATCAAAGCCTTCGATCCGGACCAGATCATCTGGCGCACGCAAACTCTCGAACAGTTGTTAGGAACGTCAGTCGCTCCGCGCCGCTTCAACATGATGCTGCTCGGAATATTCGCGGGAGTCGCTCTCGTGCTGGCGGCGGTGGGACTCTACGGCGTAATGAGTTATTCGGTTAGTTGGCGAACTCACGAGATCGGCGTTCGGATGGCGCTCGGCGCGAAGCGCGCTGACGTTCTACGCCTCGTGGTGCGACAGGGAATGACGATGACGTTGATCGGACTCGCCATCGGACTCGCCGGCGCGATCGCTTTATCGCGTCTGATGACAAGCATGCTTTTCGGCGTCTCAACCACAGATCCACTCACGTTCACCGGGGTGTCAGTCGTGCTACTGGCAGTGGCTCTCTTGGCGTGCCTCCTCCCGGCACGCAGAGCAACGCGCGTCGATCCAATGGTCGCCCTGAGAAACGAATAATCTGCTACGATGCAGGGCGCGACGGATCAAGTCCGTCTACGAATCTGATCTTCGAGGGAGGAAAGACGTGAGACTTAGATCCGCGTTTCTGATTCTCGTAGTTCTGTTATTTACCCCAGCCGCCGACGCAAAAACAAAAAATCGAAAGCCCGTCATAAATCAGTCAGCGACACGTCCCGAGCCGGCCCCGGCACAACCTGGAACGTTTGAAGCCCGCGTGGAAGATTTCCTGCGACAGTCGGGCCAGGAGTTCCACAAGGTGAAAGCGAACTCGTGGTATCTGCTGGTGAACGGGAAGGAGATGGGCCAGATCCGAATCATTCTCGGCGCGGGCCCGAGCTCGATCGCGATGGGCGCCGTCGTTGTTTCGAAACCTGATCTGCGTCTATCGACCGAAGCGCTCGAAAAGCTGATGAAGCTCTCTTACGACCTCAATTACGTTCGCCCCTGTATCGATTCAGACGGCGATTTGATCGTCATGGCACAACTGAAAGATCCATGGCTCAACGCCGCCGAGTTTCGCACCACGATTAGTTTGGTTTCGTCCGCCGCGGATCGAGCGTATGCGGTGATGAAGCCGTACCTCAGTACGCCATGAATGCCCTGCTAAGGTTCTTCCCAGTCCTTCGATCGAGTACAACCATCGTGACCCGTCCAGCGGCCACGCCCACAGCGACGCGTGTGCGTGTTTCCAGGTGTGTGAGGTTGATCATCTTGTCCTGATCGCTCTCGGAGATGAGAGTGTAGAGGACGACGTCGCGGAACAATGAGGGAAGCACGAGCACCGATGGTGGATGAGGCGAAGCCTGAAAAACGGGTGAAATGCCTGATTGTATTAATGCGTACTTGTAAAAGGCGACGAGGGCAGGCATTGAATCGCCGAGCTCGAGCGGCAACGGGCTCCAAATAAATCGTCCCTGACCATATGGTTGAAGGACAATTCGGTTTCCCGGAAACACGGATTTTTCGATGCGTTGGATCCTCTCGCCTTCGTAACGCGTAGTGAAGGTTTGCGCTGCGATCGAAACCTCTTCCGATGGCGAAACCGGTTCGATGTTCGCGTCCAAGTTAAACAGGCGGGAGCGTTCGGTCACAAGCCCGTGATCGTCAGCGTCAATCACTCCCGAGATCGCGACGGTTGCGCCGCGTCTTGAAGCTGCGAGCAGCGCGTCCCAACATTTGTCTGTCAACACACCTGGTGAAGGGACGACGATTAATTTCGCTTTCAACGAATAATCAGCGATCGTGTATTCGCTGACTGCTTGCATCGGCACGTCGCAGTGGTAGTACATCGCGCGCACGCAGCGGCGCGTTGCCTCCTGGGCAAAACTGCGCGGCGAAAACATTTGCGAATGCGGGATAACCATCACCACCGGTTCCGGCTGACGCTCGCGTAACGATCGCCCGTGATAGCCCATGAAAGTCGCGATCCGCCGAAAAGACTCGAACTCAGGCTTGGATGAACCGTCAACTCGATGAAAGCCGATCCCGACTTCGTTCGTGGAGTTCATGTAGGGATTCGTGTTCCAAACCCACTCAATAAACCCGGCGCCATCCACCGCTAAAGAAATCGCCATCTTGCGTTCGAGCAACTGACTCACTTCCTTTTCCGAGCGCCACGGCGCATCCGCATCAGGTTTTTCGTAAAACATGACGCCAGTCTCTTCCACCAGGCTCGCCTTCGACGGCGTCTTGGCCAGCAGGCTATCCCAAACAAGATCGTCGTTGGCCCACCAGTTGTGCAGCGAAGTAAAATCGATCTCCCGCGCGAAAAACTGAATGTTCGGACTATCGCTCAGCCCTGCTTCATCCTGGCCGACGGTGATTAGTTGCTTCGGATTGCCGTTGCTTCTGACGGCTTCAGTCATCTGCCTGGTCCAGCGGATGAACATGTCCTGCGCGAAGAGACGGTAGTCGAGCGTTTTGAGCGGTTGGCGGTCGTCGATCAGGTTGACGCTTTCGAAGTCTTTGAGTTGCGGAAGTTCGTAGACGTCGTCAGTCGTGGTGCGCCAGAGTTTTTGCAGATGACTGACGCGTTCTTCATCGCTCGACGCCGGATAGCGATCTTTGAGCCACTGTTTCCACGCGGCTTTTTCGAACTCGTCGTAGTTGGGCCGGCAATTCCAAAGGTACTTCGGCGAACAGAATGACGGCTCGTTGATGAAGTCCCACAGCACGTCGTCAACTCGGGGGTAACGCTTGGTAAATGCCGAAATGAATTCCTGCTGCGCTTTGACGGCGCGCGGATCGAGATAGGCGTTGAGTCCGCCCCACGTCTCCGGAAGAAACGCAAAGAAGGTGAAGATGACCGGAATGTCGTATTTGTGCGCAGTTAGCAAGAACGCATCGAACGCGCGCAACACGCCTTCGTCGACATTGCCGACCACCGACATGTATTTCTTCCAACCAGTCCAAATGCCGGCGCGGACCATGTTGACGCCCGCGCGCTGCATCGTAAAGAAATCGCGATTCCAAGCCGCCGGATTCGGCTCGAAAAGAAACCGACGATGCACATCGGACGCCATGTAGGTCGTGCCGGTGATGGGAAAGACTTCGCCTCCGCGATAGAAAAAGTGATTATCGACGGTGAGCGCCTTAGCGCTATGCATCAAGGCGTCGTCGTAAAACCAGAAGCCCGTTAAAGCGTTCGAATAAGTATTCATTCCGTCGACGACGGACTTAAGGATCGCGGAACCTTCAACTTTGTAAAAACCAGGTGAAAACTTTATCGTTCGCGGAACGTCGATCGATCCGGTGGCGTGCGTACCTTCAATGCGAAGCGAGATTTGCGACGTCCAAAGATTCTGGTTGGAAGTATCCTCCATTTTGAAATGCCACTGGCTACCCAGCAACTCTTGAAGATCGCCTTTCGGCCGGTGTATGCGAATGTTTAGTGATGGAGTTTCGCCATCACGATAGCAGGCGAAGTTACTTCTGAATTCAGCGTGACAGGCGCCTTGCGCTGCCGCGTACGCCAGATTGCGAACTGAAATGGGCGGAACAGTGCCGTGGAAGTTCGCCAGCACCCAACGCCCACCGGCAAATTCCGCCAGCAGCCGATCGACCTTAATAACGGGCATTGATTTCGGTGCGAGTCCGGTGCTGTATCCGGATACGATTGGTTCAATAACAGCCTCGCGTGGTCCATCGCTGCCTGCTTCATCCGGCTCGCTGTTGGTTGAACTCAGCCGGAAGTAAAGCTCGTAGACTTCTTCGGCGATAACCTGACCGTTATAGGTGTCTTTCACCGCAAATGAATGTGTGATGCCGAGGCGTTTGTGATAACTCGTTTGGTGTGGTTCGGCCCGCCATGTGGAACCATCGCGCACAACGGGTCGCGACAACGGCACGCCACCGACATTGAACCAATTGCCGCCGCCCTGAAGATATTTCAAAATCGCAGGCCACGCGCGTTTTGGAAACGCGGACCCGTAAGGGTTGATGAACAGATCGAAACGATCTGTGTTCAAGCGGTCGATTAGTTCCTGTTCGGAGAGATAGTGAACTGTGAAACTGGCGAGCGCCTGTTGCAGAATGTCGCGCGTGACTTTGCAACCCTGGATTTCAGGAAAGCCTTCTTCCCAAAACACAGCGACCGGCGGCCGCGGGAGAGCTTGTTGCTGGCCCTCGGCGTTACTACCCATCGCAACGCGTGGCAGGGCGCTGACAACCGCTGCGCCTCCGAGTGTTTTGAGAAACTTTCGCCTTGATCCAGAGGTGGACACTGGTGTGACACTATAGCCACTAACGGAGTATGACAACAAACAACAAACCTTTGTTGCAGGCAAACAAAAAACGGTTGTTTGAGTTCATCAGCCTCTCGTTGTTGTTGGGCTTGATGGCTGCGATCGCCACGATCGTCTTTTTCGGTTGGTTGGCAGACGAAGTCCTCGAAGGTCAGACACTACAGTTTGACGAAGCGACGCGCGCCGCCGTCCATCAGTTCGCGTCGCCGGCAATGACGACGCTTATGCGTGGCATTTCGTTTCTCGGGTCGGGATTGTTTCTCACAATCGCGACTGCCGTAGTCATCATCTGGTTTGCTTCACGGAAGTGGGGACGCGAAGCAAAACTCATGGCCGCCACGATGATCGGCGCTTCGACGTTGAACGTAACTCTAAAGCTCGCATTCAAACGCGCTCGTCCGACGCCGTTCTTCGATTTGCTGCCGCCGAACTCGTACAGCTTCCCCAGCGGACACGCGCTCACCAGCGCATGTTTCTATGGTGCGTTCGCGGCGATCATTACCGCGCGAATGAAGAACAGACGCGCCAGAGTTCTCGTGTGGATCGCATGCACGACGATCTTCTTATTGATCGGCCTGTCGCGGATCTATCTTGGCGTGCACCACACCACCGACGTCATCGCCGGTTTCGCGGCGGCGTTGATCTGGATTCTGGTGGTGAGATTTGTCGAGCTTACGTTGAGGCGTCGAAGAAAACGAAAAGAAGAATCAATTTGAAGACAAGTGGAACCGCATCTCGATCGCCAGTCCACCTTCGGGCGCGTTCGCAGCCTGGACCGTCCCTCCATGCATCCGCACGGCGCGTTCAGTAATCGCCAAGCCAAGTCCGGTGCCGCCGCCACTCTGTCGATCGCGCGCATCTTCAGTGCGATAAAACGGGCGGAAGATCTTCTCGAGTGATTCAGCCGGAACGCCATTACCGCGATCGCGCACGCTGATCACCGCGAAGTTGTCACTCGATCCGTTCTGCTTCCGCAATGAAACCTCCACCGCGGTACCTTCCGGCGTAAATCGCACTGCGTTGCGCACCACATTCTCAACCGCGCTCCGCAACAGATCCTCGACACCGTTGATCGAACACTTGTCGCTAGCGACCACTTGCACCGAGCGATTCAAACTACGCGCCTCGAAATCCGCATCGTCAGAAACTTCACGCACCAGCGCATCGAGATCGACCGGACTGCGTTTGCGGCCGTCAGTCCCACTTTCAAGTCGCGTCAGCGTGAGCAACTGGCTGATCATCTCGTTGAGATTGTCTGACTCACGCTCGATGCGATCGAGGGCGCCAGTCGCTTCCGATCCGGAACGCTTCCGCGCCAGACCAAGAGCGACACCCAAACGCGCCAACGGTGATCGGAGCTCGTGTGAAATGTCGCCGAGCAGACGCTGCTGCGCTTTGACCATCGACTCGAGGCGTTCGGCCATCGTGTTGAAATCGCGTCCGAGTTCACCCACTTCATCACGCCGCTTCGCGAGGTTAGTAGCGACGCGGGCGCTGAGATCGCCTTCGGCAAGCTGATTGGTCGTAGTTCGAAGTTTGAAAAAGGGCGTCGTGAGATAGCGCGCGAGCCAGTAACAAAAGATGCCGCCGATAACGAGAATGATCAGCAAACGAATCGCCTGCGTCTGCCAAAGACTCTGAAACGGAGGACGCGGAATATGTGCGAGATATGTGTATCGCTGCCCCTTGGCACTGGTGACAGGGCGCGCGACGAGCGTCCCAGGACCCGCAAAGTTAAATTCCAGATCACGACTCTCGGCGGACCTTGCGACCAACTCTGCGGCGCCCGGCGGAACTTCACGCCCTGACAGTTCGCGTCCGCTTTCGTCGAACAAGTTAGCGCTGACTCCCGAATACTTTTCGGTTGCCTGAAAAGCAGCAGTCAGTGCCGCCGATCCGGATTGTTCGTAGGCCTCGGCTGCTTTCTGCGCGTTTTGACCGGTTTGGGCGAGATCGCGCCACGAGCGTCGCGTCGGAGTCGGACGCGTCAGTGCCACGGCCGCAAAGAACGCGACGTTGATAACGATCATGGCAAGCCAAAACCAGATAAAGATTTTCAGGTACAGGCTGCGAAATGGACTCTTCATTCGGGTCTTTCTGTTGGAACGCCGTAAATGTAACCGACACCGCGAATGGTCTTAATCCGTTCAAGACCATTCAGTTGATGGCCCAACTTCTTGCGCAGGTTACTCACGTGCATGTCGATACTGCGGTCGAACGGCGACAGTTCACGTCCTAAAACTTCCTTCACGAGATCTTCGCGCTTCACGATCTGGCCGGCGTTGCGCAGCAGGATTTCGAGCAGATCGTACTCGACGCCGGTTAGCTCGACGACCTCACCACCGCGACGCACGTTGCGTGTGTTGCTGTCCATCTCGATGTCGCCGATCTTGATCGTCTCGCGCGACGTCGTTGTCGCTTCGGCTGGTTGCGCGCGACGCAGCACGGCGCGGATGCGTGCGACCAGTTCACGCGGGTTGAACGGTTTCGGCAGGTAATCGTCGGCGCCGATCTCGAGTCCGACGATGCGATCGACGTCGTCTCCTCGCGCCGTCAGCATCAGCACGGGAATCCGCGAACGCGCGCGAATGCGTCGCAGCACGTCGAAGCCGTTGGTCCCCGGAAGCATGACGTCAAGGACCACCAGATCGTGCTCGTCTGAAAGCGCACGATCGATGCCTCGTTCGCCGTTATGAATCGCTTCGACGGTATAACCTTCGGGCTCGAGGTACTCTCCGACCAACTCGCAAAGTCCGACGTCGTCGTCAATTACCAGAACCCGTTCCATTGGTTGCTGTGCCAGATTGAAAGACATATGAACTACCTAAGGCAAGTCGTTCGAAATCCTACAACAGGCGGGCATTTTTGTGCGTAAAGAAGTGTCAATCGTAAGTTCGCGATAACTGACAAAACTTTACAATCCATTGACAGACTCTTTACGCCCATTTTGGGTAAAATCCGCTCTCAAGCTGCGGCGTAACGCTCTCTATCCACGCCAAATAGCAAAAGCCGGTCGAAGGAGCTTCGGAATGAGGAAAATAGTGTTGGCTCTTGCCCTATGTGCATTTGGGCTAACAGGCGTGGTGGCGGCCCAGCAACGCGTTGGGTCGTTGAAGGGCCAGGTGCTGGACGAGCTCGGCGGCGCCATTGTCGGTGCATCAGTTACGGCGATCGATTCGCGTGGCGTGGAGAAGTCGACCGTTACCAACGAATCAGGCAGCTACACAATCAATGGCCTCTCGCCCGGCAAATACACTCTTCGAGCCATCAATGCCGGCTTCGCGATGTTTGAAAACGCGGAAGTCGAAGTGGTCGCTGGCCGGCCGCAACAGCTCGACATCACTCTCAAAGTTGCAATCGAGGAACAGAAAGTCACGATCGCTGCCGATAGTCGTGAAGTAAACGTCGAACCCGAGAACAACGCCAGCGCCGTGGTCCTGAAAGGCGAGGACCTCGAATCGCTTCCTGACGATCCCGATGACCTTGCAGCCGCGCTCCAGGCGTTGGCTGGTCCATCGGCTGGTCCAAACGGAGGTCAGATCTTTGTCGACGGTTTCACTGGTGGTCGTTTGCCGCCGCGCGCGTCGATTCGCGAAATTCGTATCAACTCGAATCCTTTCTCAGCCGAATACGATCGTCTCGGTCTGGGCCGTATCGAAATCCTGACGCGTCCAGGCTCGGATCGTTTTCGCGGCCAGGTGTCGCTCAACTTCAACGACGAATCGCTGAACGCTCGCAACCCGTTCTCTACGTCTCCCACTCGTCCGCCGTTGCAGACGCGTCAATACGGTGGCAACTTTGGTGGTCCCATCCAGAAAGGAAAATCTTCGTTCTTCGTCGAT
>Ga0111538_10011608_pt1 | contig 11665 bp, 8 predicted proteins | sample SoiMethybrSBSTD1_FD_79669 | JGI IMG/M metagenome (GOLD analysis project Ga0111538, IMG submission 79669) | Bulk soil microbial communities from a Populus tree surrounding site in Tennessee, USA - Soil MetaG P. TD hybrid SBSTD1 (version 2)... | ecosystem: Environmental > Terrestrial > Soil > Tree...
GAACGGCGTCGAGGATGGCATGCCCGGTTTCGTGAGCCACGATGTCATGCGCGAGCGCTGTGTGATACACGCGCCGGCGGCGACCGGTGCCCATGAACGAGTAGAACTGGAGGCTATGGCTCTCCGCGCTGTAGAAGGCGTTCTCCAGAATGCCGGCATGCGGGACCACCAGCAGGCGGCTGCCTTCGAATCCCCAGCGCAGAGGCCGACCCAGTTCGAGCTCCACCAGTTCGGTCGCACGGGCGGCGATGGCGTAGGTGTTGAGCTGATGGAACCGCATGTCGTCCAGCTCGTACTCGGGGAAGCTGCCGTCTTTCCTCGGCGTGGCGGGAGGAAATACGACATCGCGATCGACGTTGTAGTCGAAGACCGCCATGCGCTCGCCAATCGGACCGGCCAGCAGCGGTCCGCGCACGGTCACGTTGACGGGATCGGGAGTCCGGCGGGGATCCTGGACGATGATCGGGATCGTGATGGCACTTGGTTCGCGAGCCTCACGCATGCGCAGTCCTGGCATACCGGCCAGTTATACGCCGAACGCCGCCGGCATGCGCGAAAGAGTTCACGCTATGATCACGGCCGTGAACCAATAGGCGACGACCACAACACGGTCGTCGACTCGCAGTCACGGAAGAGAGGCGCCAGTGTCCGGCATTCGTCGGTCCGCAATCGCCATCGCCTGCGTCGCAGCCGGGCTCACCGCTGGAGTGCGGGGGCAGGGGCAGAATCCTCCGGCGGTCTTTTCGCCGACTGCCGGCGACTACGCGACAGCAGATATCAGGGTCATCACGCCGGGCGTCGTGTTTGCCTCCGGCCTGCCCGACATCGCCGCCGAGTTCACGAAAGAAACCGGCAAGAAGGTCGGCATCGTCGTCGTCGGCATGGGCACGATCGTCGAGGAGATGACGAAGAAAACGCCACCGCCCGACGTCATCGTGCTGCCGTTCCAGCTGATGACGACGCTGTCGCTCGACGGCGGCGTGGCGCCGGGCACCTTTACGCCGCTGGGTCGGACGCGCATGGGTCTCGCGGTACGGGCCGGCGCACCGAAGCCGGACATCTCGACGGTCGAAAAACTCGCCGTCGCACTGAAGAGCGCGAAGGCGGTGATGCGCTCGAATCCGGCGTCGCGCACGATGGTCGCCCTGTTGATCGACAGCGTGCTCAAGCGGCCGGAGTTCGCCGGCGTCAACGCGCCGCCGAGCACGAAGGGCGAAGGCGGTCAGGCACTGGCGGCGGGTGAAGGCGACATGGCGATTCAGACGATCAGCCAGATTCTTCCGTACAAGGAAATCGAGCTGGTCGGTCCGCTGCCCGCCGAGCTCGGCGCCTGGATCGACTCGGGGATCGCGGTGTCCACTCGGGCGACGCATGCCGCCGATGCGCGCGCGCTGATCCAGTATCTGCTGCGGCCGGAGTCGAACAAGGTGTGGAAACCCCGAGGCCTCGAACGATTCGAGTAGCGTCGCCGGAGCAACGTCCGCGCTCGTCGCGCAGCCCTTCAGGGCTGCCGAAGTCGTGTAGGGCTGCCAGTGCGTGGCGCTGCTGTCGTTCCCGGCCTCCCGCTTCGCACGCCGGGAAGTCGGGCCTTCACTCGCTGAACTGACGCTTCCCGCGGCGAGTAACAGCTGGTTCAGGCTACATGTGTACGCGGATTTGACGCCATGGGTTATCACCGGGTCACGGATCGCGCAGAACGGACTCGCCGCGGAAGCCTCGTTGCGGCCGACTTCCGGCTGCGCTCCGCGTCGGCGTGCTCAGAGGTCGGCTCGTGAACGACATCAGCGCCACGCCACATCCGCGCTCGTAGCGCAGCCCTTTAGGGCTGCATCCACTATTCATGAACAGACAGACGGTCATCGTCGTCGACTACGATCCCGCGTGGCCGCGCGACTTCGAGATGTTGCGCGAGTGGATCTGGCCCGGCCTTGCCGACATCGCCCTTCGTATCGAACACGTCGGCAGCACCTCGGTCCCGGGTCTCGCCGCGAAACCGATCATCGACATGACGATCGTCGTCGCGACGCGAGACGACGTGCCGAAGGCGATCGAGCGGCTGGCGTCGCTTGGCTACGTGCATCGCGGAAATCTCGGCATCGACGACCGCGAGGCGTTCGATCACCCGGCCGCGCTGCGGCGGCACAACCTCTATGTCTGTCCTGAAGGGACGATCGGCGTTGTCAATCAGCTCGCGGTGCGCGACTACCTTCGGGCGAACCCCGAGGCCGCCGCGCGTTACGGGGCGCTGAAGAAACGGCTGGCGGATCGGTTTCCCGACGACATCGACCGTTATGTCTTCGGGAAAACTGACTTCGTCCTCGACGTCCTGCGCCGCGCCGGTCTGACGGCGGAGCAGATCGAGAAGATCGAGCGGGACAACCGCGCGACATGATCGCCGGTCAAAAAGTTCGGCATCGTCGGATCGCCGGCCTCGTAGGTCCGCTGCCTACAGCTTGAGTGGACGCTGGAACCACGCCACGTCCCAGTAACGGCCGAACTTCCGGCCGACGTGTTCGAACACGCCCACTCGTCGAAAGCCGACTCGCTCGTGGAGCGCAACGGACGCGGGGTTGGGAAGGCTGACGCCCGCCACGATCTGGTGAACATCTTCGGCGCCAATCGATTCGAACAGCGCTTCGTAAAGCCGCGTCCCGATGCCGCGCCCGACGGCGTCCACCCGGCAGTACACACTCGATTCGACCGTCGTTTCGTAGGCCGCCTTCGGCCGCCACCGGCTGGTGCTCGCGTACCCCAGGACTGTGTCGGCGGCGGCCTCATCAACCGCGACGAGCAGTCGATGCCGGCCGGCCGGCGAGTGATCGTCAAACCACGCCCGGCGGTCGCTGAGCTTGAAGGGCGCGAGGTCGAACGTGATCGTCGTATTGACGATGTAGTGGTTGTAGATGTCGGTCAGGGCGGGAAGATCGTGGAGCACCGCGGGCCGGATCGCAATGTCAGACATCGGCTCAGCATAACAATTGTCCGACGGCCGTCTCATCGTGGGGCTGGTTGTGGAAACGTAGCCGGATCGGCGCCGTTCGGATAGCATGCATTCGACTCCATGCCCAATACGGGCGACTCGTTGACGGCGCTGCTCGCACAGGCGGACGCGGGCGACTCCCGCGCCCGTGACGCCCTGTTCACCACGTTGTACGACGAACTCCATCGGCTCGCCGAGGCCCAGTTGCGGCGCAGTGCCGGACCGATCACGCTCGGCACGACCACCCTGTTGCATGAGGCCTATCTGCAGCTGTCGAAGCGCGAACAGCTGTCGTTTCCCGATCGCAACCGCTTCTTCGGGTACGCGGCGCGCGCGATGCGAGGTCTGATCCTGAATTACGTTCGGGATCGGCGGGCGCAGAAGCGGGGTGGCGAGCTGACATTCACGTCCTTGGACGACACGGATGTGGCGGCCGCGATGCCCTCGGTGGATCTCGAGCCACTCGATCGCGCGCTCGAGGAACTGGCCACTCTCGAGCCGGCGCTCGCAGAGCTCGTCGACCTGCGATTCTTCTGCGGTTTGTCGTTCGCCGAGATCGCAACGATCCGCGGCGTCTCGGAACGAACCGCGCAACGCGACTGGGCCAAGGCCCGCGCGATGCTCTACACCTTCCTGGGCGGACAGGACGTCATCGGGTAGCGAGCTCCGACAGAAGCGCTTCCGCCCGGTGCGTGGTCCGCGCGGCCGGCCCGACGGTCGCCCGCAGCTGCGCGAGCGCGTCAGCCGCGAGCTCGCGCGCGGCCTGCACGTCGCCCAGACCGCGTTTCGCCACGGCTTCTTCGAGCACCGCGTTGCCAAGGTGCCACGACGGCGCCTGGGCGCCTTGATGCTTCCGGGCCGCGGCCGCTGCTTGCGTCGCGGGAACGAGCGCGTCGGCATGACGACCGGCCTTGTTCAGGAGCCTGGCCAACACGACGCGCCCCTGCAACAAGGTGAACGTGGCGGCGGTTGTGGCGTTGGCCGAGAGCGTCGCGACGCCCACCGTCGCCAACTGCACGGCATCATCCAGATGTCCCTGTGCGTCGGCCAACTGCGCCTCTGCGATCTGGAGATTCCCTGTCGCATATGCGTTGGGACTCTTGATCGACCGCGCTTCCTGCATCAAGACATTCGCACGTGTCAGATCGCCGGCCTCGGCGCTCGACCGGATGGCCATCGCCAGATTGCGCAGCAGCCGCTCGGCCGAACCCGCCTGGCGTGCCTTCAGGATGGACTCGTCGAGGATCGGTTTGGCGAGGTCGTGCCGTCCCACCGCGGTCAGCGCCGTGGCATACACGCCGAGATGCGTGAGCGACGCGCCGTGTTCGGTGTCAGCGGCTCGGGAAATCTCGATGGCGCGAGCGCTCAGTTCGACAGCCTCGAGCATCTGCCCGGCGTTTTGCAGCGCGACACTCCAGTTGTTCAGCTGAACTGCCGCACGCAGACTCCGGCTTTGACCCTCGTGTTCGAGGATGCCGACGAGACGACGGTGGACGGCCACGGCGTCACGGTCGCGCCCGCCGGCGCCGTACGCGAGCGCGAGTATCGTCAGCGGATCGTAGATGGCGTCCGGCGTGGCGCCACGGCTCTCCTCGACTGCGACCGCGCGTTCTGCGGCTCGAATCGCGCGTTCGAAGTCGCCGGTCCTCCGCCAGGCGATCGACTCGATCACGCGGCACATCCCTTCGTACTCGGATGCCTCCGGCGACGAGGCCAGCTCGCCAATCGCCTGCTCGATCAAGCGGACGGCCGTCTTGGGGTCGTTCTGCTCGAGGGAGGAGAGGCCGAAGTAACAGGTCGCGTGCGCGCGCAATCCGCTCTGGGACGGGAAGCTCCGCGACAGGTCGAACGCCTGCTGCGCGACGCGGCGCAAATCGGTGAACTGCTGATTCTCCTGATACCGGTCCGCCAGCGTCACCAGCAGATGGACCTTGAGTTCCGGCTCCTGTGCGTAACGGGCGTTCACCAACGATTCACCGCGTGCCAGCAAGTCGGCGTTCGAGATCGGCTTACCGCCGCTGGGCCTCGCTTCCGTCAGCAGGAACGCGCTCAAGTCGTTGGCGGCTTCCGACCGGCGCAGACTGGCCACCGCGCGATCGCGTTCTGCCTGCGATGCTCGTGCCTGGCGGACCGCGATCGCCGTGCCTGCCACCAGCGAGAGGACGACGGCGGCAGCCGCCGTGACCTCGATGCGGCGCCGCGCGATCAACTTCACGACACGGTAACGCAGCGAGTCGCCGTGGGCGACCACCGGCTCGTGCGCGAGATACCTGCGAATGTCTGCCGCGAGCGCTTGTACGGTCGTGTACCGCTCCTCAGGCCGCTTCCTGAGCGCCTGAATCGCAATCGCATCGAGATCGCCGCGGCACGCCCGCCGCAGCCGCTCTTTCGTGGCGCCGCGTTGCTCGAACAGGTCGCGCGTCGCGACGTTGGATTCATCGAGACGCGCGACGACGTCACTGGGTCGCAGTGGTTCCCGATTCCCGAGCGCGAGCAACATCGCAGCGTCTGACGCGCCTTGCTCTGCTGTCGGATGACGGCCGACGAGCAGCTGATACAGCAGCACTCCCAATGCGTACACGTCCGTCGCCATCGTCACGCCGCGTCCCGTCACTTGTTCCGGCGCCGCATATTCGGGCGTCAGCGCGCGACCGGCCAGCGTGGTGGACGTGCGGGATTCCTCGCCCGCGTTATCAGAAAGCAGCGTCGCGATGCCGAAGTCGAGCAGTTTCACCTGGCCGTCGGTGTTGACCAGGATGTTGGATGGCTTGAGATCGCGGTGCACGACGAAGTGCGTGTGCGCGTGGGCGACCGCGTCGGCGATCTGGAGGAACAATTGCAGCCGCGTCGGGATATCGAGCCGCTCCCGATCGGCATACCGATCGAGACGTAACCCGTCGACCAACTCCAGGACGAGATACGGTTGGCCCGACGCTGTGACACCGGCGTCCAGCAGACGCGCGATGCTCGGATGCGACAGGCTCGCCAGGATGGTGCCTTCGCGTCGAAAACGGGCCTGCCCTTCGCGATCGAGCAAGGCCAGATTCAACAGCTTGATCGCGACCGAGCCCTCGAAGCGTCCATCGGTGCGGCGGGCCAGCCACACGCTTCCCATGCCGCCAGCGCCGAGCGGACGTTCGAGCGTGTAGCCGCCGACCGTCTCTCCGGCGAGTGACGGGGCCCGGTCGCCAGCCAACGCGACCGGCAGATCGAGAAACTGCGCGTTCAGCGCCCGCTCGTGTTGAGCGAGCACGTGCCCGAGCGCATCGGCCAGCGCTGGTGACTCGATCGAGACCGTCGCGAGAAAACGGCGACGTGCCTCGCCCTCGAGCTCCAGCGCCGTGTCGATCATCGGGCTCAGCGCCGGCCACAGGCTCTTGTCCCAGGCCATGGGTCCACAGAATAGATCACCAAATCGTCTGCGGTGCCGCCAAGTCGCCTTCGGACCGCCGCTCGTGATCTTCCTGAATGAGGGGGCTCGTGCCGGGCCCGGTTGCTGGCGCGCCGGCCGGGAGATGACGTATGGCGCGGAAGACACCGGCGATTCTGGTTCTGACGCTTTCGATGGTCTGTCTCGGCGTCCGCGCGGCGGCAGGTGCGATCATCCCTGTCACCACCACCGAGCAGAAGATCGACGGTCTTGGAGAATGTTCGCTGCAGGAAGCGATTTTCTCGGCGAATTTCGATAACAACGTCGCGATCGCCCGGTACAACGGTTCGACCCCGATCGAGGTCGTCACGCAATGCGTGCCGGGCAGCGGCGACGACATCATCGTGCTGCCCCTCGGGGCGCTCATGCTGTTCAACAGAATCGTCGACGACGCATACAACCCGACCGGTCCAACCGCGACGCCCCTCATCACCTCGAACATCACGATTCTGGCTTATGGGGCTACGTTCCAGCGATCCAGCGGCAACTTTCGCCTCTTCGCGGTCGGGAACACTGGTCACCTGACGATCAGGAGAGCTTTTATCCGAGGATTCAAGGCGCAAGGCGGCAGCGGCGGACTGGGGGGTGGCGGTGGATTAGGGGCCGGCGGCGCTATTTTCGTGATGGGCGGCACCCTCGTGATCGAGGGAAGCACTTTCGAGGGCAATAGCGCTTACGGCGGATTGGGCGGGGTGGGCCTGGGCGGCGGCGGTGGCGGAATAGGCGGATCGGGGGGCTCCCCGTTGTCCTCGTTCTGCTCGGTCAATAGCACCGCCGGCGGCGGAGGGGGCGGCGCCCGGGGCGACGGAGGCCGATGCGGCAGCCCTGACCCTCTCGAAGGTGGCGGAGGGGGCGGCACCATATCGCACGCCCGCAACACTAGAGGGGGGTTCGACTGCGGCGGGAATGGTGGCTACGCTGGCAACGGTCAGAATGCGCCCTGTCCCGGCGGCGGCGGTGGCGGCGCGGGTGACACGCTTTTCCTCCTCCCGGGCGAAGACGGCTTTGACGGCGGCAAGGGCCACTACGGCGGTGGCGGCGGCGGTGGGACATTGAAGGGGGATGGCGGCCGCGGCGGCTTCGGTGGAGGCGGCGGCGCTTCAGGCTACGCTCCGTTTTTCGGCGAAAGCGGAGGTGATGGCGGGTTTGGCGGCGGTGGTGGCGCCGGCAACGATGGCGCCATCACGGATGGCGACGGGGGCAATGGCGGCTTCTTCGCTGGCGACGGTGGTTCGAGAGGCGGTGGCGGCGGCGCAGGCCTGGGCGGCGCCATCTTCAACGAGGGCGGTACTGTCGACGTCAGGAACAGCACGTTCAGCGGCAACACCACCTCTGGAGGACTTTCTGAGAGGAACCAGGATGGCATCAGCGGCGGCGGAGCGATTTTCTCGGTGAACGGTCACCTGACCGTCCTGAACAGCACGATCAGCGGCGGTCTCGCGCGAGTCGGTGGCGGCATTCTGGTCGTTCAGCATGAGGAGACCAAGCCGACGTCTTTTGTCCTCGAAAACACGCTCATTGCGAACAACGGTGCGGGGGAATGCGCGATTACCGGGTTCAACATGAGTGTCGCCTTCGCCGGCAATTTGATCATGAGCAACGGCGACGGGAGTGAATTCGACGGCAGAACCTTCGTCGGCTGCGGAGGCGTCGTTTCGAGCAGCGATCCGCAACTGGGTCCGCTCGCGTACAACGAGGGATCCACACCGACGATGGCTATCGGATCGACCAGCCCGGCGTGGAACGCGGCGGATCCCGGATCCTCACTGCCGGTCGATCAGCGCAGGCAGCATCGGCCGGCGATGGGCGGCTTCGACATCGGCGCCTTCGAGTTGTGTCTGGAAGGCATTGGGAAACTGCAGGCGCCGTGCCCGATCATCGTCGGCATTGAGGATCCCGGCGGAGGCAATAACGCGGCCCAGTTGACTGTGGAGGTCAGCCCGCCAGGAGCTGGTACGACCACCCCTGCACCGGGCACGCAGGCGCTGCCGTTGAATTCGGTTGTGCCGCTCGCGGCCACTCCGAATACAGGCTTCCGGTTCACCGGCTGGAGCCCGAACGTCACCAATCCAGCCGACGCGTCGACAACGATCGTCATGAATGCGTCGCAGACGGTGACAGCGAACTTTGCGCCCTGCGAGTGCCCTGTGGACGTCACCAGTTCCCTCGGCATCACATATGGCGGCGTCACGCTGAACCCGATGACCAGGCGCTACGTACAGACGGTGACGCTGAAAAACAATTCCGCAGTCACGGTCGTGGGACCGATTTCCCTCGTACTCGACAAGTTGAGCCCCAACGTGACGGTGTACAACAGCAGCGGCACTACGGCGCTCGTGCTGCCCGCCGGCAGTCCCTACATGAACGCCAACACCAACCTCGCGCCGGGGCAGAGCGTTGCGCTGCAGCTGCAATTCATAAATACGGGCAATATCGTCTTCAGCTACGACGCGCGCGTGCTGGCGGGTCCGGGCTCGAGGTAGGAGACACCATGGCGATCAAGCGAATCTTGACATCCGCAGCAATCACGGTCGCGCTCGTACTGGTTGCCGCCGCGGCGAGCGCCAGTTCCTTCCGCGTCACGCTCGACACATCGTCGTTGTCCGGGGCCCAAACGCTCGCTTTCGCGCTCACGAACTTCAACGCCGCATCCAACGGTGTCGCGCTGGAGGATGTCAGTTTCGACGGCGGCAGTGCAATCGCTGGCTCGGAAGATTGCACGTTCGGCGGCACGTTCAGCGGGCTCGGGTGCAGTGGCGACCTCGCCAGCGGCGTCACGCTGGAGGATCTCGACCCGACGGCGGCATTCTTCACGCAGCAGTTCAATCCAGGGCTGTCGTTGTCGTTCGTGCTGACCGCCACGAATAGTTTCGGCGGTGGTGTTCCCGACCAGTTCGCCATGGCGCTGTGCGACGGCGGCCTGACGACGTGCTACTCCGACGACGCATCCGGCGCGCTGCTGCTGCTCGATTTCAGCGGAGGCAATCTGTCTGTGTCGAGCTTCGTTACCTTCGGGGCCAGCCTCCAGGACCTGGACGCGCCGGTCGTGACACCGGTGGTCGATACGACGGCGGTTCCTGAGCCCGCGACCGTGCTGCTGGTCGGCTGCGGCGTCGCGACGGCTCTCGTCAGGCGACGTACTGCCAGACGCCGGCGATCATGAAGCCGACGCCGAGAGGCACGCGCAGCCGATGACCGTGCGGCGCGACCTGCTCCGTCACGGCGAGAGCGGCCAGCGCCACCATCCACCAGCCGTTCATGATGCCAACGGCGAACGAGGTCGCCATCAACGCCCAGCAGCAGCCGACGCAAAACAGACCGTGGTTGACGCCCAGGCGAAACCCGTTCGCCGGGCCATCGTGCCAGCGGCTCAGGAAGTAACCGAGCGGTGTGCGGCAGTGCGTCAAGCACGCGCGCTTGATCGGCGCGAACTGATAGAGACCGGCGAACAGGAAGACCGCGGCTCCCAGTCCGGAAGTCACCGACGCTGTGGCATGACGCAGCATGCCGGCACGCTGCAGGAGGAGTTGAAGGGAAGCGGCGCCAAGCGCGTACGCGAGCCACGCCGTCAGGTAGCCCGCCACGAATTGGGCCGTCGCGCTGACGGTCCGTTCCGATGCTCGGCCGTTGAGCCGGTGGAACGACCGCACCCACGGCCAGACGGTTGGCGCCATCATGACCGTCATCATGCCGAACCACATGGCGGTCAGCGGCCAGAATCCGGCCGCGGCCGTCGCACCGGCATGCCCGTGCATCACATGGCGGTCGACAGGGGAGGCGCGCTGACCGTCCACTCGAACTGCGAAAACAGCCCGTGCGAGCCCGTCGTCCGGAACGAGACGACGCCGTCGTCGTACTCCGTTTCGCCGAGCGCGATCTCCTGTGTCGGCGCGTGGATCTGGTTGAAGCAGTTTTCGAACAGCACCGGCTTCGACTTGTCCCGTCCGCGGATCCGCTGGACGACGGTCTTCAGGCGGCCGGCGATCGTCGCGCGTTTGGTGGCGCCTTCGTCGACGAAGGCGATAGGGCGGAACTCGGTTGGCTGGCGCGTGCCCACGAACGCCGCCAGCTTCTCCCACGGGCCGCCGGCCCGTCCGGTGAGGATTGTTTCGATCGCACGCCGCTGTTCGGGCGACGCTGAGTCGTCGATGATGATGGTCTGCAGCCAGCCGCCGTCGATCATGCGCTGCGGTGTGTCGAACGCGATGACGGCTCGCGTGCCCGCCAGCGTCGTGCGATCGAACAGACCGTCGTCCACCCGAATGGCCCAGTAGCCCTTGCAGCGCTCGTGGGTGCAGTTCTGGCTGAAGTGCATGTGACCGGGGCAGACGAGGGTACACGAACAGTTTTCGAACAGCAGACCACGAGCCCACCACGGCGAGATGGTTGTCGAGTCGGCCATGACTCCTGCCTCGAAGATGCGATCAGCGCTCGAGCGCCGTGGTCGGCGATTTCGCCAGCGCCGCGTAGACCAGTTTGGCCGAGTCGGCGCGGAAATTGAGACCGCCCGGACGGTTCCCGCCCTGGTTCTGAATCATGCCGACGAAGGCCAGGTCGTTGACCGGATCGATCCAGAACCAGGTACCGGCGGCGCCGCCCCAGTAAAACGTGCCGTTGCCGAACGGAAGGCCTGCGCTCGCGGGCTCCACGTACACCGCGAAATCGAGACCGAAGCGAACCGCCTCCGCTCCTGGCTGCGGCCGCGTGCCGTCGACCGCCACCTGCAGTCCGCCGATGTGGTTCTGCGTCATCAGCTTGACGGTTTCGGGCTTGAGAATCCGCTTACCGCCAATCTCGCCCTTGTTGAGGAACATCTGGCAGAAACGCGCGTAGTCGTGCGTCGAGCCGACGAGCCCGCCGCCGCCCGACTCGAGGCGCGCCGGATCCTCGAAGCCGCCGCGATCGGTCCGCGCCACGTTCATCACCAGCTTGTTCTGCTGCGTGTCCCAGTGATAGACCTCGGTGAAACGCGGCTTGCGATCCGGCGTGACGTAGAACGCGGTGTCGGTCATGCCAATCGGGCCGGTGACGTGCTGCTTGAGGTAGTCGCCGAACTTCTGGCCCGAGAGCTTCTGCACGAGATAGCCCTGGATGTCGACGGCGACGGAATACGACCATTTCGTTCCGGGCTCGTACAGCAGCGGGATGGCCGCGATCTTCTTCATCATCTCGTCGAGATCCGCGGACGCCAGCACGCGCTGATCGCGGAACGCCTTGTTGACCGGGTCGTCGCCACCGAGGCCGTAGCCGAAGCC
>Ga0111538_10011609_pt1 | contig 11665 bp, 12 predicted proteins | sample SoiMethybrSBSTD1_FD_79669 | JGI IMG/M metagenome (GOLD analysis project Ga0111538, IMG submission 79669) | Bulk soil microbial communities from a Populus tree surrounding site in Tennessee, USA - Soil MetaG P. TD hybrid SBSTD1 (version 2)... | ecosystem: Environmental > Terrestrial > Soil >...
GGCGGCAGCGACGCGAAGGCGAAGGAGTTCGTGACCGCTCTCTACAAGAACGTGCCGGTGCTCGACTCGGGCGCGCGGGGCTCGACGGTGACCTTCGTCCAGCGCGGCATCGGCGACGTGCTGCTGGCGTGGGAGAACGAGGCGTTCCTGTCGATCAAGGAGCTCGGGCCCGACAAGGTGGACATCGTCGTGCCGTCGCTCAGCATCCTCGCGGAGCCGCCGGTCGCGATCGTGGACAAGGTGGTCGACAAGAAGGGCACGCGCGCCGTCGCGCAGGCGTACCTCGAGTACCTCTACACCCCCGAGGCCCAGGAGATCGCGGCCAGGAACTACTACCGGCCGCGGCTCGACGCGGTCGCGAAGAAGTACGCCGCGAGCTTCCCGAAGGTCAACCTGATCACGATCGACGACGTCTTCGGAGGCTGGCAGAAGGCGCAGAAGACGCACTTCGCGGACGGGGGGGTCTTTGATCTTGTCTATTCGCCGAAATAGGGGGCAGGACGAGCTGGACGAACGATGAACCAGGAAACGGAAACAGGCCAACAGCAAGGCTCAAACAGCTCGTCGCCGCTTGGACTCCTCAACAGAGTCTTACCGCGGCGACGAGCTAGCGTCTTGCCGGGATTTCGCCTGGCCCTGGGCTTCACGCTCGTCTACCTGCTGCTCGTGGTGCTCGTCCCGCTCTCCACTCTGTTCTGGAAGAGCTCGACCCTCGGCTGGGCGGGCTTCTGGCAGGCCGTCACCTCGCCGAGGGTCGTCGCCTCCTACAAGCTCACCTTCGGAGCCGCCCTCGTGGCGGCCACGATCAACGCGGTCTTCGGGCTGGTGGTGACGTGGGTGCTCGTCCGCTATCGCTTTCCCGGCCGGCGCCTGGTGGACGCGCTCGTCGACTTCCCGTTCGCGCTTCCGACCGCGGTCGCCGGCATCACCCTCACGGCGCTCTACGCCCCGAACGGCTGGCTCGGCGCGCCGCTCGAGAGGCTCGGGGTGAAGGTCGCCTTCACCCCGCTCGGCATCACGCTCGCGCTCACCTTCATCGGACTGCCGTTCGTGGTGCGCACGCTGCAGCCCGTGCTCGAGAGCCTCGACCCCGAGGTGGAGGAGGCCGCCGCCAGCCTGGGCGCGAGCCGGCTGCAGGTGATCGCGCGCATCGTGCTGCCGGCGCTCTTCCCGGCCTGGCTCACGGGATTCGCGCTCGCGTTCGCGCGCGGGCTGGGCGAGTACGGCAGCGTCGTCTTCATCGCCGGCAACATGCCGATGAAGACCGAGATCACGCCGCTCTTGATCGTCACCAAGCTCGAGCAGTACGACTACGCCGGCGCCACCGCGATCGCGACCGTCACGCTCGTGACGTCGTTCGTGCTGCTGCTCACGATCAACCGCCTGCAGTCGTGGGCGGCGCGGCTGGGCACCGCGGAGCCCTCGTGACGAAGGCGGCGACGCGCGAGCCGGCTCACGTGCAGCTGCTGCTGACGCTCGCGGCGCTCGGCTTCATCGGGCTCTTCCTGGTGCTGCCGCTGGTGGCCGTCTTCGCGCAGGCGCTCGAGAAGGGCTGGGACGCGTACGTCGCCGCGCTGCGCGAGCCGATGGCCCTCAGCGCGCTGCGGCTCACGCTGCTCACGGCCGCGATCGCCGTCCCGGCGAACGTGGTGTTCGGCGTCGCGGCGTCCTGGGCGATCGCGAAGTTCCAGTTCCCCGGCAAGGACGCGCTCATCACGCTGATCGACCTGCCGTTCGGCGTCTCGCCCGTGATCTCGGGCATGGTCTTCATCCTGCTGTTCGGCCGCCAGGGGCTGCTCGGGCCGTGGGCCGAGGCTCATGGCCTGAAGCTCGTGTTCTCGGTGCCGGGCCTGGTGCTGGCCACGCTCTTCGTCACCTTCCCGTTCGTCGCGCGCGAGCTGATCCCGCTCATGCAGGCCGCCGGGACGGACGAGGAGGAAGCGGCGCGCGTGCTGGGCGCCTCCGGCTTCCAGATCTTCAGGCGCGTCACGCTGCCGAACATCAAGTGGGGCCTGCTCTACGGCGTGATCCTGTGCAACGCGCGCGCGATGGGGGAGTTCGGTGCGGTGTCGGTGGTGTCGGGCCACATCCGCGGCAAGACGAACACGCTGCCGCTGCACGTCGAGATCCTCTACAACGAGTACAACTTCCAGGCGGCGTTCGCGGTCGCGTCGCTGCTCGCGTTCCTCGCGCTCGTGACGCTCGCGCTCAAGACCGCGATCGAGTGGCGCGGCGGCGCCGCGCTGCCGCAGGCGGAGGACCCCGGTGTCGATTGAGGTGCGCGGCGTGACGAAGACGTTCGGCTCCTTCGTGGCGGTGAACGACGTGAGCCTGCACGTGCCGACGGGCGAGCTGGTGGCGCTCGTCGGACCCTCGGGCTCGGGCAAGACCAGCCTGCTGCGGATCATCGCCGGCCTGGAGCAGGCCGACGCCGGGCAGGTGCTGTTCGCGGGCGAGGACGCGACCGTGCGCGACGTGCGCCAGCGCGGCGTCGGCTTCGTGTTCCAGCACTACGCGCTCTTCCGCCACATGTCCGTGTTCGAGAACGTCGCTTTCGGGCTGCGCGTGCGGCCGCGGGCGCGGCGACCGCCCGAGGGCCAGATCCGCTCGCGCGTGACGGAGCTGCTCAAGCTGGTGCAGCTCGACTGGCTGGCCGACCGCTACCCGTCGCAGCTGTCGGGCGGCCAGCGCCAGCGCGTCGCCCTTGCGCGGGCGCTCGCGGTCGAGCCGCAGGTGCTGCTGCTCGACGAGCCGTTCGGCTCGCTCGACGCCAAGGTGCGCCAGGAGCTGCGGCGCTGGCTGCGGCGGCTGCACGACGAGATCCACGTCACGAGCGTCTTCGTGACGCACGACCAGGAGGAGGCGCTCGAGGTCGCCGACCGCGTGGTGGTGATGAACCAGGGGCGCATCGAGCAGGTCGGCACGCCCCAGGAGATCTTCGACCGCCCCGCGACCCCCTTCGTGATGGGTTTCCTGGGCGTCGTGAACGTGTTCCACGGCCGCGTCGAGGCGGGCCGCGCGCACCTCGGGCCGCTGAGCGTCGACTACCCCGAGCACGCCGACGAGACCGCGCGCCCCGCCCAGGGCTTCGCGCGGCCGCACGAGCTGGAGCTCGGCCGCGAGGAGACGGACGACGGCTTCTGGGCGACGCTCCGCTACGTGAGCCCGGCGGGAGCGGTGGTCAAGCTGGAGCTGGCCGACGACGAGGGACGCCTCGTGCAGGTCGAGTCCACGCGAGCCGCGTTCGAGGAGCTGCACCCGGTGGTCGGCGAAAGGCTGCGAGTGCGTCCGCGCCAGGTCCGGATCTTCGTCGCGCCGCCCGCCGAGGCCCCTCCCAAGGGGCCCGGCGCCTGAGCCCGTCGGGCGGCGAAAGTCCCGTCCGGCTTGTGTCTTACGCCGGGTCGTGCTAACGATTGGGCCGTGATTCCGTTCCTGCTGGCGGCCGTCGTGTCGATGACGGAGACGCCCTCCGCCCATCCGGCTTCCTGCGTGCGCCGGGCGCTCGCGCATTGCAAGGCGGCTGCGGTCGCCCTCGCAACGCCTCGTCCCCCGGACGAGCGCGAGAAGACGGCGGTGCGGACCAAGGCCCCGCTGGCCCTGCCCTCGGCCGACTTCCGCATCTCGCCTCTCGTCTGTCACGGCCCGACCTACGTTCCGCCCGCGCTCGCGCCGCGCGCGCCGGCGGCCACACCCAGCTCACAGCGCGACCCACCCGACTCGCTCGCCTGACCTGACGCGGGCCGAGGTGCCCGCCTCAGGCGATCTGTTCGTGCCGGAGGAGAGTGCCTTCCGCAGCGGGCGCTCGGCCTCGTTTCCTCGGCTCCGCTCCTGGCGGCGGAGCCTCCGAATGGAGGACCGATGAGCGACTTCCATCAGAGCGGACCCGTCACCGCGTTGCCGCGCCTCGTCGACCGGCCTGTGGACGATCTCGAGTCGCAGATCCTGCGCCTGTCGCAGCGCTTCCCCGTGGCCCTCGTGATCCCGATGGTGCCCGAGGAGATGGACCGGCCGGCGCTGGCCGCGATCCTCAAGGAGCTGGTCCAGGTGCCCTACCTCGACACGCTCGTGATCTCGCTCAACAAGGCGACGCACGACGACTACGCGCGCGCGATCGAGTACTCCCGGCCGTACCCCGGTCGCAAGACGATCGTCTGGAGCGAGTCGGAGCCGATGACGGAGTTCCTCAAGAAGATGGAGTCTTCCGGCCTCTACGTGGGAGCGCCGGGCAAGGGCCGCGCCTGCTGGCTCGCGCTCGGCCACATCCTCGCGGAGGAGCGTTCCCAGTACGTGGCGTTCCAGGACGCCGACGTCGTCAACTTCCGGCGCGAGATGCTGGCGCGCCTGGTGCTTCCCGCGATCGATCCCACCGTCGACTTCGACTTCGTCAAGGGCTACTACGCGCGGGTCTCCGACCGCCTGCACGGACGCGTCACGCGCCTGATGCTGAGCCCGCTGCTCGCCGCCTTCACGCGCCTGATGGGCGCCGACCCCTACATCCGCTACCTGTCGTCCTTCCGCTACGCGCTCGCCGGCGAGTTCGCGATGAAGACGGACCTCGCGGAGCGCATGCGGCTCGCGACCGACTGGGGGCTCGAGATCGTCACGCTGTTCGAGGCGCTGCGTCACCGCGCGCCCGTGCGGATCTGCCAGGCCGAGCTCGCCGAGCGCTACGACCACAAGCACCAGGAGCTGAGCGCGGACGATCCCGCGCTCGGCCTGCACCGCATGGCCAAGGACGTCTGCAAGCACCTGCTGCGGACGCTCGCCGCGGCCGGCGTCAACCTGTCGGACGGCCTCTTCCGCAGCCTGCTCGCCGCCTACCAGCGCGAAGCGGAGGACGCCGTCTCCGACAGCCACGCCGTCTCCGTGGTGAACGGCCTCAGGTTCGACCGCCACGAGGAGGAGCGGAACGTGCAGACCTTCACCGTCGCGCTGCGCGCGTCGATCGAGGAGTTCCTCGCCGACCCGCTCGGCGCGCCGCTCGTACCGAACTGGGCGCGCGTCTGGGCCGGGATGCCGGACGCGGCGTCGCAGTTGCTCGCGGCAGTGCACGACGGCGCGGCCGTGCCGGCGGGAGGGGCCGTGTGAGGCGAGACGGCCACGTCGTCGTGACCGACCTCGACGGCTGCCTGCTCGACGCCCGCACGTACGAGTGGGCGGCCGCGCTGCCGGCGCTCGACACGCTGAAGCGCCGCGCCATCCCGCTGGTGCTGTGCAGCAGCAAGACACGCGCGGAGATGGAGCCGCTGCACGCCGCGCTCGGGCTCGACGCGCCGTTCGTCTACGAGAACGGCGGCGGCATCGTGATCCCGCCCGGGGCATGGTGGTCGCGCGCCGCGCGGCGCGACGGCGGCCCGTTGCTGGTGCGGCTGGGCGTGCCGCTGCGCGACCTCGGCCGCGCGCTGATGGACATCGCCAAGGAGGCCGGCGCGCGGCTGCGCGGCTTCTCGCGGCTCAGCACGCGCGAGGCCCGGGACCTGACCGGCCTCGACGCGGACGACCTCGAGCGCGCGCGCCAGCGCGAGCACGGCGAGCCGTTCGTGCTCGAGGAGGGCAGCGAGGACGAGGTGCGCCTGGCCGCCGAGCGGCGCGGGCTGCGCGTCACCCGCGGCGGCCGCTTCCACCACCTGTCGGGCGCGGTCGACAAGGGCAAGGCCGTGCGCCAGGTGCTGTCGCTGCTGGGGCCGGCGGCCTCGATCGGGCTCGGCGACGCCGAGAACGACGTGGGCCTGCTGCGCGTCGTCGACCGGCCGATCCTGGTGCCGCGGCCGGACGGCGGCTTCGACCCGGCGCTCGACGCGGCGTTTCCCGACGCGGAGCGCGCGCCGCTTCCGGGGCCCGAAGGCTGGAACCAGGCGGTGCTGATGGCGCTGGCGGTGTAGTGGCGCACCCGGCCGGCGAGGACTACACGTGAGCCCGCCGCTCGAGGCGAGGGTCGAGGCGCGCCTCGACGAGATCGGCACGGCCGAGCTGCTCGTCGGCATCCCGAGCTACAACAACGCGCGCACGATCGGCCACGTGGTGCGCGCGGCGGCCAGCGGTCTCGCCAAGCACTTTCCCGACTGCCGCGCGGTGATCGTCAACTCGGACGGCGGCTCGACCGACGGCACGCAGGAGCTCGTGGCGTCCGTGAACGCGGCGACGCCGCGCGCGATCCTCGTGCGCCACCCGCTCACCACGGCGCACAAGATCATCACGCCGTACCACGGGGTGCCGGGCAAGGGCAGCGCGTTCCGCACGATCTTCGCGATCGCCAAGCGGCTCGGGGTGCGCGCGTGCGCGGTCGTCGACTCCGACCTGCGCAGCATCAGCCCCGCCTGGATCGAGCTGCTGCTCGGCCCCGTGGTGCACGAGGGCTTCGACTACGTGGCCCCGCTCTACCTGCGCCACAAGTACGACGGCACGATCACGAACTCGATCGTCTACCCGCTGACGCGCGCGCTCTACGGGCGCGAGGTGCGCCAGCCGATCGGGGGCGACTTCGGCTTCTCCGGCCGGCTCGCCGCCCACTACCTGGATCGCGAGGTCTGGGACAGCGACGTCGCGCGCTTCGGCATCGACATCTGGATGACGACCACCGCGCTCGCGGACGGCTTCGAGGTGTGCGAGTCGTTCCTGGGCGCGAAGATCCACGACCCGAAGGACCCGGGCTCGGACCTCGCCGGCATGTTCGTGCAGGTGGTCTCGTCGGTCTTCGACCTGATGCACGTCTACCGGGACCGCTGGGAGGGCGTCGCCTCTGCCCAGAAGGTGCCGCTCTTCGGCTTCCCGCACGGCGTGGGGCTCGAGCCCGTCTCCGTCGACGTCGAGCGGATGATCTCCATCTTCCGCCAGGCCACGCGCGACCTGCGCGAGGTGTGGGAGGCGGCGCTCTTGCCGTCCGACCTCTCGGAAGTGGTGGCGCTTTCGGCCGCGGACCCGTTCCGCTTTCCCGACCCGCTCTGGGTGCGCGTGGTCTACGGCTTCGCGGCGGCCTACGAGCACGTGCGGCTGCCGCGCGAGCAGCTGCTGCGCTCGCTGGTGCCGCTCTACCTCGGCCGCACGGCGTCGTTCGTGCTCGAGACGCGGACCTGCGGAGCGGAGGAGGTCGAGCAGCGGATCCACGCGCTGGCCGACGAGTACGTGGCACAGAAGCCCCACCTGCGCGAGCGCTGGCGAGGCTAGAGGCGAGGAGGCTCCCATGTGGAAGGACATGCTCGCCGACGTGATCGGGCAGACGCTCGAGGGGTTCCGCCAGGAGTTCGCGGAGTTCGGCCCCCGCCTGCTGGCGATGACGATCGTGCTCGTCGCCGGGGTCGTCTTCGCGGCGCTGCTGCGCCTCGTGCTGCGGGCGCTGCTGCGGCGGCTCGGCTTCGACCGCTTCGCGGAGCGCGCCGGGCTGCCGCACGCGCTCGGCAAGTTCGGCTTCACCGGCCAGGCCTCGGGGGCGGTCGCGGCCGTGACGGCCTTCGTGGTGCTCGCGTTCTTCGTGCTGCTCGCGCTCGGCAGCCTCGATCCGCTGTTCGCGCGCGAGCTGGTGTCGCGGGCGCTCGCCTACCTGCCGCAGGTGCTGGTCGCCGCCGCGCTGATCGCGCTCGGGGCGATCGTGGCCGGCTTCGTGCGGCGCGGCGTGCTGATCGCCGCGGTCAACCGCGGGCTGCCCTCGGCGCGCCTGCTCGCCGGCTTCGCGCAGTCCGCGCTTTTGATCCTGTTTGCCGCGATGGCGCTCGAGCACCTCGGGGTCGGTCGCCAGATCATCCTGGTCTCGTTCACGATCCTGTTCGGCGGCGTCGTCTTCGCGCTCTCGCTGGCGTTCGGCCTCGCCGGCCGCGACCTCGCCCGCGAGCTGCTGGAGCGGCTGGCGCGCAAGGGCGAGGAGCCGCGCGAGGACCCTCTGAGGCACATATAGATGCTCCTGAGCTATCGTCGTCGTGACGACACGCCCGGGGAGGTGAGGCCTGCCGCACGACATGCCGCTCGTGACGACGATGGCCGCGGCGTTCGGCGTGGCCTGGGTGCTGGGGATCGCCGCCCAGCGGCTGCGGCTGTCGCCGATCGTGGGCTACCTGCTGGCGGGCGTGCTGGTCGGGCCGCACACGCCGGGCCTGCGCGCCGACGTGCCGCTGGCGGGCCAGCTCGCCGAGATCGGCGTCGTGCTGCTGATGTTCGGGGTGGGGCTGCACTTCCACGTCCGCGACCTGCGCGAGGTGGGACGGCTCGCGATTCCGGGCGCGCTCGTGCAGAGCAGCGTCGCGACGCTGCTGGGCCTCGGGATCGGGCTCGCCTTCGGCTGGACGGCCGCCTCGGGCCTGGTGCTGGGCCTGGCGCTCTCGGTCGCGAGCACGGTGGTGCTGTTGCGCGGGCTGGAGGCGCACAACCTCACGACCACCCCCGCCGGCCACGCGGCGATCGGCTGGCTGATCGTCGAGGACATCCTGACCGTGCTCGTGCTCGTGGTGATCCCGGTGATGGGCCAGGCGACCGGCTCCGGGGAAGCCGCGGACGGCGCGCCGAGCCTCGCCGCCGGCGTGGCGCTCGCGATCGGCAAGCTGCTGGCGCTCGTGGCCGTCGTCTTCGTGCTCGGCTCGCGGCTGCTGCCGAGCGCGCTCGTCTACGTGGCGCGGCTGCAGTCGCGCGAGCTCTTCACGCTCACGATCCTCGCGATCGCGATCGCGACCGCCGCGGGCGCCTCGGCGCTGTTCGGGGCGTCGATGGCGCTCGGAGCGTTCCTCGCCGGCATGGTGGTCGGCCAGTCGCCGGTCAGCCAGCAGGCCGCGGCCGATGCGCTGCCGCTGCGCGACGCCTTCGCCGTGCTGTTCTTCGTCTCCGTCGGGATGCTGTTCGAGCCGTCGTTCCTGTGGCGCGAGCCGCTGCTGCTGCTGGCGGCGCTCGCCGTCGTGCTGATCGGCAAGCCGCTCGCCGCGCTGGCGGTGGTCGCGACGCTCGGCTACTCGGTGCGCACGGCGCTCGTGGTGGCGCTCGGCCTCGCGCAGGTGGGCGAGTTCTCGTTCATCCTCGGCGACGTTGCGCGCCAGCAGGGGCTGCTCTCGGACCGCGGCTTCAGCCTGCTGGTCGCCTGCGCGCTCGTCTCGATCGCGGTGAACCCGTTCCTGTTCGGCGCGCTCGACGGTTTCGAGGGCGCGCTGCGGCGCTCGGGCTGGCTCTGGCGCCTGCTCAATCGCGTGAGCACGGGCCGTTACGCCGCCGCGAACGACGCGACGTCTTCGGCGATCGCGGCCGCGACGGAGCCGCTCGCGGTGGTGGTGGGCTACGGCCCGGTCGGCCGCTCGGTCGACGAGGCGCTGCGCCAGGCGGGCACGCGCACGGTGGTGATCGACCTCAACATGGACACGGTGGCCGCGATCCGGGCGGGCGGCCGCCAGGCGATCTTCGGCGACGCGAGCCACGCCGACATCCTGCGGCAGGCCGGCGCGCAGCGGGCGAGCCACCTGATCGTGACCCTGCCGCACTCGGTCAACCGCATGCCGATGATCGCGGCGGCGCGCCAGCTCAACCCCGGCTGCCGGATCTTCGTGCGCGCGCGCTACCTGCGCGAGCGCGACGACCTCGAGCAGGTGGGCACGAGCGCCGTCTGCTTCGAGGAGGTCGAGGCGGCCGCGGCGCTCACGTCGCTCGTGCTCGCCGACCTCGGGGCGCAGCCGGCGCGGATCGAGGAGCACGCGCGCCGCGCGCGCGACCAGGCGATGGGAATAAGGTGAAGGTAGTGAGGCAGCGCACATCGGTGCGACGAGCCGAAGTCCTAATTTGGGGTCATCCCCGTCCAAACAGGGATCGTCTGCGATCCCGGGAGCAGTTCGATGTGGAACAAGCGTGACGAAGAGTTGGGCCGTCCCATGCCGCCGCAGCAGCCGGGAGCCGCGCCACCGCTGCCTGCTTCGCAGCCGCAGCCGGCGGTGAGCGACCGCTACGAGACGTCGTCTGCCGCGATCGGCTCCTCGATCAAGATCGTGGGGGACGTGAGCGGCGACGAGGACCTGACGATCCTCGGCAAGATCGAGGGCAAGATCCTGCTGCCCAAGCACTCGGTGACCATCGGCCAGACCGGCCGCGTGAAGGCCGACATCCAGGCGAAGTTCGTGAGCGTCGCGGGCGAGGTGCACGGCAACCTGGTCGCGGCGGAGCAGATCGTGATCCGCAAGACGGCCACGATGCTCGGCAACCTCACCGCCCCGCGCGTCGGGCTCGAGGACGGCTGCCGCTTCCGGGGCAGCGTCGAGATGGAGGCGCCGGCCGAGAAGGCGCGCCCCGCCGGCGCCACCGTCGACAGGTCGTCGGGCACGTCGAGCACCTCGAGCGGATCCGGAGCAGGGTCGAGCGCGGCCGGCTCCTCGCCGGCGGCCCCGGCGCCGAAGCATGAGCCTCTGGCGCGCCCCTGAGCGGCCTGTGCGCTGGTTCATGCGAACCAGCCCAGCGGTCGAGCCGGCGGCCGTCGGTGCGCATCGCTCGCTGGCGCTGCAGGCGCTGCTGAAGGGCCTGCACGCCGAGGAGCGGCCCGCCGTGCTCGACCTAGGGCCTCCGTTGTCGGGCAACATCAAGTTCCTGTCGGCGCTCAACTGCCGCGTGCGCGTCGCCGACATCCACCGCTCGCTGATCGCGGAGCCGGTCGAGAAGCGGCGGCCGGAGTCGATGCCGGCGCTGCTCGAGGGCCTGCTGCCGCTCGCGCCGGACGAGCGCTTCGACGCGGTTTTCGCGTGGGACACGTTCGACTATTTGCGCAAGGACCAGGTCGCCGCGCTCATGGCCCGGCTGCTCCCACGCTTCCGCCGCTCGACCACGATGCTCGTGCTCGTCTCGATGCGGCGCCAGCTGCCCGCGGTGCCGGTGCGCTACCGGATCGTCGACCGCGAGAACCTGGACTGCGAGAAGCCGGCCGCCCACGGCTCGAGCGAGCCGATGCGTCCCTGCCCCCAGTACAAGCAGTCCGACCTCGCCCACATGATGCCGGGCCTGCGGGTGCGACGCTGCTACCTGCTGCGCAGCGGGATCCAGGAATACCTGATGGGTCCCGACTGAAGCGGGGCCGGGCTCACTCGAGGAACAGCTGGCGCGCGAGGCGCTCGCGCTGCTCGGCGCTGAGCGGCCGCGCGTCGAGGGCGCGCCGGAGCGCGGCGGCGTTGCGCGCGAGCGGCCGATAGCCGCAGCCGGGCAAGAGCTCGGGGGCCGCCTGGTAGAGCAGCGCGCGCGGGTAGTCCCGGCACATGCCGGGCCGGGACGCGTAGCTGTCGCACGAGCGCGTCGCGCGGTCGAAGTGGGTGCAGCGGAACACGAAGCTCCGCTCGGCCCGGCGCGCCTCCACCAGCACGAAGCCGTTCACCGCCTCCTGCCACCACAGGAACGCCCGGCGCAGGAGCGGCGCGAGCCAGACGAGCGCGTGCACCCGGATCGCGGGCGCCTCGCAGCACGCGGCGCAGCGGCGGCAGTCCCCGCCCAACCGGTAGGAGCGTTCGCCGAGCGCGCGCCGCCGCGCGCGGTCCGCCCACAGGTCGAGGTAGAAGACGCCCCGCGCCGCCGCTTTCACCGTCCGCCGGAGCGCGCCATCCCGCATCGTCGAAGGGCAGTCTACTCCCGCGAGCCGCGCCCCGGTCCCCGCGGGGTAGACTCCCGGCGGACCTCCGATGCCCCGCGACGAACCCGCCCTCGTCCGCAGCCTCACGCTCGCCGACAC
>Ga0111538_10011610_pt1 | contig 11664 bp, 13 predicted proteins | sample SoiMethybrSBSTD1_FD_79669 | JGI IMG/M metagenome (GOLD analysis project Ga0111538, IMG submission 79669) | Bulk soil microbial communities from a Populus tree surrounding site in Tennessee, USA - Soil MetaG P. TD hybrid SBSTD1 (version 2)... | ecosystem: Environmental > Terrestrial > Soil >...
GACCGTGTCCGTGAACGACTGCGCTCATCTTGCGTTCCCCTATCTTTCTATTTGCGCCGCGCCTTCACTTCGGCGGGCTGCACATCGCTTCCCTTGTTGCCCCAGGTATTGCGCGCGTAGGTAATGACCGCGGCAATCTCGGTGTCGGAGAGCTGTTGCTTGAAGGCCTGCATCGCGGTGTTCGGCCGGCCGTTCAGCACGGTATCGATCGGCCCCTGCTCGGCGCCGACCACGAACTTGTTGCCGGCCAGCGCCGGCGCCTTCAGCGCCGGCGAGCCCTGCCCGCTCGCCTGGTGGCAGGCGACGCAGATGCCGGCGTAGACCTTCTCGCCGCGCGCGATCAGCTCCTTCACGTCCCACTGCTTGTTCGGATCATCGGCCGCGGCGGCGAGCGCCTTCTTCTTCTCGCCCACCCACTTCGAATAGTCGTCGGAGGACACCACGCGCACCACGATCGGCATGAAGCCGTGCTCCTTGCCGCACAGCTCGACGCACTGGCCGCGGAAGGTGCCGGTATTCTCGGCCCGGAACCAGATGTCGCGCAGGAAGCCCGGGATCGCGTCCTGCTTGGCGCCGAGCGCCGGAATCCACCAGGCGTGGATCACGTCGGCGGCGGTGGCGATGATGCGCACCTTCTTGCCGACCGGCACCACCACCTCGTTGTCCACCTCGAGCAGGTAATGCTCGCCCTTCGGCTCCTTGCCCTCGATCTGCTCGCGCGGCGTGGCGAGCGTGGAGACGAAGCTGATGCCCTCGCCCTCGCCCTTCAGGTAGTCGTAGCCCCACTTCCACTGATAGCCGGTCACCTTGATCGTCAGGTCGGGCGCGGAGGTGTCCTTCTGCGCAATCACCGTTTTCGTCACCGGCCAGGCGATCATGATCAGGATCAGCGCCGGAATCACGGTCCAGAGCAGCTCGACCGTGGTGTTCTCGTGGAATTGGGCCGCCTTGTGGCCGATCGAGCGGCGGTGCGCGTAGCACGCATAGAACATGAAGCCGAACACACCGACGAAGATCACCAGGATGATCCACATCACCACCTGGTGCAGCCAGTCGATCTCTGCCGCCATCTTCGACGCCGGCGTCTGGAAGTACCAGGCGATGGCGTGCGCCGAGCCGGACGCCGAGAGCGCCAGCAGTCCGGTGGAGAGCGCGGTGAGCGCCGAGATGAGCTTACTTACCTTCATGTCCCAGTCCCCGAATAAGTCTTGTATCGGCCTGTTGTTCTTCCGCGCCGAAGCGCTTCGCATACGCCAGGTAGGCCGCGACCAGCGCCAGCACTTCCAGTCCCGCGAACGGCAGCACCAGCCAGGCGCCAAGCGTTGCGAACCCCGCGCCGATCGCCAACACCACGGCCGCCAGCGCTGAAAACACCTTCGCCAAGCCAGCCGGAGACATCGAGCAATTGGGCTTCACGGGGTACGCGAAAGTATCACATCCGAGGAGCCACTCTCAAGGCATGCGCTTGAAAATACGAACGGTTTTCGGCGCAGGTTCGACGTCGGGGTGTTTCTTTCCACCTTTCCATGCATGACCGTAGACCACCTCGTAGGTGGCTTTGGGCGCCAGCTTCGCGCGCAGCGCCTCGCCACGACGCCGGCCGGTCAGGCCGCGGGGCCGATCCACGCGCGCGCTCGTCTGACCGCTGGAGCGCAGGTCGACCAAAAGGTTTTTGTCTTTGGTGTATTCAATTTCTATCATTTCCATGTCCATGACGGGGGCGCTAAAGCCTGCGGCGACCAGCATGTCGCCGAGATCGTGCATGTCCAGGAATGCATGCACTCGCGATGCGCCCGCGGCGGCTCGCAGCTCTTTCAACGTATCCGGACCGAGCGTCGAGAACATCAGCAGGCCCTCGGGCACCAGCACGCGCGCGAATTCGCGCAGCGCCGGCAACGGATCCGAGAGCCAGTGCAACGCCATGTTGCACCATGTGAAATCGATCGCTTGGGGCGCAAGCGGCAGGCGCTCCACGTCGGCGCACAGCAGAAGTGGATTTCTTGCCAGGAACGCCCGCTTGCCCGCCCGCAGCATCGCGAGCGAGAAATCCAGCGCGATCACCTGCGATTGCGGATAACGCTTGCCCAGGGTGCGGCCCGGCGGTCCGCTGGCGGCGTCGAGGATGCGCCGCGGCGCAAGCTTCATGTAGTCGAGGCGCTCGAGCATGCGCGCTGCGACTTCCGCTTCGAGGCGCGCGGCATCGCTGTACGTCGGTGCTGCCCTGTCGAAACGGCGCCGCGCTGCGCGCCGGTCAATCTCTGGCAAGCGCGCCTTCCACCGCCGCCGCGACCGCGAGGATGCGCCGGTCGCTCATCGCCGGGCCGCTCACCATCAGGCCGACCGGCGCGCCGCCCTTGGGCTGGCACGGAAGCGACGCTGCGCAGCCGTCGAGGAAGTTGACCAGGCCGACGACTCGCAGAATGCGGCCGTTCCAGCGGAAATAGGATTCGTCGCTCGCGTTGACCTCGGCAATCGGCGGCGCGATGCACGGCACCGTCGGCAGGAGGAACGCGTCGAACGGCGCCATCAGTGCCTCGACCTCGCGCTGGAACTCGGCGCGCATCAGATTGAAGTCGACGTAGTCGGCGGCGCTCAGGTCCTTGCCGAGCATGACGCGCTTGGCCACGCGCGGATCGTAGTCGCCGAGGCGATCGGCATTCTTGCGGTGAATCGCGTAGGCCTCGGCGCCGGCGTAGCCGCCGCCCTTGAAATACTCGGCGCTGCGGTCGAATGCGGGGACGGGTTTTTCGGTGACGAGGGCGCCCGCGCGTTTCAGCTGTTCTATTGCGTTCCCGAAGCTGGTTTCAACCTCGCGATCGAGGCCGTCGCGCACTTCGCTCTTCGGCAGCAGGAAATGCAGGCCTTTCACCGGCAGCTCGGGCAGCGCCTGCGGCGCTTCGCCGGCGAGCAGCGCATCGTAAGTCGCGCAGCAGGCGACGGAATTTGCCAGCGGCCCGATCGAATCGAGCGTGTAGGAAAGCGGGAACGCGCCGTCGCGCGATACGCGGCGCGCGGTCGGCTTGAAACCGGTGACGCCGCACAGGGCCGACGGAATGCGGATAGAGCCGCGGGTATCGGTGCCGAGCGCCATGACGCACATGCCGTCGGCCTGCGCCACGCCCGCGCCGGAGGACGAGCCGCCGGGGACGCGGCCCGTGGCGCGATCCCAGGGATTCTTCGGCGTGCCGTAATGCGGGTTGAGGCCGGTGGTGCCGAAAGCGAACTCCACCATATTGGTACGGCCGACAAATACCGCGCCCGCTGCGCGCAGGCGGGCGATCGCCGGCGCATCGTTCTCCGCCTTGACGTGATGCACCTTCGATCCAGCTCTGGTGACGTCACCGGCGACGTCGAACAGATCCTTCACCGAGATCGGCAGCCCTTCGACCGGCGAGCGGCGCACGCCACCCTTGCGCAGCCGATCGGAAAAGTCGGCCTCCGCCAGTGCACTGTCTGCATACACCTTGATAAACGCCCGCGCGCCCTCGCCTTTGGGGTCGGCGATGCGCGCCAGCGCCTGTTCGGTCAGGCGGCGGCTGGTGGTACGACCGGCGGCCAGGTCGGCGGCGAGCTGCGCTACAGTCCACATAGACCTAAAGTTTATGCGGAATTTGCTGGCGCAATTGCTTCCCTCCCGCTTGTTCAGCGGCAACTGCTTCCTGTGCCGCGGCGCGACCGAGGGCGTGCTGTGCCCGGCGTGCGACGCCGACCTGCCGCGCCTGGCGGGTCCGCGCTGCCCGCGCTGCGCGCTCGACTCGCCGCGCGGCGAGCTTTGCGGGCGCTGCCTGGCCGAGCCGCCGCAGTACGACGCCACCGTTGCCGCGCTCGCCTACGAGTTTCCCGCCGACGCGCTGGTGCATGCGCTCAAGTTTCGCGGCGAGCTTGCACTGGCGGAATATCTCGCTGGCATACTCGGACGATGCCTGGCGGACCCCGGCGTGGATAGCGTGATCGCGGTTCCGCTCTCGGCCGCCCGCCTGCGCAGCCGCGGCTACAACCAGGCGGTCGAGATTGCGCGCTCGCTGTTTCCGAAAAAATTGGAGCTGGGCCTCTGCGTCCGCGGGCGCGACACGCCGGCGCAGATGGACTTGCCCTACGAGGAACGCCGCCGCAACGTGCGCGGCGCGTTCCAGTGCACGCGCGCGCTCCTCGGCTCGAGCGTGGCGGTGGTCGACGACGTAATGACCACCGGCGAGACGCTGAACGAGCTCGCCTCGGTCCTCAAGAAGGCGGGCGCCGCGCGCGTGGTCAACTGGGTCGTGGCGCGGACGTTCCCAGCCAGCGAATTTCCGGCGCACTGATGTTCAACATCGTCCTGGTCCAGCCCGAGATCCCGCCCAACGCCGGCAACGTCATCCGCCTCGCGGCCAACACCGGCTCGCGCCTGCATCTGGTCGAGCCGCTCGGTTTCACCATGGAAGACCGCCAGCTGCGGCGCGCCGGTCTCGACTATCACGACATGGCGCGCGTCGAAGTGCACCGCGACTGGAACGCGTGCCGCGCGGCGCTCGGCGAGCGCCGCCTGTTCGCGTTTTCCACGCGCAGCGCCCGCAGCTACGCCGAAGTCGAATTTCGCGTCGGCGACGCGTTCGTCTTCGGCGCCGAGACCAAGGGGCTAGCGCCTGCGCTGCTCGAGGAATTCGAAGCGCCGATGCGGCTGCGGCTACCGATGCTCGCCGGTAACCGCAGCCTCAACCTTTCGAATGCCGTTGCTGTCGTAGTGTTCGAGGCCTGGCGGCAGATCGGCTTCCTCGGCGCCGCCGGCTAGCTCGAATCAATGCTCCGGCTCGGCGACCGCCTCGGGCGCCGGCGGGAGTGGCACGCCGCCGGGGCCGCCGCTGAACGTAAGCGGCGACACCGCCGGCTGCTGGCCGACGCCGGGCAAGCTCCAGTCGCACACGCCGCCCGGGAAAGCGGCCTGCAGCCGCGCCCATAGCGCGTCTCCAAAGTCGATTCCAGGGTAGTCGGCGCGGCTGAGCGGCTTCAGCTGGCACTTCAGGATGTTCTCCGCCAGCGGGCCGCCAGCGACCTGGCGCGGCGACGCCCGTTTCGCCAGCCGGCCGCGGCCGTCGGCCTGCGGGGCGTCGTTGTCGCAGACCGTCATGTCGAATACCGGAGTGGTAAAGGTCGGATCGGTGCTCAGGAAGCAGAAGTCGACGGCGTCTGCCGGCTTCCCGACGATCACCTCGCCCTGCGTGCGCGGCGAGTTCAGCGTGTCCTTCGGCGCGACCACGTTCAGGTTGTCCAGCCATGTATTCATCGTCAGCAGCGAGCGCACGGTCACCGCCGTGACCTGGGCCGCGGTGCCCGGGAGCAGGCCCGTGCCGTAGCGCCACATCACCTGGTTGCCGTGATTGCCGCCGTTGTCCGCCTCGATGCGGGCGCGCTCGGCGAAGCTGCGCCAGATGTAGTGAATGCCCTGCTCGTCCCAGCCGCGCGAATCGATGATCGGCAGCATGCCGAGATGCGCGCCGCTTGAGACGATGCCGGCGCGGTAGGCAATATCGAGCGCCGGCAGGTCAGCGGTGCTGCGCTCCGCCCGACGGTTGGAATCGGCATCGACCCCGCCGATCTTCTCGTTCAGCAAGACGAACTCCTCGGGCGTGATCCAGCGCAAGTCCCCGGCTGGCGCGGTCGGGCCTCTCAGCAGCGCCCGGAGGCCATACTGGATTCCCACGTTGTCTCCGGTTTGCCGCGCGCGGAGGCTCCCGGCCGGAATCCCGGCGGTCGTGCCCCAGACGGCGGCGGAAAGGTCCGCGTCGCCGCAACGCGTGCCGTTCGGATTCGTGACCGGCTCGTAGACCCGCGTGGCCGGCAAGAGGCAGTTGTTGCGCGGCGCGCCGACCGGAGCCATGGCGCCGGTATTCTGATCGATGACCAATGTCGGAACGTAGTTGCCCGGCTTGTTGTTGAAACCGAACGCGTTGTTCCACGACTGGCAGCCACGGTGATCGAGATGGCCGTTAATTGCGGCTTTCTTCGCCTGGATTTCAGCCAGAGGCTTGCCGCTCATCTGCAAGCCCCAGTCCGTACCGGCGTAGAAGTTCACCAGCAGCACGCAGTCGACGACCTCGAGCCCCGTGCTAATCGAATCCGGGTAGTCGCAGCTCGGCTGAATGCCGTCGAGCAGCCCGGGGAAGATCGAGGCCGCGGTGTTCTGCTGGATCGAGCCGCCGGAGCAGCCATTGCCGATCATGGAGGCGATCTCGCCGTACGTGTCGACGATGTGCTCCTTCATCATCATCAGCGTCTCGGCGTTCAGGGTGCGGTTCGAGTTGTAGAGCGAGTCGGTCAGGCTGTTGTCCACCACCATGAAGCCGCGCGAAAGCGCGGCGTTATCGGCCCAGTTCTGCTCGGTGCGGAACTGCAGCCGCGGCTGGCCGGTCGAAGCGCCGAAGCTGTAGACCACCTTGCCGTTCCATTGCGGCTGCGGCGAAAGCGCAGTCCACGGCGTCGGATTCGTCGGATCGAATAGCACGACGATGTCGTAGATACCGCGGTTCATGGTCCCACGCTCGACGCGCACGATGTAGGGCACTGTCTTGCCGTGCGTGGTAGTGGTCTGGGCGACCAAGTCGTTCGGCGTGACCCCGACGACATAGGGCTGGAAGCAGTTGGTCGCCTGTGTTGGCGAAGGCGGCACCGGGTCGGGCAGACCGGTCGTGCAACCGGGGACCTTCGTCCGGTAGAACAGCTTGTATTCGGTCGCGATGTTGCATTGCGCGTCGACGGCCAGGGTCGTTAGTCCGCTCGGGTTCGTCGCCGGCGTGTCGCCGACCGCGGGGCTCCCGGTCGGGGTCGCGCAGATCCACGGCTGCGTTTGCGAGCCGAGCAGCACCGGTCCGCCGCGGGGATGGTTGGTGATGGTGAGTTTGGCGCGCGGGCGGCCGTTGCCGCGGCCGTTCGAGTCGGCGATGAGCTCGTTGGTGCCGTCCCTCAGCCCGGTCACCACCCCGCGCATCGTGCGCGCCGCCGCGTCGGTCCTGAACGCGGCTGTCACGTCGGCGCCGTTGAGCAGCACCTTCACCTGGTGCAGCGGCACGTTGTGCGGCACGCTGATCTCGACCAGCGCATTGCCGTCGCTGATGAGATCCGCGCGGTTCGAAAGCGTGACGATGTCGAAGTTGGGCTTGTCCTTGTCGGGCTTGGCGTAGGCCGCGAATGACAGCGCGTACAGACAGCCCAATAGAAAGACGGCGGGAATCCTCATGGCGCGCCTCCTCTGTTAGTACCTCGTCCCTGCGCTCCGCCAGTAAACACCCGTCGCAACGCAACCGGCAAGCCCCCAGGCTTGCAAGTTCGTCGTCAGGAATCGCTGCGCTAACGCTCGCGCTTCGGATCGCGCGAGAGAAGTTGCTCGACCGCCGCCTTCGGCTGCATATTGCCCTGCAGCACCGCGTTGACCGCGTCCGTCACCGGCATGTCGACGCCACGCGCCTTGGCGAGCTTCACCACTTCGTGTGCGGAGTGCACGCCTTCCGCCACGTGCCCGAGATCATTCAGGATTTTCTGCAGCGGCACACCTTGCGCGAGTTGCAGCCCGACGCGCCGGTTGCGCGAAAGGTCGCCGGTCGCGGTCAGGATCAGGTCGCCGGCGCCGGTCAGGCCGAAGATGGTGTCGGTCGACGCGCCCATGGCCGCGCCGAGGCGCGCGATCTCGGCGAGTCCGCGCGTAATCAGGGCCGCGCGCGCGTTGTAGCCGAGACCCAGCCCGTCGGAAATGCCGGCAGCGATCGCCATCACGTTCTTCACCGCGCCGCCGATCTCCACGCCGACCAGATCCGCGCTGTAATACACGCGCAGCCGGCCGCCGTGCAGGATCGCCGCCGCCTCACGCGCGAAGGCCGCGTCGCGCGACGCGAGCGTGAGCGCACAAGGCAGGCCGCGCGCCACTTCGTCGGCGAACGATGGACCCGATAGCGCGCCACAACGCGAAATCGTCGGCTCGACGATCTGGTGCGGCAACGAGCCGGTGCCCTGCTCGAAGCCTTTGCACAGCCACACCAGCGGAGCGGGCTTGTTCTGAATGATCGCTCGCAGGCCGGCGACGGGAGTCGCGGCCAGGAAGAGATCAGCGCCGGCGGGAAAATCTGCGCTCACCTTCACCGCGGCCGGGATCTCGACTTTCGGCAGGTAGCGTTCATTGCGGCGCGTGCGCGCCATGGTCTCGGCCTGCGCGCGATCGCGCGCCCACAGCGTAACGTCGAGGCGTGCCGCGAGCACCGACGCGATCGCGGTACCCCAGGCGCCGGCGCCGAGGACCGCGACGCGGGTCACCGGGCGAGTTCGATCTTCGATTCGCCGCCCGCGGCCCCTTGCTGCTGTTGCTGCCGGCGCTGCAGGAACAGCGCCTCGAACGACACCGGCGCCAGCAGCACCGGCGGGAAACCGCCGCGGATCACGAGGTCGGAGATCGCCTCGCGCAGATAGGGAAACAGGATCGTCGGGCAGGCGATGCCGAGCAGCGGATCCAGATCCGACTGCGGCACGTTGCGCATCTGGAAGATGCCGGCCTGCACCGCCTCGGCGAGGAACAGCGTGCGCTCGCCGACCTTGGCGGTCACCGTCGCGCTCACCGTGGCCTCGAAATAACCCTCGGCGAACGGCGTTGCGCCGGTGTCGATCTGCACTTCGAGCTGCGGCTGCGCGGGCTGCATGAAGATCTGCGGCGCGTTGGGGATTTCGAGCGACAGGTCCTTCACGTAGATCTTCTCGATCTGGAAGGTCGCGCCTTGCGGCGCGGCAGGTTCGGTCATGGCGTGCTCCTCATTTCGTTCCTTCCAGCAGCGGGTCGAGCTCGCCCTTGCGCTCCAGGGCATGGAGATCGTCGCAGCCGCCGACGTGGCGCTCGCCGATCCAGATCTGCGGCACGGTGCGGCTGCCGCCGGCTTTCTTCGTCATCTCGGCGCGCAGCTCGGGCTGCAGGTCGACGCGGATCTTCTCGATCTGCGCGCCTTTCGCCAGCAGCAGGCGCTCGGCGGACTGACAGAATGGGCACGCCGCGGTGGCGTACATGAGGACACGAGGCTTGCCCAGGCTGTCCTCTATTTCTCCACCGGCAAGCCGGCCTGCTGCCAGGCGCCGATGCCGCCGCTCAGGTTGACGACCTTCGCGAAGCCCTGCTTCTTGAGCGCACCGATGGCCTTCGCCGCGCGGTTGGTGCCGGTGTCGCAATAGACGATGAGGGGACGCTCCTTGCGCTTGGCGAGGTCGTTCGCGCCTTCCTCGACGCGCGCGAGCGGCACGTTCTTTGCCCCGAGGATGTGCCCGGCGCCGTATTCGCCCGCATCGCGCACGTCCACCACCAGCGCGTCCTCGCGGTTGATCATGTGGGTTGCCTGCGCCGGCGTCACCCACGGGCCGCCGGCGGTGCGGCGGAACAGCGGCCACAGCAGCATGGCGCCGGAAATGACGGCGACGGCGATCAGCAGCAGGTTGTTTTGGACGAACTGCACGAGGGGCGACATTATAATCGCGCGATGCGCAAGGTCGTGTTGCTTCGACATGGCGAGTCGCAGTGGAACCGCGAGAATCGCTTCACCGGCTGGACCGACGTCGACCTGTCGGAGGCCGGCATCGCGGAGGCGCGCGCCGGCGGCCGGCTGCTCAAGGCCGGGGGCTACGCCTTCGACCTCGCCTACACTTCGGTGCTCAAGCGCGCGATCCGCACGCTGTGGATCGCGCTCGACGAGCTCGGCCAGATGTGGCTGCCGGTGCAGAAGGACTGGCGCCTGAACGAGCGTCACTATGGCGACCTGCAGGGCCTCAACAAGGCGGAGATGGCGGCGAAGTTCGGCGACCAGCAGGTGCTGGTCTGGCGGCGCAGCTACGACACGCCGCCGCCCGAGTTGAAGCCGAGCGATGCGCGCTACGAGGGCAAGGACCCGCGCTACGCCGGCATCAAGGTGCCGCTGACCGAGTGCCTGAAAGACACCGTCGAGCGCGTAGTGCCGTACTGGGAGTCGGTGATTGCACCGACGGTGCGCGCGGGCAAGCGCGTGCTGATCGCGGCGCACGGCAATTCGCTGCGCGCGCTGGTCAAGCACCTCGACGGCATATCCGACGACGCGATCGTCAAGCTCAACATCCCGACCGGCATTCCATTGGTGTACGAGCTCGACGAGCGCATGAAGCCGCTCCAGCACTACTACCTCGGTGATCCCGACGAGATCGCGCGCCGCGTCGCCTCGGTCGCGGCGCAAGGGAAAGCGAAGGCCTGAAGGGCGCCGTTTTCCTGCTTCTCGCCTCGGTTGCGGCTGCAGCCTGGGGTGCAAGTCAGGAAGAGAACCTCAAGGCGCTGCGCGGGCGCATCGAGAAGTTGACGGAAGAAGTCCGCCGCAGCGAGCTCTCTCAACGCGAATCCCGCGACGCACTGCGCGATTCGGAGCGCGCGATCTCGAACGCCAACCGCGCGCTGGCGCGCTCGGCCGCCGAATCCCGCCAGGTGCGCGCCGAGGCGGCGCGCATCGCCGAGCGTCGCCGCGCCACCGAGGCGCAGATCGCGCAACGCGAGGCCGCCATCGAGCGCATGCTGGTGGCGTGGTCCGCGGCCGGCGCGCCCGACGCGTTACGCGTAATGCTTTCCGGCGATGATCCGGCGGACCTCGGTCGCAAATTGCACTACCTCGGCGCGATCTCGCGCGCCGCGGCAGCGCTGATCGCGGAGCAGCGCGCGGCGCTCGCCGAGCTCGAGCGGCTCGGCGGCGAAGCCAGGCTGCGCGCCGACCGGCTGCGCTCGATCGAGCAGGCGAGCCGCGCCGAGCGTGACAAAGTCCTCGCCGAACGGCGCGAGCGCCAGCGCGTGCTGACGGCGCTCGGCGCCGATATCCGCAAGAACCGAAGGGAGATCCAGGTGCTGAAGGCCGACGAGGCGCGTCTTGCGCGCCTGGTCGAAGCTCTGGCGCGCGCCGCCGCAGGCACTATGACCGAGCCTTTCTCCGCCCTGCGCGGCAAGCTGCGCCTGCCGGTGCGCGGGGAACTGACCGCGCGCTACGGCGCTCCAAGGGGAGCGGCGGGAATGGTGGCGAAAGGCGTGTTCATTCGCGCGCCCGAGGGGCAGCCGGTGCGCGCGATTGCCCGGGGGCAGGTGGTCTACGCCGACTGGATGCGGGGCTTCGGCAACCTGTTGATCGTGGATCACGGCGAGAGCTACCTGTCGATCTACGCCAACAATGAAACCTTGCTGAAGGAGCCGGGCGATCCGGTCGCGCCGGGTGAGCCGATCGCCACTACGGGGTCGAGCGGTGGTAACGAGGAAACGGGCTTATACTTTGAAATGCGGCACTTGGGCCGCGCCTTTGACCCCTTGTCTTGGGTCAAGCTGAAATAAAGCGAGCGTCATGCACACCAGGCTTCGCAGCATCGGTTTCATGATCGTCGGCGCCGTGGCCGGCGTTCTCATCAGCCTCAACTTCCAGGTCTTCGCCGACCGCGCGACGCGCACGTCGCTGCCGATCGAGGAGCTGCGCGCGTTCACCGAAGTGTTCGGCGCGATCAAGACGAACTACGTCGAGCCGGTCGAGGACAAGAAGCTGATCACCGAGGCCATCAACGGCATGCTGACCGGCCTCGACCCGCATTCGTCGTACCTCGACGCGGAAGCGTTCCGCGAGCTGCAGGTCGGCACGCAGGGCCAGTTCGGCGGCCTCGGCATCGAGGTCGGCA
>Ga0111538_10011611_pt1 | contig 11663 bp, 7 predicted proteins | sample SoiMethybrSBSTD1_FD_79669 | JGI IMG/M metagenome (GOLD analysis project Ga0111538, IMG submission 79669) | Bulk soil microbial communities from a Populus tree surrounding site in Tennessee, USA - Soil MetaG P. TD hybrid SBSTD1 (version 2)... | ecosystem: Environmental > Terrestrial > Soil > Tree...
CCGGCATCCATGCCGGCAGGGGTGTGCTCATCCAGGCGCGCACGCAAATTGGCCGCGCGCTGGGGCTGAAATAGATCGTGAAAGACGCCCATCTCCGACTCGTCATCCGCTCCGCGCGTTATTTCCTCAGCGCAGCGCTCGGCGAGTTGGCAATAGGCGGGCGTACCGTATCGCAAGCTGTTAAATATTGGACGGACTCGTCCGGCTTCCTGTTCCATTAGGTCATCTTTGCTGTCTGCTGGGATTTCGGTGTTCTCACTAACTGCCAGCTTCACCAGATCAGGCTGGCATTCATACCGGCGAGGCGTGCGCGAGTCTTCCGGCACGTAACAGAAGCGCACACAACCACGGCCACGTCGTGCAACTGTCACCTTACCGTTGAAGATGGTGTTCTCCGCGAGTTCGATCGAATGCGTTTGCAAACGTCCAATTACAGTCGAGCGAGCAATAGTCAACGCTACATAAGCGATGGCCCCACGCGAGCTGGCGAGCGCGATTCGATCCTCGCTCGTGGCGTCCAAAATGCTATCCGTAATTTGGATCTGTTGCGGTTCGCTGGCGCGCTCTCGTGCTTCAGTTGTAATTGAGCCAAGGATGCTGTGCTCGATTCGGATCCGCGCGCGTGAGTATTCCAGTTCCAGACTTGGATCATTTGGCCGTTGTGGCTCGCCGGTGTAATGCAAATTCCAACCCGGCACCAACGTGCAATGCCGAATAGTGACATCGCAAAGATCGTTTTCGATTGATGGTGCGGCGGAAATCACTGCGTCGATAAGCTGGTCTTCCTGACCATTGATCTGCAAACCACGGCCACTAATGGTTAGACCATCGATAGTGAATCGACTTCCGTGTTTACCCTGAACTCGAAGTGCATCCGGCAAACTCGCGAGATAATCGAGCAGCCGAAGAATCGGACGCTTGCGTTGCGCTGCCCGGATCTGAAGATACTCACCTGGCTGTAGCTCTATATTGAGTTGTTCGGTGTAGACGCCGCTATCCTGAACCTCGATCACCGCCGCATGAGCTTTCGGTTTCTGACGCTCCCACGCCTGTAATGCTGCGTTAATCGAACGTAGCGACTCGTACTTACCAACGCGCAAGATGCAAGCACCAGGCGGCTCGGACAAGACACGTTCGTACTCACCACCGCCAATATCGGCACTGAAGGCATAGTGATACGACACAACGACACCGTGACGCGGCTTTTGATTCGACGGGAAAACGATCCTGCCAAGTTGTGGATCAACCGCGACGAATCCACGCGCCGGCCGAAATCGTTGCCAGTCGCTCAGGTTCGCTGGAACGACAATCTCGCGCGGAATCTCATTCAACTTGCCCGTGCGATCGGGCAAATAAACGGCGACGCTTCGGTCGTAATAATCTGCCGACGCAGGTCGCGGCTTTTTACGTGGTGGACGCGGGATTTTCTGGTCAGCGAACGGACGGCGCCGGATAGTTGTGGGCAGGTTTAGTTGATCGGCGATATGCGTCGGCAACTCTTCCGGCTGGGGCAGGTTGTAGAGCGGCGTGTCATGGCCCAACGCATTGAACGAGTAGCATTCAGGGCCTTCTTCCTCGATGCAGTACGCCGGAGTTTGAGTAACTGAATACGTCTTCAAGCGCCAGACAAACAAGGCGACATTGCCGATGTTGAATTTCCCGGTTGTTCGGTGCGAGTTGATGCGCCGTACGTCGATCGTATGATTGGATTTCGTGAATGGCCCGTCGAGCATCTCGATCTCTCCACCGGCGCGAAGATCGGCGGAGTCACCACGCTTCAAGCGCGGATGATTCAGGTGCTGTGTCCAGCCGAGCAGTTTGTAGAACTCGACCGCACGAGCGGGCCAACCGGCTACGTTGTTTGCCAACAACTCTAACAACGCGAGGGTGCCTTTGCGCCGGCGATAACTGATGACGTTCGCCACCTCGCGACGCGGAACCAGTATTTTATTCAAAGCATGTGTCTGCGCTTGGCGTGGATCGCCCGGTTCGCCTGCTTCATGCACAGGTTGATACCCGATGAGAGCTCCGATATACGGCACCACCCAGTCGTCGCAGGTTTCGATAAACCAGTTTTCGTAAAGCCGGCTAATATCGTTCTCGACGATGTTCACCTGTTCGGAGATGACTTGCAGCAGAGCACGCAGAGACTCGCCTTGCTCGAGATCCGTTATGCGATAAACCGCCGGCAACAATTGATATAGACGATCGGCTTTGTTCATGAGGTGATCTCCGACAGTATGATCGTGTCTGGAATGTTCGGGCTCAGATACGCAATCTCCGCCGGTTTGATTCGCTCGCCCGGATTGACTGCGTCTGAATCGACGACGGCGAGAGAAACGGGGATCCGTTCCTTTCGGGTTATTATGTCGCCCAGTGAAGCGCTACCAGCCAGGTGGGCCACCACCTTTGCCTCGTCGATCCAATCAAACTTATCAACGTCCACGTAAGCAACGCCTTCGACGTTTTGAATCGTACTCATCGCATCGCTTAGCAGCGCGTCCTGTCCCAACTCGCGCCGTTCAAAACTGAAGCGATCCAGCAGGGCGGCGCGAATCTTTGGTTCGACTTTTTCAAACAGATAGTCGGGCAGCACGCGTATGCGCGCCTCGATCACTAGTAGCAGGAATGTCCTTAAAGCGACCTGAATCGGCTGATGCGGATCCCCAAACTCACGCAACGCCTTATTGAGGTTGCGGTGCAAGTCAGACGTATCTTCGATTCGAATGTCGTCCGAGCCCGCAATCGTGAGATGGACCAAACGGCGCTGGCCATCTGACAGGCGCGCAGCGCTCGCCTTGGCGATGCCCGCGAAGGTGCGCGCGAAGTCTGCGTAGTCAACAGTCGAAACCAGCCGATCGAGGGCCATCACTGCGAGCGGCGCGTTTTGTCGCGCCTGATCGCGCGACTCGCGATCGGCTCCACCGGAAGCGTCCATCGGATTGGTCACGCCCTTCACACCCAGTTGCTGGGTAGTCAGCAAACTGATCTGACCGGACTTCACGTTTCCGACCTTGCCGATTCCGTTTCGATAAGCAGCCGTGACGTTATCTGGACCAGTAGGTAGCCGTGCACCGTGTTCACCGGTGCCGAAGATCACGGTCGTCTTATTTTCATCATCCGTTTGCTTGATGTAGCGATAGTCGTGTGGGCCAAGTTCGGCCAGACTTTCAGCCTCATGCCACAGCACATCGTTAACACGGACCTGCAAAGTGCTCTCGACACCATCGGGATTCGAAGCAGACACGAATGTCAGTGGACTTTGCTTGAGCGTAAACTCCTGGAGCGACTTGCTTGCGTTTCCAGAACCCAGCGTCTCTTTACGCGTTTCACCGTGTGTCGCGTCGATAACGTTGCCGTAGACGATGAGCGTGTCTCGTTTGTATTTGTAGGCAAGGTTGCCAAAAAGGCGCAGGAACGTATGAGTTTTATCGCCGTCGAGGGTTTCGTCGTAGCGTTGTTCGACTGCCGCAAGCATGACGAGCTCAGTGGCCGGCACACCTTTGACTTCGATCTCCGCCTGCTCTTCGTTCCCGGCCTCGGCAATCGCGCGCTCTGGTTGTGCTGGTGAGTCACCAACTACATCCGTTCGTTCGCCCGCAAGGATGAGCCAGCGTCCGGATTCGAGGGAGTCGTACAAACCATTCAACTCCAGCTCGTTACCTGAAATCGGCGTCTCGATCGGTTCTTCTGCCAATTCGAGCTGTTCGCTTGCAGCGAAAACACTAGTACCGCGAATGGCCTCCATTGAATCCTTGCCCGGCCCCGGATCGATCCAGTTTTTGTCGAGTCGGATCCGCGTACTTTTCGCCGTCATGCCATACTCTGCGCGCGAACGTTCCGAGACCTCGTTGACTTGCGAAATAATCAGCGTCGACTCACCCGACAGATTGACATCACTAGCCGGCCTCTCCAGGGCCACCCAACTGCCAGGCAGAATCTGGTTGTAGGCTGCGTCGAGCCACAGCACGGCTGGCTCTTCTCTGTTCCTGGTGACTCCGGCGACTGTCCGTTGCCCGGTAGTGGTGATGTCGTTGCCGGAACGAACCGGTGGATTATTAACTCTCACCGAAGGTTCTGGCGTGATTAAGGACGCAGAAGGCGTTCCATTGTCGGGGACGAATACACTGACGTTGATAGGTCTTTTCTCAAAATCAAAACTGAAAGTGGATGAAAATTCGCCATCGTCCCGAGTAACGACCACTCGATCATTGGCGGCGGGAAAATCGATCGTCGTCTTCAGCTCTTTCAAGTCTTCGAGGCCAGTCACCTGCCTATCGATGCCAATGCTCGCCGCGTTAACAAAAGCTCCTGATGCCGTGTCCACCCTTCGACGGATAACGAGTTGAAACGTCTCTGTGCTCGATGGGCCAGTCGCTTGCAGATCCCATTCTTTGGTGTCGACGATCACGCCGCTATCGTTTCGAACTGGTTCGAGCGGAGAGTTGTGACCAAAGACCGAAGCGCGAACCGGAAAAGCGTAAACCTCAAAAGGCGGCTCTGGTGTGACGGGCACGTTCTCCCAGGCTTTATAAAGGATCGGTTCCAACTCCGGTCTCAGTGAAGTCAGCAATCGGGGAGCAATGTCGCTTGTGTTTCCCAGATTGTCTGGCACAGTTCTCGGCAACGCGGTGTCATCGCTTGGAGGGGTTGAACGAGGACGCGATAACGCGGGAAGAATCGCAGTTAAATCGGTGACTGTAGGGCCAGCCGCGCTCTCTGGTGTTCCTTTCACGACGGTTTGTCGCCGGAGACCATTTTCAAATGCTTCAACGATGCCACGCACCCACGGCTCGACACGCGTAAAGCGACCACTGATGGCTGCCTGGTGCAACTCTCGCAGTTTCGGCAATGCATCTTCGACCGCAACCTTGACTTCGTCCTCCGTGGCTCCTGATTGCGCAACCTTCTGCAAGCGAGACATCACACGTAGCACCTCGCTGCCGGAACGACTTGTGGGCACGACGCGAAAGCGTTCGGTAGCACCGAAACGCTTTACTACCCTCTCTACTAACGGCGCTAGTGGTTCAGCCTCACCTGTCGCGTTGCCAGGCTCCAACCACGGTTTGACCGAGACCTTCGTCCGGTCATTTGGTGGATCGAGTGTGACAGTCTCTATTCGAAACAGCGCCGGTGGGCTCGCAATGATCAAGAGAGGATCGCCAGGTTTCAGATTTGCCAACCCTTTGAAATAGACCACGCGCGTCGCGGCAGTTATCCGTTGCGGACGAGTCAAACGCACTTGGAGATTGTTCCAGGCCGATCGTGCAACCAGGTCGTCTGAGGTCTCAAATGATTGCGGCAACTCACCTGGTCCAGGAACACTTTGAGCTCGGCTGCCTTCCGGAATTGTCACCAGCGGATCCGGAGGCTTCACAGTCAATGTTGGTCTGTCGAGGAATGGCGGAAGAGGGATCGGCTTATCGAGTGTGTAGGCGAGAAAGACGCTGGCAGCAACACCCGGACGAAGTTCGTAGCCAACGAGCCGCGCCAACTCCAGAATTGAACGCCGCTCGGTAGCTGTACCGAGGTAGCCTTCGTTTGCAATTCGCTCCTGATAAAAGGTCAAGACGTCGCCGACTGTCGCCCACGCATCGAGCAAGGCGATTGACGGATCAGTCGTGTGACGCGTCTTGAGACTACTGAGCGATGAGAACGCACTTCCAGCAAGACGTGCTTTCATGGTTTCGAGAAACGTTCCGTGCGTTCCTACGCGATAGCTGATCGCGTCAAGACCGGGGCGGTTGCCTATCGTCGCCGGCGTGAGAACCTCCACGCCTTCACAACAACCGCACGGCAAGCTTCCGCCGCATCCGCAATTGCAGGTCATCGCCCACCTCTTAATGTGATCTTCAAGGTCCCCCGCTCGGGGAAGTTGGGGTCGTTGTCCAGTTGAGGGACTTCCAGCGGCCCAAGTTTGAGAATGCCTTCTTCAAGTTCGCCGTGAGGACCTTCACCAAGCCGTTCCAGCTTCGTAACGCGCGCGCTTTCCACTCCGGTGACGGCGTGCGCGGTGGCCACCAGCTTGCTGAGAAAAATACCTTCACCGAAGGTGAGGTTGTCGGGATGAAACAGACCGAGACCACCATCCTGTCGCACTCGATTGCTGAAGGCATCGAGCAGCGCAGCTTCAACATGGCCCCGCAGATAATGAGGCTTCACGCAGATTTGGAGCTCGATCTTGAGCGGGACGTAGCCGGCCAACTCAACTTCAACATCGTGGCCCATTCGGCGATAGAGATAGAGATGGCGCTTGATCTGTTTGAACAACTCGGGGTCGGCAGTTTCACCGCCGAGTGGGTCGATGGAAACTTCGGCTGTGTACCAGCTTCCCGTCCACTTTAGTGAGGCGCCCGCGCGCTGCACTTTTCGGCGGGGATAAAGCTCCGCAAGTCGAGCGTAATCGTCAGCAGTGACGGCCCGTTCAAGTTGTCTCAGGAACGCTTTTGGCGCAAACAGCCTCACTTCCGACACTGGTTCAAATGCCAGGCCACCAGTTGCCGGCAGCGGATTGCGTGGACGCAACTCCAAACCGCTAACCGTCTTGTTGCGCCAACCCACGGTTGTTATTACATTCGCGCCGACGTTTCCCGCTGGCCCATTGCCGACACGATAAACGGCTTGAAAGATCGCGCACGCTTGTGGCTGGCTTCCGAGTTCACCATCGCCGAAGCGCAAGTGCGCGCGCCCGTCGTTGTCGATTTCAACTACGAAGTGACGGTCGATAACATCACTGCCGAAGAGATCGCGTCGCGAATACCAGCGCCAACGTTCGTTGTTGATATCTGTTCCCGCTCGCGGTTCAGGAATTCTCTGATCGTCGGGTTCTGCACATTTTGCCGGCAGACCGACTAACGAGAGGACTTGTGGCAAAGCCTTACGCGGATCCTGGTTCGTCGATAGCGAGGCGGGTGCGGTCCAATCGGGTGGTTCACGGAACGTTAATGGCGTTAGTTCAAGAACCGGACGAAAGAGTTCCGGCTTGAGCGTAATATCTATGATCTCGAGCGGATCGTTTTCGTCTTTCTTTCCTGCATAACTCTTTACGCCTTCAACGCAGGCACATTCGCCCTGAATGCTCGTTTGGCCCACCTGGCCAAGGTACTCAGGCCCGATCGTGCGGCCATGATCGACAAGAATCACGTTGCCGCGCGCGATCGTGATGCCAGTTACGAACTCACATTTAGGAATTGGCAGGCGCGCCGAAAGACAGAGGTGAAAAGGCAATGCGTCCTCAACCGCCCACTCAATCTCGACCAGTGGAATCGGCAACTCGTCGGCCCAAGCCGCCGGCTTTTCATTTTTCGGAGCTTCCAGAGGCTTCTGCTTCACCAGTGGATCTTCGATCGGCTTCACCTTTGTAAGTCTCACCGCGTGACGACGCGTGTGATCCGCATCGTTCGGACTGCCGGTTTTCGGCCCAATGACTTCCTCGAAGATCAGCACATCGCCGACTTTTAAGTGCAGCAGACGAGTTGGTGGAGGTGGCTCGGGTGGAGGTGGTGGCGGCGGCGGATAATAACCGCCGCGCTTGTATGGCTGCGGCTGCGGTTTGGGTTTTTCGACAACCCAATAGTCTTTCAGCGTTGCTGAAGTGGCGCCCTTGGGTAAACAGCAGTCCTCATTGCCCCAGGTATAAAACTGGATCTCATTGTGTGCTTTGAAGAGCTGAACAGTCGCATCTTTGTTCGGAACCAACGGCTCGAAAACTATCGCGTCGACATCATTCGGACCGGCGGTAAAGTAGATGTTTCTAAACGTCAGCGTCGGATCATTGAGATCCTGATTGGTCCAAACGGCGAGCCATGCGCGCGCATTGCAACCTTCGTGGATGAAGTAATCAACCAATCGCGCATGCCGGCGCACGGAGATTCGTTGCCGCGCGGTGTCGAGGTATGCCTCGGTAGCGACAGCGTCCTGGTAATAGCTGAGGTAATCGGCGGTGTAAGCAAGCACCTCAACCAGCGCCACGCCGATGTCGGGCACGTGCCGTTCTTGCCACTCCGGCATCAACAATGACAACCGATCGAATATCAGTTGTCTGAAACTCGCGTAGTCTTTGGCGAGGTAGTTTATTTCCGGCGTGGGCGAGATCTCCGGCAGACACGCCGGGTCCACTTTGCAGTCGAGATCGCTGGGACAGTCGGCTTTGAAACTGAACTCGCCGCACGTGTAACGCGGGTCGAATCCACTCAAAGGCTCCGTAGTCGTCAGTCCTTCTTCATCAACTTCATAAAGACAAACTCTGTAACAAGAGAAATCGCCTGCTCGATCCACCTCAATGCGTAAGCAATCCTGATGTTCCGGGTCCACAGACTCGTGGGGACCGATGTCAACCACTTTGATGTCGCGGATTCGAACTCCACCCTCAATCCGCACGTTAGCGCGCACGAGCGACGGCAACCCGCCAAAGAAATGGGTGCACAACAAACGTTGGTGCGTGCCTTCGACAACCTCAATGTAGTCAATGCCGTTTAGGCCACCCTCGAGCTCAGCCTGGTCGCGCACTAGCTGACGGCGTAGTTCGTTGGCGCATTTCAAGGTCGAGATATCCATTACGCGCCTCCTCGCACGAAGGTATCCGTGCGTTCTTCGGCTGTGCGCAGCACGAAGTATTTCAACTCCACTTGCAGCTTCGAATCTTCACTGCTGACTTCGAGCGCTTGGACCTGAATGACGTCGCCGAGCCACTGCTGCAACGCGGCCTGGACGGTAAATTGCAATGCGGCCGCCAGTTCCGGGCTGTTAGGCGCGAAGATCAACTGCAACAGACCACTGCCGAAGTCAGGCCGATTGACGCGTTCGCCTGGATTGGTGAAGAGCAGTTGCTCGATCATGTCGCGCACGTGATCGTCGTCGTCAGTGGCGGCGGTTCGCCCACGCGTGTCGTAGTGAAATGGGAAGTCGATATTCATAACGCTTTTCCCCAAAGTCGTAAGTCAATCTTTCGTATTGACCTCATCCAGGCGGCGGCTTACGTGCCGGTCACACGCACTTGCGTTGCGAGAATTACGAGCGGCGTTCCGTTTGGCGCGCAGATCGCCTGACTATCGAGTAACACCAGCGGCTGTCCGTTGGAAAACACTCTCGTGGCCGCAGTGGTCCATTGGGCCGTTACGCACGGTACGGGCGAGCCACTGACATTGAACGGACAAGCCGCGATTGCGTACGGCGCGGCCATGGTCACCGTCGGCTGCCCGCTTACCAGCACGCGCGGATTCGGCGCCGTTGGTGTGGCCGTTCCGAGATGTGCGCATTGAACCGTCGCGCCGACATGAACTAAAAATCCAGGCATTAGCTTCTCCTTTTGCCGGGCACTACTTGATCAGCAGTGCGCCCTGATTGATCGTGATCAGTCCACCCAGCATCGTGATCATTCCCCCTTTGCCGTCGTTAAGAATGATGCCGGTCGTGTCGTTGATACTGATGAATGCACCCAATGTCGTCTTGAGCAGAAAACCGCCCGTTGGACCAGCCAGATCGCTGATCATCAGTGTGTGCTGGAGTCCGGTCTGAAACACGACGCTCGGGCTGGCGGGATTACCGGTCAATGCAAGGGCGGGCACTTCAGCGGCCGAACCGTACCAGCCTCCCATCCAGACCGGTTGATCGGGATCGCCGTTTTCAAATTGAATCCAAACACCCGATCCAATCTGCGGCAGTACGAAGGCACCTGACTGCCGCCCGGCAAAAGGGACACACGGATTGCACCACGACGAAGGTGTGAACCCTCCGGCATCAAGTACGATGACCTGAATGCGAGCCATCTGCATCGGATCGATGTTGTTGACTACCGTTGCTCGATAAATCCCGTAGTATTTTTGTGTTCCGTCACTCATAGGTCCACCGTTGAAACTGACGATTTCACCCCGCCGCGAACCAGCGTGAAGCTCTGTTTGTACTCGCCGCGTTTGATCGTGTGATTGACGCTCTTAACGTTGTAGAGCCCGTCGTAATAATCACCCGCTCCGCGTACCGCCACTTTGCGACGGGCCTTCAGCACGTGTCCGTAACGCAAGACGTCGAGCGATCCAGATCCACTAATCGCATCATCCGTCGCCATCAATGCACCGATCACCAGCAAAGCAGCTTCAGGAAAACTCTTACTGGCCAGATCCGGAATGACCTTGCTCTTCAAAGGCGTTGGTGCTTTTGACGATAGCGAGGCTTTCAGAAAGTCGATCGAGGGAATCGGGATCGGGATCGGGATCTTCGAATTCGGTTCGAGTATCGTCGCGAGGTACTGCGTCGCGGCGAGACCGTTGTACGAGAAGTTCAAGGATTCCACATTCGTCGCCGCGTCCATGTTGATGCTGAGTGCTGGTTGCGTCGGCAGAAAACCGCCAAAATCCGGGCCCCAGTAAGCGAGGCTCATTCCTGGTTCTGGTCCGGGATCGATGTAAAAGATATATCCGCTCTTTTGGCCCAACGCGGTAACGTAGCGGTAATCCGTGCCCTGCTGCTTAGGAAACTTCTCGATCGGGTTCTTGATCATGTTGATGAGATCCGGAATCACAACCGGGACACAGCCAAACAAAAGGTACTTCGCCAGCACGATGTCGACGATCACGAAGTTTGGGATACCGGGATACGGAATGCCGGTCAGATCGATGAAATCCATCAGGGCCGAAAGGTCCATTCCCGTGACTGTCAGCGTTGACTTGCCAGGTTCACTGCTCGGTGTGACGTCGTGTTTGGTGATAATTCCGTCCATCAACACGTCCAGACCGCCGTTCACGCTGACACTGATGATTACGCGTTGACGCGGATCGAAAAAACCTGATGGCAAGAGGGTGCGACCGATCATTGAGTTTTTGCCCAACGTGAACTTGAGTTGGAACCCACTCTGCGCGCCGACGCTCGAACTCACCGACACGTCGGTCAACGCTTCGATGAGCGGCTGCGGCACGGGTGAGGGGTTCATGACAGAACCCATTCGTAACGAAAGAAAGAAACGCTGGTTCATAACGTTGGTCCAGTGATTCCCTCAGGCAAAGTGATTCGGATCTGCCGTCCGACTGTCTCCGTCAGCTCTTCGGGACGCATCGCGTTGTTGGCGTCGCAAACTTTCCAGAACTGTTCCGGATCGCCCAGATACCTCGCGGTGATGTTGTCGAGCCGTTCGCCTTCAGTGACTGTGTGCAACTGAAGTAACTGAAAACGATCGGGAGAGGGAACGAAGCGGCGACGCAGATAGACGATCGTCTTGTCACTACTCAGAACCAGTGCGGCCATTTCAACGCTGTAGTAACGGCTCGTGATCGGATGTGGATTGGGCTTCTTTGTATTGGCCGCAATTAGCGCCTGTAATGCATCGCTCATGGAATGCCTCCAATTCCCAACGCGCCAAACGTGCCGCTCTTGCTCAACGCGGCCATGCGCTCTTTTTGTTGTTGATAGGCCAGGAACAGACTGCCGCCCTTGGTTGAGAAACCGAGATCGTCATAACTCAAAGCGCGCATTCCGAGACTGACCTTCGCGCGAATAGGATTTAGTTTCGTGTCGAATGCCTCTTCAGTGACGCTGAACTCAGTGAGTCGCACCGGTAAGATTCGTTTCGAGCTCCAGATAAAGAGTGTGAGCGGCGCCTCCATCGGCATGATTTCCAGGGTGCCGGTTTGGGCCAACGCGAAATTCGCCTGCGCCTCAGTGCTCTTCGGATA
>Ga0111538_10011612_pt1 | contig 11663 bp, 8 predicted proteins | sample SoiMethybrSBSTD1_FD_79669 | JGI IMG/M metagenome (GOLD analysis project Ga0111538, IMG submission 79669) | Bulk soil microbial communities from a Populus tree surrounding site in Tennessee, USA - Soil MetaG P. TD hybrid SBSTD1 (version 2)... | ecosystem: Environmental > Terrestrial > Soil > Tree...
GCGGCGGATGGCGCGACGGCGGTCATGGCGTCGTGATTTCACTCCTGGCCGCTGTCAGTGTCGCCGCGAAATACGCGCACCTGTGGACACTGGGACATGCGAAGCGGAACGGTCGGGAGGATTCGTGGCCGAAGTGAAGCCGCGATTGGGCCATTGGGTCCAGTACATCGTCGGCCGCGGTATGCTGGCGATGCTCGGCGCGGTGCCGTTGAATGTCGCCCGCAAGATGGGACGATGGATCGGCACGCTCGGCCACACGCCGTTTGGCGTGCGTCGCAACGTGGTGGAACGGCAGATCGCGGCCGCGTTCCCGGACGCGAGTACGCAACAGGTTGATGCCATGGTGCACGACGCGTACGGGCATTTCGGCGAAGTGATCATCGAAACGGCCCTGCTGCCGAAGCTCGGCCGCGAGAAGATCATCGGCCTGTTCGGGGGCGCCGAAGGATTCGAGCTGATCGAACAGGCCCATGCCGCGGGGAACGGCATCATCCTCATCACCGGTCACTTCGGCAACTGGGAACTCGCGGGCGCATACGTTGCCTCACGAGGGATTCCGATCGAGGTCATCGTGCGACGCATGAACAACCCGTTGTTCGATTCCTACGTGACGCGCACGCGCGCGGGCGCGGGCATGATCGTCGTTCACGACCAGGACGCGGTGCGTCGCACGCCGCGCGCCTTCAAGTCCGGCCACGCGGTGGCCTTTGTGGCGGACCAGGGCGTACTCGGACTCGCGTCCACGTTTGTCCCCTTTTTCGGCCGGCCCGCCAAGACACCGCGCGGGCCGGCGGTGTTCGCGATGCGCTATCGACTGCCGACGTTTTTTGTCGCCGCCGTGAAGGAGCCTGACGGGAGGTACCGGTGCGTCGTGACGCCCGTAGAGATACCCGATACCGGTGATCGCGAGGCGGACGTGGACACGGTCGTCGCGCGCTACACCAGCATTCTCGAGGCCTGGGTGCGACGTTATCCGGGCCAGTACTTCTGGCACCATCGTCGATGGAAACGGCAGCCGCCTGACACACCCGCCGAGCTGCGCGATCCCGTGGTGATGGCGTCCGTCTCGGGGAAGGGGAGCGCTCGTTGATCGAAATCCCGGAGTTGCGCCGCACGGAGTTTCCGTGGACGGTCGATGGCAAGGTCTCGTACCTGAACCACGCCAGCACCGGACCCATGCCGGCGCGCACGGTGCGTGCACTCGCCGAGTGGGACAACCTGCGCACGGAGCCGTGGCGTGTCGGTTGGCCGGCGCAATTCGCGGTGATGGGTCGATCGCGCGAGTTGTGCGCGCGGATGATCGGCGCGGTGCCTGACGAGATCGCGCTCATGGTGAACACGACGTATGGCATCAACGTTGCCGCGTCGGTGCTGCCGTTGAAGGCAGGCGACGTGATCGTGTCACCTGATCGGGAGTTTCCCGCGAACGTCTATCCCTGGATGGCGTTGGCGGAGCGACGCGGCCTTACCTATCGCCGGGTGCCTTACGTCAGCGGACTGGCCGACGAATCGGGGCTCATTCGCGCGCTCGACGAACCCGGCGTACGCGTGCTGAGTGTGTCGTGGGTGTCATTCGAGACTGGCCTGAAGCTCGACCTGCAGCGACTTGGCGCGGCGTGTCGCGAACGCGGGATCTTCTTCGTGGTAGACGCGATGCAGGGGATCGGTGCGGCGCCCATCGACGTGCATGCCTGCGACATCGACTTCCTGGCTTGCGGTGGGCAGAAATGGTTGCTGTCGCCCTGGGGAACCGGGTTTCTCTACGTGCGGCGCGAGCTCACGCGACGCCTGGAACCTGAACCCGTTGGCTGGCTGGCCGTGAAGAACTCCGAGGATTTCACGCGCCTCTGCGATTATGACCTGAACTGGCTCGAAGACGCGCGTCGGTTCGAGGTGATCACGATCCCGTACCAGGAATTCGCCGGACTCAATGCGTCACTCGAGCTGTTCGAATCGGTCGGCTGGTCGCGCGTGTATGCACTCGTGGCGGAGCGAGCGGCGCAGATCGTGGATTGGGCGCGCTCGCGCAGGGACGTCACGCTGGTCACTCCGGCTGACCCACAGGCTCGCGCCGGGATTGTTTCCTTGCGGCCGGCCGATCCTGGCGCTGCATCAAAGCGCCTGCTCGCGCACGGCGTTCCGCATTCACTGCGCGAAGGGTCCATCCGTCTTGCGCCGCATTTCTACACGTCGGCCGAGGATGTCGAGCGCGGGCTGAAGTACCTCGGCTGACCCTCTGCTATTCCGTCGATCCGCGACGCGCTTCCGCCATCCTTGTTTCATCCAGTCCAACGCGACGCAGCAACGCGCGGAAACGGGCCGTGCCGCGGACCGGGTCAAACACCCGCGACCAGAGCGGCCAGTATGACGCGATGGGTTCGTTTCGCTGCAGCGACGTTTCCATCGCGTTCAACGCACGTGTGGTGTCGCCGAGCACGAGCGACGCGAAAGCAAGGTTCATCTGGTCCAGCCACCCGTTGCCGCCGCGCGCCTCGATGTGCGTGATGGCCGTCCGTGCCGCCCCGAGCGAATCAGCGGCGCCGAGGATCCACGCGAAGGTGCCTTCGTTGAAGTTGCTCTTGGGGGCAGACACCGCGATGCGCCGGGCTTCCGCCTTCCGGTTGGTCTCGAGCGCCGTCATCGCCGCGACGATCTGCACCACGGCGGACACCGAATCCAGCTCCCAGGCGCGGTTGGCTTCCATCACGGCGCGATCCCTGGTGGACGGCCTGGCCAGTGCGAGCCCGAGCCACGTCGCGATCGTCGCCTGATACGGTTCCAGGTCCTTGGCTCGCTCCAGTTCTGTCGTCGCCTCCTGGATCCGGCCGACGTAGATCAGCAAGCGGCCGAGCTGGAAGTGCGCCGCGGCATTGGCCGGATCGAGCTCGATCGCGTGGCGCAACTCGGTTTCGCCCTCGCGGAACTGCTGAACAGCGCCGTGCATGATGCCTAACGCAACCCACGCCTCGGCCAGTGTACTGTCGAGCTGCAGCGCGCGTTGCGCGTTCTGCGTGACGCGCGCCACCCGGTCCTCGACCTGTGTCCCGCCGAAGTAGCTGAGGAGCGCGTGCGTGCTGGCCAGGCCGGCATAGGCACGGGCAAAGTTCGAGTCAGCCGCGATCGCGGCTTCAAACGACCGCGCCGCGCCCTCAAGGCCGGGGCGTCGCCGGTTGAGGTAGTAGTTGCCTTTCAGGTACAGGTCGTACGCCTCGTTGCTGTTGGTCCCTAACTTTGCCGGCCCGGAGGGCGTAACGCTCCCCGCCGGCCCGAGACGCTCCGCGAGTGCGCTGGTGATGGACATCGTCAGGCTGTCCTGAAGCGCCAGCACATCTTCGGCGGGCCGGGTATAGCTGTTCGACCAGATCTCGACCGCGCCCGCGGACTCGGTCAACTGCGCGGAGAGACGCAACGTCTGGCCGCTCCGCCGCACGGTGCCCGAGAGCAGGTACTTCACGCCGAGCTCAGTGCCAACCTGCCTGACGTCGATGTCGCGGCGACCTTTGTAGCGGTACGCCGCAGAACGCGCGGCGACGCGCAAGCCGGGAAGTCGGCCGAGCGCCGTCGCCAGCTCGTCGGTCATGCCGTCGGCGAAATACTCCTGTGCGGTGTCACCGCCGATGTTCTCGAACGGGAGCACCGCGATTGAGGGAACGCCCGTGTCGGCGGTTGGAGCGACGGCAGGCGCGGTCTTCAGTCGCGGATAGAGCAGAGCGGCCGCGATGAGCACGGCCAGCCCGGCTACCGCGGCAACCGTGAGCCGCGAGGCCTTGCTCCTGGGAGGAGTGCTTGCGACGGGGGTCGCCGCAGCATCCAGCGCCGTCAGCATCTCCGCTGCGGACTGGGGCCGGCGGTCGGGGTCCTTGGCCAGGCACCGCATAACGAGCATCGCGAGCGGCGTCGGCACCGCGGCATGTTCCTCGATGCGCGGCGGTTCTTCGGTCAGGTGCGCCGTCAGCATCGCTTGCCTCGTGGTGCGCGACGCAAACGGATGCCGCGTCGCCAGCAGTTCCCAAGCCACCACACCCCAGGCGTAGATGTCGGCGCGATGATCCGCCTGCTCACCCGCAACCTGTTCCGGCGCCATGTACCCGGGCGTCCCGATGGACACCCCCGCTTGCGTGATCGTGTACGCGGTCTCGGTCCGCGCGGCGTCCATCGCCTTGGCGATCCCGAAGTCCGAGACCACCGCCGTCCCGCCCGAAAGCAGGATGTTGTCCGGCTTGATGTCGCGATGCACGATGCCCGCGTCGTGCGCGTAGGCAAGCGCCCTCGCGACGTCCTTCAGGATCGAAATCGCTTCCGGGACGGGGACGGGCACTCCGCTGGCCAGGCGCGCCCGGAGCGAATTGCCGCTGACCAGCGGCATCGTGTAGTACGACAGCCCTCCCGCGGTTCCCGCGGACAGCAGCGGCACGATGTTCGCCTGCTGCAACGACGCGGCCAATCGCACTTCACGCGCGAAGCGATCCGTCGAGAGCTCAGCCATGAGTTCCGGCTGGAGGACCTTGATTGCCACACGGCGTCCCAGCGAGTTCTCCACGCCGGAGAAGACGGTCGCCATCCCACCGGCGCCGATCTCACGCTCAATCGTGTAGGCGGCGCCCAGGGCGCGCTGCAGGTGGTCCTGGAGGGAATCCGTTGCCATCGCGGGCTACGTTTTCAAGCCAGTTCAACGAGCGCCATTTCCCTCGATCCCTTCCGGATCAGGAAATACGCGCCGGCGAGCGCTTCCGTCGCACCGATATGCTGCTCCTCGGCGCCGAGTCGGCGGCCGTTGATGGTGACGGCGCCCTGCTGCAATTGTCGTCGCGCTTCGCCCTTTGACTTTACCAGCCCGGTCTCGACCAGCAAGTCGAGCACCGACGCCTGCACGTCGTTGCCGCCGGCCAGGGTGACATCGCGCACGGCCGCGAGCCGCCGGAACGGGATCTCCTCGCGCAGAGCCTGAAGGACCTCGGGGCTCATCGTTCGCGGATCCGCCTTGCGATCGAACAGCAGCAGCGACACGTCGCGCGCCATCCGCGCAGCGCGGACGCCGTGGACTCGCCCGGTGACGTCGAAGGCCAGCGCTGCCTGTGCCTCACGCGCCTCTGGCCGCTCCGTCAGGGCGCGCTCGAGCGCCTCGATCTCTGCGCGTTCCATCAACGTGAAATACCGCAGGTACTTCGAGACGTCCCGGTCATCCGCGTTGATCCAGAACTGGAAGAAGCGGTACGGAGACGTGCGAGCGGGATCGAGCCAGACGTTTCCTGCCTCGGACTTCCCGAACTTTGTGCCGTCGCTGCGGGTGACGAGCGGGAACGTCACCCCATGGACTGAACCGCCAGTGACGCGCCTGACGAGTTCCGTGCCCGCGGTAATGTTGCCCCACTGGTCGCTTCCCCCGACCTGCAGGTTGACGCCGAACCGCCGATGGAGCTCGAGGAAATCGTAGGCCTGCAGCAGCATGTAGGCGAACTCGGTGAACGAAATGCCTTCGTCCAGGCGGGTCTTCACCGATTCCTTCGCCAGCATGTAGTTCACCCCGAAGTGCTTTCCCACGTCGCGCAGGAACTCGACGGCACCGAGGGGAGCGAGCCAATCGGCGTTGTTGCGCAGTGACGCCGCCGACGGTCCTGAAAAATCGAGGAAGCGTTCCAGTTGACGACGGATCCCGATGGCGTTCGCCTCGATGACGGAAACGTCAGAGAGCTGACGCTCAGTGGAGCGGCCACTCGGATCCCCAATCAGTCCTGTACCACCACCCACAAGCGCAACCGGGCGATGGCCGGCGCGTTGGAGGTGTACAAGCCCCATGATCGGTACGAGACTGCCTACATGAAGACTGTCCGCGGTGGGATCAAACCCGCAGTAGCCGGAGAGCTGGCCAGCGGAAAGCGCTTCCGCCGCCCCCTCCGATTGCTGGTACAAAAGGCCTCGCCAGGCGAGCTCTTCGAGATAGGGTTGTGACGCCATGCACAAAGGTAGGACACTGTCGTTGTCCGAGGCGAGATGAGTAGCGCCTGCGGCTCGTTTTCGGCCGTCTGCCATCCGCCGTCCGCCATCCGGGTTGCGACATCCCGGATATGCCTTTCCCAAGCTAGGTTCCGTGTAACATGACCGAAAAGCGCACGTCCAGAATTGTCGCCCTGGCGCGAAGGTTCCCGCGCCTCACGCGGTCGCTGGGGTACGTCACCACTGTTGTCGTGACGTTCGTACTCGGCTTCGCGCTGGCGACGTGGAACCTCGTCTGCCGGGGCACGCGGTGTCCGTCGATTGACGTCCTCGAACGGTACCAGCCTCGCCAGACGTCGCGCCTTTACGCGATCGATGGCCGTTTCGTCGCGGAGTTGGGCGTCGAGCGCCGCACGCTGGCCACGCTCGAGGAGATTCCCAGAGTCGTCCAGGACGCGTTTGTCGTCACCGAGGACAAGCGGTTCTACAGCCACCGCGGCGTCGACTGGTTCCGGATTCCGGGCGCCACTGTTACGAACCTTCGGGCCGGCGCATTCGTGGAAGGTTTCTCCACCATCACGATGCAGCTCGCGCGGAACATCTTTCCCACCAAGCTGACGCGCGAAAAGTCGCCCGTTCGCAAGCTGAAGGAGATTCGAGTCGCTCGGCAGATCGAGCAGCGCTACTCGAAGGACAAGATCCTCGAGCTGTACCTCAACCAGATCAACCTGGGCTCGGGTGCACACGGTGTTGAAACCGCATCGCAGCGCTACTTCGGGAAGTCGGTCCGCTACCTGAACCTCGCGGAAGCGGCGACGCTCGCCGCCATCCCCAAGGCCCCGACACGCTACAACCCGCGTCGCTTTCCGGCGCGCGCCGTACAGCGCAGGAACACAATCATCGAACTGATGCGACGCGAGGGTGTCGCGGGCGACCTTCAGGCCAGCCTCGCGAAAGCGTATCCGCTCGCCCTGGCTCGTCGCGAGGAGTCCGGAGAGATCGCGCCGTATTTCGCGGAGTGGGTGCGCCAGACGCTGCACGAGCGGTTCGGCGACCGGCTCTACGAACAGGGCCTCAAGGTGTACACGACGCTGGACCTGGATATGCAGGCCGCGGCGGAACGCGCCGTCGAAAATCAGTTGCGCACTATCGAGGGTGGCAGGTTCGGGAACTTCAAACACCTGACGTACGAGCAATACGTCGCGCGCGGTGACCGGGACCAGGGCAGCGGCGCCGAGTCGCCGTACCTGCAGGCCGCGTTCGTCGCGATCGATCCGCGCGATGGCAGCGTGCGCGCCATGGTTGGTGGCCGTGACTATGGCGACTCGCAGTTCAATCGTGCGACCCAGGCCATGCGTCAGCCGGGATCGACGTTCAAGCCAATCGTGTATGCGACCGCCATCACGCAGGGTAAGTCGCCCGCGACGATCATCGACGATTCACCAATCAGTCTCCCCCAGCTCGATGGCACCGATTGGACGCCCGAGAACTATGACCTGAAGTTCCAGGGCCCCATGACCATGCGGCGCGGCCTCTACGAGTCCCGCAACATCATCGCGATCCGCGTCGGTATGGAAGTCGGCGAGAACAATGTTGTCGAGATGGCGCGGAAGTTCGGCATCACCACGCCGATCCCGCCCTACCCGTCGATTCACATCGGCTCCGCCGAGGTGTACCCCCTGGAGTTGATCGGCGGCTACACGACGTTCGCGAACCTGGGCACCCGCACGACGCCTAACGCGATCCTCAGGGTGGAAGACTCCGAGGGCAACGTCCTGTGGAAGACCAAGCCGGATTCCGTGCCGGTCATGTCCACCCCGGAGGCGTGGCTCACGGTGAACATGCTGAAGGACGTCGTGCTGCGCGGGACCGCCGTCGGCCGCGTCTGGAACGCCGGCTTCCGCGTCCCCTCAGCCGGCAAGACGGGCACCACCAACGATGGCGCCGACGTCTGGTATGTCGGCTTCACCGCGAACCTCGTGGCCGGCGTGTGGGTCGGGTTCGACAAGCCGAAGAAGATCATGGCTGACGCGCAGGGTGGTCGCCTCGCGGCCCCCGCGTACACCGACTTCATGATCGAGGTCTATCGTCGCAAGCCGGAACCGCCCGACTGGCCGCGTCCGGCGAGTATCATCACGCGAATGGTTGATTCGACGACAGGACTGCTGGTGTCGCCGTTGTGTGCGGACCGGGGTTACACGGAGTACTTCCTGCCGGGCACCGAGCCCCTGCGAACCTGCACTGGCGGCCCCGCATCTCCTGGAAACGCGGCCGCCTGGATGGGCAAGCCCAGGCCCGAGACTCCGCCCTGGCCGCGTTAGGCTCGTTCCACCGGCCACCGCGGGACGAATGATCCTCTACCGGTCCCGCTGGGTGCTCCCGATTTCGCGCCCCTCGTTTGAAGACGGGGTGGTCGGCGTCGAGAATGGCCGGATTGCGTGGGTTGGACCGGCCAGAGAGGCTCCTCCGGGCGAAACCGTCAGCCTGGGCAACTGCGCGCTGATGCCGGGGCTGGTGAACGTGCACACCCATCTCGAGCTGACGGCGATGCGTGGCTGGCTCGAGGACCTGTCGTTCCGCAAATGGATCATCCGCCTCACCAAAGCCCGTCGTGATGTTCTTGACCGCGACCGCCTGCTTGCCTCTGCCAGGCTTGGGATAGCAGAGGGACTGCTGGCGGGCATAACGACGTATGCGGACACCTGCGAGTCCGGCGTCGTCCACGAGGCCATGCGCGAGATGGGTGTGCGCGGCGTGATGTACCTCGAGGTGTTCGGTCCGCAGCCGGAGCAGTCGCCATCCGCGTTGCGCGACCTGGTTGAGCGACTCGCACCACTACGCGGATCAGATACGGCGCTCGTGCGGTCGGGGATTTCACCGCATGCGCCCTATTCGGTGAGCGACGACCTGTTCGCCGGCGCCGCACGGCTGGCGATCGAGGAACGTCTGCCAATCGCCGTACATGCCGCCGAGAGTGAGGCTGAGCAACGACTGGTGACGGAAGGGCAGGGGGATTTCGCCGACGCACTTCGCGCGAGAGGCATCGAGGTTCAACCACGCGCCACGTCAACCATCGCCTTGCTGGAGAGAGCCGGTGTGCTGCGCGCCAGGCCGTTGCTGATTCATTGCGTCCGCGCCGGCAGGGACGACGTCACCCAGATCGTGGATCACGGATGCAGCGTGGCCCATTGTCCGGCGTCGAACGCCAAGCTGGGTCACGGCATCGCTGACCTGGGCGGCTGGCTGGACGCCGGTGTTTCCGTTGGCATTGGCTCCGATTCCGTTGCGAGTAACAACCGGATGGACATGCTCGACGAAGCGCGTTTGGCCGTGCTCCTCGCGCGCGCGACGCAACGTCGCTGGGATACGCTCTCCGCGACGCTCGGCCTGGAACTCGCGACAATCCGTGGCGCGAGGGCACTGGGACTCGAGGGGGAGATTGGCACGCTGGAGCCGGGAAAGTCGGCTGACCTCGCAGCATTTCCCCTCGAGGGCCTCGACGCGCAGCCCGTGCAGGATCCGGAATCGGCGCTGCTGTTCGCGACGTCGGGACGTGGGGCGCGTCTCGTGCTCGTTGCCGGACGGGAACTGGTTCGGAACGGGCGACTGGTCCGCGGCATCGACGACGATCTCGCGACGGTTCGCGCCGTGTCCGCCGATCTGCAACGCTTCGCGACGGATCCGTCGTAGTCGCTGGCCGGGTTGTTGTCGCAGGAAGTAGTTTTCCGGATCATCGGGCACCACCGCGAACCGGAGATGGCGATGCAAGACCGTGCCTCGGGAAAGACGGCGAAGATCTGGCGCGATGGCGCCCTCGTGAATTGGGAAGACGCCAACATCCACGTGATTTCGCACGTGGCGCATTACGGCTCGAGCGTCTTCGAAGGAGTTCGTTCGTACCAGACGCCGAACGGTGGCGCCGTTTTCCGGTTACGCGATCACATGCGACGCCTGCACGATTCGTGTCGCATCTATCGCATGCCGATGGCGTATTCGGTGGACGAGTTGATGCAGGCGACCGTCGAGACCATCGCCGCCAACGACCTGACGGCGTGTTACATCCGGCCGATCGCCATTCGCACGGGTGAACAGATGGGCTTCTATCCCATCGGCGTCCCAGTCGAGACGTTCATCATCTGCTGGACATGGGACACGTACCTCGGTCACCAGGCTTACGAGGAAGGCGCCGACGCGTGTGTCTCGAGCTGGCGTCGCGCGGCTCCCGACACGTTTCCCACGCTGGCGAAGGCCGGCGGCAACTACCTCAACTCTCAACTTTCGAAGATCGAGGCGCGACAGGACGGCTATCACGAGGCGATTACCCTCGACTCCCTCGGTTTTGTCTCAGAGGGAAGTGGCGAGAACCTGTTCCTCGTCCGCGACAACGTGCTGCACACGTCGCCCATTGCGGCCGGCATCCTGCACGGCATAACGAGGGACACGGTGATTCGCCTGGCCCGCGACCTCGGGTACGAGGTCCGCGAACAGAACATCCCGCGTGAGATGCTCTACCTTGCCGATGAAGTCTTCTTCTGCGGCACGGCAGCCGAGATCACGCCGGTGCGCACCGTGGACAAGGTTCCCGTCGGTTCCGGTCGTCCCGGACCCGTGACTCGCGCGTTACAGAACGAGTTCATGGGAATCGCCAAGGGTCGGGTACCAGATCGCCACAGCTGGCTGACGCCTGTTCCCGTAGCGGCAGCGGTGCGATAGGGCGCGCTGTTCCTGGCGGCCCAAACCACTTGGCCGCCTGTGGTTGCTGGCTTAGCTTGCCTATCGATTCACGATCCGCGCGTCGGATGGTCCCGACGCGAGGAGTTGGGAGTTGCGTGTTGAGAGTTGCGAGGAGTGCGGCCTCGAAGGTCCTTCGCGCGCTCTCGACTCACTCTCAACCCTTAACTGCCTTGCGGAGGTTGCGTGGTCGTTGGGTGTCTTGCGTTGAACTCTTCGTTCGAGCCGCTGACGATGGTGCCGCTGAAGCGCGCACTGCGCCTCGTCATCGACGGCAAGGCCGAAATCGTCGAGGCTGATTCGGAAAGGCCCGTGCGTTCCGAGCGACTGGCCTTGCCGCGTCCCGCCGTCATCCGGCTGACAAAGTTCATCCACGTGCCACGCCGGTTCCGCCGGCAGGTCACGAACACGTTCCTGTTCGCGCGCGACGGCTACAAGTGCCAGTTCTGCGGGCGCTCGATCACCGAGCTCCGTCCGCGGGAGTCGCTCACGCGCGACCACCTCGTGCCGCTGTCGCGTGGTGGCACGAACATCTGGACGAACGTCGTAACGGCGTGCAGTCCCTGCAACACGCGGAAAGGGAACCGCCTGCCGTCGGAAATCGGCATGCATCCGCTGACGAATCCCATTGAGCCGCACTTCGTGCACCTCAGCTGGGCCGTGCGGCGCCTGACGCCGATCCAGGCGCGGTATATCCGGATGTTCTACGGCGCCGGCGTGCTGCACCAGCTCGAAGGGCTGGAGCATCGTCGCCCGCGCGTCCGAGGGGCGTGAAAGAACGGCGAGGAGACAGGAGGCAGGAGGCAGGAAGCAGGGAATGACTGAGGGCCCGCGGCTTGACGCCTGCGGGCCCTCAAGATTTCAACCGTTTCGTTCCTTCCCTGCTTCCTGCTTCCTGCTTCCTGCTTCCTGCTTCCTGCCTCCTGTTTCCTCTTTGTTCACTGCGGCACCTCAAAGGTCCTTGACCTCGTCTGCAGGTTCCTCCGCTCAGCGCCTAA
>Ga0111538_10011614_pt1 | contig 11662 bp, 8 predicted proteins | sample SoiMethybrSBSTD1_FD_79669 | JGI IMG/M metagenome (GOLD analysis project Ga0111538, IMG submission 79669) | Bulk soil microbial communities from a Populus tree surrounding site in Tennessee, USA - Soil MetaG P. TD hybrid SBSTD1 (version 2)... | ecosystem: Environmental > Terrestrial > Soil > Tree...
AACGCGCGAAGGCGGTTATGTTTACGGGCGCGGCACGTTGGATGACAAGCCCAGCGTGGCGGCTGGGCTGATGACGATGCTTCAACTTAAGCGCGTGAAGATCCCGCTGGACCGGGATGTGATTTTTTTGGCGGAAGCGAGCGAAGAAGGCAACGGCCCTTATGGCATTAACTTTATGGTCGAACGTCATTGGCCGGAGATTGAGGCCGAATACTGCTTTGCCGAGGGCGGTGGCGTCGTTCGTACAGGCGGCAAGATTCAATACGCCGCCGTAGCCACGACCGAAAAGATTGCGCATACCGTGAAGCTGGTTGCGCGCGGTGTGGCCGGGCACGGTTCGGTTCCGCTGCGTAGCAACGCCATCGTGCATCTGTCACAAGCTGTAGCCAAAGTGGCTTCGTGGCAAACACCCATGCGGCTGAACGAAACGACGCGCGCTTATTTTGAACGGATGACCAAACTCAGTGCGCCCGAAGACGCGGCGAGATACCAAAACATCTTGCGGCAAAAAGACGCCGATGCCGTCCAGGAATATTTTGCGATCAACGTACCACGCTTGTACTCCACGCTGCGCACGTCGATTTCGCCGAACATCATCAAGGGCGGCTACCTGCGCAATGTGATTCCCTCCGACGCCGAAGCCACACTCGACATTCGCGCCTTGCCGGATGAAGACATTCCCGCCTTGCTTGAGCAACTCCGCAAGGTCATCAATGACCCTGCCATTGAAGTGGTCAGAGTGACGAGCAGCGCGACGCGCCCCGGCGCTCCACCTTCGCGCTTGGATACTGAAGCCTTCCAACTCCTAGAAGCGGCCCACCAGCGTATTTACAATGCCGTGACCTTGCCCACAATGTTGACAGGCGGAACCGACATGGCGCAGGTACGTGCGCGTGGCGTGCAATGTTATGGCATTGGGGAGATGACTGACATCGAAGACGGCCCGAAGGGCTTCGGCGCTCACAGCGATCAGGAAAGAATTTTGGAAGGGGCGCTGCACAAATTTGTCCGCTTCCATTGGGACATTGTGGTCAACCTGGCAAAAACGAAATGATTCCTGGTGGATACCGCTACTGGCGCATAGCGGCCGCCTTCGGAAGATCGGGTGGCGTTCATCTCAGCCGCGCAAAACGGTTCTTGACAGGAGAACAGAAATGAAACGCATTGCCGCGTTTATGCTCATCGTTGTGGCTCTGACCTCATACGATCACAAGGCAACTGCCGTGGAGCAAAGCCAATTCGACTTACTGATCTTCAATGGGCGCGTGGTTGACGGCACGGGCGCCCCCTGGTATGGGGCCGATGTGGCGATTAGCGATGGCCGCATTGCCGCGATTGGCCGTTTGGCCGGAGCAAAAGCCACACGTACGATTGATGCTGCCGGATTGGTGGTCGCGCCCGGCTTCATCGATATGATGGGCCAAACCGCCGCACCTTTTTTGCAGGATCACGGAGCCGCTTTTAATCTGCTCACGCAGGGTATTACCACCATCAATTGCGGCGAAGGCCGATCGGACGCCCCCTTGGGCGAAGAAGACAGCCGAAAGTTTGGCTGGCGCACGATGCGCGAGTTCTTCGCGTTGCTCGAAAAAAGCCGGCTGCCGCTGAATATGGTGCAGACGGTCGGCGCCACCCAAGTGCGCGCCATCGTGATCGGACTGGAAGACAAGCGCGCTACGCCGGAGCAACTGGAACAGATGAAGGTGCTGACGCGTGAAGCAATGGAAGCCGGAGCTATCGGTCTTTCGACTTCGCTGATCTATCCACCCGCCGTCTTTGCGCCAGAGGAAGAGATCACGGAATTGGCCAAAGTCGCCGGCGCCTATGGCGGACGGTACTACACCCATATGCGGAACGAAGGCGATCAGCTGCTCGAAGCCATTGACGAGGCCTTGCGTATCGGCAAAGCTGCGAACACCCCAGTTCATATTTTTCATCTCAAGACCGCCGGGCGCGCTAACTGGGGCAAGATGGATTTGGCGATTGCGCGCCTCAAGGCGGCGCGGGCTGCCGGGCAAGAGGTTGCTGCGGATGTTTATCCATACATCAATAACGGCCTCGGAATTCGCGCCTTGATACATCCGCGTCATTCCGCCAAAGGGCCGGAGGAATTGTTGCGGCGGCTGGACGATCCGCAAATGCGTGCCGAAATTCGCCGCGAGATGGAGACAGACACGGCCTGGGAGAATTGGTACGGCCACGTCGGGCACGATTGGGAGCGCATCGTGATTGGAGGCTGTGAAAGCCCGGCCTTCGCTGCCCACAATGGTAAATCACTGAGCGAGATTGCGCGCGCCATGAACCAAGACCCGTGGGATACTTTTTTTTCCATTGCTCGCATGGGGGCATTCGCCATGCCGCAAAGCATGTCTGAAGCCAACAAGATCAAAGCGATGCAACAAGATTTCGTTTCGTTCGACACCGATGCAGGCCCGGCCCCATCGCCCGAGCGCCGCAACCAGAGCCGCCAGGATGGCGCTACCCGCTCGGGCGCGGTAAGCCATCCGCGTGCCTTCGGTGCGTTCCCGCGCGTGCTCGCCCGGTATGTGCGCGACCTTGGTGCATTGACGCTGGAAGAAGCGATTCAGCGGATGACGGCAGTGGCCGCCAACGAAATTATGGCCTATGACCGTGGGCGCCTGGCGAAAGGGCTGGCGGCGGACATCGTCATCTTCGATTCGAATACGATTCGCGATCGGGCGACTTTCGGCCAGCCAGATGCAGCTTCAGAAGGGATGAAGTTCGTGATCGTCAACGGTGGGATTGCAATCGAAGATGGGAAGTTCACTGGCGCCGCCCAGGGCAAGGTGCTGCGCGGGCCTGGTTATCGACCCAAGGAATCGAAATGACGATTACTCTCGCAGAGGAAGATTTCAGTCGCTACCGGTGAAGTTCAAACGTTGTTCAAGTTTGTGTTTGGTTTCGCTCCAATGAGATGGGTTGTGAGTCTGGATTGCTGAAGACACGAAGCTCAGTCACAAGGCGGTGCTAACTTGGGCCGTAGCAGGTCGTGGGCGTCTGGTATGAAATTAGCTCTGGTCACAGGTGGCGCAAAGGGAATCGGACGAGCGATTGCCAGTCGGCTGCTCGATGACGGTATGGAAGTTGCCGTCGTGGATTGCATTGAGCCGTCTGCCCTCGACTCCAGGGTTCGCTTCTTCAAGGGTGATGTCACTCGCGCGGAAGACCTCCAAGACCTTGCCGCCGGACTGTTGTCCCTGGGTGGTGTCGATGTGTTGGTGAACAACGCCGGCATTCGCGGGCCCACGGCTCCTGTCTCCGCTTACCCGCTCAAGGATTGGGAAGCGGTAGTGAAGCTTAACCTCACGGGACCGTTTCTGTGTTGCCAGCTACTAACGGCACCGATGCAAGAGAAGCGCTGGGGACGTATCATCAACATTGCGAGCATGGCAGGCAAGACGCCGTATCCGCTGCGATCAGGGTACGCAGCCAGCAAATGGGGCTTGATCGGGTTGACTTTGACTCTGGCCGGAGAGTTAGGCAATTGCGGCATCACAGTCAACGCAGTTTGTCCGGGGCCCGTGGAGAATGAAAACATGCGCCTCGTCATGCAGGAACGGGCGACGGCGACAGAACAATCCTTCGAAGAGATTCGGGCCGGATTCATTCGCCAGCTCGCGATCCCGCAACTTCCCCAGGAGGTCGACGTGGCAGCGATGGTCTCCTATTTAGCCTCGAACGCGGCGTGGTGCATCACAGGACAAGCCCTGGAAGTTTCGAGCGGGTATCGCGCATAATCTAGCGGTGCTACTAGTATTGCTCCCTTGAAAATATATCATGCCTTTATTGTTGGCCCAGGCCTCGCCGGAGCGGGGTCATAAGAGGAGGTGACGCGCATGTCCGAATTTGCATCGGAGCGGATCGAGAAGGGATTTGAACAGCTTCGCCAGATGCTGGCTGGAAACAGGGCCGAGGAGGTTCGCAACCAGTGGCATCAGATTTCGCCGGACTTTGAATCGCTGGTCCTAGGAATCCTGGCCGGCGAGGTCTGGACACGCCCAGGACTTGACCTTCGCACCCGCAGCCTGGCTACCATTGCAGGTTTGACAGCGCTGGGCAGGCCACGCGCCCTGGCGCTGAATATCGAAATGGCGCTCAAAAATGGTGCGACCCGGACCGAAGTCGAAGAATGTATTCTGCAGATGGCTTTCTATGCCGGGTTCCCCTGCGCCTGGGAGGCCCTGCAGATCGCGCACGAAGTCTTCCAGAGACTGGATCAGGCTTCCTAGACTTTTCGGGCCGCCTATAAGTTCTCGTTGTCGCATTGACAGGTGCTCCGTGAAAATGCCTCACTCCACAGTGAGGCATTTTCCTTTCCCTCAATCGATGGCTCCGGGTTACCGGCTTCAAACCGCCAATGTCCAAACGCCCCTCCACCGGGCCGCATTCGGCCTCGTCATCCTCAGTTGCAGTTTCAAATCTGACAAGTCTGCATTCAAATTCCGAGGAAGATTGTCCGTCAGCTCTTCATTCTTTGAAAGGCCCTCGAATATTTCGGAGAGCGAGTGCGCATTTCGTATAATCGGTTCGGAGGTGACTCGGAATGGAGGGATCAACCGCAACTGCAGAACAGACCACTCCTGCTATTGAGTCCAGCTCGCGTTGGCGGGCGTGGGTAACCATCTGCGGCGTGACGCTCGGGTTGTTCATGGGCGCTCTGGAGAATACCGTGGCTGGAACGGCCATGCCGACGATCGTGGCCAGCCTGGGTGGAATTGAGCATTACAGCTGGGTTTTCGCTGCCTACATGCTGGCGGCCACGGTGATGATTCCGCTCTGGGGTAAAATGGCTGATCTCATCGGCCGGCGGCCTGCCCTGTTTGGTGGACTCAGCTGCTTTATGCTCGGCTCCGCTCTGTGCGGAGCCGCCCATTCGATGCCGCAGCTGATTGCTTTCCGTGTCGTGCAAGGGCTCGGGGCCGGTGCGTTGTTCCCGGTGGGCATGACGATTGCGGCTGATCTGTTCACACTCCAGCAGCGCACCAAAGTGATTGCAATGTTCAGTGCCATGTGGGGCGTCGCCTCGCTGGTCGGCCCCCTGGCAGGAGGGTACCTGACAGAACAAATCTCCTGGCGCTGGGTTTTCTACATCAATCTTCCATTCGGTTTAGTTTCAGCACTTCTGGTGGGACTCACCTACCGCGAGCGCTACAAGCGCCGCGGCACGATCACTGTTGACTATGCTGGAATGATAACCCTTTCGACGGGAGTAACGCTGTTGTTGATCGGGGTCCAAAGAGCAGCCGCTGCGGAAGTGCTGACGACGGTCGCCGGCACTGCGGCAGCAGTAGGGCTGCTCGCTGCGTTTATAGGGTTTGAGAAACGCAGCACCGAGCCGCTGATCCCGCTTGTTCTGTTCCACGAGCGGCTGGTTACAGTTGCCACTCTTCAGGGCATGTTGACAGGCATGGCGGTTTTTGGAGCTCTGTCGTTTACCCCACTCTTTGCCCAGGCAGTGATGGGAGCCAGCCCGACACAAGGCGGTGTGGTGCTGACCCCTTTCATTCTAGCTTGGGTGGTGACGGGGCCGCTGGGTGGCCGGCTGCTGCTGCGCCACGGATATCGCTGGGTTACCGCGGTCGGCATGGTGCCGTTAATTGCGGGGGCGACGTTGCTCACGCAGGTCTCCGCTCATACCACGCGGGCGCAACTCATTGCGGCCGTGATTCTGATGGGCGTGGGCGGTGGCTTGACGGCTCCGGTGCAGACGATTGCGGTGCAGCACGCGGTACAGGGTCATCTCACAGGAGTTGCAACCTCCGCCATTGTGTTTGCTCGCACAATCGGTGGAGCTTTGGGAACAAGCATCATGGGGGCACTGATGAGCTGGCGGCTGAGAGGACTTCTGTCCTCCTTTCCTGGCCGGCAGAATGGCGGTTTGCATCGGGTCACCGACATCGCGCAGCTAGTGCACCCCTCCGGCGTTCCGCTCCCGCCACAAGCTGCCGCTCTTCTGCATCAGGCTATGGCGGACTCGCTTCGTCTTGCCTTCAGCTTCCTACTGGTGGCTGCCCTCGCGGCTGCGATGCTTACTTACTTTGCGCCGTCTGGCAAGACCACCCCACATCAATAGTGGTGTGATCAACGGTTCTTAAAACGGGGACGTTTTTGGGCATTTTGTAAAGCTACGACTCCCGCCAGATGTGTATGGTCGGCGATTGAAGGAGCACACATGTCGTATAGGACAGTCGTTGGTCTTCTTTTGCATCTGGCTTTCCCCCTGGTTGCACAAGCGGGTGAAGCAGAGGATCGACTGCTGCTGGCCGTTCGCACGGGCGATGTCGCTGCTTTGAAGGCAGCACTAGCAAGCGGCGTCAACGTCAACACCAAGTTTCGCTACGACCGAATGGCCCTGTCCTTTGCTGCTGACCGGGGAAACGCAGAAGTGGTAAAGGTACTCCTCGACGCCGGTGCAGACGTCAACGCCCGCGACACGTTCTATGGCATGGACGCCATGAGCCAGGCTCTTAATAAGAAACACACGGCCATTGTCCGAATGCTATTGGAAAAAGGCGCCGGCAATAGCGAAGGGGTCCTGAGGTTCGGCGTTCAAGAGAATAGTTTTGAGCTGGTCACGGCGTCGCTTGAAAAGGGAGGGTTGCGACCAGATTCCCTGACGGCGGCTCTCGCGCTTGCTTCCAAGAACAGCCGGGCCGAAGTTGTAGAACTGCTGAAAAAGCACGGAGCGACGCCGCCATTCGCCGTTGAAACCGCACTGCTCGACCAGTATGCAGGAGCCTACAAAGCCGACAACAATCCAGACCTGAGATTTCAACGCCAGAACAATACGCTGGAAGCAGCGTCTGGAGGTCAGACCTTTGTTCTCCTCGCTTTGTCAGCCGACACTTTTCGTGCCGAGCAGTTCGAGGGAGTCACCATTCAATTCCAGTCCGAAGATGGCCGGGTGGTCGGCGCCAAACTTCGCCAAGGCAAGAATGAAACCAGTTACAAAAAGGTGGGGGGAGCGCCATGAAACGATTGCCAGCTACGCTTCTGTGGTGCTTCGTCGTTGTCGCCGTGGGGCAGGCGCAGAACTGGCCTTCGTTTCGTGGTCACAGAGCTTCAGGTGTTGCAGACGGGCACGCAGTGCCAGCAAAGTGGGATGTCGAAAAGCACGTCAACCTGAGCTGGAAGGTTCCGATCCCTGGCTTGTCGCTGGCGAGCCCAATCGTTTGGGGTAACCGGGTGTTTGTCGTCACGGCCATCAGCAGCGAGCCCAAGAATGAAACGTTTCGGCATGGACTCTACGGAGATGTTGAGCCTCATGCTGACATGTCTAAACACACCTGGAAGCTCTATGCTCTCGACAAAGCCAGTGGAAAACTCGTTTGGGAACGAGTAGCGCACGAAGGTATTCCCAGGACAAAACGGCATACGAAGTCGAGTCAGGCATCCTCAACACCTGTAACCGACGGAACAACCGTGGTTGCGTTCTTCGGATCCGAGGGACTCTATGCCTACGACTTCAATGGAAAACTGAAATGGAAGCAGGACCTGGGCAAGCTGAATGCCGGCTGGTTCTACGATCCGGACTATGAATGGGGTGTTGCCAGCTCGCCCATAATTCATAGAGACCGCGTGATCGTGCAATGTGACATTCAGCAGAATTCATTCATTGCGGCATTCGATCTGAACACCGGCAAGCAGCTCTGGCGCACCGAGCGCGACGAGATTCCTTCCTGGGGCACACCGACGATCTACGAAGGTCAAGGGCGAGTGGAACTGGTCACGCATGCCACCAAGTTCATTCGTGGCTACGACCCGATGACCGGGCAGGAACTCTGGCGTCTGGGACCGAACTCAGAGGTGACTGCCCCCACACCGTTTGTGGCACACGATCTGATCTTCGTCACAAACGGATACCGCGGCATCCAGCCCATCTACGTGATTCGGCCTGGAGCACGAGGTGATATCAGCCTCAAGGGCGAGGCTACCTCCAGTGAAGCCATTGCCTGGAGCACCCAGCGCGGTGGTCCTTACATGCCGACTCCGGTTGTCTACGGGGAACACCTCTATGTCGTGAGCAACAACGGCGTGCTCACGGTTTACAACGCGCGGACAGGCGAACGGGCATACCAGCAACGGCTGGGCGACAAAGGAGGTGCCTACTCGGCCTCTGTTGTTGCCGCGGATGGCAAAGTCTATTTCACCAGCGAAGACGGAGATATGTTCGTGGTGAAGGCAGGGCCTCAGTACGAATTGCTGGCTTCAAACTCAATGGGCGAGGTGCTGATGGCTACACCGGCAATTTCGGACGGAATGATTTTCGTCCGGGGGCTCAAACACCTGTTTGCCATTGCGGAGACTTCTACACCAGGGGCTCCGAACCTTCGAAGGTAACACTTGAAGTCAGACTCTCTAGGGAGCCAGATATACTTTTTTGATGATTGAGAGGTACAGAGTATAGCGGCGAGGTCCTCGAGTCTCGAAGAACCTAATGGAGATCGGTTCCCCTCGCCCCAGCGCGGGAGAGGGGCGCCGATCTAAGCGACTGTAGTCATATCGAAAAGTATCCTCCCCAAAGCCCTCACGGCTTCGCTTCAGCTGCCGCCGTGGCTTTGGGCTTAGCTGCTGCTGGAGGCTTTGGTCTCCAGAACTCCGGCGCGACCGAGACCGTTGCCTCATTCAAATGGCTCAGCTCGGGAACGATGCGCGAGACGTTGATCTCGACTGCGAGAACCGCTTCTGACACTGTCTTTTGGTAGTTCCTGTATCCCTCCTCACCCAATAGCTCAGGAAGGGCAGGAATCGTGTCGAGGGCTCCAAGCGATCCCACCACGTTGGTGATGTAATAGATGCTAGGGCTTTGACCAGCGACTGACTGAGAGACGAGGGTTGGAGCTTTCGTTGCGGCCCTTTCGCGTGCTTGCTTTATAGTCCGGAGTTGCTCTTCGTAGTCTCGCCCGCGGCCCGGTCGAACCCGAATAATAGCCGTGCGGAGCCAACGAGCCTGCCCGACCAGTTGGTTCATGTCGGACTCACTCGTCGGAGCATTGGCACTCAAGTCCCAGCGGCGGCGCCGAAACTCGCCCCGTGTGCTGCTGAGGCAATTGCTGAAGTCCTGCATCAGCTTGGCCGACCCGGCAGCCCCGAGCGACTTTTGCATGGCACCCATGAAGCTGCCGTACCCTTGTTCGACCCCAGCGTAGTTTTTCCGGGGACTCACGTAGGTGAAGGTGTTGCCAGGGCCGAACATCATTTCAGTGGTCAACCAGTGATCTCCCTGGTGCTTACGGTTGGCATCCGCCATCTTCTTGATGATGGCTTGAAACTCGGCACGTTTCTCCGGTTTGACGGTGACGATGCCCACATCGAGATAGTCATTCATCATCTGGGCGTGCGCGCTGCCCGCCAGCCACAACACAAGGATAAGAAGGGACACGATGAGACGCGTCTTCATAGAAGCCTCCAACGAAGGTAATAGGGATCTGAGAGAAAGGACAGATGCGAAGTGTATTACGCTATCTCGAGAGATTGCAATGCTGAGTCGAATCCGTTTGGTTAAACCGAACTTTGGGCGGCAACCGCTTCCGCGGCTCTCTCCCGGGGCAGGAACACGGCGACCGCAAACCCTATGAGAGGCAGAAGAGCCACCACCATCAGAGCGCGGCCTAGGCCGGCGATGTCTGCGATGCGACCAATCAGAGGAACGAACATACCCCCCACGCCCCATGCCACACCCATCATGAGAGCAGAGACAACGCTGGCATTATGCGGCACCAAGTTCTGAGCCATCACGACGTTGACAGGAACCGTAGACAGCAGAACCACGCCCCCCAAAGCGAGCAGGAGGTAGGAGCTGACGCCGTTGGTGAGAAGGAAACTCATGATCAGGGGCGTCGAGAAAAGCATGGAAAACGAGATCACATTCTTTCCGCCGAACTTATCGGCCAGAGTCCCGCCACTGAATCCACCAAGCGCACCGAAGAACAGAAACAGCGTTGTCACTTTGCCTGCCATCAGGGGAGGCAATCCTTTCTGGGAAAAGTAGAGCGGAAGGAAGTTCACAAAACACATCTGCACTGCCGAGCGAATGACCACTAGAATGTAGAGCTGGGACAACGGCTGCCACACCGCACCGAGCGACTGGCGTAGGCCTTGCTGAACGGCGACTTTCGAGGAATGATCGGTCGCTGGGACCAGGAAGAAGAGCATCGCGAATACGATGAGCCCGGGGATCATGACGAAGTAGGAGTGTTCCAGTCCGAACCACAGCACGGTGTAGGTTATCAACAGTGGGCCCAGCGAGTAGCCAATAGTGCCGGAGGTGACGAAGATCGACATCCCGAGTCCTCTTCGGTTTCGGCTGGCGATCGCAGTCATGGCTGCACCCTGTGGATGAAAAGAGGCGATGCCAACCCCTCCGCAGACCAGCAGCAGCGCCAACATCGCATAGCTATCCGCGAGTCCCAGACAAGACATGAACAGTGCGGTCACGAGCGGACTGAACACGACGAAGCCTCGTTTCAGATAGCGGTCAGAAATGTAGCCGTAGAGCGGCTGAGCGAATGACGAGGAGATGACAAGAATCGCCGCCAGCCAACCGGCTTCGGCAATCGAGAGGTTGAGCTTTGGGACCAGGAACGGCAGCAAGGGACCCAGGAAATTGGAGTAGGCGTCGTTGATGAAGTGCCCCACCGAGAGAGAGAGAATGGCGAGGCGGTCCTTGTGATCAGGGGTAGTCATTTGTCTCTACACTTAAACCACTCGGCGTGACCGCGATGGAACATCCTACAGTAGAGCTGTTAACAACGCCGGCCACTCAATTGCAGCGGAAATACCTAATCAAATAGGGCTCAGTCGTAAGAGTTCCTGTGGATGAACAACAAAGTCGGCTCCTACCTAGAGTCATTTCGGGCAGCTTCAACGAAGCGCGCAAAGATCTTTTGAGAAAGTCCGTCAGTCTCCCAGCCGATTTCAGGATGCCACTGCACTCCCAGGACGAACTGGCCCGGATGAGGCTTGCGCAACTCGACCGCTTCAACGATGCCGTCCGTCGACTCAGCCACGCCGACCAGCGACGCCGCCACTTTGTGAATCGCTTGATGATGAAAACTGTTTACGCGCGTGTCGCTCTGGCCCACCAGTTCATGAAGCAGCGACTTCGGCTTAACGCGGATCGTGTGTGATCGGTAGTCTTCCATCGCGGTTTGCTGGTGCTTCACCGGCTGCTTGACTTGCGACTCAACGTCCTGCCAAAGCGTGCCACCCAGATGCACATTTAGAATCTGCACGCCAAAGCAAATTCCCAGCAGGGGTTTGCGCACTCGAAAAACTTCATCGAGCAAGAACAAATCGGTTTCGTCGCGCCGAGTGACAATCGAGCCGATCTTCGGATGTGGCTCCTCCCCATAGCGATGTGGATCCACATCGCTGTTGCTGCCGGAGATGAGGATGGCGTCCAACCGACGCACCAATTCTTGCGCGTAGATCTTCTCGGGAATCAGGGGTAGCAACACTGGGGTTCCACCCGCATGAAATAGCGCCTCGCTGTAGTGTTTGCGCAAGTAGAGCTGATCCTTGCCAGCATCAATGCGGCAGGGAATGCCAATTAACGGTCTTTTCGCCAAAGATCCTCCTAAGAAAATCCCCTCCGTTGGAGGGGTGGCGCGCAGCGCCGGGGTGGGTTTGTTCCCGCAAT
>Ga0111538_10011615_pt1 | contig 11662 bp, 5 predicted proteins | sample SoiMethybrSBSTD1_FD_79669 | JGI IMG/M metagenome (GOLD analysis project Ga0111538, IMG submission 79669) | Bulk soil microbial communities from a Populus tree surrounding site in Tennessee, USA - Soil MetaG P. TD hybrid SBSTD1 (version 2)... | ecosystem: Environmental > Terrestrial > Soil > Tree...
AAAAAGGACGCCTTGCCCGAGGCTGATGAATGGGCGAAAGTAACAGACAAGCTGGAACAGCTGGAACGCTGACCGGACAGCGGTAGCTAGCCGCCGCATGCAGTCCCTCCCGGATTTTCCGAAAGCCCTTCCTAACGAAGTTTTTACGCACCTTGCCGCCGGCGTGAGGGCCGGCGTCTCGGTCATCACGCCCAACCGGCGCCTTGCGATAGCGCTCAAGCGCGAGTTTGATGCATTCCAGGCCGGAAGAGGAGTATTGGCGTGGGATTCCGCCGACATCCTGCCGGTCTCGGCCTTCATGGTTCGCATCTATGAAGATGCGCTTTACTCCGATCAAGGAGGCCATCTACCGACGCTCTTGACACCTGCGCAGGAGCAGGTCGTGTGGGAGAACGTGATCTCGCATTCGGAGGAGGGCGCAGCGTTGCTCTCAGTCCCGGAAACCGCACGGCTTGCGCGCGAGGCATGGGAAATTGCACACGCATGGCACCTAATCCCCAGGCTTCGGAATTTCCCCCTCAACGAAGACGGTAAGGCATTCCAGCATTGGTCGGGGCGCTACGCAAAAATTACCGGCCACCGGCGGCAGATAGATATTGCGAGGCTTGGCGATCTTGCCGCAGGTTTATATGCGAGCGCGGCCGTAAGCCAACCCGCGAGACTGATCTGCTACGGGTTCGATATCGTTACACCACAATTGGCCCGGTTTTTAGCTTCCCTGGCCGAGGCCGGCTGCGAGGTGATGCTGTCGGAACCCCAACCCCAACTCAAGTCCCAGAATCGTAACCTGCAGCGTGTCGAGAGCACGGACCTTAAAGACGAGGTTTACCGGGCAGCGGTATGGGCACGCGCGCGCATCGAGGCCAACGACTCTAACCGTGTTGGAATCGTGGTTCCGGCGTTCTCCGAATATAGAAGCGTTATCCTGCGTGTCTTTGGTTCCGTAATGGAGCCTGATATTCGTCAATCATTATCGGGCGCGCCCAGGCCCTCGTTGCCCTTTAATGCGTCGCTTGGTCAACCTCTTCTCTCCTACCCGCTTGTCAGTGCTGTATTTCTGATACTTGAACTTGGCGCAGGGGAAGTTGAATTCGAACGGGTGAGCTTGCTGTTGCGATCGCCTTTCCTGGGCGGCGGGGAAACTGAAATGGCCTATCGCGCCCGGCTTGATGCGAATCTCCGCAAGCACGCCGAGCGAACAACTACCCTTGAAGCACTGCTCACCCTACTTGACCTGGAGGATGTTGGTAGGCAATGCCCGATTCTTGCGCAGCGCCTGTCAGCATACGCGAAGTTCTGCAAAGGACGCCTTTCGGGCACGCAAGCACCTTCCCTGCTTGCCAAAGCGATTTCCGACCTGTTGCAGGTGATCGGATTCCCGGGTGAGCGTGAGCTCGATACGGCCGAATACCAGACGTTGAAAAAGTGGCAGGAAGTGCTGGCAAATTTTGCCAGTTTCGACCTCGTTTTGTCCCGTAGCAGCTACCCGGCAGCGATATCCCGCCTGCGCCGACTGACGAGCGAAACGATGTTCCAGCCCGAGACGCCCGATGTTCCTATTCAAGTTCTAGGTGTTCTGGAGGCCGCCGGTCTAGCGTTCGACCACCTGTGGGTCATGGGGTTATCGGCTGAAGTTTGGCCACCCGAACCACGACCAAACCCGTTCCTCCCCGTTGAACTACAACGCGCCGCCGAGTTGCCGCAAGGTTCTGCCGCTGCCACGTTCGCGCTTGCACGGCGGCTTACAGATGCATGGCTCTCATCGGCCAACGAGGTTATCGTGAGTCACGCGCGACGTGCTGGAAGCTTAGATGGGAGAGACTCTTCCCCAAGCCCGCTGATCGCGAATATCGCCATTGGCAAGCTCTCGTTACCGGATTTTCCTGATTATGGCCGGCTTATTCAGCAGGCGCGCCAACTGGAATGCATAGAAGATCATACCGCGCCAGCATACGTCCAATTGCAGGGGGAAATAGAAATGGCGGGGGGCACCGCGGTAATAAAAGATTACGCCACCTGCCCATTTCGCGCGTTATCTCTGCATCGTTTCGGTGCTGAACGAATTCGCACGCCTCGCGTGGGCCTCAACGCGATGGAGCGCGGTACATTGCTCCATTACGTGCTCGCGCAAGCATGGGGTCAGCTTAAGACTAAAAGAGGTCTCGATTGCATCAGTGAGAAAGACCTTGAAGCAATACTCGTGCAGGCCGCGGCAGACGCGATGGGGCGTATCCGGCGGCAGCGTCCGGGTTTGACATCGGGACGATTCTCGGAAATAGAGCAGGCTCGACTCATCCGCCTGGCGCTGGGGTGGCTGAAGGAGGATAGAAAGCGGAGGGACTTCACGGTGGTTGCCATCGAGGCTAAGCGCAAGGTGGCAATTGGTGGGCTCACATTGACGACCCGCCTTGACAGGGTCGACGAACTCGATGATGGGCGGCGCATTATTATCGATTACAAATCGAAAGCGCCCTCCGTAACCACCATGCTTGGCGATAGGCCGGAGGAACCCCAATTGCCGCTATATCTCGTCACGGCCGAGCCCAACGCCGTGGCCGTCGCGTTTGCGCAGGTGAGGGCGGGCAATATGCGCTTTACGGCAGTTGCACGCGACAACGATTTGCTCCCGGGGGGAAAGGCGCTGAGCGAGTCGCGCTACGGTGATTGGTACGGCTCGTGGGAAGATCTGGTCGCGGAATGGCGTATCAATCTTGAGCGTATCGTGGCCGACTTTATGAGCGGGAGCGCTAAAATCGATCCGAGGAAATACCCGGACGCTTGTCGCAATTGTGATGCAAAACCGTTCTGTCGGGTGCACGAGCGCATAGCGAGCGGCGTCATAAACAAGGCAGACGAAGATTGACTCACGAATTGCCATTACCGGACATGCAAGCTGCAAAGACATGGTACGCCACCACCCCGGACTTGGACGAGCGTCTGCGCGTACTTGATCCCAATGGTTCTTTTATTGTTCAGGCACCGGCCGGCTCAGGAAAGACCGGACTTCTGATCCAACGCTATCTTAAGCTTCTCGCGTGCGTCAACGCACCCGAGGAAATTGTGGCGATCACATTCACACGCAAAGCCGCTGCGGAGATGCGCGAGCGCCTAATGAAGGCGCTGATACAGGCCGCCAGCACATCTCTCACGCCCGGAATTGCTGAAACCGGATATGAAAAAACCACGCGCGAAACGGCAACCGCGGCGCTGCGTCGCGACATCGAAGCGAGTTGGCATATCCTCGAAAACCCGAGCCGATTACGTATTCAGACTTTTGATTCGTTATGCGCCTGGGTGACACGTCAGATGCCCGTGCTATCCGGGTTCGGCTCGCAGCCAGAAACCGTGGAAGATGCGACCAGTCTGTATCTTGAGGCTGCGGGCGCAGTCGTTCGTCTTGTCGAGAGCGAGGATGACGTGGCGCAAGATGTCCGGCGCTTGCTTGAGCATCTTGACAACGACGTCGAGCGGCTTGAACGCCTTCTCATCGGAATGCTGGCGCGCCGGGACCACTGGCTGCGCCATATTCACGGCAAGGAGCGGGAGGAGCTCGAAGCAGCATTGAGGAATACCCGCCATGAAGCGCTCCGCCGCGTATGCGCACTATATCCTGCGGTCGCCCAGGATGAACTCACCGCGCTAATGCGATATGCGACCGATAACCTTGCTGCCGCTGGCAGAGACTCCCCTATCGTTGCGTATGAGCAATGTGAGGACCCCATCGCTTTTCCCGGCGATGACGAACAGGATGTGCACCGCTGGCAGGCTGCCGCCACTCTGCTGCTTACAAGAGAAGGCGCTTGGCGCAAGCAGTTTACCGAGAGAGACGGTTTTCCCCCCGAGCCTCCCGCGCGTAAACACATTGCTCCGCCATGGAAGGAGCGGGCGCGCACACTGATTGCGCTGTTGGCGGAAAATGATACTGGTTCGTTGTGCGAGGCATTGGGTGACGTTCTTCGCCTACCGCCGGCCACTTACACGGACGCCCAGTGGGAAGTACTTAGATCGATCACCCGTCTCTTGCCCCATGCCGTTGCGCAGCTCAAGCTTGTGTTTCAATCACGTAACCAGGTAGATTTCACGGAAATCGCACAAGGCGCGCTGCGAGCGCTCGGAGACTTGGAGGCGCCAACCGATCTTGCGGTTGCGCTCGACTATCGCATCCGACATTTCCTGATAGATGAGTTTCAGGATACGTCTATCAGTCAATATGAGTTGATTGAAAAGCTGACTGCCGGATGGGAGCCAGGGGAGGGCCGTAGTATGCTTGCGGTGGGAGACCCTATGCAGTCCATCTATCGTTTTCGGGAAGCTGAGGTTGGCTTGTTTCTCCGCGCCCGGGCTGCGGGAATTGGGAATATGGCGTTGCAGCCGGTAACACTTTCGGCCAATTTCCGGTCCCAACGAGGGATCGTGGACTGGGTGAACTCTGCTTTTTCCGAGGTAATGCCGAGGCAAGAGAACATTACAATCGGGGCAGTATCCTACACTGAATCGATTGCGACCCATGGCTCGCTGACGGGGAGCCCAGTCAGCGTGCATCCTTTTTTCAACGACGATCGCATGGCGGAGGCAGCCCGAGTGGTAGAGATCGCCGCACAAGCGCGAGATGATCGGACAGCGACCACGGCAATTCTGGTGCGTAATCGTAGTCACCTCGCTGACATCGTCCCTCGGCTCAGGGAAGCTGGCTTGCGTTTTCGCGCAATCGAAATTGAGGGGCTGGGTCACCGGCCTGTGGTTCAGGACCTGCTGGCGCTGACCCGCGCATTAGCACATCCGGCAGACAGTTCAGCATGGCTTGCGTTACTACGAGCGCCATGGTGCGGCCTCCTGCTGAGCGATATTCATGCGCTCGCCTCGTCGAACCCTGTCTTGAGTTCTGATCGCAGCGATGCGTTCCAGGAGGAAGGCGCAAGCGTGCCAGAAGGCCGCCCATCTGCAAGTGCTGGCATCGCATGGGAGTGGTTCCGCGATGAAGTTCGTCTCCGCTCAATCTCGGCCGACGGGCGTAACCGACTGGTGAGAGTACGTAGCGTGCTTCAGGCCTGCCTGATCAACCGCGGCCGGCAATCTTTACGTTCCACAGTTGAAGCGGCGTGGCTTGCGCTAGGCGGACCTGCCGCTATCGAAGATCCTACCGACTTTGAAGATGTGGAGGTTTATCTCGATTACCTTGAAAAACAGGAGGAAGCCGGGGATATACCCAGCATTTCCGCGCTGGAGGAAGGGCTCGCCCAACTCTTTGCGTTGCCGGACGTAAAAGCGGACGACCGGCTCCAGGTAATGACAATACACAAAGCCAAAGGGCTTGAGTTTGATTGGGTAATCGTGCCCGGGCTAGGACGATCGCCGCGAAGTAACGATAAAAAATTGTTCATGTGGATGGAAACCGTGCGGTCGGCTTCAGTGGGCGGCGGCGAATACGCCAGTAACGATCTGTTGCTGGCGCCGATCCAGGAAACGGGCGCGGCTGAAGATCCGATCTATTTATGGTTGGAAAAACTCGAGAGTGAAAAAGAACGCCTGGAGGAGGTACGCCTGCTCTACGTCGCCGCGACTCGGGCGAAGCAGCGCCTGCATCTTCTTGGCAGCATCAGCGCGACGCAGGCAAAAGACGGAGCACTCGAGCTGAAGGTGCCACCCAACCGGTCGCTACTGGGGAGGATTTGGCCAGTGGTGGCGTCCGAATATGTAAAAGCCGCGGCGCGGGGGATTTCCTCGGGTCAATTGTCTCAACTCAGTGACGGTGAGGGCCCAAAAATTTCCATTGATCAATCATTGCGCCGTTTCGTCTCCGGTTGGGTATTACCGTCTCCACCGCCGCGGGTGCGATGGTTGGCCCGGTCGCGGACGGCTTCCGCGCAGGGCAGCATCGAGTATTCCTGGGCGGGCGAAACGGCGCGTCTTATCGGCAATGTCGCTCACCGCTGGCTGCAACGCATCGCGACTGACGGTATTGAAAGATGGGACGTAGCGCGCATCCGGCTTCTTCGGAATACTTTCAGACACCAACTGGTTGCGGCCGGCATGACTCACCGCGGAGGAGAGATGGATATGGCGATCGAACGCGTGATGGTGGCCCTTACCCACGCAGTGACCGACCCCCGAGGCCGGTGGCTGCTCGGGACGCAGCGAGATGCCCGCAGCGAGTTGCGCATGACCACGGTTTGCAACGGGGAGTATTTCGACCATGTCATTGACCGTACTTTTCTTGATGCGAGCGGACAACGCTGGGTCGTGGACTACAAAACCAGCAGTCATGAAGGCGCGGATATCGAGAGTTTTCTCAATCGCGAGCAAGAGCGTTATCATGTTCAACTCGATCGTTATGCAAATCTTATGCGCTTGATCGACGGCCAAGCGGTAAGGCGTGGTTTGTACTTTCCGCTACTGAAGGGGTGGCGGGAATGGGGCGATGATGGCTAAAGAACACAGGCATGTGGCTCTTCTTGGCCGGAAATTTACGCGATTTCTAATGTATATGCTGGGCCTGGTTGCGCTTTCCGGATGTGCGTCAGCATCGACGGCAGCGCCGGTGGTGCCACTGAGGCCGGACATCGAAGCTTTTATTGCCGAAATGGTGGAAAGGCATGGATTCGGGCGGGCCGAGCTTGAAGGCACCCTACGGATGGCACAATTCCAGCCGGCGATTATCAAAGCAATTTCGCAGCCTGCCACGGCGAAGCCATGGTATGAGTTTCGCCCTCTCCTCGTCAGTCCGCAGCGCGTCGCAAATGGCGTCGCGTTCTGGAATAATCATGCTGCCACGCTGGAGCGCGCACGCAGAGAATTCGGCATCCCGGAGGAGATCGTGGCGGCAGTCATCGGGGTGGAAACAAATTACGGCGTGCAGAGCGGCAGGCATCGCGTCCTGGACGCGCTGACCACCTTAGCGTTCGACTATCCTAAGCGCGCGGGATTCTTTCGGGGGGAACTGGAGCAATATCTGTTGTTGAGTCGGGAGCAGAGTATGGATGTGCTCGGCGTGAGGGGATCGTATGCGGGGGCTATCGGCATACCCCAATTCATGCCCAGCAGTTACCGGCGGTACGCGATAGATTTTGACAATGATGGCAAAGTCGACTTGTCCGGGAGCCCAGCGGACGCGATCGGTAGCGTGGCGAATTATCTCAAGAGCTTCGGCTGGGAAGCCGGCCAAGCCGCAGTCTTCCCAGCGCTGGTAAATGGTACCGACTACCGCGGGGCCTTGTTCACTGGGACGAAGTTGTTTTATCCTTTAAGCGAACTGCGGGAACGAGGCGTCATTCCCTACGGGGAATCGCCTGGTAATCTTCCGGCTACACTGATCGAACTGGAGAATGACGGCGGGAACGAGTACTGGCTCGGTTTCAATAATTTCTTCGTCATAACACGTTACAATCGCAGCGTGAATTATGCAATGTCGGTATTGCAGCTGGCAAACGAAATCCGGGCAGCGAGAAATTCACATTCCCAGTAGGAGCAGAGCGCAAACTATCCCTTTTCGCAGTCGACCGCATAAGATGGGAGGCTTTGGAACGCTTTTCCTAGCCCGGGAACGCAGCACGCCAAGCCTAGACCTGCCGGCTGAACGCAACCACGTGATCTGCTTCCAGCCTAATACCGATTTTCTCTCCGATCGGATGATTATGGTGGCTGGGTACGAGTGACAGCGCGGTGCTGCCGCCGGGCAGGCGCAAGGTGTAGAGGATATCGGCTCCCCGGAAGGCTTTGTGCATCACGGCCGCCCTGATGGGGCTGCCATCATCGTGCACAATATCATCCGGACGGATGAGTACGTCCACACTACCACCACTGCGGCACTGCCGGCACCCTGGACAGCAATGATGTGCAACCTCGCCCTGCAAAATGCCCAGTTCTATTTCCACATGGTCCGGATCAAGCATCTTACCCGGGACAAATACGCCTTCGCCTATGAAATCCGCCACAAACCGGTTAGCGGGCTTATGGTACAAGTTATATGCAGTATCCCACTGCTGGATTTGGCCCTGATGCATCACGCCAATCTGATCGGCGATCGCAAAAGCCTCTTCCTGGTCGTGCGTTACCAAAATAGCCGTCGCGTTTTGACTCTTGAGAATATCCCGCACTTCGAGGCTTAAACGCGCGCGCAGTGTAACATCGAGGTTCGAAAAAGGCTCGTCCAGCAACAACAAGTCGGGACGCGGCGCCAGCGCGCGCGCGAGGGCAACCCGCTGTTGCTGTCCGCCCGATAATTGATGAGGATATTTTTCCGCGTCATGGGTTAGACCTACGGTATCGAGCATATCGGTTATCCGCGCGGCACGCTCAACCTTTCCCACCCGATGTAGACCAAAACCCACATTGCCGCGAACGGTTAAATGAGGAAACAGCGCGTAATCCTGGAATACCATGCCAACATGACGCTGTTCCGGGGGAAGGCAGAAGCTCGCATTGCTTATTACTACTCCGTTGAGCAAAATTTCACCCGCGGAGATGGGCTCGAACCCGATAATGCTGCGGAGCACGGTAGTTTTTCCGCAACCGCTTGGGCCCAACAGGCAGCCGATCGCTCCTTTTTCCAGAGTGAACGAGAGATCCTCTACTACCGTTTGCTGCCCATATGCATGGCGGATATACCTGAGCTCAAGCAGCGTGTTCATGGAGCGGTATTCTATTATTTTTCAGCTTGCCGCATGAAAAAGATAATGGGGAGCAGGCCCGCGAACACCAACGTCACTGCGGGAAGCGCTGCCTGTTCCCATTCACCCTCCGAAGTCATTTCGAATATTCTTACCGCCAGCGTATCCCAGCCGAAAGGCCGGGTCATGAGGGTAATGGGCATTTCCTTCATCACGTCCACGAATACGAGAGATGCTGCGGTAAAAATCCCTCCTTTTAAAATAGGCAGGTGCACACGCCGCAGTGCCGCCCATCCGGTCAAGCCTAATCCCCTCGCTGCTTCGTCAATGCTGGGGGTGATACGGTGCATAGCGCTATCAATGGGGTTATAACTGACTGCCAGGAAGCGGGTCAGGTAAGCGATCAGCATGGTTACGAGGGTACCTTGCAGAATCAGCCCGCTATGGAAATCAAATAATCTCCGGGCCATCTCGCTTAGCTGGTTATCCAGCCATGCGACGGGAATGAAAATTCCAACTGCGAGCACCGCGCCCGGCAAGGCGTAGCCTATGGTGGAAATGCGAACCGCAGCGCCCGTAACCCGGTCGGGGTGGCGTCGGACCGAATAAACCATTAATAGTGCGAAACCACAGGTGAGCACGGCCGCCACAGCGGAAAGCAGCAATGAGTGCCAGAGAAATTCGAGGTAGCGCTGATCGAAGTCGCGAGCAAAAACGCTTGCCGCCCAAATACCCAGCTGACTTACCGGCAAGACGAACGCAAGGAACAGGGTAACCGATGCCAGGGCGGCGATGGACCAGGCACGCCATCCAGAGAGCCTAATGCGGTCAATTCTCGCGCTTTGCCTTGTTTCAGCGTAGCGCATACCGGACCGCATTCTCTGCTCTACCAGGATTACGACGAAGACGATCACAATCAGAACCGACGCAAGCTGAGAGGCTGCAGCCAATGAAAACATGCCAAACCAGGCTTTATAAATGGCGGTCGTGAAGGTATCGTAATTGAAGACGGCAACGGTGCCAAAATCTGCAAGCGTTTCCATCAACGCCAGCATTACGCCGCCTGCGATCCATGGCCGGGCCATGGGGAGCGATAGTTTGAAGAATCCCTGGATACTACCGAAACCCAACGATTGCGCGGCTTCCAGCGAGCGCTTGCCCTGGGTGAGAAAGGCGTTTCGTGCCAACAGGTAAACATAGGGATAAAATGCCAGAACCATCACAACGATGACGCCCAGTCTGCTGCGCACGTTGGGAAACCAGACCAGGTCTGATTGCAACCATGTACGCAGTCCCGTTTGCACCGGGCCGACGTAATCAAACAGACCAAGCGCAACGAATGCGAAGACATAAGCGGGGATGGCGAGCGGCAGAAGCAGAGCCCAGGAAAAAAATCCCCTTCCTGGAAAATCACATACCGCAGTAAACCATGCCAGACTCACTCCCAACAATGCGGTGCCAAGCGACACCCCAACGGCGAGCCAAAAGGTATTCACCAATAGCTCGGCGAGTGTCGTTTCGACCAGATGCTGCCATACGTCGCCCGCTGGTGCGAAAAGCGAGGAGACAACGGTGCCGACGGGTATCAGTACAAGCGTAGCGATGAAGACAGGAATCGCGCGCCATCCCATGGACGTACGGATGGCGCGGACCGACGAGCTGTAGAAAGAGTTGACGATGTTCGTGTTCGGGTTAGTGCCAGTGGATTTCAGCGCCTCGCCATTCGAAGCCTTCATCCTTATCGATAGCCTGCCCGATCCATCAGTTTCACTGCTTCAGCCTGCAATTCGCCGGCTTTGTTAACGTTTATGGTATTTTGTTTGAACGTGCCCCAAGCAGCAACAGCAGGGTCAGGTTTCACTCTGGGATTGACGGGGTATTCCATATTCACATCGGCAAACAAGTTTTGCGCTTGCTCAGATGACAGGAATTCCAGCAAGCGGACCGCGGCCGATACATTGCGTGCATACCGGGTAACACCCCCGCCTGAGATATTTACGTGAACTCCGGTCCCTTCCTGGTTGGGCCAGAAAATACCAAGCGGCAGCGAAGGGTTTTTTTCCATCAGACGCCCGTAATAATAGGTATTGGCGATGGTGACGTCACATTTCCCCGCTGCGACGAATTCCATTGCCTTTGTATCATCGGACAACGGATCAGTGGCCAGATTCGCAACCCAGCCTTTCACAATTTTCTCCGTCGTGCTTTCGCCGTGCTCGGAAATCATCATCGCTACAAGTGACTGGTTGTATACTTTCTTCGAGGTGCGTAGACACAACCGTCCCTTCCACTTGGGGTCGGCGAGTGCTTCATAGGTCGAAAGGTCGGAAGGCTTTACTTTTTGTGTGTTATAAATGATAGTGCGCGCACGCACTGAAAGACCGAACCACTGATTGCCGGGATCGCGAAGATGAGCAGGAATATTGGACTCCAGCGTTTTGGATTCGACCGGTCGTAGTAGTCCTTCGCGGGCGGCCTCCCATAAATTGCCCGCATCCGCGGTTATAAGCACATCGGCAGGCGTGTTTCTTCCTTCCGCCTTAAGGCGCGCGAGCAGTGCGCCTTCTTTGTCGGTAATGAATTTGACCGCTGTTCCGGTCTCCTTGGAAAACGCGTCGAACATCGGCTTGATCAATTGCTCGATACGGGCCGAGTAGACGATGACCTGGTCGGCATGAGATGCGCTGGCGGCAAACAGCGTGACACAAGAGAATATTACGGTAAGATAGCGGTTGAGATCTTTCAGAATTGAGTCCTTTCGGAAACGCCAGCCGAAGCGGGGGGCGGGAAGGATGGAATGCGTTGCCGAAGACTGGAGCGGAGGTTCAGCTCCCAACGCGGCGCTCTCAACGGTTTGGCACGGCAACTGGCCGGTCATGCCCATGAAGCTCGGTCTCATACGGTTTGTTGTAAAATCGGCTACTTGCGGCGCCCCCCTATGAAGCGCCCCAAACGTAGACGCGCAAACCACGATCTTGGCGGCACCGCTTGCGTTTACCCCAGTTTTACCAGCTCGTTTTCTAACGGAGCGCTCCACGGTGACGTTGTTCATCGGT
>Ga0111538_10011616_pt1 | contig 11662 bp, 12 predicted proteins | sample SoiMethybrSBSTD1_FD_79669 | JGI IMG/M metagenome (GOLD analysis project Ga0111538, IMG submission 79669) | Bulk soil microbial communities from a Populus tree surrounding site in Tennessee, USA - Soil MetaG P. TD hybrid SBSTD1 (version 2)... | ecosystem: Environmental > Terrestrial > Soil >...
CTGAACTGCTGCGGCCGCTGGAGCGGCGTCAGAGCGGAGCCGTTCCACGTACCCTGCAAGTCGGGAACGGACGCCGAACGCTGCGCGAAGACCGCGCGGCCTGCCGCAAGCAACGCGGCAATCGAGAACGCCAACACCACACGTGCGCGCATGAGCGATGACCCTCCGAGCTTTGGTCCGCGACCTCCTATTGCCGGCGAACGCTGGGACTTCAATCCCGCCGGCGGGGACGCCACCAGTCTGTGACGAAAGGCCGCCGCGACGATCATCGCGCCGGCCCTGAGCCTTTCTTACTGACGGTTGTACCTGATACCCGCTTCCTGCGCCTTCTCGATGGCGATCACCATCGCCGGAACGATGGTGACGCCCGGAAGGACGTTCGCGCGCAGCTCTTTCTCGAGGTCCGCCGCTTTGCCTTTGCCCCTAGCCTCGAGCTCGAGGCACCAGATGCCCAGCGCGTTCGCGCAGAGGATGAACTTCGTGCCCATCTTCTGGAGGCTCTCGATGCCGAGAGCCGGCATGGCCCCGGCTAGCGCCGGAATCATCGGCGAGTCGACGGCCTTCATCAGCAGATGCAGATCGTTCGGCGTCGGCTGGTTGAAGACGTTGCGGGTATACACCTTGTCTGACGCGTCCTTGAGGCCGGTGTAAGCCCCGAGCTCGTACTTCGCCCAGATGCTGTCGTTGAATGCCAGCGGAATGCTGGACTGGCTTCCCACGGCGTAGAACGTGCCGACGGCGCCGACCTGACCGGCTCCCGTCTTGTACGCCTGGGAGTACGTGTTGATGTAGTTGAGGATGTGCAGCAGCGGAAACCCGTTCTTGTGCTGCGGGAAGTCGAACAGGCAGCGGTGCGTGCCCTTGACTTCCTTAATCCAGTCGTCGGCACCCGATTCCTGTGCCGCCGCGACGCGTGTGCCGGCGACCGGCAGACCCGCCGCGGCGGCTGCGCCGATCATCCGGCCCATGAAACTGCGCCGATGTAAGAGTGAGGTCGAGTACCAATTCTTCGTGAGTCCTTCCGTCTTCATACAACCTCCAAAGCAACACACACCACACACACGCACATGAAACGCCCTGCGCACAATCGACGCCGGGTGTTCCGCAGACGAGAGCACAACGAGGGCAGCGAAGATGCGGATCGAAGTCCCGGAGCGACCCGGGATTTCACCGATTTCCGTGGCAGAGAGGCCGTCGGTGAGCCCCTCTGTATGAGAAATCGAAAATCAACGGCGAAAAAGGACATGACGGTCCGGCGGCCGTTCACTCGACCTCGGTCAGCTTCACCCCCCGCGCTGCGGCGATGTTGCCGATGCCGGACGTGATGCACGCCGCGATGGCGTGCATCAGGAATTCGACGGATGTCGGCGCATGATCGGCCCCGACGAGGACCGCCGGATGATCGGCGTCGAATTCGAGAATCCCGGTATGACGATGCTGGCCGCCCGCACCGCTGAAAGTCTCGATCCGGCTGCGGCTGCGCGTACCGCTCAGCCAACGGTTGCTGGCCCGGAACTGAAACTTGGCGAGCTGGGGCTGCGCCTTGACCTAGGGAATCGAAAACGCTGCGGGGAAATGGCCACCGAGCCGGCCTTGCGGGATAACTCGCGATTTGTCGCGTATACAACCTGAGGAGCGTGCAGGCCGCCAAACCCCCGCAAGTTCCTCCGGATGTCCTCTATCGGTGACAGCCGGCGACGTGTGGCCGATCCACGCCAGTGAGGTGGGAGACACGCTATGAATGCACTCGCAGCGACACCCGAACTCGCACCGGCAGCCGACACGACAGATGCGCTCTTCACCGAGCTGTACTCGCAGCTCCATCGGCTGGCGCGGCAGGCGCTGCGGGGGCAAGGTTCGCTGCCGCTCGGTGCGACGACGCTGTTGCACGAGGCGTATCTCGCCATCTCGGACAAGCCAGGGATCACGTTCTTCGAACACGGACGGTTCATGAGTTACGCCGCGCGCGTGATGCGAGGTCTCATCATCGACAGCGTGCGCCGGCAGCAATCGCAGAAGCGGGGCGGGCTGTTCGACATCACGTCGCTGCGCACCTTTCATTCCGAAACGGTGGCGGATCGGCACACGCTCCTGGGTATCAACGATGCGCTCGACGAGCTCGCCGAAGTTGAACCGGAGCTCGCCGAAGTGATCGAGTTGAAGTTCTTCTGCGGGCTGTCCTTTGACGAGGTCGCCGCTCTGCGCGGGGTGTCGGGACGGACGATTCGGCGTCAGTGGGAAAAAGGACGGTTGTACCTGCATCAGGCAATCGGCGGTGCGACCACCGCCGTCGTGACACCTGCTCATGCCGCTGAGCACTGATCGCTGGCGCGCGCTCAGCCCGTATCTCGACGACGCGCTGGCGGTCCCCACGCGCAATCGCGGTGCATGGCTCGAGTCCATCTTCGCGCGTGATGCTGCGCTTGCGCGCGAGCTGCAGAAGCTTCTCGTCGAGAGCGATCTCATCCAGGGGTCGCGGTTTCTCGAAGAAACCGTTTCGCTCTCTCCGGAGGCGCTGACGCCGTCGCTCGCGGGACAAACGATCGGTGCGTATCGTCTGGTTTCGCCGATCGGGCAGGGAGGGATGGGCAGCGTATGGCTCGCGGAGCGGTGCGATGGCCGCTTCGAAGCGCAGGTTGCCGTCAAGCTGCTCAACATCGCGCTGATCGGGCGCGCCGGCGAACAGAGGTTCCGCCGCGAAGGGGCGATTCTCGCACGTCTGACACATCCGAACATCGCGCGGCTCACCGACGCCGGCGTGACCTCGACTGGGCAGCCGTATCTGATCCTGGAGCACATCGTCGGTGCAAGCATCGACCGGCACTGCGATGAGCGTCTGCTGAGCGTCGAAGCGCGTGTGCGTCTGTTTCTGGACGTGCTCGAAGCGGTTATTCATGCGCACGCGAACCTGATCGTCCACCGCGACATCAAACCCGCGAACGTGTTGGTGACCGATGACGGACGCGTGAAGCTGCTCGACTTCGGGATTGCCAAATTGCTGCAGGGCGATCACGAAGAGAATCAGACGCGTAGCAACACAGACGCGCTCACGCGAGAGACGGGCAGCGCGCTGACACCGGAATATGCCGCGCCGGAGCAGGTCGCCGGCGGCTCGATCACGACGGCGACCGATGTATACGCGCTCGGTGTCCTGTTGTACGTGCTCCTGACGGGTCAGCATCCGGCGGGCGCTCGGTCCAATTCGGCCGCCGGCCTCATTCACGCGATCGTCGACGCGGACGCGAAGCGAGTATCGGACGCGGTCGTGTCCGATAACGGGTCGAAGGAAACAGTCGCCCACCACGCATCGCGACGTGGGACGACGCCGAGCCGGCTCCGCCGGATGCTTCGCGGCGATCTCGATATCATCGTCGCCAAAGCGCTGAAGAAGAAGCCGGCGGAGCGCTACGGTTCGGCGATGGCGCTGGCCGACGATCTGCGCCGATACTTGCGGCACGAGCCAATCAGCGCGCGGCCCGACACTCTCATGTACCGGGCCGGCCGGTTCGTCCAGCGGCATGCGCGCGGAGTCGCCATGGTGGTCGGCGCGCTGCTCGTCCTCGGCGCGTCGACCGCCTTTTACACGACCCGCCTCGCCCGCGAACGCGATCGCGCCAGGCGCGAAGCCGCGAAGGCGACGAAGGTCAGCGAGCTCATGGTCGGACTGTTGACGGGCGCCGATCCGATAGCCAACCGTGCGACAACCGAGGGACCGACCGTGCGTGGGCTGCTCGATGCCGGCGCCGAGCAGCTGCAACGCGAGCTCGTCGATCAGCCAGAAATTCAGGCCGACACTCTGACGGTGTTGGGAAGGGTCTATCGGCGGCTCGGCGCGTTCGACAAGGCCGAACGTCTCCTCGAACGCGCGCTCGCCATCGGCCGGACGGTGTACGGGGCCGAGCACGTGCGGATCGCTCAGACGCTCAATGACCTCGGGGTCTTGCTGACCGACAAAGGGGACTATGCCGCGGCAGCACGCAGTCTCGAGGAGTGCTTGACCATGCGGCAGAAACTCCTCGGACCGGAGCACGCAGATGTCGCCGTCACGCTCGTCGAGCTTGGACGCGTCTACCAGGATTTGGGCTTGAACCGGCGCGCCGATCCGCTCCTGCGCGAGTCACTGGTGGTCCGACGCAAGGTGTTAGGCGACGCGCACCGCGAAACCGCGGTGAGCTTGAACGCCGTCGCGTCGGTACTGCGGTTGAACGGGGATCTGGCGGGCGCGGAGTCGTTGCTGCGCCAGTCGCTGGAGCTCAATCGCACGACGCGCGGCGAATTTCACGCGAACACCGGCACGAGCCTGCACGATCTCGGCGTGATCGCTGCCTCGAGAGGCGATCGCCAGGCCGCCGAACCGTTGTTCCGGCAGGCGCTGCTCATCACCCGACGGGCGCTGGGCGACGGCCATCCGAGTGTCGCAGCTTCACTCAACGGGCTGTCGCACGTGCTCGTCGCAGAACACCGTTACGACGAAGCGGCTGCTGCGTTGGAGGAAGCGCTGGCCATCGCACGTCACGCGCTCGGACGCAATCACCAGCTGGTCGCGATTTATTCGATCAATCTCGCCGCCGTGGGGTTGGCGCGACACGATACGGCCGCAGCCGAGACGCTCGCGCGCGAGGGTTTGCGGATCCGGTCGCTGGCGCCCGATCTCGTGCCGAGCCGTCGACGCATGTTCGTCGAGGACGACTGGACCATCGGCGCGACCGAACGCCTGCTTGGCGCTGTGCACGTGGCGCGCGCCGGCTCTCCGATGTCGAGGCGCTGATTCGTCGGCTGTCCTGAACGTCTCTCGGAATTCGATTCTCCTGGTGGGCATTCGATCCGCGCGTGCTGCGCGGAATCGTTTTTAGCGCGCGCCATGCCCACGAGGAGAACGTATGAAATATCGCAAGCCGTTGATGCTGGCGGTCGTGATCGCCGGCGTGACGCTCGGGATCGCGGCAGTCCACGCCGCCCCACCGGTGATCGTCCCGCCCTCGGTACCTTCGAATCTCGTGGTCCCGGCAGGTAGTACCGTCTACCTCGTCGGCCACGCGCGCGGGACCCAGAACTACATCTGCCTTCCGAAGGGGGCCAACTTTGCGTGGACGCTGTTTGGCCCTCAAGCCACGTTGTTCGACGACAACGGAAACCAGCAGATCACGCATTTTCTGAGCGCGAACCCTGGCGAAAACGGCACGCCGCGCGCGACGTGGCAGCACTCGGGTGACAGCAGCGCTGCGTGGGCCGCGGCGATTCAGTCGTCAACCGACGCCAATTTCGTCGCGCCCGGCGCGATCCCGTGGTTCCTGCTTCAAGTCGTTGGCGCGCAGTATGGGCCGGCGCTCGGGCAAAAATTGACGTATACGACCTACATTCAGAGGGTGAACACCGCCGGTGGAGTTCCCCCCGGGGACGGGTGCACCATCGCGACGGATGTGGGCAAGAAAGCACTTGTCCCGTACGCCGCAGACTATTTCTTCTACAGACCGTAACGCGGAGACGTGGTCGTTGACCGCGTGAGTGCCGTCTCGTTGTGAGACGGCACTCTGCGATCAGACGGATCGGACTTTGTCGGTAGCCGCGCTTTGGCCGTGCAGCCGCAGATTGGCCATGCTTGAGGCGAATCGCTGCGCCGAAGAGCGGTCGTTTTCCTAGAAGTAGTTGGTTGGCGGAGAGGGTGGGATTCGAGCCAAGTCGCAACGAGCGCCGAAGGCGCAAGTTGCGCGATGCCCTAGAAGCCCGCCCGAGCCGACAACGACCGAACGCGAGTGAGGGAGGTGGCGGAGAGGGTGGGATTCGAACCCACGTGCCGGTTACCCGACAACACGCTTTCGAGGCGCGCCCGTTACGACCACTTCGGTACCTCTCCGTTGAGGGAAATCAGCTGAAGCGGACCTTTCATTATACCAAGCCCTCCCCGCCCGGCTAAACCGCTAGAACGAGGCCGGCGTCGAGGTCGGCGGAGTCGCGTCCGGCTGAAGCCGGACACTACGTACCAGATGTGCCGCGCCGCTCCTTGAAAAAACGCTGCATCAGCTCCCGGCACTCCGCCTCGCGCACCCCGCACACCACCTCGAACCGGTGGTTGTGCCCCGGCAGCTCACCGCCCCGCACCGTCGACACCACCGCGCCGGTGCGCGGCTCCGCGGCGCCGTAGACCAGCGTCCCAATCCGCGCGTGCACCAACGCGCCTACGCACATCAGGCACGGCTCGATCGTCACGCATAGCACCGCGCCCGTCAGCCGGTAGTTGCCGGCGTCGCGCGCCGCCTGGCGGATCGCCACGATCTCAGCGTGCGCCGTCGGGTCGCCCGACGTGATCGGCTGGTTGAACCCGCGCCCGACGATCGCCCCGTCGAGCACGACCACCGCGCCGATCGGCACCTCCCCGGCGTCGCGCGCCCGCGCGGCCTCCTCGAGCGCCGCCGCCATCCATGCGTCGTACGCCGGCGGGTTGGTCACGCCTTCGACGCGGCGGTCGGTGCCATCCGCCCGCGGGCCGATTCCCGCGCGCCCGCCGCCGGCACCAGCCGGCCCACCCGGCCGAGGCCGAACGTCGGCATCGCCCCGTAAATCGCTTCGTACTGGCCGGCGCCGATTCGATACGTCTCGTGCCAGATGCCGACGTCGCCCGACGCGGCGCCCACCTTCTTGTTGTACGCCACCCACGCCGGCCAGTGGGCGGCGTCGCGGTCGCGCGCGTAGCGCTCGAGGTGCTCGAACGATCGCCAGTACTGCACGATCACGCCGAGAAACTGCTGACAGCCGAGAAACCCGGATTCGGGCCGCCCGGCCAGCTCCTTCAGCATCCGCGGCATCGCCACGAACACAGGCAGCCACTTGTGGATCTTCCACGGCTTGTTCAGACGCATCCCGATGAGAAACACGACGAAATCGCCCTCGATCTCGACGGTCATTCTCTGGTTGTTGACCTTGGCCATGTGCCCTCCTCAGCCGTTGTCCGGCAGAATACTACGCGTGCTGCCGGTGTTCGGCGACAGCGACGCGAGCTCAGCTGGAGTAGTATCTACGCCGTGAGCACCAACGTCGAGAAGCGCCAACTCCCCGATCGCAGAAGCCGCTCGCGCGGCGGCCGCCGCCCGACCGATCGACGCGGTGCCACACCGCTCGTCGTCGTCGCCGATGAAGAACCGGGCAGCCGCACGACGTGCGAGACGATTCTCGCGAAGCTGAATTTCGCCGTCGCCCCGGTCGAATCACTGCCGAAAGCGCTCGAAGTGATGGCCGCGCTGAAGCCCGAGGTCGTCGTCGCGAAAGTGCGCGATGCGTCGCTCCTCCAGCAACAATCGCTCGCCCCGGTGGTGGTCGTGACGGAGGAGATGAGCGACCCCGATATCCTCGTCGAAGCCATCCGCCAGGCGCTCCGGCGCAGACGCCCGTAGTCAGCCGCCGGCCGCGCCCAGCAGCGCGGCAGTATGTCATGTAGTTTTTGCACACAGCGTGTCGCGGTGTCGCCGTTGCCGACGTCCGGCATGCGAAAAACATCAGACAAAACCGGATCTTGTCGCGGCACGTCGCTTGCCGTCTCCTCTGCCATCGCTGAAGGAGCCCCCGGCCATGCGACGAGCCGTCAGTACGGATGCAGGTCTCGACAAACTCCAGGAATTCCTGCTCGCCATGTCGCCGGGCGATGAAGTGAGCGTGGCGCGCGCCGCCGAACTCAGCGGCCTCGATCCCAAGCGCTGCGACGAAGTGCTCAGCGCGCTGATGCGAGCGGGCGTGATGATGCGGCTGCAGCACGACGCGTACGTGCGCTGCCGGCTGCAGGCCTTCGTCGAGCAGCAGCGCACGGCGTAGCCGGGCGCGAATCGCGCCGGCAACGACTCGACGCGCAGTTCTCCCTTTTCAATCCGCCACACGCGTACACCCGTGCGCTCGTGTGTGCGCATATCGCCGTAGTCGTGTGCGCTTCCGCACAGGGGTGCGCGCACTGCCGCTCGGCCGCGTGACGTTCGTGTCATACCGAGTGACATGCGCGACCATCAGCCCGCCCAATTGTGCGCTCGAGCTGTGGCACCACGCTTGCCCATCGGCACGGCCATGACGCCCTTACAGAGCAGTGCCGTCCGCACCACCTGAAAACCGCCTTGAACGCTTCGTAAACCGCAAACCTCCGAGAGAGAAGGACCGCGCCATGAAACGGATCTTGATCGTCGAAGACAACGTCGGTGTCGGCAACGTGATCGCGGCCTGCCTCGCGTCGTACGACGTGACCGTCACGCACAACGGGCCCGAGGCGCTCGCGCGCGCGTCGCAGTTGTCTGAGTGCGATCTGCTGATCACCGACTACCTCATGCCCGCGATCCCCGGAGACGAAGTCGCGCGCCGGCTGCGACTGATGCACCCGGCGGCCAAGACGATGTTGATCACCGGCTTCGGCGACACCATCACCGTCGATCGATCGGCGGTGGACGTGCAGATGGCAAAGCCCTTCGCCCTCGACGCGCTTCGCGACACCGTGAAATCCCTGATCGGCGGCCCGTCTGCCGCGGCCTAGCACTCAGCTTCCAGCTGATAGCGGCTGACCGCACACCATCACGTCGGCGTCCCGCCGCGCTTATAATGAGCGCTCCGCCGCATGACAGACCAATCGCACACGCGCTTCATCGTCTACGTTTCGCTCGTCTCCATGCTGTGCCTCGGAACGGCATGGCCGGCCGCGGCCCAGCAGCCGGCGCATCCGGCGCCGCCCGACGACCAGGCCGCGCGCGAGGCGCTGCCCGTGTATCCATCGCTGCACATCGCAGGATTCGGCGATGTCAACTTCGCGGCCCAGAACCGCAACGACGGCCCACGCGGGTTCACCGAGGGCCAGTTCACCCTGCACATGGTCTCGGCGCTGTCGCCGCGCATTGCGTTCTTCGGCGAGGTCACGTTCACTCCGCGCCTCGATGGCGGGACCGGGAACCCACCGGCGACGGGATTCAACGCGGAGGTCGAGCGCGCCATCATCCGGTTCGACCAGAGCGACGCGCTGAAAGTGTCGTTCGGGCGCTATCACACGCCGATCAACTGGTGGAACACCGCGTTTCACCACGGTCAGTGGCTGCAGACGTCGATCGGCCGGCCCGAACTGGTGCAATTCGGCGGACGATTCATCCCCGTCCACTTCGTCGGCGCGCTCGTCGAAGGCGTGGTACCGAGCGGCGGCTTGAACATCAACTATCAGGCGGGGATCGGCAACGGACGCGGCAGCGTCATCAGTCGCGCGGGCGACGCCGGCGACAACAACGACGTCCCTGCGCTTCTGGCCAATGTGTTCATCAAGCCCGACCGCCTCTTCGGTTTTCAACTCGGGGCCTCGGCATATTCCGATCGCATCACCACCATCGGACGGCCCGACTACAACGAACTGATCCTCGCGGGCCACGCGGTGTTGCAGCGCGAGGATCCGGAGATCATCGCGGAAATCGCCGACGTCCGGCACACTCAGGTCGGGACATCGCTGACGACGTCCGGTTTCGCGTACTACGTGCAAGCCGCGTATCGACTGCCGGCGCCGGCGCGGCTCTGGAAGCCCTACTTCAGGTTCGAGCACATCGCCATCGACTCAGACGACGTCGTGTTCGCCGGCGTGCCGAACCTCGACGGATCGATCGTCGGCGTGCGCTACGACATTTCGACTTACGTCTGCATCAAGACCGAGGGCCGCTTTCTCAAGCGCGTCGACAATCAGCCGCGGGCGAACGCCTGGTTCTCTCAGATCGCGTTCACGTTCTGATGGTCATGTTTGGAGTCCTTCGCCGCGGAATCGTGTGTCGGACGTTCTGGCTGGCATTGGCGTTGGCGTGGCCCGCCACGCTGGGCGCCCAGACCGGCCGCGACGTCGCGGTCGTGGTGCATCCGGACGTTCCCATCGACAGCTTGACCACCGCCGACTTGCGCCGGCTCGTGCTCGGGGATCGGGGATTCTGGCCGGGCAGCCTGCGGGTAACGCTACTGCTGCGCGCGCCGGTCGCGTACGAACGTGACGTCGTGCTGAAGAACATCTGCGAGATGACCGAGGCGCAGTTCCGTCAGCACTGGATCGCGAAGGTGTTCCGCGCCGACACGGCCGTCGCGCCGAAGATCGTCTATTCGTCGGAGATGGCAGCCGATCTCGTCAATCGGATGGCGGGCGCGATTACCTTCATCGATGCCGCACAGGTTGGACGAGGCATGCGCGTGGTGAAGATCGACGGCCGGATGCCGGGGGACAAGGGGTACACACTGCACTGACAGCTGTCGACCAGGCTGGTGCGCGCGATCAGCGCGCGCTGGCCGAGCGATCGGGAAAATGCAGCTTGCGGCGCAGCGGCTCGTATCCCGGTTCGCTGCGCAGGCTCTCGAACCAGGGCGCGACGTCGAGAAACACCAGCGAAAAATCGTGCTCGTCGACGGCGCGGCCGAGCCACTCGAGCGCCTGGACCTTGTCGCCGAGACCGGTGTACACCAGGGCGAGCGCCGTTGACGGCACGTACTGGCGGGCCGACAGCGTGTTCAACTCCGCGAGCGAGCTCCTCGCATCCGCCGGCGTGCCGCCGAGCCCATACACGTAGCCCAGGTGACCCGAGACGAGCGGGCTCCCTTCCGACAGCGTCACCGCCTGCTTCAACTCCGCGACGGCTTCCTTGAAGGCGCGCTGTTGCGCGTAGGACGCGCCGAGCCCCCAGCGCGCCGACACGTACTTCGGATCGATTTCCAGCGTTTTGCGGAACTGATCGACGGCTTCGCCGCCACGGCCCGCATACAGCAGACACCATCCGAGATCCGTGTTGACGATCGGCGACAGCGCATCGAGCGTCTGCGCCCGCCGCGCTTCGCTCACCGCTTCCTCGAGCCGGCCCATCGCGGCCAGGTACATCGCGTACTGATCGTGGGCCAGCGCCAAATTGGGGTTCAGCGCGATGCCCTGCTTGAATTCGAGCTCCGCCGCCTGCCATTCCCAGTCGAGCCACAACCGGATGTGACCCAGCGCGACGTGCGCCTCGGCAAGCGTCGGATCGAGCTCGATCGCCTTCAACGCGGCGGCCTTCGACTCGGAAATCGTTTCCACCCAGAAGGATCCGAGCGACAAGTACGAGTCGGCAAGGCCCGCGTACGCCAGCGCGTACTTCGGATCCGTCGTGATCGCCTGCTGCAGGTACTCGATCGACTGCTTCAAGCCGGCGACAGTTCCCTGATTCCAGTAGAAGCGGCCTTTCAGATAGAGCTGATAGGCTTCCGCGTTGTCCGTATAACGTCTGGTCGCCCGCCGCTTTTCTTCCCCGGTGATTCGGACGCGGAGCTTCTCGAAAATCTCGCTCGAGATTTCGTCCTGGACGGCGAGGATGTCGGCGATCGGCCGGTTGTACTGACCGCCCCACAGCTGGGCGCCGTTCGCCACGTCGATCAGCTCCGACTGGACCACCAGCATGTTCCCGCGCATGGTGACGCGACCAGTCATCACCGTGCGCACCTTGAGGTCGTTGCCCGCCTTCAGCGGATCGACATCCTTGCCCTTGTAGCGAAACGCGAGGCTCCGGGCGGTGACGCGCACGCCCTGCAGCTGCGACAGGCTGTTGATCAGCGTTTCGGTGATGCCGTCGGTCAGATACTCGGTGTCGGGGTTGCCGCTGGCGTTGACAAACGGCAGCACCGCCATCGAATCGACCTGGCTGCCGCCCCCTTTCAACAG
>Ga0111538_10011617_pt1 | contig 11662 bp, 8 predicted proteins | sample SoiMethybrSBSTD1_FD_79669 | JGI IMG/M metagenome (GOLD analysis project Ga0111538, IMG submission 79669) | Bulk soil microbial communities from a Populus tree surrounding site in Tennessee, USA - Soil MetaG P. TD hybrid SBSTD1 (version 2)... | ecosystem: Environmental > Terrestrial > Soil > Tree...
CTCAGGTCGAGCGTGCCGAAGGTTGCTGCGGGGTTCCGCGGATCGGCAATCCCAAGCCGCCAGGGCACGCCGCGCAGCAGCCCGCCGACGTACAGATCGCCGCCTGATTGGATGGAGAAATTCCGGAATCCGCGCTCGCGCAGAATGCGCACCGCGTGTTCGACGGCGTAGCCTTTGCCAATCCCGCCGAGGTGCATCCGCATGCCTTTGCGCCGGAGGAAGACGGTGTGGGCCGCCTCGTCGACAACGATCGCCGTGTAGTCGACGAGGGGCCGCCGCGCATCAATCTGTTCGCGAGTCGGCACCGTGTTGTCCTGATCGTGGTCGAATTTCCAGACGTCAGAGAGCGCGCCAAAGGTCACGTCGAACTTGCCTTCGGTCCACTCACTGACCTGGCGCGCGGTCTTCAGCACCTCGATGAGGTCGTTGCCGACGGAGACGGGCTGCACGCCGGCTGCCGCGTTGACGCGAAGGACGTCGCTGCCATCCTTCCAGACGCTCAGCGCCGCGTCGAGTCGATCGAACTCGGCGAAGACGGCGGCGAAGGCAGCGCCGGCCGCCGCCGGATCCGAGGTCAGCGCCTGAACCTTGAGCTCGGAGCCCATCGCCAGGCCGACCCGCTCGGCAAGGCGATCGCCGTCGGGGTCGCCGGGCGTGGAACAGGCCGTCACGACGGCGAGACATAGAAGCGCCGGGAGGCGACAGCGAGCTGAACATCGTCGCGTCCTCGTTGTCGTGCTGCCGTGGCTGACACCCGTCACAGGCGATCGGCGCTCAGAATCGGAACAGTCTCGTCAGCTTCACGGCGAACGTCCGGTTCTGCAGTCCCGGAGCCATCGGTGTCGGCAGCGTGTTTCGCCCGTCGCTGTAGACGATGAACAACTCGCTGCCCGGGCGATATTCCCAGCGCAGCCGAATGCTGGAGCTGAGCGAGTGGGGAATCGCGTTGTACTGAATCAGACTGCTCACGAATATCCGCGGCGTCGGGGTGACGATGAAGCGAGAGGTGAAGAGCCGCGAGGTGAAGTCGCCGTAAGGCAGACGCACCCAGTTGACGGTCACACCTGGCTCGATGGCCAATTGGGGCTGGATGGTGACGCGGCCGGTGTAGATCAAATCGCTCTTGTGACCGTCGTAGAACGAACCGTAAGCAGAGGTCACGCGTCCCGAGACACGTCGCTGTTGTCCGAGGTTGTACTGCAGCCGCAGGTTCGCGTAGTCGTAACCGCCGGCGGGAACGATCACGCCAGGTGAAATGGTGAACGGCCGCGGGATGAGCTCGTAGGTGCCGCTCCCGTCGACGACGAACTGATCGCTGTTCTGAAAATCGATCTGGAACGTTCCGGCCACCTCGCGGTTCTGAAGCTCGCTGGCCGCGGCGTTGGTGATGTAATCGATGCCGGCGGCGTACGTGTACTTGCGGATCCGCGTGGCTCGACGCGGCCGCGGCGTGAATCGGGCCTCGGCGGCCGACCGCCGGAAGTCGAGCCGCCGCGCGTAACCCACCTGCGGATCGAAGTGCTCACCGACCACCAGATGTTCGGCGGTCATGCCGTAGCGATCGCGCGACAAATCGATCCTGCCTCGATAGCTCTCGGTGCCGCCGCGGAGACCAGGCGTATCGGTCTTGGCGACATACAGGTTGGCCGTCACGTTCTCGAACAAGAACAGGTTCGTGTCCGCTCCGATGAGGGTATTGCGAACGCCGTCCACCGGCGCGCGGTGCGTGGCGATGAGGCCGATGTTGCTGCGCCGGAGCACGTCGCGTTTCAGCCGCACCGCGGTGAAGTTGGTTTGCAGGGCCAGGGCCGACGGCTTGTCGTCGGTCTCGATGTTGACCGCACCGAGCGTGTAGCGGCCGGCGCGGCCCGTCACGCGCCCACCGGCGATTACGGGCACCGATTGGCCGTTCTCGAGGCCGATGCGGCGGCTGAAGAACATGAGCGGCACGTCCCCCGGCGACCCGCCGCCGTTGCTGAAGCGAACTCCGCCGAAGGCAAAAATCCCCTGGCCTTCGAGAAAGAAATCGCGCTTCTCCGGAAAGAACAAGCTGAAGCGGGTCAGATTGACTTGTTGCAGGTCTTCTTCGACCTGGGCGAAATCAGTATTCACCGTGGCGTCGGCGATCAGACTCCGCGTCAACCCGTACTTGAAGTCGAAGCCGATGTCGCCGTCGGCGTCGTTCTCGAACGCCGGCCTCGCGGTGTTGTCCGTGGTGAGCGACGACACCGCGTAGGGTTTGATTTCCAGGTTCTTGGACTGTCCGGGTGTTTCGAGCCCGACCAGCGTGCCGGCCGACGCCATTCGGCCGATGGCATCGCCCGTGCCGAACGAGGCCGGCATCGCGGTCAGATACGAATACTCGTTCTTCCACTTCACGATGCGCCGGAAGTTCACGCCCCACACCTGCGGGCCCGGGTTCAGGTACCGCAGCGTCTTGAAGGGGATGACCATCTCCATCGTCCAGCCCGATTCGAACCGGGCGACACGGACGTCCCACACCCCATTCCAACTGGTGTTGAGCACGTCGTCGACGATCGTCTGGTCGCGCACGGCGCCGAGCGCATTCGTCTGGAAGAAGAATCCATTGCGCCGGTCGTGGAACGTGTCGAAGACGACGGTGAGGTTTTCGTTCTGGATGATGTTGTTGTTGTCACGGCGCAGCTCCGAGAGGACGAATCGCTCGGGGTGGCTGTCCCAGCAGCGAGCCGCGACGTAGATGTTCCGGTCGTCGTAGAGGATCCAGGCGTCGGTTTTCTCGGTGGCCGGCGCGCCTTCCTGCGGTTCCTGCTGAATGAAGCCGTCGATGGGGAGTGTGCTCTGGTAGACGGCGTCATCCAGCCGGCCATCGAAGGTTGGCGGCCGCGCGACGCGGACCGCTCGCACAGTCGCCTGGCCTTCAGGCGTTCGCGTGATGACGGCCGGGGCCACCGGCAACGCCGAGGCCGCGGATGCCGAAGAAGACGGGTCGTCGGCCGACGACGCCTGCTGACCCGCGACAGCAGGGCGCGGTGACCAGATCGAGCCAAACGCCCAGAGAGCGAGGACGAGACATCCGCACCGGCCCATCAGCGAGGGACCGTCACCGGGAACTGAGCCGCCATGGATAACGAAACAGCATACCGCACCCGCCAGCGTACGTTTCGTTCAGTTCTGGCCTGTTGGCGCAGAGTACGAGATGATACGCCGTCCTTTTTGGAGGGATCGATGGCCAGTACCTACCCGCGACGGTCCCCTTGGTTCGGCATCTGCACAGTCGTGCTCGTATCGGCGCTGGCGGCAGCCAGCTGGGTCGCCATCGGCAGGGCGCAGTCGCCGACTGCGTTCGGCGCGCCCTCGGCGGACACCCCCCAACCTGGCAGCACCATCAAAGCCGTGCCCGGCTCGCGCGCACAGGGCTGGCTCGGCCAGGGCCGTTCAGAGGTGCTCGCGCGCCACGGCATTGTCGCGACGAGCGATCCGCTCGCGTCGCAGGCCGGACTCGAAATCCTGCGCCAGGGCGGCAATGCCATTGACGCAGCCGTGGCCACCGGCGCGGTGCTCGACGTCACCTCACAGAACGACACCGGCATCGGCGGCGATCTGTTTGCCCTCGTCTACATCGCCAAGGACAAAAAGCTGTACGCGTTGAACTCGGGCGGGTGGGCACCCACGGGGTGGACGCCGGAGTTCTTCACGACGAAGTTGGGCGTGAAAACCGTTCCCGGGAACGGGGTCAATTCGGCCACCGTGCCGGGCGCCATCTCGGGGTACGACGCGCTGCTCAAACGGTTCGGCACCATGAGTTTCAAGGAGACCTTTGAACGGGCCGCACGGATTGCCGACGAAGGCTGGGGCCAGGCCGAGCGGCGGCATCAGGATTTGCGCAGCGCGGCCAGCGGTCTGCGCGCCGATCCCGACTCGAAGGCAACCTTCCTCGTCAACGACGAAGCGCCGCCCTTGTACAGCATCATCCGCAACCCGGGATTGTCAAAGGCCCTGCGGCTCATTCAGCAGCACGGACGCGATGCGTTCTACAAAGGGGAGATTGCGGCGGCGATCGTGAAGAAGGTGCAGGCCAACGGCGGCGTCATGGCGGCCAGCGATCTCGCGGAGTTTCAGTCGGAGTGGGTAGAGCCGGTGTCGACGACCTACCACGGCTACGACGTCTTCGAGTTGCCACCGCCGGGCCAGGGGTTTGCCGCCCTGGAGATGCTCAACATCCTCGAAGTGTGTGTGCCGAAGCTGGGTATGAATCTATCGAAGCTGGGCCCGTCGGATCCGATGTACTGGCACCTGCTGGTCGAGGCAAAGAAGCTGGCTTACGCGGATCTGCTGGCGAAGAACGCCGATCCGAAGTTCTCGAACGTGCCGGTGAGCGAACTGCTGTCGAAGCCGCACGCCGAGTCGCTGTGCGGCAAGATCAAGCCGGACGTCGCGTCGAAGACGACCGCGGCGGCTGCCACCGACGGCGGCACCATCTATCTGACGACCGCGGACCGGTGGGGCAACATGGTGTCGCTCATTCACAGCGTGTTCGGCGTCTACGGCAGCCGGGCGACCGTGGCTCCGTACGGGTTCGTCCTGCACAATCGTGGATCGGCCTTCTCGCTCGATCCGAAGAGCCCGAACATCGTGGCGCCGCACAAGCGGCCGTTCCACACCATCATTGCCGGCTTCGTGATGAAGGGCGGCCAGCCGTGGATGACCTTCGGCAACATGGGCGGCAGCGTTCAGCCGGAAACGCACGCGCAGCACATGGTCAATCTGATCGATCTCGGGATGAACGTGCAGATGACCACCGATGCCGCACGCTTCACGCACAACCAGACGTCCAACGTGCTCTCGCTCGAGAACAATCTCTTCGAATTGGTGGGCTCGGCGTTGAAGGCGAAGGGGCACGAAGTCCGCGCAGTGAACGGCGGAGCCGTCGGCGGGTATCAAGGCATCCTGTTCGCGCGGGATCCGCAGCTGCCGGAGCCGACGTTCGACCGGCGGGCGGCCACGGAGGACTTGCCGGTCAATGGCGTATACCGCGCTGGGTCCGACCATCGGAAAGACGGACAAGCGGCGGGTTGGTAAGGTTCACAGGTTCACGGGTTCACAGGTTCACGGGTGCACAGGTTCGAGGCAAACGAACCTTGAACCTGAACCTGTGAACCTGTGAACCTTTTGAACCCCGTGTCCACCTGTGAACCCGTGAACCTCATTTCGCAGGTGTGTTCGTCCAGAAGCGATAAACGAGATAGCTGATCGGTCCGTCGAGCTGGCTGAAGCTGTGTGGGGTTCCAGCCGGCACGATGATGATGTCCTTGGCTTTCACCTTGCGGCTCTCGCCACCGGTGCGCTCGCCGCTGTGGCTGATGCCCGCGCCGAGCCGCGTCAGGTCGGTCACCGTCGGATTCTTCAGCGATCCGCCCGTCACGATCGTGCCCGAGCCTTCGAGGATGTAGTAGATCTCGGTCGCCTGATCGTGGATGAGCGCGCTGGCCTCGGGCTTGACCCGATAGAGCATCGCCACACCGGCCTTGCCGCCGAGGACGTCGGTGCCCTTCATCAGCGTGTCGACCGTGTTGTTCGCCACCGATTGCTTCAGCGTCACCGCGTGCTCGTCCGACGTGATCACCAGCCCGGGCGGGGTGTCCTGCATGGCTATCAACGCGAGCAGCCACGCCATTGCGCTCAACATATCCAACTCCCTTCGCCGGAACACACGCTCCGGACGCTGAGGAAGGATAGCCGAAGTGCGTGGTCCGCGAGGGTATGAAGCCTGGAGGCTCCACCTCAGGTCCCTCGATTTTGTAAGTCCTTCTTGCTGAGCCACGAAAACACGAAAGCCACGAAAACCAAAGGTGGTCAGGTTGAGCGAGTCGGGTGCTTCACTCACCTGGTGTAGCGGTCCAATCCAGCCGGCCTGATGCTCCGTAGAGCAAGTGACGTGGCGCGCGGTCCAGCGCCACCCACGAAACGGAGGCACGAATGTCACGCAGCAGAACACTGGGACTGGCTGCCATCGCGGCACTGCTCGCCGCAGCCGTTCCCCAAGCGTCCAGCCACCGCGAGGCGCCGGGCATCACGAAGTCCCCCAAGGCCGACGGCACCGACTTCTACATGTTCCGGAGCTACGAGCCTGGCCGCGAAGGCTTCGTCACGGTGCTCGCCAACTACATCCCGTTGCAGGATGTCTACGGCGGGCCCAACTTCTTCACCCTCGACTCGAATGCCCTGTACGAAATCCACATCGACAACAACGGGGACGCGCGCGAGGATCTGACCTTCCAGTTCAAGTTCGACCAGACCTACCGCAACATCAGCCTGGACGTCGGTGGGAAGACCGTTGCCATTCCGCTCATCAACGCGGGACGCATCGGGCCCGGCGTGGGCGACAACGCGGCGCTGAACGTGATCGAGAGCTATCGCGTGAAGCTCGTCCGTGGTTCGTCGCGCTTCATGCCCGGTGCGCTCGTGAAGAACGCGCAGACCGGTGAGACGCGTTTCATCAAGCCCGTCGACCGTATTGGCGACAAGTCGATCAGCGACGCGCGGAATATCCTCGGCTCGGTCGAACCGAACGACAACTACGACGCCTACGCCAACAACCACATCTATCCAATCGACCTTCCCGGCTGCCCTGTCGACGGCCGCATGTTCGTCGGACAGCGCCGCGAAGGCTTCGTGGTGAACCTCGCCGAGACGTTCGATCTCATCAACGACAACCCGGTTGGACCGCGCGACAGCGAGACCAACGATCTTGCCGACAAGAACATCACGACGTTGGCGCTTGAACTGCCGATTGCGTGCATTACCCGTCCCGGACAACCGGTAATCGGAGCCTGGACGACCGCGAGCCTGTCGCGCAGGAACGAGGATCAAGACGACAAGGATGACTGGGGTTGGGATCCCACCGGCACCCGTTATGTCCAGGTCTCGCGACTGGGCCAGCCGCTCGTCAACGAAGTGGTGATCGGGCTGAAACACAAGGACCGCTTCAACGGCAGCGAGCCGAGGAACGATGGGCAGTTCGCCACCTACGTGACGAACCCGACGCTGCCTGCGCTCGTCGAGGCGCTGTTCGGCTTTGCCGGAGTCAAGGCCCCCGCCACGCCGCGCAACGATCTGGTCCAGGTCTTTCTGACCGGTGTTCCGGGTCTCAACCAGCCGGCGAACGTCGTGCCATCCGAGATGCTGCGCCTGAACACGTCGATCGCCCCGAAGGCGCCAGGCGCCCAGGACTCGCTCGGCGTTCTCGGCGGCGACCTTGCCGGCTTCCCGAACGGCCGCCGTCCGGGTGACGACATTGTCGACATCGCGCTGCGCGCGGTGATGGGCGTGCTCCTGCCTGCCGATCAGGCCCCGAGCGGTCAACTTCCGTACAACGACGGCGCACTGGTAAACGCGACGATCGCCTACGACCCCGAGGGCACGATCAGCGGCGACCAGAATCTCCGCCTCTTTCGCGACTCCTTCCCGTTCCTGCAGACGCCGCTGTCCGGTTCGCCGAATCCGGCTCACGTTCTGACGGGGAACTAAAGCTCCGCGGTGCTTGGTGCTTCGTTCTTGGTTCTTGGTGCGGGTGCTTGGTGATTGGTGCGTCGTGCTGACGCTGCGCGGCACCACCAAGCATGCACCAAGCACCAAGCTCGAAGCCCAGCACGAAGCACCAGCACCAGAGCGAAACACCGGCACCAAGCACGACTCACTAGCACCAAGAACAAAGAACCAAGGACGAAGCACCTTATATGCGCCTCCTCCTCACCGCACTGGCCGCCCTCATCCTCGTCACACCCGTTGCAGCCCACGACTTCTGGGTCGAGGCCTCGCAGTATCGGCCCAAGGTCGGCGCGCTCGTCGGCTTGCGCCTTCTCGTCGGGCAGGACATGCTCGGCGATCCCGTCCGGCGAGACGATGCCGTCATCGACCGCTTCCTGATCCGGCGTGCCGACGGCGACGAGGCCGTGCCCGGTCGTGACGGCGCGGACCCGGCAGGCATTGTCAGAGTGGCGGCTCCAGGCCTTCTGGCCATCGGCTATCAGAGCCGGCCACGGCCGGTGGAGCTGCCCCCTGACAAGTTCGAACAGTACCTGGGCGAAGAGGGACTCGACGAGATCAAGTCGGTCTTTCGTCGTCCTGCCGCGGATGGCGGCGTCGCTCGAGAACTGTTCTCGCGCTGCGCGAAGACGTTGTTGCAATCGGGACCCGTTCAGCCCGGCGAAGGCGATCGTCCACTCGGTCTGCCGCTCGAGCTGGTGGCGGATCGCAATCCGTACGCCGCGGTTGCGGGCGCCCCCTTGTCATTCGTGCTGACTTACCGCGGCCAGCCAAAGGCGAACGCGCTGGTTGTGGCGATCAATCGGACGAATCCTGAACTGAAGCGCAGCGGTCGCACCGACCGGCAGGGCCGCGTGACCTTCGAGCTGCCCGCCCCCGGTGTCTGGATGGTCAAGGCCGTTCACATGATCCCCGCACCGAACGACGCTGCGGCGGACTGGCAAAGCTTCTGGGCGTCGACAACGTTCGATTTGCCATGAGTTCGCATCGCTCGTTTCTGCCCCGGCCGCTGTCGGTTTACCTGTCGATTTACGGTGTCGCCGCCCTTGTGCTGCTGCTGACGGCCGACGCGACGGTGCTGGCCCATGAGCTGGGCACCACGCTGGTGGCCATCAGCTTTCCATCGGACCGGACCTACGCAGTCGCGATCGCCGCCGACGCCAGCGCGCTGCTGGCGCGTCTGGAGCTCGCACGGCAAGAGCCGCGCTCCAGTCCGGACAGCGCCGCAGCCTATCAACAGCGCTTCGATCTTCTGTGCGCAGACGTTCTCGAACATCTTTCGTTGACGTTCGACAATGTGACCGCCAGCGCCCATGCAAGCTGCGCTGTTGACGCGGCAGACGTCGCGGCGGCAGCTGACCCGTCGGCTCTTGGCGTGACGGTCACGCTAGCCGGAGCGGTCCCGGATGCCGTCGATTCCTTTCGCTGGCGTTACGATCTGACTGGCACTTAGTACACCCTCACTATCCCAGGGCCCGACGGCACGATCAGTGGACCGCTGGAAGGAGGGCAGCAGAGCTCGCCCTTCATCGTCAGACGAGGCCCGGCGCCGCTTTCGCGGATGCAGGCGGCCCGGGCAGCTTTCGCGCTGGGCTTCGCGCAGATCCTGCCGAGAGGCCTTCCGCACGTGCTGTTTCTGCTGGGGGCCACGCTCTGGATCCGTGGGCAACGAGGACGGGTGCCGATGGCGATGGCCATGGTTGCCGGTCAGACGATCCTCCTCGGACTGACTTCGGCAGGCGCCTTCTCTGCACCGCCTGAAATCGTCGAGCCGTTGATGGCGCTGTCGATCGCCTACGTCGCGGTTGAAACGATTCTGGCCAGCAGGTTGAGCCTGTTGCGCGCGCTGCTGGTGTGGGGATTCGGTGTGATTCACGCCGTCGGTGTCGCTGGCATGATGCACGACCAGGCGTTTCTGTCTGACCGGTCCGCGGCCGGACTGATGGCATTCAACGCCGGCGTTGACATGGGTCAACTGGCGGTGATTGGGCTCGCGTTCGTGATCGCCGGCGGCAGCGCGACGAGAAGTCCGTCCTTCCGGCAACTGGTCGTCGTGCCGTGGTCATCACTGCTGGCAATCGCCGCGGTCATCCGGACGATCGAGTGGTTCTGGACGTAGCAGCCGGGCTCCGCTCAGCGGAAGAAGCCGGCCACGGTGCGGAGTCCATCGAGGACAGTTGCGTCGATCGAACGCAAAAGGGCTTGGGGGCCGCCAAACCAGAGGACGCTCAAGAAGAGAACGACTACGACCGGCATCATGAACAGGGCCATATCAGAATCTGCACCGGATGTCCGCATGAATCCTCACTTAGTAGCGCGTTCGTATTTACCGTCGTCCGGCGCGTAGTAGCCGCCGCGGCTGCGGACGATGGTGTGAGTTGTCCGACTCTGGATCTCCACGCTCCGCCACTTCCCGTTTCGTGTCGCGTTGGTCGACGTGTACGACATCACGTAGCGCCGCCGGAGGTTCTCGACGATGCGCTGGTAGTCGCCGCCGAGAGCCGAGACGTCGGTCGGAAACAGCGCGAGCCCCCCGGTCGTGGAGGCCAGGGTCTCGAGCTTTTCGCGGTCGACGTTTGGTCCGAGTCCGATGGCGAACACGGTCACGTCGACCTCTTGCGCCAGGCGGAGGACCTCGTTGAACGGCCGGACGCTGCCCGGTGCAGTGCCGGCATCGTTCTCGTCACGTCCGTCGGTCAAGACGACGAGCGCCCGCCGGCCGTCAACCGGGCGCAGCCGTTCGAGCCCCAGCCCGAGCGCGTCGTACAACGCCGTGCCGCCCTTGGAGACGTATTCGTCGACGGCGGCATGCGCTTCGTCGCGGTTCTTCGTCAGATCCTGCGTCAGGGCGGACGCATCGGCGAACAGCGAAACCCCGAGAGCGTCGGTGGTCCTGAGGCTCTCGATGAAGCGGTGTGCCGCGTCCTTGACCGAGTCCACCACGCGCCGCATGCTGCCGCTCTCGTCGAGCGTCAAGATGATGGACACCGGCGCCAGCGCTTCCTGGAACGACTCGACGGCCTGCGGAACGCCATCTTCGGTGACGACGAGGTCTTCACCCGCCACATCGAGGTACCGGTTCTCTGCATCGGTGACCGTGAACTCGATGAGCGGACGGACCGGCGGCGGCGACGGCGCAAAGTAGCCCGGACGCGTCCGGACTTTCCACTTGTCGTTGCCGGTTGCGACCGAAATGGCCCGCCACGTGCCGTCCCGCCGCTGATTGGTCGGCGTGTAGCTCAAGAGGTAGCGCTGCCGGACGTCGGTCGCGATGTTGTCATGGACGATTGGGAGCTCGAAATCGCGCGACGGGAAGAACGCGCGGCCGCCAGTCTGGCGCGCCAACTCCTTGAGGAATCGTTCGCCGCGGATTGACACGCCGGCGATGCCGCCGATCGCCACGATGTAGGTCGTCGTCGCCGTCCGTTTCAAGGCATCGAGCGCTTCGGCGCCATCTCGCTCGCTGTGCTCGTCGTAGCCGTCGGTCAGGAGCACGATGGCATGCCGGCCCGGCAGATCCTTCAGAAGATTCGTGGCGTCGGTGAGGGAATCGACGATCGCGGTGCCGCCGGTCGCTTTGATCGCCCCGATGGCTTCGACGATGGTGTCTCGATCGGCGGTCGGGCCGGTCACGGCGCCCAGCGTGCGGGAGAACGGCACGACGAGGACGCGGTCGTCAGGTCTGAGATCAGCCGACAGGCGCCGAGCCGCGACCTTGACGAAGTCCATCCGCCGCGCCATGCTCTGGCTGCTGTCGATGAGCAACAGGTAGGTCGCCGGCAGCACCTCGGCGCGCAGCATGTCGAGGGTCTGCGGCTCGCCGTTCTCCGTGATCGAGAACGCGTCGGCCGGCAGCTCCATGACGCGGCGGCCCTGATCGTCCTCGACCGTCGCCTCGAGCAGCACGCTCGACACTTCGGTGACTTCGGTCAGCTCGAACGGCTGCAGCACGATCTTGTCTTCAGCCTCGGCACCGCGGCTGTCGCGCACGCTGACCGCAATTTCGCGGCGTTCGAACGGGTTCTCGTCGATCCACTCGATCGCGTAGGGCGGTCCGTCGGTGTCTTCGCCGAGCGGCGTGCCGTCGACCACGAACCGGACGACCGGCGGCGTGGCCAGCGCCTCGGCCGGGCCC
>Ga0111538_10011621_pt1 | contig 11660 bp, 10 predicted proteins | sample SoiMethybrSBSTD1_FD_79669 | JGI IMG/M metagenome (GOLD analysis project Ga0111538, IMG submission 79669) | Bulk soil microbial communities from a Populus tree surrounding site in Tennessee, USA - Soil MetaG P. TD hybrid SBSTD1 (version 2)... | ecosystem: Environmental > Terrestrial > Soil >...
AGCCAATCGCGCACGATGGCGCTACTGGCGCTCGATTATGCCTTCGGCGGGCAATTCGAGCGCGGCGCCGTGGTCGCCTTTCTGACATCGCTCGTTGTCATCGTCATCGCTTTGATCGCTCACATCGTCGGCAGCAAGGTCGGTATCGGCGGCCATCGTTAGGATAATTTTTTCAATTTCCGTGAAGGATCACCCATGACCACTGCAATCGTCACCGACTTGAGGAGTTATTTAAACGTGCTGGAACAGGCCGGCGAGCTTTCGCGGGTCAGGGTTCCGGTCAGTTTAGAGCAAGAGATCGGCGCCATCTGTTTGCGCAACTTGCGCGCCGGTGGCCCCGGCTTGTTGTTCGAACGGCCGGGTGAACGCGCGATACCTTTAGCCGTCGACCTGCTGGCCTCGCGCCGACGTTATGCGTTGGCGCTCGGCATCGAAGCCGATCAATTGGCAACCGAGTGGAACCGGCGCACGAGCAATCCGCTTCCCCCAGTGATTGTCGAGCGCGGAGCGTGTCAAGAAAACGTCCTGACGGGCAAGGAGATCGATCTCAACAAACTGCCGGTGCCGATCTGGAACGAGCTCGACGGGGGACCATTTCTGACGTTGTCATGCCATATCACTAAGGATCCGGTGACCCAGGGTCGAAACGTCGGGCTGTATCGAAATCAAGTTCACGATGGAAATACGCTGGGCATTCTTGCCGCTCCGTACACGCATCTAAATCTCCAGCGCAACAAAGCTCCGAACGAGCCGTTTCCGGTGGCGCTGGTGCTCGGCGCCGATCCCACCGTGGTGATGACCGCCCCCGCGCCGATTCCGTTTGGCATCGACGAACTCGCCATCGCCGGCGCGCTGCGCGGCAAGCCGCTCGAGCTTGTGACTTGTAAGACGATTCCGCTGGAAGTGCCCGCCTCGGCCGAAATCATTATCGAAGGTGAAATTTTACCTGACGAATTACGAGAAGAAGGTCCGTTCGGGGAATTCACCGGGCACTATGGCGGGCACAAGGCGCCGCGGCCGGTCATTCGGGTTAAAGCGATCACGCATCGAAATCAGCCGATTCTGCAGGCGAGCTACGAAGGGATGCAACCGAACGAATCGGGTTTTTTGACCGCCGTGCCGCGGGAAGCGGAAATAATCCGGCAAGTGTCTCTGCCGGGAATAAAAAAAGTCAATGTGACCGTGCCAGCGGGGGGAGCCTTACACGCGGTGGTCGCGGTGGAGAAACCGTACGAGGGATTCGGCAAGTACGTGGGGCTTGCGGTACTCGGCAGCGTCGCCGGGCGTTACATCAAGCAAGTCATCATCGTCGATGCCGACATCGATCCCTTCGATCCGATTCAAGTCGAGTGGGCGGTTTCCACACGGGTGCAGGCCAATCGCGATATCGAGATTCTAAAGCAGCTCACGGGGATTATTCTCGATCCCTCTTTGCCCAAGGAAGAGCAATGGACTACCTCGCGGACCTCGAAAATGATCATCGACGCGACCCGCTACGATGCCAAGAATTTTCCGCCAATCTGCTTGCCGGCAAGCGAAGCGATGGCCAAAGTGGAAAAAGAATGGGCGCGCTACGGCATTCCACTCGACGGTAGAAAAGATTGATATTTGTGCTAGCGCAGTTTTGTCTCTGGCTGATCGCTCTTCAACTGCTATGGCCGATCGAGGGTTGGTCGGCGTGGCAGGAAGACTGGGCGGCACTGCAAAAGACCGCGAAGCAGGAAGGCAAGCTTGTCTTGATCGGCCCTGCGGGTTCCGATCGGCGCGACTCCCTGGTATTACCCTTCCAGCAAAATTCGGCGTGTCGGTAGAGTATCTGCCGGATCCAGCGCCGCTGATTCCGACCCGAGTCACCACCGAGCGTCAGGCTGGAAGATACTTGCTTGATGTCGTCATTGCCGGCGCGTTGGAGGATATCCTGCTGCCGCTCAAGGTTTTGGAACCGATGGAACAATTCTTAATCCTGCCGGAGGTTACCAATCCCAAAAACTGGCGCGGCGGTACTATCGAGTATCTCGATACAGGGCATACGATTTTAATCATGACTCCCTTCCAGCGCGGCACGCTTTTCATAAACACGCAGATGGCGGAGGCGAATAGTTTCAAATCATACAAAGATCTGCTCGATACCAAATGGACGGGTAAAATTATCATCGACGATCCGCGCAAACCGGGCCCAGGCCAAGCGACTTTTAGTTTTTTTTACGTCCATCCGGAACTCGGGCCGGAGTTCATCCGCGCTTTGGCGAGCCAGAAGCTGAATATCTTCAAGGATTACGCTCAACAGGTCGATTCTCTTGGGCGCGGCAAGTATCCCATAGGGGTGGGTCTCTCGGACAGTCTAGTCGAACAGCGGGCGAAGCAAGGCGTGCCGCTGGCCATCGTCGACCCGCGCCAACTGCGCGAAGGCTCGGATGTCAGCCCGGCAAGCGGTGGAGTCGGCGTGTTTAACCGCGCGCCGCATCCGAACGCGGCGAGACTCTACATCAACTGGCTTCTCTCAAAAGAAGGTCAAACAAGTTTTGCCCGCGGTGCCGGATACATCAGCAGCAGGCTCGATGTTCCCACCGATCATGCCGCGCCGTGGCGAGTACCTCAGCCGGGCGCCATCAAGACCTATGGGCTCGATGCGCGCAGCGACATGCGCAACAAAGTAACGCCATTTCTGTTCGAAGTCTTGGGGCGCTAGGGATTTACGTGGCTGAGTCGAGTTCCGTACCGGATTTGCGCAGCTTCCTGCAACTGCTCGAAGACAAAGGCGAGCTGGCAAGGATTGACTCTTCAGTCGCGCTTCACCAGGAGTTGGGTGCGGTGTGCCTGCGCAATCTGCGCAACGGCGGTCCAGGGCTCTTATTTGAACGCGCTGGCGATCATGATGTTCACTTGGCCGTCGATCTGCTGGCGTCGCGCCGCCGTTACGCTCTCGCTCTCGGCGTCGCCGTTGATCAGTTGGCCGCAGAATGGAATCGCCGGACCAAGAATCTCATTTCTCCCGTGCTGGTCGAGCCCCGCTTGTGCCAACAGCATGTTTGGGTGGGTGACCAAGTCGATTTGACCAGGCTGCCAGTGCCGGTTTGGAACGAGCGCGACGGAGGTCCTTATCTCACTCTCGGGTGCCACATCAGCAAAGACCCGGAAACTCAAGCGCGCAACGTCGGCATCTACCGCAATATCGTCCACGATCGCAACACACTGGGGATTCTCGTCGAGCCTTACGGTCACTTGAGATATCAATGGAGCAAGCGGCCCAACGAACCATTCCCGGTGGCCATCGTTCTTGGCGCCGATCCAGTCGTGCCCATGGCAGCGGTCGCACCGGTTCCTTACGGTAGAGATGAATTGGCAGTTGCCGGCGCGCTACGCGGCAAGCCGGTGGAGTTGGTTCCTTGCGTTACGATTCCCCTGGAAGTTCCCGCTTCCGCCGAAATCGTTATCGAGGGAGAAATTTTCCTCGATGATCTGCGCGATGAGGGACCGTTCGGCGAGTTCACTGGATACTACGGCGGTCATCGCGCACCGCGCCCGGTGATCCGCGTAAAGGCGATTACCCATCGCGATCGTCCCATTCTTCACGCCGTCTATGAAGGGCAGCCGCCGTCCGGTTCGGCGATCATCGTAGCCGTGCCACGCGAAGCAGAGCTGATGCGCCAGATTTCACTGCCGGGCGTAAAGCGCGCGCACATGACCCGCGGCGGGGGCGGAGCGCTGCACGCGGTGCTATCCGTCGATAAACCCTACGAAGGTTTCGGCAAGTATGTCGGTCTCGCCGTGCTCGGTACCACCGCCGGCCGCGGCATCAAGCAAATTATCGTGGTCGATGACGACATCGATCCGGCCGATCCCATTCAAGTCGAATGGGCGATAGCCACCCGCGTGCAACCCCATCGCGATATCGAAATTCTCAGCGAGCTTCCCGGCATCATTCTCGATCCATCGCTGCCGCGCGGCGAACAAAAGCCGCCGCTTACCTCCAAGATGATCATCGATGCGACGCGCTACGATGCCAAGGATTTTGCGCCGGTCTGTTTACCCTCAGCTGAAGCGATGGCGAAGGTCGAGCGCGATTGGTCTCGTTACGGCATTCCTTCCCGATAAGTCGAATTTTTTATCGCGGCATTTTTTGCTTCGATGTGCCGAAGGGCGGCTGATGATTTGCCGGTTTGGGATGCGCGCCGATTCGCGGCAGCCTTATTCTGCTTCCTTTTGTCTGCACCAGGGAACCATGGAGCCCATGCGGCAAGTCGCGCCAGCTTTGTGAAGGCATGTTTCGAAGAACTCATGAATCTTTGGATCCTCGTCTTCGTACTCGATCTGCGTGCCGCCGTCTTTGACGCTGACCTCAATCGGCTTGTCGTCACCAAGAGCGACAAAGTTGTAACGCCAGCTATTCCAGCGCAGCGCCAGATAACGAGCAGGATCGCCGCCGGAATTGAAGTGCTGATGGAACCATTGCGAGGGCGGCACCACCACGCTGCCGGGTTTCCAATCCACCCGTGTCGCTTCCCCGTGTTCGGGCCAGAGGAGAGAATAACCTTGGCCGCTTAAGATCGTCACGTGAGCGCCTGGGCCATGCCGATGGGCTTTCTTGTAGCGCCCAACCGGAAATTCAGAAATATGTGATCCCATGACGTTGCCGGCGAGGTCGAAATTGACATGTCTGCCGCCGGCGCCGCGTTCGTTCCATACTTGAAGCGGCATGTCCGTCGTGTTGGGGACGAAGTTCACCGACATCTTGAGCCCCCAAACTTGCCCTTTGCTGCTGAAATAGTCTTCTTCTTCCGGCGGAAAGCGATCGGAAAAAATGAAATCGTTGTCGAAAATGAAATCGAGATTATGAAACAGATTCATCATAAAGGGCGCGCTGGTCACGGCAAAATATCTGACGGAGGCGTTACCCTGACCGTTGAAGTGTTGGTACTCTGCGTTCAACGGAACGGCAAATAGGCTCCCCGGGTGCCATTCGAAGGTCTGTTTCTTGCCGTTTCGCTGCCACACCGAAGTGGCGCCATGGCCCTCGAGAATGTAAACCATCTCTTCATAGAGATGCTTTTGCGGTTTCAGTTTTGCTCCCGGGGGAATTTCGCAGACGTAGCCGTCGTTGGTGCCACCGGCGCCCTCGAGGTTGATAAATGCTCCTAAGCCGCCTTTGTCGCTCCACGGTGCAACCTCCAATTTGCGCAGATCCTCGACAAAAAAGCCGCGGTTGATAGGAATTTTCTGCCCTTGCTGCCAGGCTTGGTAGGTATCGATCCGTGCATCGCTAGTATAGTTCATGTGAGATAGTCCTCCTTTGCGCTTCCTATGTCCGGATCGGATTTCGCTCTTGTTGATGGGCCCGCGCCCTTACCCGATCGGATCTTTCAATAGCTTGCCGATGTAAGTACGTAGCACCATGCGCTCAACTTCACGGATGCTTTTCACTGCTCCCGGGGTGTGAATCGCTTGCAATATGGGTTGGATCTCGTTCTCCTGCAAGCGCTGCACGCCACTTTTGACGCGAGCGACCTCTTCCAAGACGGAAGCCGGCGGGGCGGTGAATTCATAGCTCAAAAAGCGGTCGACGATGGCTTCATCGACGAGATCGATTCGATTGGTCGTCAATATGACGGCGGTATGAGCCGTATCCAGATCGTCGATGCTATGAAAGAAGATCGAGTTTTGGCTGAAGTGCCATTCCTTTGCGCCGGCGGAACTGCGGGTCAAAAAAAGCGATTCGACGTCGTCGAACAAAATGATGGTCCGGCGTTTCGGTTCGTCATCGTGGCGATGATGCCCGCCGCTTTGCCCATCGCGCGCGTATTTGAAAATTTCCTTGATCTGTTCCTCAGTGTCGCCATAGCGCCCGCGCGCCACATCGCCGCCATCGACCAGCACCATCACGACTTCGTCGGCGCGGCGGTCGTTCGCGCCGTTATCGCCGAAGCTGCGGCACAGCTCGTAGGTCAAGCGTTTGGCCATGGCCGTCTTGCCCACCCCGACGCCGCCGTGGAAGAGAAAACCTTTGAGCACGCTATGCTCCAGATGCTCTTTCCACTGGTGGTGAACAATGGCCGTGAGTTCCCGCAGTATCTCGCGATAGCGCGAGCCCTCGAGTTCCCGCTCGGCGCGCCCCAAACCGTCGTCGGCCATACTGTCGGCGAACGGTCCGAACTGGTCGCGCAGACGCTCAAAGGTGTACAAATCGACGTCGCTGTCGCGCATAGGGTTTGATCACTTCTCGCTCCGGTCTTGGTCGGGCGCAGCTTCGATCTGTTCGAGCACTGCGCCGCGGTCAACACCCAGCATGTCCACCAGATTTAAATCCGCTGAAACGAAGCGAACTGGACGGCGCGGGTCCGTGTTCACGTGTTGAACCACGACCCCCTGGGCGCGTATCGGGATGTTGATAAGATCTTCGGCCTGCCATTCATGGCGCACGCCATCGAGCAGAGTGTAACCCTTGCCTTGCAGAACATACAACACGGAACCTCCAGGTGTTTTCTGCGCGCCGCTTCGGCCGCCCGGAGGGATTTCCTGCTCGAACACGATCATGGAGCGAATCGACGTATTGTCGAGCGCGGGGTGCAAAAACCACTTCATCTTGCCTTGACGGTTATTTTCCCAGGGTAGGTCGCGGCCTTTGATGAGCCACGCGCCTTTGCCTTGTTGCTCACGCTGGCGGTCGCGCAGCTCATACAGCCATTCGAGCAAGTTCGCAGCTCTATTGGCGTAGGCGGCGCCAAGATTCTCTTCGGTTGTACGAGGCTTATTCATCGGGCGCTCCTCGGTTTGTTTTTTGCTTTGAAATCCGGGTGGTTTTCGAGCTGCACCATTTCACTGGCGCCCCATTCAAAAAGCGCCCCGCTGATGAATGCGATCCACTTGGCCGGCTTGTCGTCGTAGCGATTATAGTGCTTGTGCTCGACGCCGCCCGGCTTCAAAGGCAAGAGCAACAGATCGCCCGCTTCCCAATCATGGCGCTCGCCGTCCACTTCGGACCAGCCCTCGCCTTCGATAATGTAAATGACCAAGCCGCCTTGATGGCGGTGTTTTCCCGAGTGCACCTTGATGTCCTGAACGAAAATATTCCAATCGTCCAAGACGGTCTCGGGAGTCAAGCCGCTGTAACGAGATGGCCACATGTAATGCTTGACCAAGGCCTGGCGGCCCATGGTCCACGGACAATCCTCTCCGCGAATGACGACTTTGCCGGCAAAGGAGCGTTCGCGCTCAGCGAGCTGATGCGCGATGATCTCTTCATAATTGTCACGCTCCCGGGTGCGCTCTCGCTCGCGAGTCGCCATAGCTCACCTTCCTTCTCTAATGAATAAAGCAAACGGTTTTCGACTTACCTGCGGCGGCTTCCAGCGCCGTTCCCAACCGTCTCAATGGCACGTGCGTAGTCCAAAATTCTCATCCTGCAAAAATGCCGGAACGATCTCGCTCACTGATCCCAATGACTGACATCACCGCAAAGTAACTAACCTCTAACGTACGGTCAAGCGCTGGATGCTCTATCGATCGGCCAAGCGGACAGCCGTCTCCTGAACTTGATTTGACACAAACGGTCAATCGTCTTATATGAGGCCGCATCTATAATAGTCTAATGTCGATCCCAGAGGAGGTGTCGTGATGAAGTTCCGATGGGTTGTGATGATCGTAGCTTTCCTGGTTGTGACGCTTTTGGGCCTCAACTCCGCGAGCGTTGCGGCCGAATGGGAGAGTACCCTCGCTGATGCGAAAAAGGAAGGCAAGGTCGTGGTGATTACGGACGTGACCGCGACCTTGCGCGATGCCCTCACATTGGAATTTCAGAAGAAGTACGGTATCCCCGTCGAGTTATTCGGTAGCGCCGGACGCGAGGTTCCGCCCCGGATCGCTGCTGAACGGAAGGCGGGACAATTTCTCTGGGATATTTACATCCACGGATCGACCACAGCGCTTGAAGCGATGATTCCCATGGGAGCCTTCGATCCCTTGGAAACGTCGCTTATCCTCCAGGACATCAAAAATCCTAAAACCTGGCGCGGCGGAGCGATCGAATATCTCGATCCTGGCAAGATGGTCGTAGTGATGACTCCCTTTCAGCGAGGCACGATCTTCTACAACAGCAAGCTCGTCAATGCCAAAGAGTTTACATCGCACAAAGATCTCCTCAATCCCAAGTGGAAGGGAAAGCTGGTGGTAGACGATCCGCGCAGGGGTGGCCCCGGGGTTGCGACTTTTACTTTCTTTTATCTTCACCCGGAGCTTGGCCAGGAATTCATTCGCGCGCTGGGCAAACAACAGATGACGCTCTTAAGAGACTATGCGCAGGAGATCGATGCAGTTGGTCAAGGCCGTTATCCAGTGCTGGTAGGGGGTGCGGACTTTGTCGCCGTCAGTAGGGCGAAACAGGGGGTGCCGGTCGCGATCGTAGATCCCCGGGAACTCAAAGAGGGAACCGATGTAAGTCCAGCCAACGGCAACCTCGCGCTGTTTAACCGAGCACCGAATCCCAATGCGGCGAAAATCTACATAAACTGGCTTTTGTCAAAAGAAGGACAAACCAGCTTCGCTCGTGTCAACGGTTATGTGAGCGCTCGATTGGATGTGCCCACGGATCACACAGAGCCGTGGAGAGTGCCGCTGCCCGGAGCGATCAAAACCTACACTAAGGAAGCGATGCAAGTCAGGGATAACGTACAGTCGTTGCTCAAAGAGGTGTTGGGTAGCCAATAGGTGAAATCGTTCTGTTGAGGTTGTCTTTGCCTGATGCCGCGATGAAGCGGGGAGGCGTCCCTTGCGAGGTCCGCCTCCCCAAGCTTTGAGCTGCTAATCCACGGAGATAGGGTCGTTGCGGTACGTGATCGGCGGCATGTGGGACTCGACGCCGTTCTTTTTGCACCGCTCGACGAACTCCCGGCGAATTTCCGGATCTTCATCCTCGTATTCGATCAAGGTGCCGCCTTCGCGCAAGCTGGTCGTCGGTCCTTCGCGGTTGTTGCGCGTGCTCGCGTCGTGGATGGTCGTCGGATTCTTGCGGCTGCCAAGACGGAGCGCGATATGCCGCGCCGGCTCGGAGCTGGTATTCAGATGAGTGTGGAACCAGCCGTCGGGAGGACTGTAAATACTGCCGGGCTTCCAATCGCATCGGACGACCTGATCGCCTTTGCCGTTCTGGAAGGGACGGACGCCCAATTCTTTTGGCCACATGTAGATATAGCCCTGTGAGCGCACGACGAGAAGAATCGCGCCTGCCGCGTGATAGTGGGCCTTGTGATAGATGCCGGACGGCCATTCCGACATATGTCCAATTAGGCTGTTGTCCGCCATTTCGAAGCAGGTGATCCCCCCTTCAGCAACCTTGTAAGGCGCGCTATCGAGGGGCGCGGTTCTCGCGTCAGCGATGAAATTCGTGTCCCACATGCTCGTCCGTTTCGCTTTATAGCGCTTGGTGCTCATGGCGAAGTAGGAGTCTTCGCCCTGGTAGCGGGATTTAAACGCGTAAGGGTTTTTGAAAACGAAATCCGAGTCGCGAAAGAAATCCATGATAATCGGTGCGGTGGTGACAGCCAGCAGAAAGGCTGACTCGCGTGCGCCGTTGTAGAGGCGGTGCCAGGTGTTGAGCGGCGGAGCGAAGAGACTGCCTTCGGACCATTCAAAAGCCTGCTTGCGCATGCCGTCGTACCAGACTTCGGTGCTGCCGCGTCCCTTCAAGACATACAAAAGTTCGTCATACATATGTCTTTCAGGTTCCAGCGCCCCGCCTGGTGGAATCTCAACGACGTACATGCCGGTAACGCCGCCGCTGCCTTTCAGCTGGATGAATGAGCCGGTGCCGCCCATGCGCGCCCACGGCTTGCGCGGCAGTTCGGTCACATCCTCAACTGCAAGTCCGTTAAAAATAGGAATACCTTCCTCTTCCATCCAGCGCAGATAGGCGGCTTTCTGCGGCGTGTATACGATTTCGTCCATCCTAACCCCTCCGTTCTCGAAAGTGATTTTGATTCTTTAATAGTGTCTAGTGCGTTACCTTGTCAAGCCGCTATGGACTCGAAGGTTTGGTTACCAATAATAGAATAGAAGCGGCTTGCGCGATTGGTTTGAGCTTTTAGCCCGGAGTAAATCCGTCGCGAGACGCGGTGATTTCAGATCTTCGTCTACCGCTACCTCGCTCGGTCATGACCTCGCCCCCAGTTTTTCGGCTGAGCCGGGAAATCATTTGCGCGGTGGAAGGTGGAGTTGATATGAACGGATGGTGCGCCGCTGAAGTGGGCGTCGGTTATCTGCGGCGGGGAAGAGGTCTTTATGCGCATCGACGTGCACGCGCACTATTATCCGGAGAAGTACATTGCTTACGTGTCTCGCTTGCGCGGCGAAACGAATTATCGAATCCGCGCGGCCGGCGCCGCGGTCACCCTCGAACAGCGCGTTGATCTGCTGAACCAATCCGGCATCCGCGTGCAGATCCTATCCGTCGGCGCGCAACAGCCGTACTCTACCAACGCCCAGGAAGCGATCAGCGCGGCCAGGCTGGGCAATGACCTATACGCCGAAGTGTGCGCTCAGCATGGTGGCCATTTTGCGGCCATCGCGGCCTTGCCGTTGCCCCATGTCGATGCGTCGCTGGCCGAGATGACGCGCGCTCTTGACGATCTTGGCATGGTCGGCGTCAGTGTTGGTTGTTCGATCGTTGGCCGTCCATTGGATGAGGCGGCGTTCGAACCTGTGTTTGCCGAGCTAGATCGCCGCGGCGCGGTTTTATTTCTTCACCCGGTCGGCCGCGGCTGCGGCTCGCTCCTGGAAGGCTTCGACTTGAACTTTCCTCTGGGAGCGCCTTTCGAAGACACCGTTGCCGCGCTCCGATTGATTTTGGCGGGCATCGTCGACCGCTATCCAAGGCTCCGCATTATCGCACCTCATCTCGGCGGCACCCTGCCGTTTTTGATCGAACGCCTCGACGGCTCGCTGGCCGAGCGCACCCAGTACAAGCCCAGCGAGTACTTGAAACGATTGTGGTATGACACGGTTAACGGAAGTAGGGCCGCGCTGCGCTGCGCGCGTGACGCTTTCGGGGCGGCTCGGTTGCTTTTGGGCACTGATTTTCCGCATCTGGCGGGGCCAAGGTTCGAACAGTGCGTGAGTTACATCGATCAATCGGAACTGACGCCGGAAGAAAAGAGCGCCGTCCTCGATCGCAATGCCCAGTCGTTGCTCGGCCTCAGAGAACTTTAGAGCGTGTTTCCGAGTGGTAGTCCGCACCCACTCGCAAGGAGGATACGATCAATCATGGCGAAGAAACGTTCGGCAACGAATTCTACAACGCAACTTGTCGACGGCGTGCGGAGCTATTTAAATAGCGCAGGCCAAGGAGGACGGATGGCTTACCATCGGATTCTTGCCGTCGTGGGTTTTGTGATGGTTCTTGGCGTTGCTCCGGGCGCCCAGACTGCCGAGCTGTCGCCGATAAATTTTGTTTCTTCGGGTTCCGGCGGGATCGTTGAAGTGATCAGGTTCTCCCAGAAACAGGGCTTCTTCAAGAAACAAGGGCTCGACGTGACCATGATCTACGTCCCGAGCGGCGTGCTGGCGGCGCAGACGGTGGTCTCCGGGTCGGCGCTGATCGCCAATAATTCCGTCAGTGACATTTTGAATGCGATCGCCGCTGGCGCGCCCCTCAAGATCCTCACCGTGAACAT
>Ga0111538_10011626_pt1 | contig 11657 bp, 10 predicted proteins | sample SoiMethybrSBSTD1_FD_79669 | JGI IMG/M metagenome (GOLD analysis project Ga0111538, IMG submission 79669) | Bulk soil microbial communities from a Populus tree surrounding site in Tennessee, USA - Soil MetaG P. TD hybrid SBSTD1 (version 2)... | ecosystem: Environmental > Terrestrial > Soil >...
CGCAAGACTCGCTCCCGCCAAGTGACCTCCCCTTGACGGTCGGGACTTTCACCCGCGGACTGCTCTTCGGAGTTTCAGGTCGCTACCTCCTTCCTCTCCGACCAGGCTTCTCCTGGCGCACCAGGGCTCACCCAAACCACACCTTGGATCGATTTTCTTGGTGAGCCCTCGGCGGCTCGGACGTCGGCGGGACGACAGTCAGCGTTTGTGGCTCGGCCATGGAGCCATCATGCCCGGTTGGCGCGGTGGCATTTCGTCGCCGTCGCCGTCAACGTGCCGTCAATGTCGACGTCGCGTTCACGTTCACGGGCCGGAAGGAATCAGTGACAGGCTAGCTCTCGACGACGCCGATCACCGGCAGATTCCGATACTTCTGCGCCCAATCGAGGCCGTAACCCACGACGAACACGTCCTCGTTCAGCGTGAAGCCGAGGTACTCGATCGCCACCGTGGTCTTGAGGCGCGCCGGCTTGTGGAGGAGGGCGCACACGCCGAGGCTCTTCGGATTGCGCGCGTGGAGCGTCTCGCGGATGTACGCGAGCGTGAGACCGGTATCCACGATGTCCTCGATGATCAGCACGTCTTCGCCGACGATCGGCCGCGTCAGATCCTGGGTGATCTGCACGACACCGCTCGACTCGGTATCGTCGCCGTAGCTTTGCACGCCGAGAAAGTCGACGCGCAGCGGCAGATCGATCGCGCGCGCCAGATCCGCCGCGAACACGAAGCTGCCCTTCAGGATACAGACCAGAACCAAGTTGCGGCCCGAGTAGTCGCGCGTGATCTGCTGGCCGAGCGCCGTGACGCGGGCGCGGATCTGCGCCTCGTCGTACAGCGTCCGAATCTGGGCGTCGGCAAACACCGGAAGCTCATTCGCTAGCGAGGTCGGCGCGTCCCGTCAATACGCCGCGCTGAACGACCAGACGGCCATCGCGCGGCCGTCGCTCTGCCACACCACGGAGCCGCGTCTATCGAGGCGCAGGGCGAGAACGCCGCTACGGCCCAAGGTGTCGAGTGTCTCCTGGCGCGGGTGGCCGAAACGATTTCTGACGCCGCACGAGATCGTCGCGAGCGCGGGTGCCACCGCGGCGATGAACTCCGGCGTCGAGGAGGTGCGGCTGCCGTGGTGACCGACCTTGAGCAGATCGGCGCGCAGCCCGGAACCGTGGGCGCGCAACAGCTCGGCTTCTGCGGCGTGCTCCGCGTCGCCGGTCAGAAGCAGTGCCCGCGAGCCGAACCCGATCCGGATCACGAGCGAGTTGTCGTTGGCGTCGCGCCGCGGCACGAAGCGCGGACACGGGCCGAGCACTTCGATCGTGGCGCCGCCGTGCGAACGCGGCCGGCCGCAGAGCTCCGCCAGCCGCAGGATCGGCACGCCGCGAGTGCGAAGCTCGCCGAGCAACGCCGCGTAGGCCGGTCCCGCGCCCTCGGCCTCGCCTTGACCCGTGTCCCAGAATTCGCCGACCTCGACGCCGCGCAGAGCCGAGGCGAGGCCCCCAAAGTGATCGGGATGCGGGTGCGAAAGCACGGCGATGTCGATGCGCTGACGCCGGCGCGCTCGCAGCATGGGCTTTACCACCGACCGCCCCGGGTCGACGGGGCTGCCGACGAAACCGCCCGCATCCACCAGCATCAGCCGCCCGTCGGGCAGGTCGATCAGGCTCGAGTCTCCCTGCTCCACGTCGAGCGCCGTGAACCGCAATCGATCGACGGGTCGGCCCACTCGCCGCAGGGCGAGCTCGACGATGCAGAGCGCCGCGGCGAGCGCGAACACCCGAAGCGCGCGGAGTACACGGCCGCGCGGCGCGATCAGCGCGCTCACCGCGGCGACGGCGAGCAGCGCGAGCTGCCAGGCCGAGGGGTCGGGCACCGGGAGCGAAAGGCTCGCCGCCGCGCTCCCGCGGGCCACGGAGCGAACGACGAGGAGCGCGCCCGAAGCGACCAGTGCCACGCCGTGCTCGAGCGGGGGAACCGGAGCGGTCAACGGATGAGTCAGACACAGCGGCAACGCCACGATCTCGCCGAGCGGTCCCGCCACCAGATTCGCGAGGAGACCCGCCAGACCGAGGTCATCGGACAGGAGCGCGAGCAGCGGCGCACACGGCACCATCGAGGCCACGGTGGCCGCCATGCTCGACAGGAACCAGCGCAGCGGCCGCAGCGACACGCGCTCGCAGCGGCGCGCGAGCGGCTGGCCGATCACGATCAGCCCCAGGGTCGCGGCGATCGAGAGCAGAAACGACAGATCGAAAGCCGCCAGCGGATCGAGCGCGGCGCCGACCAGGAGCGAGATCGCGATCGAACGCAACGTCGACGGGTGGCGGCCCAGCGCACGCACGCCGAGACCCGCCGACAGCATCCAGGCCGCCCGCCACGCCGAACCGCTTCCGCCCGCGAAATCGGCGTAAGCGAGCGCGAGTAGTGCACCGGCGCCGGCCGAGATGCGCGCCGCGTCGAGCCTCGCTGCGATCGCTTCGATGCGCACGAGCAAGAACGTCAGTGCGCGCACCAGCGAAAGCACCGCGAACACCAGGTGCGTGCCGCTCACCGCCAGCAGGTGCGAAAGCCCGCTCTTCTTGAAGGCCGCGTCGTCGTCCGCGTCGAGGTCGCTTTCGCCGAGCACCAGGGCGCGCGCCAGCGGCGCAGCCGCGGGGCTGAACGTCGCCAGAATCCGGCGACGGCAGTGGGCGCGCGCCCGATCGATGAAATTCCCCAGGCCGTGACCACGCGCGACGACCGCGGCGGACAACACCGTGCCGCTGATCACGGCGCCGCGGCGCGCGGCAGCCGGCGTGGGATCGCCGATCTCGAGATTGCGAAACAGCCGCACCGGCGCGACTTGCGCCACCACGTCGAGCCGGTCGCCGCGGCCGAGCCCGTCGGGCCCGCCGTACAGCCGCATTCGGAAAGGTCCGGTCAGGATCCGGCCTTCGCAGTCGAGCTCGGCGGCCGTGACGATACTGATCGCACTGCCCCCACCGAAGGTCGGCGATTCGGCGATCGCGATCTCTGCCGCGCAGCGCACGGGCACGCCGATCGCGTCCCGCGCCGACACGCGGCGCGCCTCGAACTGGTGCAGCGCCGCACGCGCCGACACGGCTCCGATCCCGAGCGCCAATGCGGCGACCACGAGACCCCGAGCTCCCAGTGCTCGGCGCAGCATCCACGCGATCGAGAGCGCAGCCGCCGAGGCTGGAAGCGGATGGGTGCCGAGCAGCTGACCCACGAGCAGCGCCGCGGCGAAAACCAAGACGTTGTCGACGAGCACGAAGCCCCCGCCAGTGCAGCGCCCGGGCCAGTGCGGACCGGCTGAAAAACCGGCGCCTCACGGGTGGCGAAGCGGCGGAAATCGGCGAAAATGGCCGGCCCGCGCGGCTTCAGTCGAGGGCGGCGTCGCTGCCCGAATCCATGCCCGCGTCGGTATTGTCGGTGCCACCCGTGCCACCGGTCGCGGACGTCCCGCCGGTCCCCGCACTGCCACCGACACCCGCCGTTCCTCCGCTGGCGCCCGTGCCACCGGTGCCGCCAGGGCCGCCGTCGCCGGTCGTGCCACTGGTGCCACCGGCGCCCGAGCTTCCCCCGCTCGCGCCGGCTCCAGACACGCCGCCCGTGCCCGTGCCTGCACTCCCGCTCGTGCCGCCAGCGCCGGCATCGCCGGCCATTCCCGCGCTGCCACCCGCGCCCGCGTCGCCACCCGCGCCGCCTGGACCGCGGCCACCCTCGCCACCAGCACCGCCCTCGCCGCTGCGACCGCCGCGGCCGCCGCCTGCGTCGGGGTCGGGATTCAAGCAGCGATCGACCGCGGCTCGTTCCGCGTCGCAACCGTCGACTTCTAGCCGGTGCCGCAGCGGCGCTTCGTCATTCGGGCGCTCCAGCGTGACGCAGGTCAGCGTGCCGCGATACGTGGCGCACTGCACGCGCTCGAGGCCCAAGAACCCGCATCCACCCGAGGTCTCGGCGAGGCACTCCGGGACGCAGTCGTTGGTGCGGCACTGGACCGGTACCTTGAAACAATAGTCCTCACAGATCTTGCGCGCGGCGGGATCGCTGTCGCTGCCCGGCGGGTTCTGGGTGTTGCTGGGCGGGGCCTGATCGTTGCGCTTCGCGTGCTGATCGTCCGGTTTGCCGGTGAACGCGTTCTGCCCCTCGGAGCAACCGACCCCGATTGCGAATCCCGCGAACACGAGCACTTTAGCGCTGCGAATCGTACGCACGGCGAACTGCCAATTATAACACGGATCAGAAGTAGTAGAGCGCCGCTACGTTCGCGAGGAAGATGTTCCACGGGTTATCGCCCACCGTGGTTCGAATCGAGCTGTGGCTCGCTTCGTACTTCTGCTCCGGCGCGGCCTTGAAGGTCGTGCTGATGCTGTCGGTCTCGAACAGGACGCCCACGCTGCCCTGCAGTGAGAGCTGCGGAATGTCCATGAAGCCGAAGTGGATTTCGGCGCCCGCCCGCGCGCCGATGTCGAAGTGAAATCCCTTGTGCTCGGTATCGAAAGGCTGGGGATCGCCGGCCGGGGGCTTCACGGTTTGACTCGCGAATCCGACGTTGAGCTCGGGCACGATCTGGAAGCTGAAATGCTGCGCCGAAGTCAGCGAGAGCGGAACGCCAGCGTGCAAGAGGAATGCGTTGATGCCGGCTTCGTCGGTGCTGACAGCGGGCGTCGCGCCCGGCGTCACCGTGCTTTCGCCGGAAGTGTGCACGAAGCCGATGCCGGCGTCGATTCCGATCAGCGGCGCCACCCAGTAGCGAATGCCGATCACCGGTGCGTCGATCTCCGTCGACCCGTTCGGCCAGGTGGGGTCGGCGGGGGCGAGCTCGTCGCCGAGCCGCATCGAGCGGCGACCGAGGAAGCCGACGCCGAGCCTCCCCACCACGGCATCGTGATCGGAGGCGCCCTCTGGCTGCGCAGCCGGCGCCGCCGCGGGCGGGGGCGCGGCTGCGGGCTGCGTTTGAGCGCCGAAGCCGGCCTGAGCCTGCGTCTGCACCGGAGCGGGAGCCGGAGCCGGAGCCGGTTCGGCGGCGGGAGCCTCGTCCTGAGCGAAAGCCGTCGGGGCCCACAGCGCGACCACGCCGGCCGCGATCGAGATTTTCGCCCACTTACGCGCGCTCTTCATGCCAAAAAACTCCCATCTACGGCGCTCGTGAAGCGCCCGTCACACAAGCCGCAACGCGGCACGATGCACGAGCTAATTTGTATCGTCAACTTTCTGCCCGTGACCACGAAACCCGCCAAACTCCGCGCCGATCAGCTGCTCGTCGAGAGCGGCTTGTCGGAGTCGCGAACTCAGGCGCAGGCATTGATCCTGGCGGGACGCGTGTATCGCGGCGAGGAACGCGTCGAGAAACCGGGCGCGCTCCTTGCGCGTGACAGCGGTTTGTCGGTGCGAGGAACGCCGCGTTACGTATCACGCGGCGGCGAAAAGCTCGAAGGCGCCCTGCAAGAGCTCGCGGTCGAAGTCGCAGCTCTGGTGTGCCTCGACATCGGCGCGGCCACCGGCGGTTTCACGGATTGTCTTTTGCAGCACGGTGCGAAGAAAGTCTATGCGGTCGACGTCGGTCACGGACAGCTGGCACAGAAGCTCCGCGCCGACCCCCGGGTCGTGGTGATGGAGCGCGTGAATGCCCGGGCGCTCGAGCCCGGCGCGTTCGCGGAACCGATCGACCTGGTCGTGGTCGACGCTTCCTTCATCGGGCTCGACAAGCTGCTGCCCGCGATAGCCAAGCTGAGCCCGCAGGGAGCGCGGCTCTTGGCGCTGATCAAGCCCCAGTTCGAGGTCGGGCGCGACGAGGCGCGGCGTGCCCGCGGCGTGATCAAGGACGATCGCGTGCGGCGCGAGGCGATCGCGCGCTCGATCGAAAGCGTCGCTGCTCACGGTTTCGAGGTCCGGGGCTCTTCGGACTCGCGACTACCGGGGCCCAAGGGCAACGTCGAGCACTTCGTTCTGGCAGTGCGGCGAACCAGCCGTTGAGAGCGCCAGCCGCGGGCCGATTTCGTTCGGAAACCGGGCCTGCTAGGCGGTGGTCATGGTGAAACGTTTCTCTGACGCCTATCACACGGTGATACTGCGCCCGAGTACGTCGATCGTTTACGTCGCGCGTTCCGCCGTGCCCTTCGCGTCGACCGAGGACGTGGAGCGCCACTTCCAGGCCCTGGGCCAAGCGCTGTCCGAGCTCGACCGTTCGAAGCTCGACCTTTTGATCGACATCCGAGCGGTCACGGGCCGAAACGACCCGGAATTCGAGAGCGCGATCGCGCCGCACCGCGCCGGGGTCCAGCGCGGCTTTCGCCGGGTCGCATTTCTGGTCAATTCCGCCGCGGGGCAGCTCCAGGTGCAGCGCCACGCGCGCCAGGACGGCACCACGGCGCGCGCGTTCCAGGACGAGAAGAGCGCGCTCGATTGGCTGAGCGTCGAACCCTGACGAGTTTCAGAGCACCAGTACCCAGATGTCGTAAAGGGCGTGGGTCCAGACCACCGGTGCGAAGCCGCGAAACGCGTAGATCGCGGTGAAAACCAGCCCGCACACCCAGCGAAAAACGAACGACTTTGCGTCGAACGGATCGCCCATCGCTCCCACGTAGTGCCAGCCGCTGAAAATAGCCGCGCTGACGACCGCCCAGCCCAGCGTAGTCAGCTGCTTTCGGAACGGCGTGAGCAGCGGGAACAGCATGCCGACCACGCGCGCACCGAGCCCGAACAAGCCGACGCGAAACACCACCTCTTCGTAGAAACCGGCGCCGAGCGACATGACGAGGCCCGTGAACGCGGACATCTCGCCGGCCGCCGCCAGGTACAACCGGCCCACCACGTAGCCCGCGATGAAACGCATCGCGATCGCGTAGAGCACGCCTTCCGCGGCGACGAGGCCGAAGCGCTCCCAGCGCAGCGCGTGGTCGCGCCCGAGCACCACCAGAAGCGCCACGTAGACCGCGCCGATCCCGAGCGTGAGGCCGCCATAGGCGAGCAAGCTGTTGTCGGCGAGCACCGCGAGCTTCTGTGTGACGACGTCGGCGGCGTTGCGCACCGGCAGAAAAATCACGCCCAGGTGGTAGCCGAGAAAAATCGGCAGGGTCAGGCCGAGGTCCGTCCAGGGCCCACTGCTCTCTAACACCATCTTTGCTCTGGGCGACTTCGCGTCGAATCTCATCAGCTCGGCCGCAGGTTGTAGACGACCCACATCACGAGCCCGGTCCAGAGCAAGACGATCAATACGAACGGCCCGTCCCTCAGCATTTCCTGGGTCGGGCTCTCCGAGCTCGGCCGACTGCGGACGAGGTGCAGGAAGCGCAGCACACCCAGCACCACGAACAACGTGCTCACCCAGAGCGAGTTGCTCTGGAAATATTCGCGGGTGTGAGGGTCGAGCGTGTACGCGAGATAGGTCACGACCGTCGTCAGCGCGGTGGCTGAGAGCGCGATGTCGAGGCCGCGCGTGGTGTAAGACTCGAGCGCCGCCCGTGTCTGGCCTGCCCGCCCCGCTGCGGCCGCGAGCTCGTGCCGGCGCTTGCCGAAGCCGAGGAACAACGCGAGCAGCGCCGTGCACAGCAAGAGGTAGCTCGACACCTGAATCTGCGTGGCGGAACCGCCGCCGACCACGCGCAGCACGAAACCGGCCGCGATGCAGCAGACGTCGACGTACGCCACGTGCTTGAGCCTGAACGAGTAGGCTACGTTCAGAATGAAGTAGCCGATGGCCACCGCGAAGAAGCCCGCCGAGGTCAGGGCCGCGCCCACGAGCGCGACCGCGATCAGCGTCACCGCCAGCGCGCGGGCGACGCCGATCGGCACGCGCCCGGATGGGATCGGACGGTGCTGCTTCACCGGATGCTGCCGGTCGGCCTCGATGTCCGCGATGTCGTTCATCGTGTAGATCGAGCCGGCGAGCAGGCAGAAGACCGCGAACGCAGCGCCGGCGCGCAATATCAAATCCGGATCGAACAGCTCCTTGGCGAACGCGATCGGCGCCAGGCAAAAGACGTTCTTGACCCACTGGTGGGGGCGAATCGTCTTGATCACTCCTCCGAGCCGCCAGACGAGGGAGCCCTGGGCCCGCGGCTCGAGCGATTCGAGCGTGTCCACGCGCTCTGGCTCGGGAGCGGGAGGGACCGGGCCCTTGCCCTTGCCGGTCGGGTCGACCGGCGGCTCTGGTTCCGTGGGCTGCGTCGACATCCGCTGGGACGCGAGCACCTTAGCGCAACTTTGAACTCGCCGGCCGCACAACCGTCGAAGCCGTACTAGGCTCGGGCTTCGTGTTTCCCCGGATCGCGTACCTGAGGTTCGCGGACCGCTGGTTCGGCCATGTCCGCTACGATCTCGCCACCAGCGGCGTGGCCCCGGTCAGCGCGGCCGAGCTCGGGAATGCGCCTGCCGATGATCGCGGCGCACGTGAACGTTACGTTGCGGAAATCAGCGCCCGCTACGGCGTCGACGCATCGGAGATCGTCCCGTGCGTCGGCGCCTCTGGGGCATTGTTCGCAGTCTATGCCGGCTTGCTCGACGGCGGCGGGCTGCTCGTGGAGGACCCGGCCTACGAGCCCTTGTGGCGAGCCGCCGAAGCGCTGGGCGTGCGCGTCGATCGCTTCTCGCGCGAAGCCACGCGGATCGACCCCGAGCGCGTGCTCGGCGCGCTTCGGCCCGATACCCGGATCGTGGCGATCACGAACCCGCACAACCCGAGCGGGGGCGTGCTCGGCGACGACGCGCTGATCGAACTCGCCGGCGCGCTCGAGGCGCGCGGAGCATGGCTTTTCGTGGACGAGGTGTACCTGGAGCTCGTCCACCCGGCGCACACGGCCCGCCGCCTCGCGCCGAACGTGATCACCTGCAGCAGCATCACCAAGTGCCTCGGCGTTCCCTGGGCGCGCGCCGGCTGGCTGCTGCTGCCGTCCGAGCGCGCCGAGGCCGTCGCGCACGTCGCTATCTACACGGTGGGCCTCGCGCCGCCTTCGTGCTGGGGATGGGGAGAGCGCGCGCTGGCGAGCGCCGACGCTCTGCTCGAACGGACGCGGGCGATCCAGGCCGGCAAGCGCGAATTCGTCGACGCCTTCGCGGCGCGGCACGCGAGTGCGCTCGCGTGGACGCCGCCGCCGGACGCCGCCTGCTTCGGCTGGTTCAAGGATGCCCGCGGCCGGCATCTGACGGCGCTGATCGAGCGGGGGATCGAGGCGGCCGGAGTGGTCGTGAGCCCAGGCGAATTCTTCGGCGATCCCCGGGCTTTTCGCCTGAGCTGGACCGCCCCGCGCGAAGTCGTGATTGCCGGCCTCGAGCAGCTGAGCCAAGTCCTCGAGCTCGAATGAACGCTGCCGGGCGCAAACACGCGGAGCTCGTGCGCGAGATACGCTCGCACGATCATCGTTACTACGTGCTCGACGACCCGCTGATCAGCGACCACGACTACGACGCCCTGTACCGGCAGCTGGTCGAGCTCGAAAAGGAGCATCCCGAGCTTTCGACTCCGGATTCGCCGACCCAGCGCGTCGGCGGAGCGCCGCGCGGCGACCTGCGCAACGTCGAGCACGTCGTGCCGATGATGTCGCTCGACAACACGTACACGCCCGACGAGCTCGCCGAGTTCGCGCGACGCGTTTCGGGCGGGCTGCCGGCGCAGGCCAAGCCGCGCTTTTGCGTCGAGCCGAAGCTCGATGGTGCCAGCGTCGAGATCCTCTACCGCGACGGCAAGCTGTTTCAGGCCTCGACGCGCGGCGACGGCATCGTCGGTGAGGACATCACCGTCAATTTGAAGACGATCCGCTCGCTACCGCTGACCATCGACCACACCGGCCCCCTGACTTTGCGAGCGGAAGTCGTGATTTATCGGCGCGACCTCGAGCGCATCAACGCCGAGCGTGCGGCACGCAGCGAGCCGCCTTTTGCAAACCCGCGCAACGCCGCGGCCGGCAGCCTGCGCATGCTCGACCCGCGTGTCGTCGCCAAACGGCCGCTGCGTGCGGTGGTCTGGCAGGTCGTCGAGGAAAGCCTTGCGCAGAGTCACTCCGGATCGCTCGAAGCGCTGCGCGGACTCGGTTTGCCGACACACCGGCTGTTGCAGCTGTGCGACACGCTCGACGAGGTCCACGCGGCGATCGGTGAGATCGAGAAGCAGCGCAAGGACTATCCGTTCGAGATCGACGGCGCCGTGATCAAGGTCGACGATTTCAAGCACCAGCACATCCTGGGCTCGACCGCGAAGTTTCCGCGCTGGGCGATCGCTTACAAGTTCGGTGCCGAACGCGCGTTGACGCGCGTGCTCGAGATCTTGGTCCAGGTCGGCCGCACCGGCACGCTGACGCCGGTGGCGGCGCTCGAGCCGGTGAAGCTCGCCGGCACGGTCGTGGCGCGTGCGTCCCTTCACAACGCGGAGATCGTCCAGCACCTCGACGTGCGGGTCGGCGATCGCGTCGCGATCGAAAAAGCCGGCGAAATCATCCCCCAGGTGATCAGCGTCGATGTGACGGCGCGCCCGGAAAACACCGTGCCTTTCAGCATGCCGGAGCGCTGCCCGATCTGCGACACACCGGTCGAACAAACGGACGGCGAAGTGGCGGTGCGCTGCCCGAACCGGCGCTGCCCCGCCGTGGTCAAAGGCACGATCATTCACTGGTCGCGCCGCTATGCGATGGATGTCGATCACCTGGGCGAATCGCTGGTCGAGCAGCTCGTCGATCGCGGCATCGTTCGCGACGTCGCCGATCTGTACGACCTAGACGCGGAGCGGCTCGCCGGCCTGGAGAGGATGGGCAAGAAGAGCGCCGACAACGTGGCGCGCTCGATCGTGGCCTCGCGCGAGCGCACGCTCGATCGGCTGCTGACCGGGATCGGCATCGATCACGTGGGACAGGTCGCCGCGCGCCAGCTCGCCGAGGCCGCCGGCTCGCTGGGCGAGCTCCTGTCCTGGTCGCGCGAGGACGCCGCGGCCCACGTCGGCGCGATCAGCGGTTTCGGTCCGAAGATGGTGGAGAGCGTCGTGGACTTTCTATTCGACGAGGAAAGCCGCGCACTGTTGCAAAAGCTCGCGGCGCACGGAGTCTCGAAGCCGCAGCCGCGCGCCGTGGTGGCCAGCGACGGACCGCTAAAGGGTCTGGCTTTTTGCGTGACCGGGGTCCTGTCGCGCAAGCGCGAGGACGTGCACGCGGAGATCCGCGCGGCCGGCGGCACCGTGCACGATTCGGTGAAAGCCGGCACCAATTATCTGGTGATTGGCGAAAAAGTCGGTAAATCGAAGCTCGATGCGGCCAAGAAGCGCGGCGCACAGGTGATCGACGAAAACGCTCTGAACGCGATGTTGAAGGGATCATGACGATCGAACGTTACGCACGGGTCACGCTCGACAACGGCGCCAGCGTCTACGCGCGCCTCGAAAACGGTACGGCGGTGCTGTACGACGGCGCGCCCTGGCAAGGCGGCGCACCCGACGGCAGCGCGGTCCCGCTCGAACGCGCCGCGCTATTGTGTCCGGTCGAGCCGACCAAGATCCTCGGCATCGGCCGCAACTACGTCGACCACGCGAAGGAGCTCGGCAGCGACGTACCGAGCGAGCCCTTGATGTTCTTGAAGCCCCCCTCCGCGTTGCTCGCGCCGGGAGGCACGGTGCTGCTCCCGCCCGAGAGCGTACGCGTCGATCACGAAGGCGAGCTCGGCGTGGTGATCGGCCG
>Ga0111538_10011627_pt1 | contig 11655 bp, 10 predicted proteins | sample SoiMethybrSBSTD1_FD_79669 | JGI IMG/M metagenome (GOLD analysis project Ga0111538, IMG submission 79669) | Bulk soil microbial communities from a Populus tree surrounding site in Tennessee, USA - Soil MetaG P. TD hybrid SBSTD1 (version 2)... | ecosystem: Environmental > Terrestrial > Soil >...
CACCCGTTTGCCACTCTACTTACCCCTTGCGGGGCTTTCGCGTTCGACTTGCATGTGTTAGGCACGCCGCCAGCGTTGATTCTGAGCCAGGATCAAACTCTCATGTTAAATTCGTCGACCGCTGCACGGCGCCGCGAAAGCGGCGCCTTACAACGATACAACTCAGTTAACGCGAGGCCGATTTGGCTTCTGCGTTGTTCAATCCGTTAGAGTTTTGGTGGTTCGCCGCCAGTCGCCTTCGCACGGACTGACCACTCCGGTCGACCGATTCCGCGACGCCACCCGCTGACTCTCATTGTCCGACTTCGCCTCGACCGCTGACGCGGCCTCAGCTCCGTCGTGACGGGCTGTGTGTGTTGCACGCTTATCTAGTTTTCAAAGAACCGACGCGGTGCGCCAATGACGCCCCACCGACCTTGCTGGGCTTGCGCCCGTCCCACCGTTCCGGTCAGATGCCGGAAAGGCCTGCCGCATGCCGAATGCGGCGCGTTTAGGGGAACCTTCCGAGGTTACAGGCACCACCTGGCCGTGTCAACCCTAAAATGCCGCCGCCCCGAAAAATCTCTGACGCGGTTGAGATTGGGTTGGACGCTCGAGCTTAGAACTGCGGCGCGGACGCGCTAGCAGGTATCTGGCGGTGCGAACGTTCAAGGAGTATCCCGTACCGATCGCACCCCGTCAAGTCAGCCGTATCAGGTGGTTCTGCTTCTGCCCCTTGCGCAGCACGAACAGCGTCCCGCCGATCGCCTGGTCGCGCGTCAGCCGCGCCTGCGGATCCGACACCCGACGGTTGTTCACGTAGACGCCGCCCGACTGCAGCAGCCGCCGCGCCTCGCTCTTCGAGGGGGCCAGCTGCACCCGCGCCAGCAGGTCGACCATCCCGATGCCGTCCGCCAGATCCACCACCGGGAGCTCGGTCGACGGCACGTCCTCGAACACCGCCAGCACATCCTCCACCGCCAGCGTCGTGATGTCCTCGCCGAACAGCAGCCCCGACGCCTGCTCGGCCCGCTGCAGCTGCTCGGCGCCATGCACCAGCGAGGTCACCTCGCGCGCCAGCGCGCGCTGCGACTCGCGCTGCTCGGGCGCGCGCGTCGTCTTCTCCTCGAGCGCGGCGATCTCGTCACGCGTCAGGAACGTGAAATATTTCAGGTAGCTGATCACGTCGCGATCGTCGGTGTTCAACCAGAACTGATAGAAACGGAACGGCGAGGTCCGCGACGGGTCGAGCCACACCGTGCCGCTCTCGGTCTTCCCGAACTTCGCGCCGGTCGCCGTCGTCAGCAGCGGCCAGACCAGGCCGTGCGCTTTCGTGCCGCGCAGGCGGCGAATCAGATCGGTGCCGGCCGTGATGTTGCCCCATTGGTCGCTGCCGCCCATCTGCAGCGTGCAGCCGTAGCGATCGAACAGCTCGACGAAGTCGCGCGCCTGGAGCAGCACGTAGGAGAACTCCGTGTAGGAGATCCCTTCCTCGCTCTCGAGCCGGCGATTCACCGCCTCTTTCTGCAGCAGGTAGTTGACGGTGAAGTATTTTCCGGTGTCGCGCAGGAAGCCGAGCAGATCGAACGCCGCCAGCCAGTCGGCGTTGTTGACGATGCGCGCCGGATTCGACGCGGCGTCGAAGTCGAGCACGCGCGCCAGCTGCGCCCTGATGCCGGCGACGTTCTCCTCGATCTGCTGGTGCGACAGCAGCTGCCGCTCCTGCGACTTGCCGCTCGGATCGCCAATCATCCCGGTGCCGCCGCCGACGATCGCGATCGGCGAGTGGCCGAAGCGCTGCAGCCGCGCCAGCCCCATCATCGTCAGCAGCGATCCGACGTGGAGACTGGACGCGGTCGGATCGAAGCCGATGTAAGCGGTGATGTGTCCGGTGGCAAGCGCCTCGCGCAACCCGTCGGTCGCGTGGTAGACCATGCCGCGCCACTGCAGCTCGTCGTACAGGTTGTCAGCGGGATTCGTCATCAGACCAACGGGTTACTATACCAGTCGATGGGCGTCACCCGGCGCGCGGTCCTGAAGACGCTGCTCGCCACAGGCGTCGGCACGGTCTCGGGATCGGGTGCGTACGGGTACATGTACGGGCGCCACGAGCTCTCGATCACCCGCGAGACCGTCGTCGTCCCGACGCTGCCTCCGGCGCTGGCTGGCCTGCGCATCGGCCTGGTCACCGATATCCACCGCAGCCGTCTGGTCGCGCACGAGGATGTGGCGCGCGCCACCGCGCTCATCATGAGCGAGCACCCCGATCTCATCGTCCTCGGCGGCGATTACGTCACCTGGGGTGATCGCAAGTACGTCGTGCCGGCGGCGGAGGCTCTGGCCTCCTTGTCGGCACCGCACGGCGTTCACGCCATCCTCGGCAACCACGACGACGACCACGACATGCCGCTGGCGCTGGCCAAGAATGGCGTCCACGTGTTGAAGGACGCGCGCACGCGCCTCACCATCCGCCACGAGGCGCTCGATCTGGCCGGCATCCGCTTCTGGACGCGGCGCCCCGCCGACATTGCCGCGCTCGTTCGCGGCGCGGCGCCGGCGACCATCCTGCTCGCCCACGATCCACGCCGGCTGATGGAAGCGGCGGCGCTGGACGTGCCGCTCGTCCTGTCGGGCCACACGCACGGCGGCCAGGTCGTGCTGCCGCTGGTCGGCGCGGTCGCGGCGCAGAAATTTCCGGTCGCGTCGGGCTTCGCCCGCCGCGACAAGACGACGATGTTCGTGAGCCGCGGGATCGGCACGATCTACGTGCCGGTGCGGATCAACTGCCCGCCTGAAGTGGCGATCCTGACGCTGCAGCCTGCTTGAAGCCGCCGAACACGGCGTGGCCGGCGTCCATCCACACGCAGTCGACGGCGGCAAACCCCGCATGCCGCAGCCACACCAGGTGATGCATCAGCGCCGACGGCTGATCGGCCGGATCCGGGAAGCGGAAGTGATTCCATTGCTCGTCGACGAACCGCTGATAGAGATCCGCGGCGCCGATCGCCTCGGCCTGCTGGCGCGCCAGCGTGTCCCAGCGATCGGCGGCGGCCGCGCGCGCGGCCGGGTGCTGCGGATCGACGAGGTCGGCGACGAGCAGGGCGCCTCGATCCGACATCCGCTCGGCGGCGGCCTTGTAGAGGTACTGCTTTTTGGCGTCGTTGAGGTGATGCAGCGCCAGCGAGGAGACGATCAGGTCGACGCCGAACATCCGGTCCCACCAGTCCAGCGCCGCCAGGTCGAACGCGGCGACGCGCGCACGGTCGCCGAACGCCGCGAGCCGCGCCGCCGCCGCGCGGCGCATCGATTCCGAACCGTCCAGGGCAGTCAGCGACGCGTGGGAAAAACAGGTGAGAAAAGCCTCCGCGAGCCGCCCTTCACCCGCGCCGAGCTCGAGGATCTTGAACGGTTCATCGGCGGCAAACGGAGTCGTTTCCATCAGCGCCGCCGTCATCTCGTCGCGCCGCGGCACAGCGACCGCGACGATCGCGCGGTAGGTCGCCGAATCGTCCTCGCTCCACGGGCTCATGACGCGGCCACGCGAACGAAGCGGCGAGCCGCGATCGTCCAGCCGCCTTCGAGGACGATGCGGATCGCTTCGGGATAGATCCGGTGCTCTTCGACCAGGATGCGCGCCGACAGCGAGTCGACCGTATCGCCCGGCGCCACCGGCACCGCCGCCTGCATCACGATCGGACCGCCATCGAGGTCGGAGGTCACCAGATGCACGGTCGCGCCGGTGACCTGCACGCCGTGCTCGAGCGCCTGGCGCTGGGCATCGAGCCCGGGGAACGACGGCAGCAGCGATGGATGGATGTTGAGGATGCGGTTGGGAAACACCTCCAGCAGCCGCGGTCCCACGAGGCGCATGAAGCCGGCGAGGCACACCAGGTCGACGCGCCGCTCGTGAAGCGCGCCGGCGATTGCCGCGTCATAGGCGTCGCGATCCGGGTAGGCCCGCGGGTTCAGGTAGAGCGTCTCGATGCCGGCGCTGCGCGCGCGCTCCAATCCTGCGGCATCGGCGCGGCTCGAGATCACGATCGCGATCGCCGCAGCCAGCCGGCCGCGCGCAATCGCATCGATGATCGCCTGAAGATTGCTGCCGCGGCCTGAGATCAGGACGCCGAGGCGGGCGGTCACACGTACCTGACCGACCGTTCGCCGGCGACGACGAACCCGAGTCGGAAGACGCCGCGCTCGCCGGCTTCCGACAGCATGTTGACCACGCGCTGCGCGTCCCTCGCCGCGCAGGCGATGACCAGCCCGACGCCCATGTTGAAGGCGCGGAACATCTCGTCGGTGGTGATGCCGCCGCGCCGCTGCAGCAGCTCGAAGATCGGCGGCACCTGCCAGGAGTGGAGGTCGATTTCCGCGGCGCAGCCGTCGGGCAGAATCCGCGGCAGGTTCTCGGTGATGCCGCCGCCGGTGATGTGCGCCATCCCCTTCACCTGATCGCGCGCCAGGAGAGGTTGCACCGGGCGCAGGTACGAACGATGCGGCGCCAGCAGCGCATCGCCGACCGTCGTGCCGATCTCATTCACGAACGTGTCCGGCGTCCAGCCCGCGGTCTCGAACAGCACGCGACGCGCCAGCGAGTAGCCGTTGGTATGCAGCCCCGCCGACGGCAGGCCGATCAGCACATCGCCCGGCAGGATGCCGCGGCCGTCGACGATCTTCGCCCGCTCGACGATGCCGACGATGAAGCCGGCGACGTCGTATTCGCCCTCGCCGTAGAAGCCGGGCATCTCCGCTGTCTCGCCGCCAATCAGGGCGCAGCCATTGTCGCAGCAGGCGCGGGCGATGCCCGACACCACCTGCTCGGCCACCTCGGGCGACAGCCTGCCGGTGGCGAGATAGTCGAGGAAGAACAGCGGCTCGGCGCCCTGGACGAGGATGTCGTTGACGCAGTGATTGACGAGATCGCCACCGACCGTGTCGTGGCGGCCGGTCATGAACGCGACCTTCAGCTTGGTGCCGACACCGTCGGCGCTCGACACCAGCACCGGCTCCTGGAACCTGGCGCGATCGAGCCGGAACAGCCCGCCGAAGGAGCCGATCTCCGAGAGCACCCCGGCGGTGAAGGTGGAGCGAGCGAGCCCCTTGATGCGGCGGACGGTCTCGTTGCCGGCATCGATATCGACGCCGGCGGCCTTGTACTCGCTCACGCTCAGAAATCCAGCTTGCCGATGAGCGACTGCATCAGCGCGCGGCGCGGCGAGCTTTCCGCCGCTTCCCAGTAGCTGCGGCGGGCGAAGGTGAAGAAGCGCTCCTTGTCGAGGTCCTCCTCGAGCATGTCGAAGCCTTCGGCGAGGAGGGTCATCGCGTTGGCGCGATCGGCCTGTCTTTCGAGCAGCGCCATCATCAGCGGCGTGTTGCGCAGCGCCACTGTGGCGAAGGCGAGCGCCACCGGCGCGCGCGTCGAATCGTTGGCCCCGGCCGATGCGGCGAGCAACGATTCGGCGGCCTCCGCGCGTCCGGCGACCGCGAGCGCGCCGAGACCGGCGGCGGCGCCGCGCAGCATCTCCTGATAGCCGGCATTCTCGTTGGCGAACTTCACCACGTCGGCGAGGTAGCCGTGGTGCGACTCGCAGTTGACGCCGAGCAGGCAGATCGCGGCGGCAATCGACGGCTGCGTCGGCTTGGGCGCGGTCCGCTGGATCGCTGCCAGCGGCTCGAGCGCGCGCTTGTCGCCAATCTTCCCCAGCGCAATCGCCGCATCGTCCTGCAGCGGCCCCTCGAGGCGGGCGATCGAGGCGAGCTGGTCGAAGGCGTACTGCGCCTTGTGATCGCCGAAGGCCTCGATCACCGCGCTGCGGAAGAAGTCTTCGCCGCGCGCAACCTCGCGCACCAGCGCCTGGCGGACGCGCTCGTCGGCGCCCTGCGCGGCGAGCGCGCGCACCAGCTCGGGCCGCACGAACTCGCCCTGCTCCTTGTCGAGCGCGGCGACCAGCTGCGGAATCATGCCCTGGTCCGGGTTGTGCTCGAAGAAGCTGTAGGCGACGGCGCGCAGCCGATCGTTCGGGCTCGCCAGCGATTCGCGCATCGCGTCTTTGGCGCGCGGATCGTTGAAGCCGGTGAGCAGCACCAGCGCCCGGTAGCGGACGTAGCCGTCGGCCTGCTCGGCGACCGCCTGAAGCAGCGCCGGAACGGCCTGCGATGCGGGGGTACGGCGGATGGTCCGCGCCGCGTTCGAGCGGGTCGTGTAATCGAGATCGCCAAGCTTCCCGATCGCCGCCGTGAGCTGCGCCGCGGGAACCGGCTGAGGGCCGGCGGGTTCCTGTGCGGCGGCGCTCGCGCAGAGAACGCAGAGGGAGCAGAGAACGCAGAGAAGGACACAGAGGGTGTGGTGGCCGGCCGGCACCGTGGCCCACCCTCTCGGCGATCTCTGCTTGCTCTGCGGTCTCCGCGGCACTATCCCGCCACCGGTTCGTTCTTCGTCGTGTCGAGCTTCAGCGCGAGCTGCAGGTAGCGGGCTTCGTCCTGCGGGTACGGCACCGGGTAGTTCCCGGTGTAGCACGATGTGCAGTACGACCGCCGCTCGCTGCCGACCGCGCTGAGCAGGCCGTCGAGGCTCAGATAGGCGACGCTGTCCGCCTCGAGGAACTCGCGGATCTCCTCGATCGAATGGGTCGCGGCGATCAGGTCGCTCTTTCGCGGCGTGTCGACGCCGTAGAAGCAGGGTGAGATGGTCGGCGGACAGCTGATGCGGATGTGCACTTCTTTCGCACCCGCGGCGCGGACCATGCGGACGATCTTCTGGCTGGTCGTCCCGCGCACCAGCGAATCATCGACCAGAATCACCCGCCTGCCGTTGAGGACGCTGCGCACCGGGTTCAGCTTCACCTTGACGCCGAAGTGCCGGATCGACGCCTGCGGCTGGATGAAGGTGCGGCCGACGTAGTGGTTGCGGATGAGGCCCATCCTGAGCGGCACGCCGGACTGCTCGGCAAATCCCATCGCCGCGCAGACGCCGGAGTCGGGCACCGGCACGACGACGTCGGCGTCGACCGGCTGCTCGCGCGCCAGCACGCGCCCGAGCTCGGTGCGCACCTCGTTGACGCTGCGGCCGAAGACATAGCTGTCGGGCCGCGCGAAGTAAACGTGCTCGAAGATGCAGTGCGCCAGCGGCGCCGGCGGAAACGGCTTGATCGAGCGGACGCCGTCGGCCGACACGATCAGCACCTCGCCGGGGGCGACGTCGCGCTCGTAGGTGGCGCCAATCAGGTCCATCGCGCAGGTCTCGGAGCAGATCACGTACGCGTCGCCGAGCCGGCCCAGCGCCAGCGGCCGGAACCCGTGCGGATCGCGCACCGCGATCAGCCGGTCGCTCGTCAGCATCACCAGCGAAAACGCGCCCTGCACCTGCGCCACCGACTCCACGATCGCATCGTCGACGCTGCGCGCCTTCGAGCGCGCGTAGAGGTGCAGGATGACCTCAGTGTCGCTGTTCGACTGGAAGATCGAGCCCTGCCGCACCAGCTCGTCCCTCAGCTCGCGCGCGTTGACGATGTTGCCGTTGTGGCAGATGGCGATCTGTCCGTGGGCGCAGTCGATCAGGATCGGCTGGGCGTTGGCCAGCTTGCTTTCGCCGGCGGTCGAGTAGCGGACGTGGCCAATGGCGAGCGGCCCCGGCAGCCTGGCGAGCGTGCCGCCGTCGAAGATGTCGGCGACGTAGCCCATCTCCCGCGCAATCCGCACCTGCTCGCCATCGGAGGCGGCGATGCCGGCGCTCTCCTGCCCCCGGTGCTGCAGCGCGTACAGCCCGAGGTAGGTCATGTTGGCCGCTTCGGGATGGCCGAAGATGCCGAAGACGCCGCACTCGTCCTTGAATTTATCGAACATGTTCTCAGGCCACGCGCTTGGCGAAGTACTGCTCGATCGCGGTCGACCAGGCGCGCTCGGCCTCGGTGACCGCGATGTCGACCGCCATCTCGCCGCCGACCGCAATCCGCAACCGGTTCCCGCCGGTCTGCCCCACGAGCCGCGCCGGCACGCCGAAGGCCGATGCCTGTTCGAGCACCCTGGTGACATCGGCCGTCACCACCGAGATCACGACACGAGAGGCCGATTCGCCGAAGAGCGCGGCGGCGCCATCGATGCGCGCGTCGCGCGCGACGTTTGCGGCGCCGATCGACACTTCAGCGCCGATGCCCACGGTTTCGAAGCAGCACTCGGCCAGCGTTACCGCCAGCCCGCCGTCGGCGCAGTCGTGCGCCGATCGCATCAGACGCTCGCCGGCGAGCGCAACCAGCAGCTGCTGCAGCGCACGCTCGGCCTTCAAGTCGAGCGCGGGCGGCATGCCCCGCACCTGATCATGCACCACCTTGAGGTACTCGCTGCCGCCCAGCTCGCCGTGGCCTTCGCCGAGCAGGATGATCGCGTCGCCCGATTCCTGGAATCGCCGCCCGACGACGCGATCTGCGTGCTCGAGGAGGCCGACAACCCCGATCGTCGGCGTCGGATACACCGCGTTGCCGTCGGTCTCGTTGTAAAGGCTGACGTTGCCGCCGGTAATCGGCACGTCGAGCGCGCGGCACGCCGCGCCCATTCCCTCGACCGCCTTGGCGAACTGCCACATGATCGCCGGCCGCTCGGGGTTGCCGAAATTCAGACAGTTGGTGGCGGCCAGCGGCCGCGCGCCCGAACAGGCGACGTTGCGCGCCGCCTCGGCCACGGCCAGCATCGCGCCGCGATATGGATCCAGATAGCAGTAGCGTCCGTTGCCGTCGACCGACATCGCCAGCGCCCGATCGGTCCCCTTGATCCGAACGACGCCCGCGCCCATCCCCGGCAGGTTGATGGTGTTGGTCCGCACCATGTGGTCGTACTGCCGGTAGACCCAGCGCTTGCTCGCGATCGTCGGCGACGCCAACAGCGCCAGGAGGATGTGGTCGTACCCCTTTTCCGCGGGGACGACGTCGGAAAAGGGATACGACCCCTTCATCTCGCGCACCTCGCGCAGATACTCGGCCTCCTGCATCGGCCGCCGGTATACCGGCGCCTCGTCGGTCAGCGCGCGGTTCGGGATCTCGGCGACGACCTTCCCTCTCTCTTTGACGCGCAGCATCCCGTCGGCGGTGACCTGGCCGATGCGGACAGCGTGCAGATCCCACTTTTCGAAGATCCGCTCCACTTCCTGCTCGCGGCCCGGCTTGGCGACCAGCAGCATCCGCTCTTGCGATTCCGACAGCATGATCTCGTAAGGTGTCATGCCGGTCTCGCGCTGCGGCACGAGCGCGACGTCGATCTCGACGCCGGCGCCGCCGCGCGATCCCATCTCGGTCGTCGAGCAGGTGAGGCCGGCGGCGCCCATATCCTGGATGCCGACCAGCGCGTCGGTCCGCATCACCTCGAGGCACGCCTCGAGGAGCAGCTTCTCCATGAACGGATCGCCCACCTGCACGGCCGGCCGCTTCTCCGCCGACTTCTCGTCGAACTCGGCCGAGGCCATGGTCGCGCCGTGGATGCCGTCGCGGCCGGTCTTTGCGCCGACGTAGTACACCGCGTTGCCGACGCCGGAGGCGACGCCCTTGACGATATCGGAGGCCCTGGCGATGCCGAGGCAGAAGACGTTGACCAGCGGGTTGCCCGCGTAGGCCGGCTCGAACGCGATCTCGCCGCCGACCGTGGGGATGCCGATGCTGTTGCCGTAGCCGGCGATGCCAGCCACGACGCCCTCGAGGAGCCGGCGCGTGCCGGGCGCATCGAGCGATCCGAAGCGGAGCGAGTTCAGCAGCGCAATCGGCCGCGCTCCCATCGTGAAGATGTCGCGGATGATGCCGCCCACGCCGGTCGCCGCGCCCTGATACGGCTCGATGAACGACGGGTGGTTGTGCGACTCGATCTTGAAGACCGCGGCCAGGCCGTCGCCGATGTCGACCGCGCCGGCGTTCTCGCCGGGGCCCTGCAGCACCTGCGGCCCGTCGGTCGGCAGGGTCTTGAGGTGAACCCTCGAGCTCTTGTAGCTGCAGTGCTCGGACCACATCACGGAGAAGATTCCCAGCTCGGTGAGGTTCGGCTCGCGACCCATGAAGCCGACGATGCGGTCGTATTCGTCCGGTTTCAGGCCGTGCCGCTCGAGCACCTGTGAATCGATCATGGTCATGCTCAGACCTTGAGCGGGCTCCCCACCCAGCGAAGCACCGAGTCGAAAATCGCGCAGCCGTCCACGCCGCCGAGCAGCGTCTCGCATGCCCGCTCCGGGTGCGGCATCATGCCGACGACATTCCGTTGTTCGCTGCAGATGCCGGCGATGGCATTCACCGAACCGTTCGGGTTCGCCGCCTCGTCGACCCGGCCCTGCGCATCGGTGTAGCGGAAGATCACCTGCCGGTTCGCCTCGAGCTTCTGCAGCACCTCGGGCGGCGCGAAGTAGTTGCCCTCGCCGTGCCCGATCGGAATCCGCAGCACCTGTCCGGCCGAGGCGCCGCTGGTGAACGGCGTGTCGGTGTGCTCGACGCGGACGTGCACGTGCTCGCAGCGGTACTTCAACCCCTTGTTGCGCAGCATCGCCCCCGGCAGCAGCCCCGATTCGAGCAGGATCTGGAAGCCATTGCAGATGCCGAGGACCGGTCCGCCCCGTTCGGCGAACGACCGCACCGGGTTCATGATCGGCGAGAAGCGCGCCATCGCGCCGGTGCGCAGGTAATCGCCGTGCGCGAACCCTCCGGGAAGAATCACCACGTCGGCGCCCTTCAGGTCCGCATCCTTGTGCCACAGGTACTCGGCGTCCTGGCCGAATACCTCCCGGGCGGCGTGATAGGCGTCCTCGTCGCAGTTGCTGCCGGGAAAGACGACGATGCCGAACCTCATGATCAGTCGACCTCGATGCGATAACTCTCGATCACCGGGTTGGCGAGCACCTTGTCGGCGACTTCAGCGGCCAGCGCGCGGGCGGCCGATGCCTCGGTCGTCGCCAGATCGAGCTCGAAGTACTTCCCCTGCCGGACGTCGGCGACGCTGCCGTAGCCGAGCGAATGCAGCGCGTCGGCGATGGTCTGGCCCTGCGGATCGAACACCGACGGCTTGAGCGTGACGAAAACGCGCGCGCGCATGAATTCAGGCCCTCACGGGTTGAAAGACCCGGTCGAAGATCTCGTCGACGTGCTTCAGCTGATCGTCGAGGTCGAAGGTGCGCTCGATCTCGGCGGGCGACAGGACGCCGGCGACGTCGCCATCGGCTGCGAGCAGCGCCTTGAAATCGGCGCGCTGGTCGAAGGCGCGCATCGCATTGCGCTGCACCCACTCGTACGCCTGCTCGCGCGACACCCCTTTTTTCGCCAGCTCGAGCAGCACCGAACCGGAAAAAACGACGCCGCGCGACCGCTCGAGGTTTTCCTTCATTCGATCGACGTGGACCACCATCCCGCGGGCAATGCGCGTGAAGCGGCGCAGCATGTGATCGAGCGCGATGAAGCTGTCCGGCAGAATCACCCGCTCGACCGACGAGTGCGAAATGTCGCGCTCGTGCCAGAGGGCGATGTTCTCGAGCGCGGCGTGAGCGTTGGCGCGCACCAGCCGCGCCAGGCCGACGATCTGCTCGCAGCCGATCGGGTTGCGCTTGTGCGGCATCGCCGACGAGCCCTTCTGCCCGGCCCCGAACGGCTCCTCGACCTCGCGCACCTCGGTTCGCGAGAGGTGACGAATCTCGAGCGCGAACCGCTCGAGAGACGACCC
>Ga0111538_10011629_pt1 | contig 11654 bp, 8 predicted proteins | sample SoiMethybrSBSTD1_FD_79669 | JGI IMG/M metagenome (GOLD analysis project Ga0111538, IMG submission 79669) | Bulk soil microbial communities from a Populus tree surrounding site in Tennessee, USA - Soil MetaG P. TD hybrid SBSTD1 (version 2)... | ecosystem: Environmental > Terrestrial > Soil > Tree...
CTGAACGATCCCGCGAACGACCCCGACATGCTTTGGTCGACGACCAAGGGGGCCGGGTTGACGCTGCTCCGCATCCGGTACGGGGATGGACTCGGGGTTGCAAAAGCGGCAGCTCGGTATGGTGTCACTGTGTGGATGACTCCTTGGGGCACGGGTCCCGGCGGTTCTCCTGGCGGGCCCGACACCACCACCCAAACCAACCCCAACGGCTGCAAGGGCAGTATGCCCGTGCTCACGAACGGCCAAAATTTGGCGAACACCCTCGTCAGCTGGGTACAGAACGCGAAATCCCAGGGGGTGCCGATCTATGCCGTATCCGCCGAGAACGAGCCCGATAGCTGCGGGATAAACCAGACGACCTCGTATTCGCCGGCGCAGCTGGCCACATGGATCGGCAGCTATCTGGGCCCCGCCATGAACAACATCGGCGTGAAGGTCATGGCTCCTGAAACAATGAACGCCTGCGGCTTCCCAGCATACTTTTCAGCGATTCAAAGCAACTCCGCGGCTTGGAGCAACGTGAGCATTTTTGCCAGCCACGAGTATGGGTGCGGCACTCAGCGTGCCGAACCGTCGATCGCCTCCGCAGGCAAAGAGTACTGGGAAACCGAGGTCGACACCGGCGCGGTGAACGGCGACAAGGATGGCATGCCGAGCGCGCTTCACCTGGCCCAAACGATTCATGATGACCTGACCAAGGCCAACCTCAACGCCTTTCATTACTGGTGGCTATGGGCCGGCGGAACGAGCGGACTCTATGACACCGACACGAGGGTGTGGAGAAAGGCACTCTGGGTAATGGGCAATTTCTCACGATTCGCGAGACCGGGCTACATGCGCGTGTCGACTTCCGGCAACCCGCCATCGGGTGTGGCCGTCAGTGCCTACGTCAATCCATCGAGCAACGCGCTCGTCATCGTCGCGATCAACAGAAACACTTCATCGACTAACGTGCCACTTTACATCTCGGGCTCCGCCCCGTGCACGCTCATTCCCTGGGAGACTTCGGCGAGCAAGAACCTCGTCCAGGGCTCCGGCGTCGCCGTGGCGAATGGGCGGGTGTCGGTAACGCTCACCGGGCAGAGCGTGATCACGTTCGTGGGAATGCCGTAGAAGACTTCAAGTCGGCATGTGAAAGACCAAAACTGAGCGCCTCGACGTCTGTCAGACTCGTGAAACTCGACCGTGTGGCTCGCCATCAACGTTGTCAGTCACGAAAACGTCCGCGCGCCGGACCGCGCCGGTCTTCCCCTGGCGCGCGCAGCGCGGGCGGGCGAGGCGCTATCAGTCGTTCAGCAGGAACCTCATACGCCCGCGCGAGCACGCCTTTGGGGAAGACCGCAGGCGCACACGAGCGAAGCAAGGAGCATCTGCGAGTTGGGGCAACCCGAGAGCGGCCGAAGGTACCTGATTCGAAATCAGGCGTACCCGTAAGGGTACCGTGGGTTCGAATCCCACTCTCTCTCCGCCGAAGTCGCCGCGCTGATCGGGGGCAGTGCCAGCGCCAGCCGCGGGGGGCGGTCCAATGAACGCGTCGCACGGTTGGTCGGTGCTTCACGTGGGTGCGCACAAACATTTCTCTCGTCATCGCAGCGACATCGAGCGTGGCTCGAGATGCGATTGCTCCTTCTGTCTGGCGACCTTTCGCTGACGACACCTTAAGAGCCGCAGCAGCGGCTGGTGGACTTCCGTCGCAGCCTCGGCTACTCGATCGGTCGGTGGGTGCGACGGGCGGATCCAACAACGTACGCAGGTGGTCCGTCACAGTCGCGATCGGCGTGCTCGGGGCGAGCGCCCAGGTTTGGCTCGCGGGCTGCTCGCGACAAGACGGCAGGCGGACGTCTCCGCCGCAAAACCAGAGCGCAGCGGCGGCGCCTTCGGGATCGGCAGTGGCTCCGGTCCCCACCGTCACCGGCTACGGCCCTGACCGGCCGCGGCTGGACGGTCTGAGCGAGCTACGCAAAGGATTCACGACCAAGCTCGTCACACGAGACCGGGACGGCACGCCGCCGGAGGTTCCGCCGCGCACGCTCTTCAACCTGGTGCGCTATCCTTCACCCGCGGGCCGGCTTGCCGCCTACGTCACGCCGCCGCCCAAGGCCCCAGGGAGGCACCCGGCAGTACTCTGGATCGCTGGGGGTTTCAGTAACGGCGTAGGCAACGATGCGTGGGCGCCCGCGGATCCCGCGAACGATCAATCCGCGGCGGCCTTTCGCGAGGCCGGCTTGGTGTTGATGCTGCCCTCGTTCCGTGGCGGCAACGACAACCCAGGTTTTCGTGAGAACCTTTACGGTGAAGTGGACGACGCGCTCGCCGCTGCCGACTTTCTCGCCAAGCTCGAGTACGTCGATGCGAAGCGAATCTATCTCGGCGGGCACAGCACCGGTGGAACCATGGTGCTGCTGGTCGCCGCGGCCAGCGACCGCTTTCGTGCCGTGTTCTCGTTTGGCCCGGTCGCGTGGATCGACAGCTACGGACAAGACAACTTGGTTTTCGACGTCAACGACCAGAAAGAAGTGCGGCTACGCAGCCCGGCCGCGGTAGTGCGTGCAATCGTCACGCGGACGTTTGTGATCGAGGGCACCACCATGCCCTCGAATACCGTCGTGTTTCCGGAACTCGAGCGCTGGCGGGGTAGCGCGCCGGTCCGTCTGTTTCGTGTCGACGGAGCCAGCCATTTCAGCATTCTTCTTCCAGTGACCCGACTACTTGCGCAAAAGATCCGCGATGACCGCGGGGCCGGCATCGAGCTCACGGCGGCCGAGCTGGCGGCCGCCATTTCGGCGCAGCGGCGGGCAGCCAACTGACTGACGCTTTCCCGTCGCGCGCGCGCGGGCCGCGGCCTCGCGCAGCTGCTCGGGAGTTCGGAATCTGCTCCTGAGCACGCGACTGCAGCTCGCAAGCGCGCAACCGACCGCTCCCGATCCCCCAACCGCGCTTCGCAATGCACGAACCCGGTGTGCCTGACCCCGCGACCGAAGCTCGGGAAGCCTTGGCCTGGGTGCTGCGACCCATGACTTGTCTCCCCCGCCGGCCGACCTCGCGTCCCGGAACGCCGACTGCAGCTCGGAAGTTGCTCACCGTCGCTCGCAAGTGCTCGACCGAGCGCGGTTGGACTGATCGGAGCGTCGGTTCTCGAATCGCACAACTCGGTCGCGCGCGCCAGCGATCCAGGCGGCCATCCGAGGGAATGGCGCGATCGTCGAGACCGGCGCGGCCGCATGCGCTCGCAGCGGCGCTCGCGCGTTGGACCCGAGATCAAGGCGGCGGGCAGACGATCGACGGACAGGCCCGGAAGATCCGAACCGCAGCGTAGACGCCGGTTTTTAGTGCGTCGCAACTGGTGGGGCAGAGCCGGATCATCTCCCGTGGACCGGACGCGATGTTCCAACCTTCCCCGGTGGCGCCGCACGCCTCCACGTAGGACAAAAACATCGTCCCCGCGTCGGGCAGCTCGATCTCGGGACCATAGACCGCATACTTGGTGGTTCTCGACGGCCCGGCCAGTTCGACAGGTTGAGATCGCAGGTGACGCCGTCCCACTACCCGCCAGCGCGCGTCATTAGCTCAGTCGCACTCGCAAGCGCTGTAACTCGGGGCCGTCCACGTTGCTTTGCATGTGACCGGCGCAAGCGCCGCTTCGAACTGAGAACCGAAGGCAACCGGCGGTTGCCGGCACATTCGCCGCTGCCAACTGCTGGTTGTACATCGCCCGTGCGGCGCGCCTCTTCGCTCCCCGAACGCCCGCGTCGCGGCGGATTCGAGGGGGCACGACAGTTGCCCTGGGCCCACGAATGATCGCTAGTGGAGGCAATTGTCCGTGACAAAACGATACTTCCGAAGTCTATCTAACGGGCCGCGCGTGGTCGCGCTGGTGGCGCTTGGCGGCGCGGCAACACTGTGCGTGGCGGGATGTCACGACATCATCGAAGAACATTTTTCGAGCCCGCCGGATCGAGCGGTCACCTGGACCGACTCCAATCCTGCCGATGACAACGACCCGCCCGAAAGCTTTCCGGCCGGAGAAGCACCGCGCTGCAGCGGAGCTTATACCTTCTTCTATCCGACCGACCTCGGTGGACCCGACGGAACCGCCCGACATCCCGTGCTGACCTGGGGTAACGGTACGAACTCGAACGCCTGCGCTTACAGCTCGGCGCTGACGACGCTGGCGCGCTGGGGTTACGTGGTCATCGCCGCCAATAGTCCTTCGACCGGCGACGGCACCCAAGTGCTGGCGGCCGCCCAGCACATGCTGAGCGAGAACAGCAACCCGGCTAGCGTCTTTTTCAACAAGCTCGACACCGCCAAGTTCGCGTCAATCGGCCATTCTCAAGGTGCCGGCGGTGCCGTCAAAGCGGCCATCGCATCCAACAACCTGATCAAGACTGTGGTTACGCTGTCGCTGAGCGATCCGGTCTTCTTTACACTGATCGGTCAGACCGCGCCGGACACCAGCCTGTTGTCGGTGCCGATTTTTTTCGTGAGAGGCGGCGCAGACTTCATCGCCTCCGAGCCCGGCTCCCACGCCTACTGGGACGGCGTGCCGGGTGGCGCGGCGAAAGCGTCACTCAAGGGCGCGGATCACAACAACCTCACGGCAGCAGGCGGATACGTCACCGCCTGGCTCGAGTACACGCTGAAGGGCGATGGCTATGCGCGCGGCGCTTTCGTCGGCGACCCGCCCGAGATCGCGGAACGGGGCGATGATCCCATGGACCCCGAGGACCCCTGGGCGGACGTGGAGCTCAAGAATCTTCCGTAGCTCGCAGCGCCCCGCGCGTCACTGCACGATGGTGATCACCTTGAGCACTATCTTTCAGCGCCCGCGCGAGCACGCCTTTGGGGAAGACCGCAGGCGCGCACGAGCGAAGCGAGGAGCATCTGCGAGTTGGGGCAACCCGACCATAAGGGTACCGTGGGTTCGAATCCCAGTCTCTCCGCTAGTAGCTCCGCCGAAGTCGACGCGCTGACCAGGGCAGCGCGTTCGAGGGGCCGGGTTGCCATGACCGACCGCCATGAGGCGTCGATTCCGTCATTGGGACGGCTGGGGGCTATCCGATCGACAAGGCGTTCCTCGAGCAAATGAAGGCTTTTGGTTCGCCGGACTCTGATCCGGCCAAGTGGCTCCAAGATCGTCGAGCGGCAGGCTTACGAGATCGTCAACTCTATCGAGCAGGGCGATAGAGTCGCCGTCGAAACGATCTTCCGCGCCGCCTTCAACGTGGATGTGCTCGGTCTTCCGGCCGGCCAGACGATGACGGCTCGGTTCGCGATGTTCTTCGAAATGCGCGACGGGAAGATCGCCCGCGACCATACCTACGATTGCTTCGAGCCGTGGTAGCTCGTCGCAGCAGGCGTGCCGCAAAACCTCGTCGACATGATGAACCCGAAGTGCATCGGGCAGCCGCTTTCGAGCGGCGAGACTCTTGCCACCGGGCTGGGTCTTCCTCCATCAACCCTGCGCGAGTGCGCTGCCGAGCGGGCATCCGAGATGGCATCTACGAGCTCGTGATCCCCGCGGAAGCGGCCGGACGGCCTCGCTGACGAGTGCCGGACCCAACCTACTGCGATGTATCGGGAGGCTCTCGTGATATTTCGGCTCGCGCCGACCCGCAAAACTCACGCGATCGTCAGTGCTGAATCGTGCCGAGCTTGATGACCTCGAATGCGCTCGCCGGTACCTGCTTCAACTGATTGAGCTCCGAATCGTTCCACTGCGCGTTGGTTTCGCCGGTGATGAACCAGTCCGAGCCGTTGTCGGCGACGAACATGCCGTATTGCTTGAGGCCGGTCAGAATGGCCTGGACGGTCGCATTGAAACCGCTGATGTTGAAGCTCGCCTTCAGCCGTACCCTGAGACCCATCGGCGGGCGATTGACGTCCGTGGACGAGCTCGCGAAGTGCGTTGCCGGGTGAACGAATGCGCGTTGCGTGTTTCGGACCGTGAAACGAAGAGCATGGTTGATCCGATGCGCTACCGCGGCCTCGGCTTGTCTCGCGAGGCCTGGAAGTATCGGCAGCCCGGCCGCATCGGCGCTCGTGAAGCCGTCGGGGCGAAGCGCGTTCGAGGTCAGATTGAAGATGGCACCCGAGCCGCAGTGCCAGCCCGGATTCACGAAGTGCGAGTCCCAGGTCTCATACAGCTTGCAGCTTCCAGTATCGAGCACGAGCACATGGCGATCGCCGGTCGAGCTCGGGCCGCCTTCAATCGGCGCGTTCGGTGGGAACGGATAAGGGCCGGGATCGCTTTCGTCGGAAATATCGAAAGTCATCGGGACCTTGGGCTGGGAGCCGGGCACCGTGATCCACGGAATACCGAATGTCGTCCCGAAGTCCGGATGCAAAAATGTCGTGCTCGCGTTCATCGCGGCCATGTAGTTGGCCGAGTTCGGGTCGACCGGGTCGGCAGAAATATTTCGGTTCCATTCGTTGGTCGATGGGAACACGGCACAGGGGCCAATCGTCGGCGAACCACCGGTGGTTGCGGTATCGATCTGCAACGTCGGCTTGTTGCTGCTCGCCTCCCTCGAATTGAACGTTTCCGTCGAGGAGCTCGTGGTGTTGTTCTTGAGCGCCAGTGAAAACACCTTTCGGCCCGCTGCAAGCTCGCTTTTTACGTACGCAGTCGCGTCCCACTCGTAGGTCGCCGCGGCGACGCTCGTCACGGTCGTGGTTGACAGTGCCGTCGTGCCGGTCACAGGCTTGTTGTTCCAGTAATGCCGGTTTCGCTCCAAGTAGTGCTCGCTACCGGGTAGACAGCCGTCGCATGGCTCTCGCTCGCTGTATTGTCGACCCTGCCGAAAAGCCGGAGCTTCGCGGTGGAAACGCTGCCGCTGATGCTCGACAGGTCGAACCGCAAGTAGATCCAGCGATTAAATCCACTGTTCGCCGCGCCGCTGTTCTTGACGACGACTGAAGTCGCGGTGCCGAAATTCGCGGACGCGGAGCTGCCGTCGCGCACGTAGGCGTCTGCGAGTGCGACGACCGCCGTGGATAGCGCTTCCGCCGTTTCGCCCGCGGATGCCGGACTTTCCGAAGCGGAACCGCCTTCAGGGGGCGCACCGGCGCAGCCCGCTAGCTCGACCGACGACAACACGACAAAAAGGGTTCGCGATGGACGTGACCACATCCGCCTCACCCTAGTAAACGTGATCGCTCGCGCTACCAAAATCGCTTCCAGCGAAAGTTTCGACACGATCGCAACGCAGTGCGCGCGAGGCCGCTCCTGGTTGCTCAGGACGCATGAGACCTCCTTGTCCCGGCTCGCGGCCGGGCTTCGCCTACCCAGGCGCAGGATCCGTCACACGCCCAATGTCGACCCATGTGGGCGCAATCACCGCCCGCGACGATCAGGAGCCCCACGTGCGTCGACCCGCGCCAGCGAAACCCTCGGTCCGAGCTCACCGAGTCCACTTGTCGAATCCAAACTCTAGCTTCTGCCACGCTGACGCCGACGCGCCCGCGCCTGCGAGTGACGGTCTCCCTCTGCTGACTATGAGGGGGCGGTGGGGTCAAGGATGGAGCTGCCGATCGCCCATCGGTGTGTGATCCCGTGGCTCTACCGCATGCCTCGGCTGCGTATGCGCGCGTATGCGCGCGCATGCGGGCGCATACGCTACGAGCGAACTTTGGCTCGTGGTGACGCTGGTTTGCGTTGAAAACGCGCGGCTACAGTTCGAGCATGTACCCGGCACGGCAATTGCTGATGCGGCGCCACAGCTTGGAGGCGTCTCATGTTCGTTCAGCAGGGGGCATACTCTTGCGGCATCGCCGACGCGGACAGCGCTTCGGTCGACAGCACGTGCCGGTCGAGAAAACGGCGAACGGCTCGACGTACGGCGGCTACGTGCGAATCGTCGGCGACGGCATCAAGTGGAACGTTGGCGGAACAATGACGTTTCCGATAGGGAACGTGCTGGTCACGCTCACGCCCAACCTCAGCAGCCGCGCGCCGATTCGAACGATATCGAACGACGGGCTCACTTTTAGTCCGAACACTCCCAACAAGAACGGGGAGCCCGCTCTCGCCTCCGGCAGATTCTTTCGGCCGCACGCGAGGCTCGCACGAGTCGCCCAGTTCGGGTTCGCGCTTTTCTGAGTATCGCGCGCAGGCTGGTCAGCCGATCAGGCGCCTGCCGACGGCTCGCGCGACGATCTACTACGCGGAAAATGTCATACAGGACGCCGCGGGCCCAGCGTTTGCGGGTCTGTTCTGCGAAGGCCCGCACACCAAGGCCTTCGATGTCTCGGACGAGTGCGGTGAGCTCGTCGCGATCAAGCTCAGGCCGGGCGCCCTTCGAGCGCTGCTCGGCGCACCGGCCAAGGAGGTTCGCGACCAGCGGCTGCCCCTGGAGCAGCTTTGGGGTGCGCGCGCGACGCAGCTTGCCGACGCGATGGCCTCGGCCAAAGGTCCGCTCGAGCGTGCCAGCCTCTTACAAGCCGAGCTGATTCGGCGCTGCCAGGTTCTCGAAGCGCACGACGGCGTCTCCATCGCCCTATCCGGAATGATAGAGCACCGTGCCGGTCGCATTCGCGTGCGCGCGCTGACCGAACGATCCGGATTTTCGCAGCGCGCGGTGCTCATGAAGTTCGACGACTGTGTCGGCCTCACCCCCAAGCAGCAGTCGAGGCTCACGCGCTTGCGCGCTGCGGTCATCCAGCTGGTCGAGAACCCCGAACTCGAGCATGCACAGGTAGCGCTGGGCTGTGGCTTCTACGACGAGGCGCACATGATCCACGACTTCCACGCCTTGCTCGGGCTCTCGCCCGGCGCGTTTCTCGCGCGAAGGTCGAGCTTCGGTCCCAAGAGTGCGCCAGCGCTCGGCCGCTCGGCGATCCCGCGCCGCGAACAAGCGCTCCATCAGCTGCTCGGCCCGGTGGCGGAATGGACCGGCGGCTGCTCGAATTTGCAATTGGACCGCCGACGCGGGGAGCACGATGTCAGCAGCGCAGGGCACCGCGCCCGGCGCACGGGAGGCGTCTCATGAAACGCATTGCGAATCGGTTTGGGTAAGCGCGATCGGTCTCGTACTGGTCGCAACAGCGTGCAGCTATTCACCGCGAAACAACGCCGCGATCAACCGCGTGTCGGACAAGGTGAACTGGGGTGGTTTCACGCCAACAGCGAATCAGACGGTTTTTGCGAGCTTTTTCGATGTTCTCGCCAACGGCTTCAACGCGACCGTCCAGACCACGACGACGACCACCGCCACGGTCGATGACGTGGGGATGTCCTGGTTCCAGTTCAACACGGACATCACCCTGCCCCAGCAGCCAAAGTACTGGACCGGTTCCCTTTCCAGCCACAAGCTCACGCTTTCGATGATCACGACCGATAGTCCGCTTTCGAACCCGAACTTTTCGACCTTGCGCACGTACGACATCGGCAGCAACACCGACAACTGCATCGCCAGCCACCGTCCCCAGGGCGGCATCGCCATCATGAACGCGTGCCAGTCCTTCACGCCCGTCGTGGCGATCACCGCGCCCTGCGGGACATTTACCCAGCCTTGCTGCCCTGGCAGCGGCGTCACCGCGGTTCCGCGGCGCTGCGATTCGGCGCTCACTTGCGTGGGCGCAAGCTCCACGGCCATGGGCGCCTGTCGCGGCAACGACGGTCATAGCTGCAGCGCCAACAGCGATTGCACCAACAACAAGTGTCAATCGGGCACTTGCTTCGGCCCGAGGGCACCCGGCGCTACCTGCACGGTCGACGCGGACTGCGTCACCGGAACGGCGTGCAAGAACGGCGTGTGCAGCGTCCCGTGCACGCCAAACGCTCCATGCACTGTACCCGGACAAAAGGGACCCTGCGCCACGGGAACGTTGCAATGCTCGTCCACTGCGGCCACCTGCACGCAGACGGTGTTTCCCCAAACCGAAACGTGCGACGGAAAGGACAACGATTGCAATGGTCGGACTGACGACAACATCTCGCCGGTGCCTTCGTGCACCGTTCACCCGACCGAATGCGTGAGTCGCGGAGCCGGGTGGACGATTCCCGGCCACAACACTTGCGTCAACGGAAAGTGGCAATGCAAGGCCACTGCCCAGGTCGACTGCTGCAATCGCTGTGAAAGCGCCTCCATATGTGGGGCGTGCGTTTCCACGACGAGCGAATGCCGGGGAGGCCACCCCGGGGACGTGGACTGTGCGCCGCACCTGCTTTGCGGCACGGATGGGCAGTGCCGCGGGAACTCGATCTGTCCTCAGATCCCCGACTGTTGGACGATGACCGAACGGGGTGGCACGTGCTCGCCTTGAGCGAAGCGATTTCGTAAGGTCCGCGGCGAAAGTCAACGCCGGGCTGGCCCATCCGCTCATGGGCGCTCGGCGCCCGGGACGACGGGTCGCTGCCCAGCGAACACTTTGTGCCGGCAACGCTACGCCGAGCGTGTCCGCTTCACCTTCAGGCAGTACCCTTTGGTGATGCATCCGAACGCGCGCGATGCAGCCGAGGCCGCGCTCTGAGCGCGTTGGAGTGCGTGCCGCGCCGGGTCTTCCCCTGCTGCGCGCAGCGCGGGCGGGCGAGGCGCCGCCAGTCCTTCAGCCAAAACCTCTCAACGCCCGCGCGAGCACAGCTTTGGGGAAGACCGCAGGCGCGCACGAGCGAAGCGAGGAGCACCTGCGAGTTGGGGCAGCACAACCGTAACGGTACCGTGGGTTCGAATCCCACTCTCTCCGCCGGAGCCGCCGCGCTGATTGGGGGCAGCGCGCGAGTCGCAGCGTGGCAAGCGCGCTCGGCAGCTTGGGCTTTGCATGGTCTGCCCTGCCAATCACAGCGCTTGCGGCCCGTTGCCGCGGCCGGCGCCGAAACTACGAAGCGTGCGATCCGGTTCGCATGCTTTCGGCTAGCGCCTGGGCAAACCAATCCAGCGCGCCCTCACCGAGCTCGCTGTCCACGACCACGGCACTCGATTCGTTACGAATACGAGCCCGTCGCACCAGGTAAACCAGCGCGTTCGGAGTCTCGTCTCCGGGGGCCTGCGTGCTCGCGACCTGAGCCGCCAGCGCTCGGAGCTTCTCTGCCATCGGGACCGCGGTTTCCGAGCTTTCCATTTGCAATGCTGCCCGGAAAGTTCGACGGCGGAAATCGGCTCCGAGCTCGAGCGTCCGTGCATGCTCCCAGTCGAGTATCGAACGGCCGAGCCGGTGCAATAGCTCGCGGTCCGGAGTAACTCGCGCCCACACCTGAAACCCGCCGGGCATCGCGGGCGCCGCGCTCCCGCTGCGCGAACGCTCGATCGCTCGGGCAAGCCCGTCCGCGCTGCTCGCGACGAGCACCGAGCCATCTTCGGCTTGCGCGTGGAAGGCGCGTCCTTGCCTGGTCACGGCCGCGTCCACTCCGGCGATCGCGCTGAGCTGCCAGGATTTGCCGCCGCGACGCGCCAGATCCAGCAGGGCATGGGGCCGTAGATCGCCTTGTACCGAAGCGACGAACGCACCATCGAGGCGCTCCTTGCACACGTGGAGAGCGCCCAATCCGTCGATCGTGCGCGATCGCGTCAACTCGCGGAGGCGCTCGACCAGGTCCGAGGGGTTCGCCTGTTCTCGATCGAGCACGCTCGAACCGACCATCCGTCGTTCCTTCGAGCGCACGAAAGCTGGCTGCGCCAGGACGTCGCGGAGCGAGACGTGAATCTCGAGCGCAC
>Ga0111538_10011630_pt1 | contig 11654 bp, 11 predicted proteins | sample SoiMethybrSBSTD1_FD_79669 | JGI IMG/M metagenome (GOLD analysis project Ga0111538, IMG submission 79669) | Bulk soil microbial communities from a Populus tree surrounding site in Tennessee, USA - Soil MetaG P. TD hybrid SBSTD1 (version 2)... | ecosystem: Environmental > Terrestrial > Soil >...
ACGCGCCTCGACAAGGAGCCGGAATGGCCGGACGTGAAGCGCTTCGCGCCGCCGAAGCCGCCGCGGCCTTCGAAGGATGCGCTCGACGAAGCCGTGGCGCTCCTGTCGAATGCGAAGAAGCCACTTATCATGCTCGGCCGCGGCTCGCGCCGCGATGAGTTCTGGCGGCCGCGTATTCGCCTTGCGGAGCGCCTCGGCGCCTGCGTGTTCACCGACCTCAAGCAGGGCGCGATGTTCCCGACCGATCACGCTGCGCACTACACGCAGCCATTCAACGTGCTCGGCAATGATGCGCGTGCATTGATGTGCGAGGCCGATGTCATTCTGGCGCTCGACTGGATGGATCTTGGCGGCGCGCTGCGCCAGGCCAAGAACGCCGGCAAGGTCACTGCCAAGGTCATCAGCGCAACGCTCGACCAGCACCTGCACACGGGTGCCAACATGGAGTATCAGGCGCTGCCGGCGGTCGACGTGCTGATGGCGTCGACTGGCGATGTCGTGGTTGCCGAGCTCAATGCGGCGCTTGGCGAAGGCCGCAAGGATCCCTGGAAGGCCAAAGTGCCGGCCAAGGCCAAGCAGGCTAACGGCGGGCTGACCATGGAGCACATCGCCCAGACGCTGCGCGATCAGTTCAACGATCCCGACAATGTCACCTTCTGCACCCTCGGCCGCGGCTGGCCGTTCGACGTCTGGCCGCTGCAGAACGGCATGTCCTATCTCGGCAAGGATGGCGGCGGCGGGCTCGGCTCGGGGCCTGGCATCTCGGTCGGCTCGGCGCTCGCGCTGCATCACCATTTCCCTGGCCGCTACGCGATCTCGATGCTTGGCGATGGCGACTTCTGCATGGGCGTCAGCGCGATCTGGAGCGCCGTGAAGCATCGCATTCCGCTCCTGGTCCTGATCAACAACAACCGCTCCTACTTCAATGACGAGCTGCATCAGGACGGTGTGGCCCGCACTCGCGGCCGCGAGGTCAAGAACCGCTGGATCGGCCTGCGCATGGAGGATCCGGTTCCCAACATCGCCAAGTTCGCCGAGGCGCAGGGCGCGGTCGGCATCGGCCCGGTGACGAGCGCCGCCGATGCGGCCGCCGCGATCGCCAAAGGTGTCGATGTGCTCAAGAAGGGCGGCGTCTGCGTGATCGATTTCCATGTTGATCCGCCGGCGGAGCGGCAGGCCAATCACGGTCTCGGCCACCGCGCGACCAACGACTGAGCACGGCGCGGTCGATATCGTAGCCCGGGTTGAGCTATAAGCGCGTTCACGCGCGTCTTTCGACGCGCTATGGCGAAACCCGGGAGATGCCGGCCCCCGGATGTCGCTGACGCTCCATCCGGGCTACAGGCTCCCGAGCATGAGGCCGAGGACGTTTCTCACGACGTGGAGGGAGACAAGATGACCGACGCCTCATCGACTCCCTGGCCGACGGAGCTGCGGCTGCACAAAGACGGCAAGACGCTGACTGTCGCCTTTGACAACGGCGAGAGCTTCGACCTTTCCGCCGAGTATCTGCGCGTGCGCAGCCCGAGCGCCGAGGTGCAGGGCCATTCGCCAGCCGAGCGCAAGACGGTCGCCGGCAAAAAGAACGTCGCGATCATGGAGGTGACGCCGGTCGGCAACTATGCGGTGCGGCTCAGCTTCGATGACATGCACTCGACCGGCATCTACAGCTGGGACTATCTGCGCGAGCTCGGCCGCGATCGTGAGCCCAACTGGCAGGCGTATCTCGACGAGCTGCGCGAGAAGGGATTGCAGCGCTGACGTAGGGGGGGTGAGCCATAAGCGCGTTCACGCGCGTCTTCGACGCGCTATGGCGAAACCCACCATTGGGCGGTCGAGCAGGCGACCGCGGATACGATAGGATTGATGGGTTTCGCTTCGCTCAACCCATCCTACGCGTTCCCAATTGGCTACTGCTGCACGATCACCGTCGCGCCGACCTGCACGCGCTCGTAGAGATCGATGACGTCGGCATTGGTCAGCCGGAAGCAGCCTGACGACACCGCCTGTCCGATCGTCTCGGGCTCGTTCGAGCCATGAATGCGATAGAGCGAGGAGCCGAGATAGAGCGCGCGTGCGCCGAGCGGATTGTCGGGGCCTCCCGCCATGTGGCGAGGCAGATCAGGCCGGCGCCGCAACATCTGCGCGGGCGGCGTCCAGGCCGGCCATTCACGCTTGGCGCTCACGCGCTTCACGCCGCTCCAGCCGAAGCCTTGGCGTCCCACGCCGATGCCGTAGCGCAGCGCCTGGCCATTGCCCAGCACGAGATAGAGGCGACGCTCGCCGGCTCTGATCACGATCGTGCCGGGCCTGTAATTGTCGGGGAAGCTCACCGTGGTGCGCGCAACTGGCCCGCCGCTTGAGCCGCCGCCAAAGCCAAAGAAGTTGGCGACCGGATCGTTGCCGGTGACAGTCTGGTCGTAATTTCCCGGACGGCGCTGCGCCGTCGCATCCGTGACTCCCGCGGTGGCAAAGCTTGCAGCACAAATCAGACCGAACACCAAACGCCAAATCATTGCGATGCTCCCCGATGCCTCGATGTGGCGTAGCACAGGCCACAAATTCCGCCGCGCCGCAAATCACAAATTTGCCGCAGAGAATGTGGCGGGGGAACAATTTGGTTTGCTCGTTAATGTCGCTCGTTGCGTGGCCGGCTCGTACACTCCCGATGGCTGCAGACACTTTAAGAGCCGTTGTCATCTCACCGTTGCAGGTCTCCTTCATGGCAATGCGTGCGCAGATGGTCGGCTGAGTTGATCCAGGGAAGGGACTGTCGAAACGTCATGGCTAGCGTTGCCGACGGGCACGTCGGCATCGATCACATGTCTGGCAAATGCCGTTTCGCAACAGCTTTAGATGTGGCACTGTCGAGGTTGCTCCACAGCCGGAGCCAATCGCGGCCAGAGCCGGGTGGGGTTCAGCGAGTCAGGGAGACAAGGGAGAGAAGCATGAAGCGAATTACATTGGCAGCACTGGCAGGCGTGGCCGTCATTGTTACGGGGGCCGCCTACGCGCAACAGCAGATCGACTGGGACAAGATCCAGATCAAGACCAGCGATCTCGGCAACAAGACCTACCGCCTGGAAGGCCAGGGCGGCAATATCACGCTCGCCGTCGGCAGTGATGGCATCATCATGGTCGACACCCAGTTCGCCCCGCTCAGCGACAAGATCAAGGCGGCGATCAAGGCGATCTCGCCGCTGCCGGTCAAGTACTCGATCATTACTCACTTCCACGGCGACCATACCGGCGGAATCGCAAACTTCCAGAAGGATGGCGTCGTTGCCCTGGCGCAAGACAACATCCGCATCCGCCTGGTCGCCGGCACCACCAACGCCACCACCGGCAACAAGATGGAAGCGCGCTCGGGCGATGCGATCCCGAAAGAGACCTATGTCGGCGGCCAGAAGACGATCGATGTGGGCGGCCGCAAGGCAATCCTCACTCACTACTACAACGCCCACACCGATGGCGACACCGGGGTCTATTTCCCCGACGCCAACGTCATCTGCACCGGCGACATCATGAATTCCAACCATCGCTATCAGCAGGTCGACTACGGCAATGGCGGCGACATCCGTGGCATGATCCGCGCGACTGACGACTGGCTCAAGATCGCGAACGATCAGACCAAGGTCGTGACTGGCCATGGTCCACTCGCCGACAAGAAGGTCGTCGCCGAGTACAATGCGATGGTGAAGACGGCACGCGAGCGCGTCGAGAAGCTGTACCGCGAAGGCAAGAGCGAGGCCGAGGTTGTGGCGCTCGATCCGCTGAAGGATCTCAACGCGACCTGGGCCGCCGATGCCAACCAGGCCACAAACTTCCTGAAGCAGGTCTACAACTCGTTCAAGCGCTCGTAAGTGACGACGCTGCGTCGTCGCGAATCGCCGTACGACTCAGTGATGCGCCCCACTCTCGGTAGACGAGGGTGGGGCGTTTTCTTTGGCAGTATTATTTCCAAGTCCATGCTGATAGCTTGAGGGTGTCGCTCGCATCCTCGATAGCAAAGGCGAATCGCAATGCATCGTCGCCAGTTTCTGTCAGTTGCCGCGAGTGCTGCCGTGTTGCCATTCGCTTCGCGTATTGTGAGAGCGCAAACGTATCCGGCGCGGCCGGTGCGGATCATCGTGCCTTTCGCGCCTGGCGGCACCAACGACATCCTGGGGCGGCTGATCGGTCAGTGGCTGTCGGACCGGCTGGGCCAGTCATTCATTGTTGAGAATAGGCCAGGCGCGGGCACCAATATCGGAACCGAGGCGGTCGTCCGCGCGCCGGCGGATGGCTATACGCTCCTGCTGATTGGCACGCCAAGCGCGATCAACGCGACGCTCTACGAGAAACTCAATTTCAATTTTCTTCAGGACATTGCGCCGGTCGCAGGGCTCGTTCGCGTACCGAACGTCATGGTGGTGAATCCATCATTCCCTGCCAGGACTGTTTCGGAGTTCATTGCCTACGCCAAGGCCAATCCGAACCAGGTCAACCATGCGTCGCCGGGAGCCGGAAGCTCAAGTCACCTGGCGGGCGAGCTGTTCAAAGCGATGACCGGCACTCAATTGGTCCATGTACCGTATCGCGGCAATGCGCCCGCTTTGACGGACCTCATGGCCGGACAAGTTCATGTCGGCTTCGACACGATGCCCGCACTCATCGAGTTCGTCAGGGGCGGCAGACTGCGCGCGCTCGCCGTCACGACACTGACGCGTTCACAGGCGCTGCCGGACGTGCCGATCATGAATGAGTTCGTTCCGGGCTATGAATCGAGTGGCTTTTTTGGCGTCGGCGCGCCTCGAAACACGCCTGTCGAGATTGTTGACAGGCTCAACAAGGAGATCAATGCCGCCCTCGCAGACGCCAAGCTCAAGGCGCAGATCACCGAATTCGGTGGCATGATCCTGGCTGGCTCGCCAGCCGATTTTCGGAAATTGATTGCCGACGAGACCGAGAAGTGGGGCAGGGTCATCCGAACGTCGAATATCAAGCCGGAATGATCGCGTGCCGTCGTGCGCCGAACTGGTTAGCTCATTAGTCTGTACCGCCGAGACATGCCGAGCTCACCATTTAGCAGGAGCGACAATACCGACTGCAGCTACGGCATCTCCAACAACTGCGTTTTCCTGCCGGCGGACTTGGGTTATGTTTTGTTCGCTTACCAGGAGAACGCCATGAGTCACCGGAGCTCGATCTGTGTGGTTGCCCTGGCGCTGCTGACAGCTCTCGGCGGCGCTCATGCATTGGCTGACACCAAGTACCCTGACCTGAAGGGTCAGTGGCACCGGTTCATCGTTCCTGGGGTCCCCGGCCCTCCATCGTTTGATCAGACGAAAGGTAACGGACTTCGGCAACAAGCTCCGCTTACGCCTGAATATCAAAAAATTCTGGAGGATAGTCTCGCGGACCAGCGAGCAGGCGGACAGGGTAACAATGTCGAGCACGCACGGTGCGTCGCAGCTGGCATGCCTTGGATGATGATAGGATTCCGGCCATTGGAACTCCTCGTTGCTCCGGACGTGACTCATATCATCATCGCCGACTACGACGCGTTGCGCCGAATCTATACCGACGGCCGCAGCTTTCCCCAGAGTCAGGAGCCGACGTTTGCGGGTTACTCGATCGGCAAATGGATCGACGAGGATGGAGACGGAAAATATGACGTGCTCGAAGTCGAGACCCGCAATTTCAAGGGGCCTCGCGTGTACGACTCCAGCGGTCTACCGCTTCATCGCGACAATCAGTCTGTCTTCAAGGAGCGCATTTACCTCGATAAGGCCGATCCGAATATCCTTCATGACGAGATCACTGTGATTGACAATGCATTGACCCGGCCCTGGACGGTCGACAAGCGATATGTGCGCAACGCCGATCCTCTCGCGGAATGGCCTGAGTCAGTTTGTACCGAGGTCAACTCGCAAGTCTTCGTCGGCAAGGAGCTCTATTACTTGAGTGCGGACGGACATCTGATGCCGACCAGGAAGGGGCAGCTGCCGCCCGATACGCGATATTTCGACGCGAAGTGATCGCGTCACCCCTCGCACAATGAGTTCACTACGTCTTTCGTTGGCGGCACTGAGCACGTCTATCGTTGCGGCTATTTCACTCGCTTGAGCACCAGTTCAACGACTCCACCACCGGACCCCGCAGGATTGCTCCACTTCATTTCATCTCCGGTGGCTGTGATCGTTCGTGTCTGCTCAGCACCTATCCAGTTCGGAAACGTACTGTGCTCGATTCTGATTGTGAAGACTTTGTCCGCTACGGAGTAGGTGCCGTAAGTCGCGATACTTCCCTTCACGACCGCTGCGTTTTCCTCGGGAGTTCCCGTATTGCGGTTATTGGATGCGAATTTGGGCAGCTCCGCGCGCGAGAAGAGATAAACAAATCGACCGTCACTGCCGAAAATCAGGATTCCTGTTGCCTTACCCCCAAATGTCGGAACCCTGCTCCCATCGGAACGCACAGTGTCACTCGAAATCAGGGCCCAGGTTCCGACGTATTCTTTGGCGGTCTGCGCGAAGACAGCGCCGGGAAGGGAGATTCCTAAGCACAGCAATGCTATGGCGGCTATTGTACTCAGTCGGTTCATGACGTCCTCCCAGAGTTAGGCCGAAGGCGGCGACGGTTGTTTCCTGCCGGCATCGAGAGAAGGGTCCCGATTGCAAAGGCGGCGCAACTGAGACGCTTCAAACCGGGTTTCATAGTGTGCTCCTCCTCAGTTGCACGATGCTGACATCGAGCAAGAGCGGACCGAAAGAATAGATAGGTTAGTCAAACTGTCTTTGAGTATAGGTCCGGGTCCGCAGCCACCCTGAATGGCAATACGCTCTTTCAGAAAAATCCAGCAAATATCTGGAACGACATCAAACAATTGCCTAATCGGACAAAAGGGCAGAATTGACCCTGCTAGACTTGGCGAGCGGCCCCGCTCGCAGCGATGGAGCTAAACCAAGATACGTCGTGCAATATGTTTTAGCTTATGCGCTCCCTCCTCACGTACAATGGAAGTTTGTGACACGCTCGTTAACTCTCCTCCACCTGCGACCTGCGCCGAACGGCAGGTTTGAATACATGGAGGAGTTTCCGATGAGAATATTGTTTGCAACAGCTGCATTAGCGACGCTGGTGAGTTCGTCTGCTCACGCTCAATACGGCTATTGGCGAGGCGACTATGGTGCCTACGCTCAAGTCCGGCCGTATGCTGCCTATAGCTCCTACGGCGTCAACCGTGCCTACGCTCAGGTCCCGCCGTATGCCGCCTATCGCTCCAACGGCTTCAACCGCGCCTACGCTCAGGTCCCGCCACGTGCCGCCTATCGCTCCAACGGCTTCAACGCCTACAATGCCTACGCTCAGGTCCCGCCACGTGCCGCCTATCGTTCTTACGGCTTCAACCCCTACAATGCCTACGCTCAGGTTCCGCCACCTGCCGCTTATCGCTCCAACGGCTTCAACGCGTACGCTCAGGTTCCGGCACCTGCGGCTGCCTACGCTCAGGCTTCGACACCTTCTGTCTATGACCTCTACGGCTACCGTGCACCTTACCCATACAGCGTGTACGACGTTCGCGGCAGTTACATTGGCTCGGATCCGGACCCCCGCGTGCGCAGTCAGCTGGCGCGAGATCCCTCACAGGGCGGAGAGTAGATTCGCGATAACGTCAGCGAAAAACGTTGCCCTTCTGCGCGTCGGGGCTGGTCTCGCAGAAGGGTGCTTCACCAGGAACGCCTCGATCTCCCGGATCGTCGTGTGTCAATCACGCCGCGACACTCGGCCATTGGCGCCAAGCAGTCTTTCGAACTGTTGGTTGGAGAAATATCCCTCAAGCGGAGGCCAATAAACCTTCGGATAGACGTGCAAAGAAGTACGGAACTAGAAAGGAATGCGTACGTTGGATTTTTGCCAGGTCCGTTGACAAACGCTTGGTGATTATCATGCGAAAACTTGCACTTCTGCTTACAGCGGCACTGATGGTATCCGCACCAGTGGTCGCAGCCTTGACAACAGACGGCTATGCGGCTGCCAAGAAGGCAAAGAGAGTCGCCAAGGCGCCGCCGCCGGCTGCGCCCGAGCAAATCGGCCCGAAGCCGCCATTTGCCGACATCTTTCGCGCAATTGACGACCTTGGCCGCGAACTAGGCACCTATCAACATGTCTACACCCCCACCGGCAGCGGCGAAACGGGCGGGAAGGCTGCTAAGGCTGCTAAGAAAACCCGATAGGGCTCGCTTTGAAAACAAAGTGCGGCGTGGGTTGAAGCCGGCTGATCGTGCCGTGGCGACACACATGTCTAATAAAGATGGACGGGCGCCGCGCCGGTGCCCGTCCATCATTTAGCGGCGCGTGCCGTCGTGCGTGCCCTTGATTGATTCGTCGACGAGCTTAGTAAAGGGCACGAACGGAACCACTTTGTTGTAGACGTTCGAGCGCGCCACCCGGATGGAGCCGTCCGGGTTCTGCTGCTTCACGATCTTCAGGATGACGTGCTGGCCGGGCGGGCCGACCGGGATCACCATGACGCCATTCGGCTTGAGCTGCTGCAGCAGCGGCGGCGGAATGTGATCGATGCCGCAGGTCACCATGATCTTGTCGAAGGGGGCTGCTTCCTCCCAGCCATAGTAGCCGTCGGCGTTCTTGCTGGTGACCGCCTTGAGCTCGTCATAGCCACGCTCGATCAGGCCGTCGTGCAGCGCGCGGGTGCGCTCGGCGAGCGGCCTGATGATCTCGATCGACCACACCTTGTCGGTCAGGTTGGCGAGGTAGGCCGACTGATATCCAGAGCCGGTGCCGATCTCGAGCACCTTCTCGCCGAACTGCACATCGACCGTCGACGTCATGCGGCTCACCACCAGCGGGCCAGAGATCGTGACCCCGAACCCGATGTCGTGGAAGTCGCGCTCATAGGCGCGGGCGATATCGCGTTTGAGCACGAACTCGTCGCGCGGCGTCAGCAGGAAGGCGCGGCCGTTGCGGTCGTTGACGAAATCACGGTTGGCTTTGAGAAAGAGATAGCGATCGAAACGCGCGGCCAGGATCTTTGGATTTTCGCCGCGGTTCTCCACCATCCAGCGGATATAGGCTTCGCGATTTGCCGTGGGCGGCGAGGCGTCCCAGCTGTAGGGTTTCGGAACGTCGGCAACCGCAATGTGGGGAGTGGCAGTGCTCGCCACCGCTGCGGCTGAGCCGATCACGAACGTGCGTCGGTCCAAAGCTTGCCGGTTCATGGCTTGTGCGCCCCCAAGAGCCCGCTATCCTGCGAGTTTAAAGATACCGGCAACCTCCGTACTTGACTCGTGGCCGGCATGAAAGAGACTCCCGGCGCCTCTTAACCGCTAAGTGTTCCCCGATGACAGTCACGCCCAACGCGCCGACGAATGCCTGGGAAGCGCCGCGCTGGCTCCGAGTGGTGACCGGGTGCCTGTTGTTTCTGGTGCTGTGGGTTGGCTTCGTGCTGGTGTTCGGTACAACGGTGTCGTTGGCGCGCTCTGGCGCGTTGCCGTTCATGTGGTGGGGGCCGTCAATGGCCTTGCCTGCCGGCGTCGCCGCCTGGCTCATGGTCCGGCGCGCGTCCACGCGGCTTCTGGCGCCCCTTGCCGTGATTGTGTTGGTCGGGTTTGGCGGCGTTGCCGTATGGCTCACCGCTGCGCCGATGCGCGAGTCTCAGTCCGGGGCCAGCACCACCCCGCGCGAAACTCCGAAGCCAACGGAGACCGCCGAGGTGCCACCTCCACCGCCTCCGCCCCCGGCGCAACCGATGCCGGTGCCCGCACCCACACCGACCGCGCCATCTGCACCCACGACCAGCCCTCCGCCAACACAGGGGGCTCCCGGCGGCGGTCCCTCTCGCGCCGAGACCATCCCGCAATTCCCATGGCCGCCGCCGGCGGCATCGGCGACCTATGTGCTGCCAGAAACCGTCTTCGAGCGCGGGCGCACCGTCGGGCAGGTGGTGACGGCGATTATCGCGGCGCTGGAGCGAAGAGGTTACGTCGAGCGTTCGTTCTTCACGACGCCGGCGGATGGCGTGGTCCTGGTCACGCGGCTCGAGCGCATCAATGAGGATGGATCGTCAGTCGCCGACCTGCAGCGCTGGCCGGCCGTGGGGGAGGCCGCTCAATCGTCGGTCGGCTTCGCGCAGTTTCTGCGCGGCTTGTTCTATGTCGATCCCGGCCGCTATCGGGTGATCGTGTTTGTCTTGCAGGACGCTCCGTTTAACCAGGACACCCAGAAGCCGCTCACCGGCCAGCAGGCGCGCGCATGGCTGCGCACGGGTGCCAATGTGTTGCCGCGCGAGCTGGCAGACCGTGCCTATCGCGGCGATTGCACGGTGCTGGTTTACGAATTTGCCAGCGACGGGACGGCGGTGCGCGTCGTCGACAGCAGGCTGACTGGCCTGCAGCACCTCGAGAAGTCAGGCGTGCTGGCCACGCTCGGCCGCCCCAACTGACGGCTGCGGTCGTGTCAAAGCGCGTGTTCATCAGCTATCGGCGTGAGGACACCGCACCGGCTGCCGGGCGGGTCTATGATCGCCTGTGCCAACTGCTGTCGAAGCCTAATGTGTTCTTTGACGTGAGCACGGTCGCGGGCGGCGAGATATTCGACCGCAAGCTCATGTCGGAGATCGAGCGCAGCGATGCCGTGCTGGTGTTCATCGGCAAGTCGTGGCTCGCCTTGAACGGCAGCCGCATGCGGCTCGAGGAGCCCGGTGACTACGTGCGCGCGGAAGTGAGCGCCGCATTGCAGCGCTCCGTCCTGGTATTGCCGGTGCTGGTCGATGGCGCGCGCATGCCGCAGCCCGATCAGTTGCCCGACGATATCCGCGCGATCACGTCGCGGAACGCGCTGCCGCTGCGGCACGAAAGCTTCGATGACGACGCCGAGAATATCGTGGCGGCCGTGCTCGGTGTCGCGGCGGGTGCGCGGCCGTGGGATGATCGCGGCCGGCTTGGGATCAAGCTCGGCTACGCGGTTGCCGGTCTTATTGCCGCGGTGACAGCGCTGATCGTGACAGGGATCGTCCATTCTTGGGTGGCGGGTCGGCCGCTGTCGGCATCGATCGGCGAGGCAGCAACGACGCTGCTGTTGCTCGTGGGCGCGGCGATAGGCGTCGTTCTGGGGCTTGGCTACGAAGCAAGGCGGCGCAAAAGGAGAATGCTACGGCAATAATCATGATCGCGACTATTGCTCGCGCGGCTATGACTACTGCTTCAAAAAAAGTGGTGACATGGCGTGGCTGAGAGCTGCGACGTTTGTTGCTGCGCCCTCTCCCCGCTTGCGGGGAGAGGGCAGCGCTGATTGTGCAACAAACCCGGTCGGGTGAGGGGCGTGGCCTGCCCCTCACCCAGTTCTTTCCGCTGAACAGTCAAACATGCCCTCTCCCCGCTTGCGGGGAGAGGGCACAGCAATATGCGCCTTAGTCTCTGATGCAGTAGCGTTACTTCGGGCTGCGCGGGAACGGGATGAAGCCGTCGCGGTTCGGCATCCTCACCTTGGGCAGCGATTGTGCGTCCAGCACATCATCCTTCCCGATGATCTCGTTCAGATTCAGGATGTAGGCCGAAACCGCGTACACTTCGTCATTGGTGAGCGACTTCGAATCCTGGAACGGCATGGCGCGGCGGATGTAGTCGAACAGCGTGGTGGCGTAGGGCCAATAG
>Ga0111538_10011636_pt1 | contig 11651 bp, 9 predicted proteins | sample SoiMethybrSBSTD1_FD_79669 | JGI IMG/M metagenome (GOLD analysis project Ga0111538, IMG submission 79669) | Bulk soil microbial communities from a Populus tree surrounding site in Tennessee, USA - Soil MetaG P. TD hybrid SBSTD1 (version 2)... | ecosystem: Environmental > Terrestrial > Soil > Tree...
CCCAGCATCCCGAGCGAGTTCGGACCCCAGCACGAGACGGAGCCATCTTGAAGCAGCGCACAGGAATGAAAGCCGCTGATCGCAATCTGGGTGGCCGACTGAATCCCCGTCACCTGCACCGGACGGTTCCGATCGGTGAGCGACCCGTCGCCGAGCTGTCCCAACGCGTTCCAGCCCCAGCACCACACGGTACCGTCGTACTTGCGGCCGCACGCGTGATACGCGCCGACGCCGATTTCGGCGACCGCGTTGAAGCCTTCGATCAAGGCCGGCGTGACCACCGGGGTCTGGGAGCTGGAACCCGTGCCCATCTGACCGAACTGGTTCTGTCCCCAACACGCCACGCGCTGCTTGGTGGAGCGGGCGCAGGTGAACACGCTACCGGCAGAGACCTGCTCCGCACCGCTGAAAAGCTTGGTGAAGGACTGCACGAAGGAAGCGGCATCGCCATCGCCGTAGATCGTGCCGGTGCACCAGACGCCGCCGTCGCTCTTCACGACGCAGCTATGGGAGCTGCCGAGATCGAGCTGTGTGACGCCGGAGGCGATCACTTGAACCGGCGCCGCGCGGCTGACCGTCGTTCCGTCACCGAGCTGTCCCTGGACATTGCGTCCCCAGCACAGGAGCCCGCCGGCACGACTGATCGCGCAGCTGTGGCCCCAGCCGCCGCTCACCGTGCTGACCGCGCCGAGCGCCGAAAGCGTGATCGGAACGGAGCGATTCGCCGTCGTCCCGTCGCCCAGCTGGCCGAACTCGTTGTATCCCCAGGCGCGCACGAGGCCCGTCGTTCCGAGCGCAAAGCTCGTGTAGTAGCCCGCGGCCAGCGCCGTCGCCGGCGTCATGAAATCGACGGACACGGTCGTCGGAACGTTGGGCACGAGCGTCAATGCGACGGCCGGATTGACCCCGGGCAGGATCTCGACCGTGACGGGTACGCCGATCCAGTCGGGCGAGGTGCTCGTAATGACGCTCGCGCACGCGACGCCGTAGGCGGTGGCATCGAACGTCGTCGTGCCGGAAGGCAGCCGGCCGATCGCGATCGAGGCAGTGCTCTGGTTTTTTGCCACGTCGAGCACGCTCGCGGCGCTGGTCGTCGAGGCCGTGATGCGCAGGCACAGCACGCCAGCGGGAATGCGCTCGAATGCCGCCTGAACTTCGCCGGTTTCCGCCTCGCCGCTCGCTTCCCCGCCGCCCGCGCTTCCGCAGCCCCAGAGCAACCAGGGCAAGAGGACTGCCAATCGTGGATCCCAATCGTGTCCGACTGCATTCTTGCGCATGAGCTTTCGTCTTTCGTTGTGCACGCCCCGACTTGGTTCGCGCGAACTCGAACCAGCCCTCGCAACGGCTGTGCCAGCGCCGGCCGCGCATGACGGCAGCACGGAACGCACGTGGCCAGATCAGCCTGCGCAGCCTCCGCCCGAATCGAGCAAGGCCTGCGCGACTCGCGCAGCGGCTCCCGCGAGCGCCGTCAGCGCGACATGTCGCGCCACTCGGGCGCTTTGGCCGGCTTCGGCAGCTTCTTGCCGCTGCGCACGTAGCGCACGATCTCGTCGACGAGCTTCTTGTCGAAGTCCTCGCAGTCGGAGCTGACGCGGCCCATGTTGCGCCCGACGCAAGCCTTCCGGCGCGCCTTGTAGGTCTCCAAGATCGCGGGATGCGCTTCGAGCTTTTGCCGGAGCTCGAGGCCCAGCTCGCGCCACTCGACGCGCGCATTCAGGGGCTCGTCCGGAGAGTCTTCGGTGAAGTCCCCGTCGTGGATCGTCGCGCAGGCGCCGTTCCAGCGCAGCACGTCGTAACCGGAGATGTCGTTCATCTGCAGCGCGCTGCGAGCGTTGCGCCGCCGCAGCGCGATCACCTCTTCACCGCGCACCATCTTGTCCCCCAGCACCGACATGCCGCCCGAGGCATTGAAGGGCTGCGCGTTGGCTCTCATGTAGAAACGGACCCACGGCGTGCCTGGCCGGAACATGTGCAGCGCCACGTCCGGATAGACGTTGTCGCAGAGGCGCCGCACCCAGGTGGCGGGCGGCAGACACAGCGAATTCTTTTTCTTCGCGCAGCGCATGGGGATCGCGCTGCGTTCGTTCTTGGCGAGCTTCGCCTTGCGCAGCCGCTTTCTCGATTTCTTCGGGTGCGCGTCGCCGTCGTGTTTCTCCGCCGTCGTGCGCGGCGGCCGCTCCGGTGAAGAGCCGCAACCGATCACGAGCGCCGCCACCAAAACCCAAAAGCCCGACCAACGCATGGAGCAGCCGAAGCGTTAACTCGAGCCGCTCGCACCGACAAGGCAGAGCCGAAAGATTCCGTGGTCAGTGCCAATTCGCGATGTGGCGGTAACTCGTGTATCTCAGCCCACCATGAATTCACCGAGCGGAAAAATGACGCCATTCACGAGCGCGTCGAGCGCGTGACGGCCGGGTAGCGGCGTGCGCGTGGTCATGGGCGCGAACGAGACGCGGCTTGCGAGACTAACCGTCGAACCAGGCGAGCAGCGTGTACGGCAGGTAACGAAACGGTGCCATGCCGAAGCTCTCGCTGTGCTCGAGCTCGGGCCCGAGCGATTTCATCAGCACGCTCAAGGCGCGCGGATAAGGTTGCGGCAGCTCGCGCTGCATGACCTCCGCGATGTGCGCCGCACGTGCGATCAGCTCGAGTCTCGAAAGCCCCGACACGCACGCGCTCACGAAGCGCTGCGTGTCGAACTCTGGATGTACTCGCTCCAAATCCTCCGCGATCGAGCCGATCAGCCGGCGGTCGAAAAAGTGTTTGAGCTTGTAGGGCATGACACGGCTTTCGATTAGACTCGGGTTGAAATGATCTCGAGCGAGCTTTTCCCGGTTCCGGTGCGGGCATTCACGTTCTTGATCCTGCTCGCCGTCGCGGCGTGTGGGGCCGAGCCCGGCACCGTGCAAGCCCCCGCCCCGGTCGTGGCGCTCCCTGGGCCGAGCGCGTTGATGGCGACGGACGTTCCGGCCTCGACGTCCAGCACCAGCGCCGCTTCGCAGCCGAGCTCGGAGCAGATACCGGTCGAAGCGAGCGATGCGATCTGGGGCAATCCCACCGCCGCGGTCACGATCGTGGCGTTTCTGGATTTGCAGTGCCCGTTCTGCGGGCGCGTCCAGCCCACGCTGACCGCTCTTCAAAACTTCTACGGTCCACAGCGACTGCGCCTGGTCGTGAAACACCAGCCGCTGCCCTTTCACCCTCAGGCGCGCCCCGCGGCGGAAGCAGCGCAAGCCGTGCTCTCGCTCGCAGGTCCGGAGGCGTTTTTCCGCTACATCGCCATTCTCTACGGCCGCCAGGCAGAGCTCGGCCCGGACCTGTACGCGAGAGCCGCCGCCGAGGTTGGCGTGCCGCGACAAGCGTTTCTGGCGCGGGCAGGTTCGGCGGAAATCGCCGCTCAGGTCGATGCCCATCTCGCGCTGGCGGATCGGATCGGCAACACGGGCACGCCAGGATTTCGCATCAACGGCGTGATCCTCTCCGGCGCCCAGCCCGAGGAGCGGTTTCGCGCCGCCATCGACGACGAGCTCGAGCAAACCCGGCGCGCCGCGCTCGAAGGCACGCCGCTCGCGCAGATCTATCAGGCCCGCGTTGCCAAGAACTTCAAGATGCCGGAACGGAGTCCGGATCTCACTCCGCCCCCCGACACCAAGGTTTACAAGGTCGAGATCGGCCGTTCGCCGGTGCTCGGCCCGAGCGACGCGCTGGTCACGATCGTCGAGTTCCAGGATCTACAGTGCCCATTTTGCGCCCGCGTCCAGCCGACGATCGGTGAGATTCGCAAACGCTATCCCACGGACGTGCGCGTGGTGTTCAAACACAATCCGCTTCCGTTTCATCCCCAGGCGCTGCCGGCAGCGATGCTCGCAGTCGAGGTGCGGGCGCTGAAAGGCGACAAGGCGTTCTGGGACGCGGTCGGTATGATTTTCGACGCCTCACCCCTCGACGAGGCGAAGCTGGTTCAGGTCGGCCAGAAATTCGGCCTGGCCGAGGCGAGGACCAAAAAACTGCTGGCCCGCACGGCGCATCCCCAGGTCGAAGCCGATCAAGATCAAGCGGCCGACTTCGATGCGCGAGGCACGCCGCACTTCTTCATCAACGGCCGGCGGCTATCCGGTGCCCAACCGCTCGAGCGCTTCACCGAACTGATCGATGCCGAGCTCGCGAAGGCCCGGGAGCTCGTTTCGACCGCGAAGGTGCCGCGCCCGAAGGTGTACGACGAGATCATGAAGACGGCGGAGCCGCCGCCGGCGCCCGAGCAGAAGAGCGTTCCGGCACCCTCGGCGAAGTCGCCGAGCCGCGGGCCCGCCGGCGCTCCGGTAGTGATTCAAATCTTTTCTGACTTCCAGTGCCCGTTCTGCAAACGCGTGCTCCCCACCCTGGAAGAGGTCGAAAAGAAGTACCCCGGCCGCGTGCGTCTAGTGTGGCGCGATCTGCCGTTGCCGTTTCACCAGCACGCGCACCGCGCGGCGCAAGCAGCGCGTGAAGCCTTCGCACAAAAGGGCTCCAAGGGCTTCTGGGCGATGCACACGCTCTTGTTCGAGAACCAGGGCAACGCCGGTGGGCTCGAGGATCCGGCGCTCGAAAACTATGCTCAGAGCGCGGGGCTCGATCTGACGCGCTTCCGCGCCGCGCTGGCTGACGGCCGCCACGCGGCTGCCATAGACGCCGATGCCGCGATCGCCAAAGCCGCCTCGATCTCCGGCACTCCGGGCTTCGTCATCAACGGCTACTTCGTGTCCGGAGCACAGCCGCTGCGCGCTTTTACCCGTGTCGTCGATCGCGCGCTGCGCGACCAAAAGCCCAAGGCCCTGTCTCGGAATTGATCGGCCCAGCATCCGAACACGCGTGTATACACGATGTATACGCGCAGCCCGTGGCCATTGACAGGATGGCCATATTTCGCGTATTTCTCGCGAATTCCTGCTGCAGCACGAGGATACACGGTGTTTCCTGGCGCGTCGGAGCCCGGCGCCGCTCGAGACTCCGGCGAGCTTCGCGATCACTTCGCGAAGAACCGCATTCTCGAAGGCGCTGCGCTCGTCTTCGCGAAGAAGGGCGTTCGCGCCACCACCGTCGAGGACATTCTGCGGGCCGCCGGTATCTCGCGCCGCACCTTCTACCGCTTCTTCTCGAGCAAGGACGACACGCTCGACGCGCTGCACCGGATGACGACGGCGCTGCTGTTCGAGAAGCACCGCGCCGCGTTCGCGATTCCGGAATCGCCGCTGCAGAAGCTCGTGCGCATGGTCGATACGTCGCTGACGTTCGCTTGTCAGAACGCCGCACTGATCCGCGTTCTTCATGGCGAGGCCCAGCGTCCCGGTTCGCCGCTTGCTGCCAGGCGCGCCGAGATGCTCGAGGAGATGGGCTCGCGCTTCCGCGAACGCGTTCGCGCGACGCTCGACATCTCCATCGATCCCTTCTTGATCGAGGGACTGCTCGTCGCTCAGGAAGGCATCGTTCACAAGCTGATCGCGAGCGAGCCCATCGACGATGCCGCGCTCGCCCGTGCTCGGGCCGCCATCCTCCGCATCATGGCCGCGACGCTGTCGGGACAGGGCGCCCACCTGCCCCCGTTGCCGCTCGCGACCGAACCGCTCGGACAATCGCAGCAACCCCTGGAGAACGACCGATGAAAGCCGCCCCGTTTGCCCTCATTGCGCTCAGCTGTTGCCTCGGTGCCTGTGGCTCCGACCATTCCGATTCGACCGGTACCCAGTCGCCGAACAACAACCCCAACGGCGCAGATCCGTGCAACCTGAACTCGGGTTTCAAGGGCGACGAGCTCTGCATTCTGCCCCCCGCTGCCGGCGAAGGGATTCAGCTGCACGTCGGTCCGTCGAACTACAAGGACCAGGCGGCGGTCGCTCCGTACTTGCTCGGGCCCGGCGAAGAGAACGTGAAGTGCTACATCGCACGCATTCCGGAAAGCGGCTTCTACTACCTGCGGCAAGAAAACCGGATGCGCTCGGGCTCGCACCACATGCTGATCAACCTCGTCCAGGACGACGGTCGTCCCGAGGGGCCGGCGGCGGCCTGCGACATCGGCGTCGGAGGATTGGGCTCGATTCCCGGTTCGCAGACCCCGAGCCGCGATTTTCCAGAACCGGGAACGATGGCTCCCGAGGACGAAGGCTTCGCGCGCTTCTTGCCGGCGGGCGCTCTGGCCGCGTTCCAGCTCCACTACGTCAATACTTCCCCCACCGAGACTTTGCTGCGTGAAGCCTGGGTCAACGTCTACAAGATGGACGAGGCCGAGGTGAAGCAGCGTCTGCAAACGGTGTTTCTGGTCGCGGACTTCGCCACCAACATCGCGCCGAAATCGCGAGCCACGCTCGTCAACGAGTTCACGCCGAACCTGACCGAACGGACGCGCTTGTTCCAGCTCACGGCGCACATGCACGCGCACTCCGAGAACATGACCGTGTGGCATCACCACGCCGGGCAGCGCGAGTTGATCTACCAGTCGTTCGACTGGGCCGAGCCGGATTCGGCCACGTACAACACGGTGGTCAAGAACGCGGTACCGAACGCGACCGCCAAGCAGGACGGTGGGACTTCGGGCCTGCGCTACATCGAGCCGGGCGACAAGCTCGAGTGGTCGTGCGACGTGAACAACACGCTCGACACGCCGATCCGCTTCGCCAACGAGGCCTACACCGCCGAGATGTGCTTGTTGGCGGGCGCGTATGTGGGTGAAACGGCAGGCCTGTTTGCGGCAGGTTGCGCAAACGGCGTGTGCTCGACCCGTTTCCGCTGACGCGGACCGTGGCATAGGCGCTTCGGTGCGCTAGGCTTCGGAGGTTCACTCAGGTCTTCCGATGGTCCAACCTCGCCGGCTCTTGCTCCTCGCGATTTTTCTCGTCGCGCTTTCAGGAGCGAGGCCGGCGCACGCTGGCGGCGAGATCGATCCCGTGCCCGCCCCGGCCAACGACGCGGGCTGGGACATTCCGGGCGAGTTCGTGGTCGATCTGGCGGACGACCTCGAAGAGAGCGAGATCACCACGCTGTTTCGCGTGTTCGCGGTCACGGCCGCGCCGACCGCGCTTGCGGCCGAGACCCGGATCTACGTGGTCAAGTTCGCGCCGGCTCGCTACTCCGAGCTCCTCGGGCGGCTGGCCGCCGATCGCCGCGTCGAGCTCGTCGAGCCGCATTCTCAGGTTCGCGCTGCTTTCGTCCCGGATGATCCGCTGCTCAAGGAGCAGTGGCACCTGGCCCGGGTCGGAGCCGAGCACGCCTGGGATTTTTCGACCGGGCGCGGCGTCACGGTGGCGGTCGTCGACACCGGTATCGCCTGCGAGGACAACGGGCCATTCACCAAGGCCAGCGATCTCGCGAAAACGCGTTGTGTCGCCGGCTACAACTTCGTCGGCCGGAACGAGCACGCCAACGACGATCACGGGCACGGCACCCATGTCGCGGGCACGATCGCGCAGTCGACGAACAATGCGGTCGGGGGCGCCGGCGTCGCGTTCGCCGGCCGCCTGATGCCGATCAAGGTGCTGAGCGCCGACGGCTGGGGCACGACCAGCGACGTGGCCGACGGCATCCGCTGGGCCGCCGACCACGGCGCCCAGGTGATCAACCTGAGTCTCGGCGGCCCGCGCCCCTCGCGCGTCTTGCAACGAGCGATCGACCACGCCCGCGACAAGGGCGTGACGGTGGTGGCCGCCGCGGGAAACAGCGCCGGACGCGTCGAGTATCCCGGCGGTTCGCGCAGTGTGATCGGGGTCTCTGCCACGACTTCCGACGACAAGCTGGCGTGGTTTTCCTCGCGCGGTCCCGGGGTCGACATCGCGGCGCCCGGCGTGGGCGTGATCCAGCAGACGATCTGCAACAGCGGCCGTGACCGCTGCGAGCGCTTCCCGAGCTTCTCCGGTACCAGCATGGCCTCGCCGCACGTCGCCGGGGCGGCGGCGCTGCTCGTGAGCCTGGGCGTGACGCGGCCGGAGGCCGTGGAGCGGGCGCTGCTCGGAACGGCTCAAGCGGTGGGCTCGCCTCGCGAGTTCGGAGCCGGAATCGTCGCGGCCGCCGCCGCCCTCGAGCGCGCAGCGCTTTGGCACATGCTGGTGCGAGTCCTGGCCCTGGCGGTGCTGGTGTTCGTGGTGTTCCGGAGCGCGCGCCGCCATGGCGCCCAATGCTCGCCCTGGTCGCCGCTGTTCTTGATTCCCGCTTTCGCTACCGGGCCCGGCCTGTTGTTCTTCGCGCCGTTTCTCTTGCCGCGCTACGTGGGTGGCGTCGATCTGCTGGCGCGTCCGATCGGCGAATGGGACCTGCTCTTTAGCGCGTCACTCCACGGGTATCTGCCGCTCGCGAACGCGCTGATCCCGTTCGCATTGACCGCGCTCCTGCTGTCGGTGCGGCGGCTGGTCCCGGTGCTCGCGGGCATCAGCGTCGGAACCGCAGCGTACCTGGTTTCGATCGTCGTGCTGCGCGACGTGGCGTCACCGGCGGGGCCGCTGCTGCTGAGCGCGTGGGCGGCGCTGAACGCCGTCGGCTGCGCCGCGCTCGCGCGGCTCGTGCTGACGTCGAAGGATCCGAGCTAACCCGCCGCGCCGCGTTTGCACTCGCGGACGGCCTCGCGCGCGGCGTCCGTGAACCAAAGGACCGAACCGCCGCTGCTCAGGCGCGGGTCCCATCCGGTCACCCCCTTCAGCGCCGCGAGCGGCTCCTCGAGATAGCGCTGGGCCAGGTTGCGCGACCGCTCGGGCGGAGCCGCGGCGACCTCGGACAGGCCGCGTTCGAGCTCCGAAACGATCATCGGCACGACGCTCGCGTCGCCGGCTTTGCCGGCCAGAACCACCAGGCGCTCGCGCACCCACCAAGCCGACGATTGCTGGAGCCGCGGCCAGGCGCGCACCAGGTACTCCGAGAACCAAGCGCGGAGATCGGCGTCGGCGGATTCACGACGGAACTCGAAGTTCTCGAACAGGGGCTCGAGCGCTTCGCGCGCGATCTCGAGACCGAGATAAAGCCGCTGCGTGGCGCTGTTCGGGTAACCCGTGTAGCTCGCTTCGAGCTCGTCCTCCAGGTCGTCGCCGAGCCACACGCGCTGGTGAAAGTTGCCCGACGAGGTGAACATGGATACGCCATGCAGCGCGTTTGGCAGCGGCGGCGGTTCGATCTCGCGCACGACCGCCGTGAGCGCCGGACGGACCGTCGACAGCGCCCGCTCGAGCTCATCGGCGCGGATCGCGGCGCGCGCCACGAGCAGCGTGGTCGCGACACTGGTTTCGTCGGCGTGCTTGATCCAGCCGTCTGCCGCCACGCCGAGCACGTCGAACGAGCTCGCGTCGCGCCCTCGCGTGACGCGCCACACCTGGAGCGAGCCGCCATGGCCGTAGCCGGTCTCGATCGCCAGCCCGGTGACTTGGCCGACCAGGGGGTCGCAGCCGAACGACACTTCGAGCTTGCCGGCGACCGAGCGCTGAAACCGCTTGGCAATTTCCGATCGCAGGCGCCGCTCGGCCGCGGAGTGGTCGCGACACGTCGCTCCAGCGCGCTCCGGCGGAAGCTTCGCCGCGACCGGCAACCCGTTCGGCAAGCAGCGGTTCGGCGGCGCCGAGCGGCCGAGGGCGGGAAGCATCGCGCGCGCCGACGGAGCTTCCGGGGCCACCGGCGCCGCAAAAACCGGTGCGGGCGCTCGAGCAACGGGCGGCGCCGCGCCGCAGCCAAGCGCGCCGAGCGCGAAAAGCAGCCAGGGCCGCATCTCGAGCACTGTGTCCACCCCGCGTCGGAAGTTCCCGCCCTTGCTCGCCATCCAGGCAATTTCACTGTCGGTCGTAAACGACGTCGTTGTTCGTGCTGTCGTCGACCATGTGCAGCACCGTGCTCGACTCCAACGCGATAGTGTAAGTCATAGGCTCGAGGTTCGGCGGCTTGTTGGTCTCGTTGCCGTAGCAATCGATGGTCTTGTACGCACCGGAGGGCGTTGCAACGGCTGCGCCACGGACGCCGATTGCCCGTCAGATACGCCCTTGTGTTGGATGATCCTCGAAGGCATACGCAGGGACTGTCGTTGCCTACCTGCAGACGCGGCTCGAGGCATTGCCGACAGCTGCACCACCGGGAAATGCGACCGGTACTCCGGCAAGTGTGTCGCTGAGAGTCGCCCTTAATTTCCGCTCGAGAGGGGACGTTCCTGATCGGCGATGCGTCCCGGGCTGCAAGCATTTTTTCTCGCCGCGCTGGCCGCTTTTGCTACGTCGGACCTCGCGGCTCCCTCGATAGGCGCGAGCCCGCTCGAGTGCACGCCGCGCGAGGACTGCTGCAAGATCTGTCGCAAGGGCCGCGCCTGCGGCAACACCTGCATCCGCGCGGACTATCAGTGCCACAAGGGTCGGGGCTGCGCGTGCGACGAAGAAGACGTCTGCCCGTAGCGGGCCTCTCCGTATTTCTGCCCGGGTGAGCACTGAGACTGGATTCGTCCGTGCTTGGAACCGGAACAAAAGTGTTTCGGCGCGGCAACGACGCCTCCCACCCCGTGTGGCTGAACCTCGGTCGCGGGGTCGCGGACACGCAATGGGTCGGCCGCGGAACGTGTACCGGCCGCACCGACATGTACGCGGAATATCAGCGCGGCGGCGACGTGCTCTCGTTCGACGTCTACCCCGTCAACGAGGGACTCGCGCTCGAGATCGTTGCGCGGGGCGTCGACAATCTTCGATCCTGGTCGAACTTCGCCAAGCCGGTGATCGCCGACATCGAAGGCTCGAACTTCAACAACACCGCGCGTCCGATGCCGGCGCAGATCAAGAGCGAAGTTTGGATGGCGCTCGTCCACGGGCCGGCGGGCATCATGTACTTCTGCCACCGCTTTTCGCCGACCTTCAGCGAAACCGACTGCCTCGACAACGCTGCCACCGCTGCGGCGCTGCCGTCGATCAACTCACAGATCACGACGCTTGCTCCAATCTTGAACACACAGTCCGTCGCGAACGGCGTGACCGTCGCTTCATCGACCTCGGGAATCCCGGTCGACGTGATGCTGAAGCGCTCCGGCGGCGCGACCTACGTGTTCGCGGTCGAGATGCGCAGCGGCAGCACGACCGCGACCTTCACGCTGCGCGGCGGCCTACCAACGAACGGCAATGCCGAGGTGCTCGGCGAGAACCGCAGCGTCCCGATCACGAACGGCGTCTTCCGAGACAACTTTTCGTCGTACGGCGTGCACCTTTACAAGATCGGCCCGTAGCGCGTGTTACGCTCGCCCCATGCGGGAGGCGAGTGTGGCCTTCAGAATTGGCGTGACCTTCCTCATGGTCTTGCTGATCGGGGTCATGTTCAGCGTGCGCGCGGACCCGGGCAAAGTGGTCGGGATCGTGTTCGGTTTTGCCGTGGTGGTCACGATCGCTGCGGTGATCGACCACCGCCGCAGCGGCGACAACTGAGGACGTCTACCCGCCCTTCGTCATTTCGTCGAAGCGGCGCTGCAACTCTTCCGGCGAGACCTTTTCGATGTCGTGCCCAATCGTCCAGCGGTGCCCGAAGGGATCGATCACCGAGCCCGAGCGCTCTCCGTAAAATTCGTCTTTCGGCGCTCGTAGGAGCTTGGCGCCGGCCGCGACGGCGCGACCGATCACCGCGTCGCAGTCGTCTACGAGCACGTGCAAAGTGACCGACGTGCCGCCGTATCGCGTGGGTCCCAC
>Ga0111538_10011638_pt1 | contig 11650 bp, 10 predicted proteins | sample SoiMethybrSBSTD1_FD_79669 | JGI IMG/M metagenome (GOLD analysis project Ga0111538, IMG submission 79669) | Bulk soil microbial communities from a Populus tree surrounding site in Tennessee, USA - Soil MetaG P. TD hybrid SBSTD1 (version 2)... | ecosystem: Environmental > Terrestrial > Soil >...
CCCCTGCCCGGCGTGGCGTTCGACACGCAGGCCGCCGTTCGCGCGGGCGAACAGGTGTTGAAAGAACTGATGCAGGAGGCTTTTCCGTACTGACGCTCGACAACTCCCAACGACCAACTCCCGATTCCCAACCACCCCCAACTCCCAACTGCCAAGTTGAAAGTTATTGGGAGTTGGGAATTGGAAATTGGGAGTGGTTGGAAGTTGGGACCTGGGAGTTGGGAGTTGACTCAGAGGATATAACGCGAGAGATCCTCGTTCCGCACGATGTCAGCGAGCATGCGGTCGACGTAGGCTTCGTCGATCGTGACCGACTTCTCGGCGCGATCGGGTGCGTCGAAGGACAGTTCGTCGAGCAGGCGTTCCATGACCGTGTGCAGGCGGCGTGCGCCGATGTTTTCGGTGGTGTCGTTGACGCGCGCGGCGAAGTCGGCGATGCGCTCGACGGCGTCCGACGTGAACGTCACGGTCAGATCCTCGGTGCCGAGCAGTGCGATGTACTGCTTGATGAGCGCGTTGCGCGGCTCGGTCAGGATGCGCACGAAGTCGGCGCGCGTGAGCGGATCGAGCTCGACACGGATCGGGAAGCGGCCTTGCAGCTCCGGGATCAGGTCCGACGGCTTCGAGACGTGGAACGCACCAGCGGCGATGAACAGGATGTGATCCGTCTTGACCATGCCGTGCTTGGTGTTGACGGTCGTGCCTTCGACGATCGGCAGGATGTCCCGCTGCACGCCTTCGCGGCTGACGTCGGGTCCATGACCGCCGCCCGCACCATCGCGGCTGGCGATCTTGTCGATCTCGTCCACGAAGATGATGCCCGCCTGCTCGACGCGCTGGACCGCGGTCTTGCTCACGGTCTCCATGTCGAGCAGTTTCGACTGCTCCTCCGCAATCAGCTGTTCGAGCGCCTGCGGCACCTTCAGACGGCGAGTCTTCGCTCGGCCGCCGAACATGTTGCCGACCATGTCCTTGAGGTTGGTGCCGATCTCCTCGACCGAGCTGCCGGCGATGATCTCGAAGGACGGCATGGCCGGGGTCTGCACATCGAGTTCGACGGTACGTTCGTCGAGCCGGCCGTCGGCGAGCTGCTCGCGCATGCGCTCACGCGTGCGGCTGGCCTGGTCGCGCAGCGTGGGCTCCTCGCCCGGCATCGGGGGCCGCGATGGCGGCAGCAGCAGATCGAGCAGCCGCTCCTCAGCGGCGGCGCGCGCCTTGTCCTTGACCTCATCGCCTTTCTCGGCGCGAACCATGTCCACGGCAAGCTCGACGAGATCGCGCACCATCGATTCGACGTCGCGGCCGACGTAGCCGACCTCGGTGAACTTCGAGGCCTCGACCTTGATGAACGGTGAGTGCGCCAGGCGGGCGAGGCGCCGCGCGATCTCCGTCTTGCCGACGCCGGTCGGCCCGATCATCAGAATGTTCTTGGGCGTCACCTCTTCGGCCATCTCGTTCGAGAGCCGCTGACGCCGCAGGCGGTTGCGCAGCGCGATCGCGACGGCGCGTTTGGCCTTGGCTTGACCGATGACGTACTTGTCCAGCTCCGCGACGATCTCGCGCGGGGTCAGTGAGCGAACAGCAGTAATCGTGCGTTCAGGGAGAGAGATCGCCATGGTTTAGCGGTATGTCATTCGTGACAGGATCAGCGGCCACTCCGTTGTCGCGGCCGGGAATTCACGGTCGAAGGCTGGTTGTGAATCGCAAATCGTCAGCATATGCGAACCACTAGAGTTCTTCGATCGTCAGATTCGGATTCGTGTAGATGCAGATATCGGCGGCGATGCGCATGCTCTCTTCGACGATCTGACGCGCGTCCAGGGTGCTGTGACGCACGAGCGCACGGGCCGCCGACATCGCGAAGCTGCCTCCCGATCCCACCGCGACAACACCATCGTCCGGTTCGATGAGGTCGCCGGTACCGGAGAGGAGGAAGGTGTGCTCATGGTCGGCGACGATCAGCATCGCCTCGAGCCGGCGCAAGAGGCGATCGGTGCGCCAGTCGCGCGCTAACTCGACGGCGGCGCGTTCGAGGTTGCCCCGGTACTGTTCGAGCTTGGACTCGAATCGCGAGAACAGTGCGAATGAGTCGGCGGCGGACCCGGCAAACCCCGCAAGGATCTTGTCGCCGTAGAGTCGTCGAATCTTGCGGGCGCCGTGCTTCAGGACCGCGTTGCCGAGCGTGACCTGTCCGTCTCCGCCGAGCACCGTTCGCCCCTGGTGCCGCACGGCGAGGATGGTCGTGGCGTGAATCACTCAACGAGTATATCTACCGAAACGGGGCCCAGGGGGCCCAGTCGCCACCGGCGGAGGACAGCAGAACGAGGACACTCTCCCTACTATTTCAAAGAAATGCTGGGATCTGCGCTGGCAGAAGTGTTGCTCATCCACTGGATATGACACCCCGATCCCTGATCGTCGCCGCGGCTGTGGTGATGTCAGCCGTGCTCACCAACCCCATCGAAAGCGCGGCCCAGCGTCAACGCTCGCCTGGTGGCAATGGCAACGGCCGCCAGGAAGACCGCGGGGGGAGGGAGCGGCAGCGCGAGAACGGCGGAGGTCCGCAGCGCGAGAACGGCGGAGGCCGGCAACGCGATGAGGGCGGTGCGCGCCCTCAGGGGGGTAGTGGCCGCGCTGAAGTTCGTACGGCGCAGCCGCGCGACGGAGGAGATCGTGGCCGTCGCGAGTCGCCGACGGAGACTCGTGAGAGCACGCCGCCACCGCAGGTGCGGTCGACGCCTCCTCCGGAAACCCGATCTGAAGCCGGATCGCAAGGCGATGGCCAGGCTCGTCGCCGCTTCCCCACCGCGGCGGAGCGCGCCGACGCCACGAGCAGCAATCGCGAGAGCGCAGCGCCACCGCAGGTGCGCTCGACGACTCCTACGGAAACCAGATCTGAAGCCGGGTCGCAAGGCAATGGCCAGGCTCGTCGCCGCTTCCCCACCGCGGCGGAGCGCGCCGACGCCACGACCAGCAATATCGTTCGCGATGGTGGCAACCGGGCAACGGTGATCCGCGATCCTGCCGGCGTTCGACCGATCGATCGATCGCCGAACGGCTCTCGTGTGGCAGTGCCGCGCGATCGGAGCTATCCGCGGGGCTACAACGCCTACCGTAACTACGGCGGGCGGAATGTATACGTCGTTCCGCGTGGGCGCACCTATTACTACTACCCGCGGTATTACTACCATCCGTACGCGTACGGCTACGGCCCGGCGGGGCGAGGGCACTTCTACTTCGACCTCTCCTACAACTCGTACATCTGGCATCCGTACAGCGTCTATCGCTACGACACCTACGGAAGCTACGGCTATCCAGTCGGCGAGCTGCGGCTGCGGGTCCATCCGTCCGACGCGCAGGTGTTCATCGATGGCTCCTATGCCGGCCGCGTGGACGACTTCGACGGCGTCTTCCAGTCACTGCGCCTCGAAGAAGGCGAGTATCAAGTCGAGATCGTGCTGCCTGGCTTCGAGCCTCTGGCCTTCAACGTGCGCATCTACCCTGGCGAGAAGACCACGTATGAGGGTGATTTGATCCCGGAGCTGCCCTAGCTCGTTGGTCAGTTTTTTCTCGTGAAGAAGTAGTACAGGGGTATCCCTGCGAGAATGACCAGCGAGCCCCTCAGGCTTCCGCTGGGGTCTGAATAGAACGCGTTCACCACGATCGCCGCACTCACCAGCACGAAGATCGCCGGCGTCCACGGATAGCCGAGCGCCTTGAATGGTCTCGGAGCATTCGGCTCGCGGGCACGCAGGACAAACACTGCGGCGACCGCGGTGCCCGCAAACAGTGTGATCGCAAAGCCCACGTAGTTGGCAATCGCGTCTAGGCTGCCGGTCAAGATCAACACGATCGTCAAGGCCGCCTGCGCAACGATCGATGCGGCCGGCGTCTTGTACTTCGGGTGCACACGGGCGGCGCTCTTGAAAAACGCGTTATCACGCGCCATCGCGAAATAGACGCGCGGTCCTGCGAACGTCCAGGCGTTGATGCCGGCGGCAAGACTGAGGATGGCGACGATGGCCATGATGTCGCCAGCGCGCTCGCCGAGGAGACGATCGCCGACGACGTCGAGCACGCTCTTTCCGCCGAGCGTCATCAGCTCGCGAATGGGGATCACGTAGAGATACAGCACGTTCATGAGGAGGTAGATGGCGATGACCGCCACCGTGCCCATCAACAGTGCGCGAGGCACGTTGCGTCCGGGATCCCGTATCTCCTCTGCCATGTAGGCTGCGGCGTTCCAACCCGAGTAGGTGAACATCACTGGAATGAACGCGAACAGGAAGCCGGTGACAGAAACCGGCCCGGCAACGTCGGTGAGGTTCGACGGCGACCCGGTTCCGGCCGTCAATCCGAATCCGATGAACACCACCAGCGCCACGATCTTCAGCGTCGTCAGAATGTTGCTGGCGGCGCGGCCTGGACCGACACCGCGGATGTGAATGAGGGCGGCGATGATCACCACCGCGCTCGCCATCAGCGTATGGATAGAGAAGGTCACCGCGCTCGACGTGAGCGGGATCGGGATCGCGAGCAGCGCCGTGCTGTCCGCAATGCCGGGAATGAAACGATTCAGGGTGACGATCAGGAAGATGGCACTCGCGGCCATCGCGCCGCTAAAGCCGGCAACGAACGAAGTCCATCCCGTGAGAAAGCCGGCCAGCGGGCCGAAGGCCTCGCGCAGATAGACGTACTCGCCGCCGGCCTTTGGCCTCAGCGCGGCGAGTTCGGCGTAGGCCATCGCGCCCATGAACGCGAGGACACCGCCAGCCAACCACGCCAGCAGGAACCATGTGGCGTCGGGGAGCGCGGCCGCGACAGCCGGCGAACGGAAGAGAATGCCGCCGCCAATGACGTTGGCAATAATGATGGCTGCGGCGTCGAAAGGACCGAGTCGCCGCTCGAGGACTGGCGTCGAAGACGTGGTGGTCGTGTCAGACACGACCGGGATTATATGTGCGCGGCGAGGCTACTCCGTAAGAAGCTGGCGGTCGATTTTGAACTCACCGAGTTTCACCCACAAACGCGAGCCGTGCTTGCCGAAGATCTCGACTTTCGCGTCGATGAACTCCTTGTTCTGGAGCATCTGCAACCGCGACTGGTCGCCGGTGTAGCCACGCTCGGAGCGGAGCACGAGCTCCTCGCCTTTCCCACCCGGGGGCAGGCCGTCGGGACCGATGCCGCGGACGAAGTGCGCGTCCCACTCCTTGTTCTCGCCGTCGAGGCGCTTGAACACGGCATTGATTTGGACCCGGGCGATCTGCTCAGGCGAGACGTTCTTCAGCTTGAGCGAGATGCTGGGCACCAGCTTGTTCTGGCCATTGACGATGCCGACGTCGTACCAGCCGGTATGGACATCGGTAATCGTGAGGTCCTTTTCGACCTCGCGCGAGCGGCATCCTGCGATCAGGAACGCAACGACGAGACATGCCGTCAACCGAGTGCTCATGCCGGAATTGTACATAGCACTAGATAGGACACCAGTCGCAGCGGCCGGTTCCGCAGGGCCGGTCCGTGTGGACCGGCCATATCAGTGCTCGCGGGTCTCGACCTTCTTGCGGGTTTCTTCGATTGTCATCCGCCCGGCGCGATACGCCGCGAGGTCGCTCCCTTTGACGCGAAAGATCACCGTGCGGGTGTCCGCGGCGTCGGTCGGGATGAGCGGGTCGCGAGGCACGTTGTCACGCGCGGCAACGGTGAGCCACTCCTCGGGGCCAAGCGCGATGGGACCGCTGTTCTCAATCATCGCGTCCACGAGCGCCGCTTTCACCTCACGCGTGTAGTGTTCCTCCGGGTCGTCGTACGCCGACGGATCCGGCTGCGCGGCGCCGCCAACCGCCACGGCCGTGGGCCCGCCGATCCGTCCCGTGCCCCGCAGCGCCGCCGGGACCTGTGCCTGCTGCTCCAGCTGACGGACGACCGTTGCCAGCCGTTCGCGTTGACGAGGCTCGGACTCGACCATCATCGCCCTGAGCTCGTTGACGATCCCCATCGTCTCGCGGCTGTCGCGGAACATGTAGCGGAGCGGCCAGGTGACCGGGAGCCGCAGCGCCGGCACTTCGACATCGAAGAACACGCCGTAGCCGTCGAGCCGGAACCCTCGCACCTCCGGCACACCGGTCAGCATCGGCGCATCACCCATGACCGCCTTCATCTGTCTGACCATGTTGTCGGCGCCGTTCGAGACGGCGCGCTCGAGGACGCCTTCCAACATCGAGATCCGCTGGCGTGCCTTGACCTGATCGAGCTCGCTCGGCTGCTGCGCGAACGTGATCGATCCCGCCAGAAGCACCAGCGCCGTACCCGCGATGTAGTGTCTCAAGTTCTCTCTCAGCATGTTCGTGCACTCACCGTGTTCGTTCTGAAACCAACCGACCCAGCACTTCACGCTGCTGACGCAATTCAGTTCCAATCGCGCCCTGCTGCAGCCCCATCTGCTGACGGACCGACGTCAGATCGACCCGCCGCTGTGTCTCGATGTTGCCGGCGAGATCGACCATGCGGACCGTGAAGTCACGGCGCTGGTTCTCCTCGCTCTGTTCGATGAGCGTCTTGACCTGTGCGATCAAGGCCTCGTCCGATCCGCGGGCCACGACGGCCGTGGCGGTGTTAGATGAGGACCGGAGCTGCGTGAGCTCCGCCTTGATTCGCGCCTCGAGCTGCGCGAGATCGTCTCGTGACACGCTGGACGCGGCCGGCTGGGCCGCCACTGGAACGGCGGACACGGTCGCCGTCGTCGCGGCTGGTTCCGGCGCGGTGTTGCGAACGGCGCCCACTGACAACCCGGCGCCGAAGATCACGAGTGCGGCGGCGGCCTGTGCCCACGCCGGCAACGGTGCACGCCACCACGCGATCCTTGGCTCGAGGATCTTCGCCGGACGCGGCTCGTCCTCTCGAGTGATTTGGAAGCCGAGCGCCAGGTCGGGCGGCGTCCACGACGCGAGCGTCCGTCGCGTCGCACTCAACGCGTCGATCTCATTCGCGCAGGCCGCGCAGCCCTTGAGGTGCGCCGTGATCAGCGCCAGTTCGTCAGGCGCGCACTCGTCGTAGAGGTATGCGACGAGCGCCGCTGAGTCTCCACACTGGAAGATGTCGTTCATACGCGTTTCACCAATTGGGGCATCACTTGCCCCTGTTGCTCCAGACGTCGACGCAGTAGCGACAGCCCTTGATAGAGGCGTGTCTTCACCGTGCTCAGTGGACAGCCCTGCATGTCCGCGATCTCCTGGAACGTCATCCCGTGGTACTCCTTCAGGATGATCGCCGTGCGCTGCTCTTCGCTCAGCTCAGACATCGCTTCCTCCACAATCGCGCTGAGCTCGCGCCTCGCGACCAGATCCTCGATCGATTCGACCGGACCTTTCTCGGAGGCGAGCTCGATCGCGTCCATATCCTCCGGCAGCTGCGACACCGGTGCGCGGCGCTGACGACGGATCCAGTCGCGACAGAGGTTGAGCGCGATACGATACAACCACGACGAGAATTTCGCCTGTCCTTTGAAGCCGGGTAGCGCACGATAGGCGCGAAGGAAGGCATCCTGGCAGACGTCCCGGGCATCTTCTTCCTTACCGATGACACGATAGGCCAGGGCATAGATCGGCCGTTCCCATCGCACGATGAGCTGATTGAAGCTCTCGATATCGCCGCCCTGCGCGCGGGCGACGAGCTCCTCGTCGGTCCTTGTCATTCCTCGGGAACCGGTCCCGTTCTGTTTACTAAGACGGCCGACGGGCGCCAGCGGCCGGATCAACATAATAAGTGACTTAAGTCTTTTGTATAATAGACGTTAGCTACCGCCGAGCACACAATGACCTCCAAGCCTCCTGCCGGTTATCTCACCAAGCCGCTCCGCGACACCCAGATGTCCGCAGCGGCGGCTCGGGCGTTGGGCGCACCAGCCGCGTGATTCAGCTCAGCGAACTCACCAAGACCTTCGGCGATCGCACGCTCTTCGATCGCGTCACGTGGCAGATCGGCGACGGGGATCGTGTCGGATTGTGCGGACCGAACGGCGCCGGCAAGACGACCCTGCTCAAGATGCTGGCCGGCTTCGAGGAGCCCGACTCGGGCATCGTCGCCAAGCCGGCGGATCTCACGATCGGCTACCTGCCGCAGGACGGCCTCACGCATCGCGGGCGCACGGTGTTCGAGGAGGCCAGCAGCGCGTTTCAACCGCTGCTCGACATGAAGGCGGAGATGCACGACATCGAACATAAGCTGGCAGACGCCTCAATTCCGCAGGATGCGCACGATGCGATGCTCTCGCGCTACGCAGAGCTGCAGGATCGTTTCCGCCTCGACGACGGCTACAGCATGGATCTGCGTATCGCGACTGTGCTGCGCGGGCTGGGCTTCTCACCCGAAGACAGCGAGCGTCCCTGCGAAACGTTCTCGGGGGGCTGGCAGATGCGCATCGCGCTCGCCAAGCTGCTGCTTGGCCGCCCGAATCTGTTGCTGCTCGACGAGCCGACGAACCATCTCGATCTCGAGGCGCGGAACTGGCTCGAAGAATATCTCGGCGCCTATCCATACGCCGTGATTCTCGTCTCCCACGACCGCTACTTCCTGGATGCGGTGGTGACGCGCATCACCGACGTCCATCTGCGACGGCTGACCGACTACGTCGGCAACTACAGCAAGTACGTCGAGCAGCGCGAAGCGATGCTCGAACGGCTCCGCCAGGCCAAGCGCGAACAGGACGAGGAAGTCGCGCGCGTCAAGATGTTCATCGATCGGTTCCGCTACCAGGCCACCAAGGCCGCGCAGGTGCAGAGCCGCATCAAGCTGCTCGAGAAAGTCGTCCCGATTGAAGTGCCGCCCGAGCGGAAGCGGATCCATTTCCGTTTTCCCGATTGCATGAAGAGCGGCCGCACCGTGCTCGAGCTGAAGCACGCTCGAAAGGCGTACGACCGTCTGACGGTGTTCCGCGATGTCTCACTGCACATCGAGCGCGGCGATCGCATTGCGCTGGTTGGTCCCAACGGCGCCGGCAAGTCCACATTGATGCGCATGCTGTCGGGAGAAGAAGCGCCGGATTCGGGGACGCGCACGCTGGGCCATCAGGTCGTGATGGAGTACTTCGCGCAGGACGAAGCCACGCGTCTCGATCCGACACTGACGGTGTACGAGACGCTCGCCTCAGGATCGCCCAATGACATGGTGCCGGCGATCCGCAACATCCTCGGTGGCTTTCTCTTTTCAGGCGACGACGTTTACAAGAAGGCAGGCGTCCTGTCCGGCGGTGAGCGTACTCGACTCGCGGTCGCACGCATGCTGCTGCGCCCGTCGAACACGCTGCTCCTCGACGAGCCGACGAACCATCTCGATCTCGACTCCAAGGACGTCCTGCTCGATGCGCTCGAAGACTACGGCGGTACCTTGATCATCGTCTCGCACGACCGCTACTTCGTGGAGAAGCTGGCGACGAAGATCATCGAGATCGGTCACGCCGGGGCGGTCGTGTATCCGGGCACCTACACAGAATTTCTCTGGCACAAGGAGCGCCCGGCAGATCAACTGCCAACGCCCAAGGAGCCAACTCCCAAGCCACGCCCAACTCCCAATTCCCAAGCCCAAAGCCCAAAGCCAAAAGCCCAGAGCCCAAAGCCAAAAGCCCAGAGCCCAAAGCCCGACGACCGCGAGGCCCGCAAGCGCCAGGACGCCGAGCGGAAGAAGCAGCAGCGAGCGGCTGAAGCCCTTCAGAAGCGCATCGCCGACCTCGAAGGGCGCATCGCCGAGCGCGAAGCCAAGGTCAAGGATCTCGAGGCGACGATGTCAGCGCCCGGGTTCTATGAGGACCGAGACGCGTCCAAGCATGCCATCGAGCAGCATCAGACGTTGATGTGGGAGGTGGGCGACTTGATGGCTCAGTGGGAAGCCCTACAGGAACACGCGGCCCAGTCCGAATCGTAAGTGCAGAGCCATCCGACTCGTAAGTCCACCCCCCGGGACTGACGGAAGGCGTCATACACTTACGGTTTCGTAATCGACCTGTTCAGTTTCTTGACACTTACCCCTCTGGAATCAGCTACTTACTGGCCAATTTCAAGGTTCAGCCTCGGGCATAGCCTTTGCCCCTCCTTGAGTGGGTTGAGGTCTGTTTTATGGAGTCCGTCGTAATGGCCAAGTCGCGTCCACGCCTTTCCCGACGAGGAACCGCCGGCGCGGACGAGGTGCGTCCGGGCACGCGGCGGCCGGCAAGTTCGGCGGGAACGACGGACGCGTTCTACCGCCACATCGTGGCCGGCATGCGGAACGGTGTGCTCGCCATTACCCGCAACGCGCACCTGGCCCTCATCAACGACGAGGCCTATCGAATCTTCGGCGTCTCGGCTCAGCCCGACGATGTCGGTCAGCCCGTTGCCACCGTCCTTCGCGATCATCCGGACGTCGTCCGCGTGCTGGCCGGTGCGTTCGATTTGCACCATTTGCCGAACCGCGTCGAGATGCGGCTCAAGCCCTCGAACAAGGTGATCGGCTACACGCTCGCGTTCGTCCGCTCCGACGATGGCGACGTGATCGGGGCGGCCATGTTCTTCAAGGACCTGACCCGCGTTGAACAGCTAGAGGAGCGCGAGCGCCTGCGCGATCGTCTTGCAGCGGTTGGAGAGATGGCCGCCGTGATCGCCCACGAGGTCAAGAACCCGCTCGCCGGCATCGAGGTCATGGCCGGTCTGCTGCGCCGCAAGATTCCCGATGCCCCCGACGCGCAGATGGTGCTGACCGACATCATCAGCGAAGCCAAGATGGCGAACGCCATCGTCCAGGAAGTGCTCGATTTCGTCCGTCCGATCCGTTTGCAGGTGGACCACACCGCGGTGGCCGATGCGGTGCAGGGCGCGATCCAGCTCGCCGATTCGAAGGGCAAGCGGGGCAACGTCGACGTGAACGTCGCGATCTCCGATGGCCTGCCGCACATCAACGCCGACCAGCATCAGATCACGCAGGTGTTCACCAATCTGCTGATGAACGCCTATGAAGCGATGGGCGGCAAGGGGCGGGTGACGATCTCCGCTGAAATGCTCCGGATCGAAGACGGCAGCGACGCCCGTGACGCGGTGCTGGTCGAATTCGCCGATAACGGACCGGGGATTCCGCCCGATGTGGCGGACAAGGTGTTCGACCCGTTCTTCACGACGAAGGCCCAGGGCTCCGGTCTCGGCCTGGCCATCGTGCGGAAGATCGTGGACGCGCATGACGGACGGATTGACCTGCGGACGACCCCAGGTCAGGGCACGACGATTCGGGTGACGCTGCCGGTAACAGGCGGGAACGAGGATTAGCTGTATGGGACGGATTTTGATCGCCGACGATCACGATTCTCTGCGACGCGGCCTGGCACAGGCTGTGTCTGAAGCCGGCCACGACGTCGAAGAGGCGCCGAACGGCAACGCCGCCATCGAGAAGCTGCACGAAGGCTTCTTCGATGTCGTCGTCAGCGACCTGAAGATGGGCGGGAGCACCGGTCTCGAAGTGTTGAAGACCGCGAAGACATTGCATCCCTCGTCAGCGATCATCCTCATGACCGCGTTTGGCTCGGTGTCGACGGCTGTCGAGGCGATGAAGTCCGGCGCATTCGACTACGTGCAGAAACCGTTCGAGATCGAGGAGATGGAGGTCAAGATCGAGAAGGCGCTCGAGATGCGCC
>Ga0111538_10011640_pt1 | contig 11649 bp, 7 predicted proteins | sample SoiMethybrSBSTD1_FD_79669 | JGI IMG/M metagenome (GOLD analysis project Ga0111538, IMG submission 79669) | Bulk soil microbial communities from a Populus tree surrounding site in Tennessee, USA - Soil MetaG P. TD hybrid SBSTD1 (version 2)... | ecosystem: Environmental > Terrestrial > Soil > Tree...
CGCTTATCGCTTGGCACGCTGGCCTGGCCCGCGTTCGCCGTGACAGTGCTTCTCGGCGTCCTTTGCTGCGGCGTCTACCCGCTGGGGATCTGGGCCATTAGCCAGACCGTGTTCTCTGGCCGTGCGAACGGCTCGTTCGTTCAGCGGGACGGAACGCCGGCGAGCACGCCGGCCGAGGCCGTCGGCTCGACCCTGTTGGCGCAGGGATTCGCGGCGCCCCATTACTTCCACCCTCGACCATCGTCGGCAGGAGCCGGCTACGACGCCGCCAACTCCGGCGGATCGAACCTCGGCCCGCTCAGCGACAAGCTGCTGAACGGCCTCACCCAAAAGGACGATGCGGGCGTGGAGAAGCTCGCGTTCGACGGAATCCGCCTTCGCGTTCTCCATTATGCGCTCGAGAACGACATCCAGTTCTCGACGAGCATTCCGCTCGACGTTTTCAAGGACTCCGCCGGCAATCTCGACGACGTGAAGCTTGTGAAGGCGTTTCCTCACGCCGGAGACCCGCCGGAGAAGAAACCGCTCCTCGTGAGCAATTTCTCGACACCCATCCCCGGCGACGCGGTCACTGCGTCCGGCTCGGGTCTCGACCCGCATATCCGTCCTGCGAACGCCGCGATACAAAAAAATCGGGTGGCCGCGGCGCGCGGCGTGCGCCCCGAGGCCATCCAGCAGCTGATCGACCAGCACACGCAGGGTCCCGACTTTGGCGTGCTCGGGGACCCCCGCGTCAACGTGCTGACACTCAATCTCGCCCTCGACGCCGCTTTTCCAATCACCGGGCGGAAATGATGCGGCTGAAATGCGTCGGCGCGCGGAGTGTATACTGCGCAGCGAGGCGGGCCTCAAGGTGGTGCGCGGGAATCGGCCGCCCGCAGGCGCTCGCCGCGTGACTTCAGAATGTCCGACAGCCGACCAGATCCCGAGACCCTTCTTCATCGTGCGAAGCTCGAGGAAGGCCGCGGCGATCGCGGCAAGCTAAAGATCTTTCTTGGGGCAGCGCCGGGCGTCGGTAAGACCTACGCTATGCTGGAAGAGGCGCGGAAGCTCTCCTCCCAGCACGTCGACGTCGCCGTTGGGTACATCGAGCCTCATGTGCGACCCGAGACGGCCGCGCTCATCCTCGGCCTCGAGCTCCTGCCACCGTGGATCGTCGAGTACCGCAACATGAAGTTGCGCGAGCTCGACGTGGACGCCGCGCTCCGCCGGAGGCCGACGCTCCTGCTCGTCGACGAGTTGGCGCACTCGAACGCCCCCGGCTCCCGCCACCTGAAGCGCTGGCAGGATGTCGAGGAACTGCTCGAGGCTGGAATCGGCGTCTACACGACGCTCAACGTGCAGCATGTCGAGAGCTTGAAAGACATCGTGGCCCGCATCACGGGCGTGACCGTGCGAGAGTCGGTGCCCGATGCCTTCCTTGACGGCGCTGATGAGATCGAGCTCGTGGACATTGCGCCGGACGAGCTTCTCGAGCGGCTGCGCGCCGGAAAAGTCTACGTGCCTCAGGAAGCCGAGCGCGCCATCAGCAACTTCTTCTGCAAGGAAAACCTCATCGCGCTTCGCGAGCTCGCCCTGCGCGGCGCGGCGGAGCGCGTGAACGCCGAGCTCGAGGACTACCGAAAGGCCCACGACGAGCACCCGGTCTGGTCGACGTCAGAGCGACTGCTGGTCTGCGTTGGCCCCAGCCCCTTCTCTTCGAAGTTGGTGCGTGCGACTCGGAGAATGGCCGCGAGTCTCAAGGCGCCCTGGCTGGCGGCGCACGTCGAGAGACCCGGGAGCGGTCCGTTGACTGACGCCGCGAAAAACCAGCTCTCGCAAAACCTGCGCCTGGCCGAGGAGCTCGGGGCCGAAGTGGTTCGCATCGGTGGCGAGAACGTCGCCGCGGCGGTCGTGGAGTACGCGCGCCAGCGGAACGTGACCAAGATCGTCGTCGGGAAGCCGCTTCAGCCGCGCTGGAAGGAAGCGCTCTTCGGCTCCTTCGTCTACGAGCTGACGCGGCGGTGCGGCGAAATCGACGTCTACGTCATCAGCGGCGACTCCGAGCGGCCCACGCCACCGGCTGTGCGCTCGCGATCGCGACGCTGGAGTTACGCATCGCTGGCCTGGGCGATCTCGATCGTCGCAGTCACGACCGGCGTGAGCTTCGCCCTGTTTCCCTTCTTCGCTCCACCCAACCTCGTTCTGGTCTACCTGCTCGGCGTCGTCGCGGTGGCGGCGATCCGGGGAGAGCACACAGCAGCCCTGTTGACTTCCGTCCTCAGCGTCCTTGCATTCAACTTCTTCTTCGTCGAACCGAGGTACTCTTTCAGCGTCACGGACGTGCAGTACATCTTCACGTTCTTTGCAATGTTCGGAGCGGGTTTGCTGATCAGCGGTCTTACCGTGCGGCTCCGCCTTCAGGCCGAATGGGCACGGCGGCGCGAGGGCGTGAGCTCGGCGCTCTACGCCCTGAGCCGGGGCCTGGCGGCCGCCCAAGGGCTCGAGAGCATCGTCGAAGAGGCTGCTCGACACCTGAGCCGGGTCTTCGACGCTCGAGTCGGTGTTTTGTTGCGCGACGACGCAGGAAGGATAGTGTCCCAGGACCTGGGCCCGCTGGGCTTTTCCCCCGACGAGCGCGAGGTCGCGGTGGGGGCCTGGGTGGCAGAGCACATGCAGCCGGCAGGCCGGGGGACATCGACGCTGCCGTCGGCGACCGCGCTTTGGCACCCCTTGCGCGCGTCCGGCGGCAGCGTTGGCGCCTTGGGAATCGTCCCGGCGGGAAGCGCGGCGCAACTCGACCCCGAGCGGGTTCATCTGCTCGAGACGTTCGCGAACCAAGTGGCGCTCGCGATCGAACGCGCCCGCCTCGCCGCGCGGGCCCGCGCGAGCGAGATGGAGGTCGAGACGGAACGGCTGCGGAACGCGCTCCTGAGTGCAGTCTCCCACGATCTGCGGACGCCGCTCGCCTCCATCCTGGGGTCGAGCAGCACGATTCTCGAGGGCGGCGAGACGCTTCCAGCGGCGACGAGGCGGGAGCTTGCCGAGACGATCTACGACGAGGCGGAGCGGCTCAACCGGCTCGTCGCGAACCTCCTCGACGTCACGCGGCTCGAAGCAGGCGCCGTGGCTTTGCACCGCGAATGGCAGCCGCTCGAGGAGACGATCGGCGTCGTGCTCGGTCGTCTGTCGCGCTCTTTCGTCGATCACCCGGTCACGACGAAAATCCCCCCGGACCTGCCCCTCGTTCTGATCGACGCAACGCTCATCGAGCAGTTGCTCTTCAATCTGCTGGACAACGCGACGCGGCACACGCCGCGGGGCACTCCGATCGAGGTGTCCGCCGAGGCCGCTCGCGGGGAGGTCGTGGTCGCCGTGGCGGATCGCGGCCACGGCATCCCGCCCGGCGAAGAACGAAGGATCTTCGAAAAGTTCCAGCGGGGCTCGCGGCGCAAGGGCGGGGGTGGGAGTGGGCTGGGTCTGACCGTCTCCCTAGGCATCATCACGGCGCACGGCGGAAGGATCTGGGTCGAGAACCGCCCTGGCGGCGGAGCCGTCTTCAAGTTCGCGCTTCCGCTTCCCGAACGGCCCCCCGCGAGCCCCGCGGAGAGTCCCTTGGCGGCAGCGGAAGGCGGCCCCGCGGAGCGAGAGAGAGGCTGAGGCCATGCCCGATGCAGCAACGGTCCTCGTGATCGAGGATGACCGGCAGATCCGGCGCTTTCTGCGCGCGATGCTCCAGAGTCAGGGCTACGTCGTGCTCGAGGCCGAGACGGGGAAAGACGGCCTCCGCGAGGCGGCCGAGCGCCCTCCGGAAGTCATCGTGCTCGATCTCGGCCTGCCTGACATGGAAGGGCTCGACGTCCTGCGCGAGATCCGCCAGTGGTCGAATCTTCCCGTAATCGTCCTTTCGGCCCGGGGGCAGGAGTTCCAGAAAGTCCAGGCGCTCGACGCCGGCGCGGACGACTACCTCACGAAGCCTTTCGGGGCGCCCGAGCTCGCCGCGCGGCTGCGCGTGGCCCTGCGCCACGCTGCCACTTCCGGCCAGGAGCCTGGCGAGCGCGCATTCTCGGTCGGCGATCTGACGGTGGACCTGCCGGCGCGGAGGGTTCTCCTCGGCGGCAAGGAAGTGCACCTCACGCCGATCGAATATCGGCTCCTGAGCGTACTGGTGAAACACCCCGGGAAAGTCGTCACGCATTCGCAGCTCTTGCGCGAAGTCTGGGGACCGGACTGCGAATTCGAGAGCCAGTACGTGCGCGTGTACATGTCTCAGCTCCGCCGCAAGCTCGAGCAGGAGCCGGCGCAGCCGCGCTACCTCTTGACGGAATCCGGCGTGGGCTACCGCATCGCGGTCGAATGAGGACCGCGGTGGAGCGATACCGGTCGATCGGCCGATCGACCGCAGGTGCGGCCTCGCCGAGTGACGCGAGCTCGGCCCCGCGGTACCATCCCCGGCCATGCGCGTCCCTCGCGCCTTCGTTCCCGTAGCGCTCAGCCCCGGAGAGACCGTCGAGCTGACCCCCAGCGACGCCGTGCATCTCGTCCGCGTCCTGCGGCGACGCATCGGCGACCCCATCGTCGTGGCCACGCCCGACGGCCAGCAGTTCGAAGCGCGGCTGGCCGAGGTCCACGAGGCTCCCGGCGCGCTGAGGGCTCGGGCACGCATCCTCGCGCCGCTCCCGCAGGCTTCGGGGAGCGCCTCGGATGGGCCATCGACTTTCCTCACTGCGCCGTGGACCGTAGGCGTCGCGATCGTGAAAGGAGACGCTTTCGACCTGGCCATCCGCATGGCGAACGAGCTCGGCATCGGGACTCTGGTGCCACTGCTCACCGAACGAACCGTGGCGCGACCGGCGAGCGGGTCGGCGAAGCTCGAGCGGTGGCGCCGGATCGCAGCCGAGTCGACCAAGCAGTGTGGGCGGGCCTCTCCCATGGAAGTGCGCGCAGTAGTGCGCCTCGACGAGTTTCTGCGCGAAGAGCACCGCGGCGATCGCTGCGTCCTCGTGCCCGGCGCGCCGGGCCGAGTCCCGAGCGCGATTTCTGGGGCCTCGAGCGGGCCCACGCCGGTAGGCGCTGACCCGGCCCGCTCGCCTGCGGACTTGCCGGAAGCCACGTTCATCCTGGGGCCGGAGGGCGGCTTGACCGAGGGGGAGATTCGCGCGGCGGCGGAGCACGGGTTTGCAACCTGGAGCCTTCCTCTTCCGGTTCTTCGTACGCCTACGGCCGTCGCGCTGGTCGGCGCACTGGCGTGCGTGCTGGGCGGTGCGCGCGGGGGCCGCGAGACCCCCGGCGGAGCCAGCGGGGCCACGCCGGCGCGGCCCCTGCCTTCAGTTGAGCCGGTCGAGGAACAGCCTTGATCTACCCCTGCCTTTCCGCTACGATCGCGCCTCCCTATTTTTTGACCCAACGCCTTGGACCGACTTGTCCAGGATCGACTGATTTAGCATCGACACTGCGGGAGGAGCCGACCGCTCGGAGCCATGAAAACCGTCTTACTGCGCAGGGAAGATGTCCAGCGCCGCTGGTACGAGATTGATGCGGCAGGCCAGGTACTCGGCCGGCTGGCCGTCAAAGCGACGACCATGCTCATGGGCAAGGAGAAGCCGACTTTCACCCCCGGCGTCGACACCGGCGATTTCGTCGTCGTGACGAACGCCAAAGGCGTGAAAGTGACCGGCCGCAAGGAGGAGCGGAAGCGCTACTTCGAGCACACCGAATACGTCGGTAGCTGGACGCACCGGCCGCTCGGAGAGCTGCGCGCGCGCAAACCCGAAAAGCTGATCCACCTCGCGGTCAAGCGCATGCTACCCAAGAACACGATGGGGGAGCACATGTTGAAGCGCCTCAAGGTCTACGCGGGGCCGGAGCATCCCCATATCGCTCAGAAGCCCGAGAAGGTAAATGTCCCGCACAAGATCCGGAAGAAGCCGCAGGCCTCGAGCGCGAAGTAACGCACTGCACCTCGAACCCCAACCCGACGAGAACCATGGCAAAGGCAAAGGAAGACCCATTCATCTGGAGCACTGGTCGACGGAAAAGCGCGGTTGCTCGCGTGCGGCTCAAGACGGGTGGCACGGGGAAGATCGTGATCAACCAGCGCGAGTTGAGGGAATACTTCCCCACGCTCCGGGAAGGTGAACGCGTACTCGCTCCGCTGCGCGCAGTGAGCTCCGAGACGTCCTTCGACGTCATCGTCAAGACGCACGGTGGGGGATTGACCGGGCAGTCGGGCGCCATCTCCATGGGCATAGCGCGCGCTCTCGTCAAAGCGAACCCCGAGCACGAGAAACCCATGCGCGATGGAAAGTTCCTGACGCGCGACGCGCGCCAGAAAGAACGGAAGAAATACGGGCGCCGCGGCGCTCGACGCGGCTTCCAGTTCTCGAAGCGCTGACTCTCCGCGCAGCTCCGCAGACTGCCCGCGGTGGCATCCTCTCGAGCGGGTGCTACAATCGCTCGCAACAGGGTCACAGCGAGGCGCAGCGTCAGTCTGTCATGGAGCAGCCCTTTCGAGAGCTACCGCGAACGCGACCGGGTCACCGATACAGGGCGCCCGCCGTGTGGATTCTGGGCACGGCGGCGACGATGCTGTCGCTCGTGGGCTGGTACACGCCCGAGCTCGATGGCGCTCTCGTGCTGCACCCATGGTCGCCCACCGTGCAGGGCTTCCTTTTCTCTCACCTCTACCATGGCAGCCGTTACCTGCTGATGGTGGTGGTGCCGCTCGTCGTCCTCGGAGGGTTCCTCGAGAGCCGGTGGGGGACTCCCCGCTTCGTCGCGTTCTACTTTTTCACCGCGTGGGGCTCATCGGCAGCCACGCTCCTCGGCGCTTCGATCCTCGAGGAGGCATCTCCGAGCTGCGGCGGGGGCGCCGTCGTCCTCGGATCCCTGGTCGCGCTCGGTGCGCTCTACCCCGACGTGCGAGTGTCAAAGTGGCTTCCTCCGGTCAAGCACCTGGTGTGGGTCCTCGTCTTCCTGGGTGGGACGGCTCTCGTGGGCCTCTCCCGCACCGCGTCCGAACGGTCGTTTTTTCTCCTTCCGCAGATGAGCGGTCCCGTTCTGGCGGTGGCCTTCATCTGGATCGACCCGCGCATCGCGGCGGCCCTCGAGCGCCGGCGTGCGCGCCGGCGAGAAGAAGAGCGCAGCCGTGTCGTGGCGATTCGCCGCAAAGTCGACGACCTGCTCGAGAAGATCACGTCGGAAGGCTTCGAGAGCCTCACGCGGGACGAGCGGACTTTCCTGCGGCAGGCCAGCAAGCACTTCAAAGCCGACTGAATTCGAGCTCCAGCCGGCTCCGGTGGGCAGGGGGCGCGGTGTCGTTGCCGTGCGGGGAAAAGATTGAACGAATCCCGTACGACGGGACAATCGCTCTCCGAAGAGAACAGATCTCGAGAATCGAGCCGCTCATTTTCGCCTCAAGGAGCCGCTTCATGGCCTCACCGATGTCCTCCAGCAACCTGCCCTGCATCGACGGCCCGGGGCACGCCGCGCGAGCCAAGACCCCGTTGCCGCTGAATGCCCTGGCCTCGACCTGCGGCACGGCCGCAAGGCTGCGTCGCTCCGCGTCGCCGCATCCTTCGCATGTCTCGCTTCGACCACCCCGTGCGCGAGCGATGGGGTGCATCTTCGCCGCGGCGTGGCTGGCGGCCGGCTGTTCGTCCGGCGACTCCGACTCATCCTCGGCTTTCCCGGCAGACAGCCCGCGCATGACGGAAGCTTTCTTTGTCGACCTGGACGGGAATGGTCCGGACCAAGACGATGCGGTGTTGCTGCGATTCAATCGGCCGGTCGTCGTTCAAGGGCCCTCGACGCAGGGCCTCATCACGAAGGACAGCACCGAAAGCTTCGGCGACGGCGCAGTCCTGGGCCAGTCGCTCCCCGGGAGCGATCGCGTGGAAGTTATCCTGGGAGATGGTCCGGTCCTTGCGCCGGAGGGAGCGAGCCCCGAGGGCGCTACCGAGCTGAACGTCGCAGGGGCCGGCGTGGGCAGGCCGCAAGTCACCACCGCCACGGACAGCGCGATCCCCGCCAGCCCCGCGGAGAAGGACCTGCCGCTGCGCGACCTGACGGACTCGGCGCCGGTCCTCATCGAGGCTCGGTGGGTCGACTCCGATGGAGACGGCCTGCTGGGAGCTGGAGACCGACTGCTGGCCGCTTTCAACAAGCCGGTGCGCGTTCCGGCAGGCGCCACGGTCGACGAGAACTTCGTCCTGCCCGTGGCTGGCGACTCGTTCGGCGCGCCGGCAACGCTGGAGCAGGGGTCCGGGCTCACGACGAACCGCACGGTGACGATCACTTTGGGGCCGGGTGCAAGCCTGACTCCTGCGGGGGACTTCGTCACCACGGCGGTAGCGTCCGGGTCGCCGTCCGGTCTCAAAGTTGCCCCGGGTCCGACGATCACCGACACGGTGTCGTCGGCCGCGAGCGTGCTGAGCCCGGGCGTCGAAGCAGACGTCGGCGAGGCGGCGGCCACGCTCTATGGCAACGGCCGCGCCGCGGACGCGCTCCTGGGCGCCTCGGATGCTTCGATCCCGCGCGTGGGAGCCCAAGGCGTGCGCGCACCCTTGGCCTTGGACACATTCGCGGGCCCCTTGCAGGTGGGGGATCGGACTTTCGAGGTGAGCCTCCTCTTCGTGGCGGACACGGGAAACGACCGAGTGCTCATTTTCCAGGGCTTCCCCTCCGGCAGTTTCCCCTCGGCCTCGTGGGTCCTCGGACAACCCGACTTCAGCGGGGCGTCGGTGGACCCCGCGCCGGCGCCGACGCTCTCGAATCTTCGAGCCCCTGGTGGAGTCGCGTTCCACGGCTCGGCGAATCGACTCTACGTCGCAGACTGAGAGCATCACCGCATCCTCGGCGGGAACGATCTTTTCACTGCCGATGCTTCGAGCGGCGGCCTCTCCCTCGAGAACGGCCGCGCTGCAGACTTCGCCTGGGGGCAGCCGTCCGGCACCCAGGGCAGCCCGAACCAGGGGCTCGCGAGCCCCTTCGCCTCGTCCCTATCGAGCCCCGCAGGGATCGATGCCACCGGGGGCACGCTGCGCGTCGCCGACCGGGGAAACCATCGCGTCCTCATCTTCAGCCCTGCGCCCACGTCGGTGTCCACGCTGCCGTCGAGCGTGCTCGGTCAGGCCAACTTCTCCGGCGGTACTCCCAATCGCGGCGGCGTTGTTGGGGCCGACACGTTGAGCGAGCCGGGCGACGTGCAGGGCGCTCCGGACTTCCTGCTCAACGGAACCGCGGGGGCGCTCTTCGTCGCGGACACGGGCAACCACCGCGTCCTGGTTTTTGCTACCGCGGCGCCTCCGACGGGCGCGGCCGCGAGCGCAGTCCTCGGGCAAGCCTTGCCGACGGAAAACGCTCCCGGCCTCGGCGCGACGCGCCTCGATACGCCGCGCGGAGTCTCCGCGGACGCCGCTTCCGGGCTCATCCACGTCGCGGACACGGGCAACCATCGCGTGCTGGCGTTCGATGGCTCGGGCGCTGTCGCGCGCGGAATGGCTGGCAGCGCGATCGGCCAGGCCAGCGCCGACGCAGGAGAAGCGAACCGCGGGGGCGTGCCAGGGCCGGGCACGTTGAGCTCGCCGACCGCGGTCGCTGTGGCGGGTACTTCGCTCGTCGTCTCCGACTCCGGGAACCAGCGCGTGCTCGTCTACGAGGGCGCGGCGCTGCCGTCGACGCATCAGGATGCCACCCAGGTGATCGGGCAGCCGACTTTCACGCAGTCCTCGCCGAACGGAAGGCGCTACCAGGAGCCGACGGACGTGCTCGTCGTGGGGGGGCGGTTCATCGTGAGCGACGCCGCCAACCATCGAGTGCTCATCTACTCTTCGCTGCCGCTCTCCGGGGACCCTGACCCCGACGTCGTGCTCGGCCAGCCGGACATCTTCTCGACGCTCCGGAACGCCGGCGGGCCTGCTTCAGCGTCCACGCTCAACGAGCCGAGCGGTCTCGCTTCCGATGGAACCAGGCTCGTGGTGGGCGATACCGGCAATCACCGGGTCCTCATCTGGCATGCCGTGCCGACTACGACCGGTGCTCCCGCCGACGTCGTGATCGGCCAGCCCACCGCCGCAACTACTCTCCCCAACGCCGGCGGCGGGCCGGGGCCGCAGACATTGCAATCGCCGCAGGGGGTCGACGTCCGCTCCGACCGCCTCATCATTGCCGACCGTGACAACCACCGTGTCTTGATCTTCGACGGGTTCTCGAGCCTGACCACGTTCGCGAGCGCGAGCACGGTGCTCGGCCAGAAGAAGTTCACTGAGAACGAGCCGAACCGAGGCGAGGGAGTGCGTGCGGACACGCTCTCCCGGCCGCGGGACGTCTTCGTCGGCCATGGGAACCTCTACGTGGCCGACGCAGGGAATCACAGGGTGCTCGTTTGGAAAGGCGTGCCCCGGGGCTCGGGCACGCCTGCGAGCGGCCAGTTCGGTCAGGTCAACTTCGAGTCGGCCGCCATCTCGGGGTTCACGGCGGAGTCGATCGAGGAGCCTGCGGGGCTTGCCATGGATCCGACGGGAGAGTTCCTCGTCGTGTCGGACCTGGCGCAGGGCCGCATCCTCTTCTTCGACAGCGTCATGGGCGACTCGCCCCAAGGCCGATCCGCGGGAGGGGTTCTCGGCAGCCCGAATTTCATCAGCCAGCCATCGGGCGGTGAGCTCGGGCCCGGGAGCCTCGGCGAGCCGCGGGGCCTCTTCTCGAATGGCTACGAGGTGTTCGCCGCCGACGCCGGCACCGGCCGGGTCGCGGTTTTCCGCTAGGTTGCAGAAGGTTGCAGCAGGCTGCAGAAGGTTTTAGACCATAGCCCGGACTCGGGAGGCGATCTCCGGCAACACAGTTCGGGCAAAGGGAATCTGCCAGCGCCCGGACTTGAACCGGGATGACCTTGCGGCCGCGGGTTTTTGAAACCCGTGCGTCTGCCAATTCCGCCACGCTGGCATGACCTGCCCTCCGGCTTGCGGCGAGGAGTCTATCGGCGCATCCGGTCGCCATCAACATCCGGGCCACACTACGGCCCAAACTCCACGAGGGAGGCGCCGACGGCTACTTGGGCGGCGCGTGTCGGGATCTGAGCCGCCCGCCGGCCCCACGCGCGCCGCCCACGCCACGGCCGCCACGGCACAACGGAGGCCCCAGGACGACTTGCGCAATGAGTGCATCGCGGAGCGTGATCCCGAGTTTTGGCATGCGACCTTGAGCCGTAGCCGAACCCAACCGCTTGCTCGCGGCCGAGCGAGCTCCGCCTTTCCGCCCGGACCCAGACTCGCTGGACGACCCGCGTCGGGCGAGGGCTTCGATATAAGCGTGTATGCCGACTGCCGGCACGGGGGGGGGAGGGGGGGGAGCAGCTGCGGCTTCGCGGCGCCGCTTCGATCCCAGCGGCCGCTCCGGTGCGCTCGGCGCGCCTTCGCGCCGGCCGGAAGTCGAGCTGTGGGACGGAGCCATTGCCTCGCGGGGCTTCAGTTCCACGAGCGGCGGAGGGACGGGAGCTGGTGGGGCAGCGGGCGCGCTGCGTTGCGCCGAGGAAGACTTCTCGGTCTCAGAGGGGGCCGATCCCATTCCCCTGCGATGCTCCTCCGCGGGCGGCGGAGGCGCCGCTGCCGCCGGCTCGGCACCGGTTCGGCGCTCGCCGGCTCGGTCCGGGGCCTGACGCTGCGCCTCCCGCCG